>Ga0129336_10000093_pt1 | contig 41343 bp, 61 predicted proteins | sample CPB6_02_DNA_FD_96878 | JGI IMG/M metagenome (GOLD analysis project Ga0129336, IMG submission 96878) | Freshwater to marine salinity gradient microbial communities from Chesapeake Bay, USA - CPBay_Sum_0.6_0.2_DNA | ecosystem: Environmental > Aquatic > Marine > Coastal | place: USA: Chesapeake...
ATGCGTCCAGCGGAAACTGCACCAGAGGCGTTTTTAACGAGCCACCGAAGCGGCACGACGTTCTGTGCGCCTGTCGATCCTGTTCCGTTCAGTGATTGCATGGCCGCAAGCGTCGCAAGCTGCACCTTACCAGCCACGGTTTCTTCTGCGTTGGCAGTCGTACCAGAAGCCTCTGCTGTCCACGATCCACCGATATACTTGTAGCAAAGTCCTGTTGCGGTCACACACGCTGTTCTTACCGGACCCCCCGGGTTCGCTCCTAGTGCTTGATCCCTAGCCGCAGTAGTGGCGAATGTTGGATAAGCGAACGATCCCGAGCCGGAGAAGGAAATTGAACCCGATGCAGTGAATATGTTGGCCCTGTCCTTATTGGCTTTGAAATTAAGCAACCGAGCGTCTACGTTGAGTTCTACGATTGAACCCTTCGAGAAAGAAAGACCATTACCGCATGAAACAATACTGTTGGCAATATTCCAGCAGATATTCCGGGTTACTCCAGCGAGAGTTACGACTTTCGTCGAGCTATTGACTGTAGCTCCTGTAAATGACAGGTCTTCTACCCGAGTACCAGAACGAAGGCGCAGAATACCACCCGTCATGTTTGGGAAAATGACGGTCGTTCCGTTGCGCGAAAGGGCGGATAGCTTAATACCTGTCGTCTGCGTGGAAGTAATCGACACGTCCAGGTACATCTGGGGATTGTTCGTTACGTCATAGCTCGTCGTCTGCGTTGCGGCAGCGGAGGCGAGGCTGACCGAAATAACAAGGATTGCAAGAGCCGTGTAGGTTCTCGCCATGCTATCGAACAGCCATGAGAAAAAAGACTTCATAGTGATGGTTTGAAGGTAGACGAATATTGCTTCCCTGTAAGGGCGAAAGAGGAAAGGGACATGTAGCCTCCGTCTTGTTCGTTTTCGAGTACAAGCTGTACACGGGAGGCTTCCGAGGGAAAAACACCAAATTCCCTACGCCATTTTGACACGAGGGTCGTTTCCGCTTCCACGCCAGCATCACCGACCGGGACGGCTCCAACGGAGTTATCCTCGGAGTAGGTGTATTCCGTCCCGCTGATAACCTTCGCGGAGCCGGACCGTCTACCAGAAGTTTCGTTCGTGACGTAGCAGCGAATGTTGATTTGCGAAGGTTGGTTGATAGAACCCTGCAATTGAGCTTTTTCGATCAAGGCGTCTCCAACGTTAAACTCTCCAGTTGCAATAATGGAGTAAATCGGGCTTAGGTTATCCGTAAAGGACGTAAAGAAACTGTACACCTTGTCGTCCGAAATATCCGTACCGTAGAGCACTCCGTTACGCTCAAAAAGTGAGCGCACCGGGGCAATCTGCTGTGGCGGTTGCCATGCTCCGCGTACAAAGTTCGATCCCTGCGTACGGATAATGTTGTTATCGAAGATAAACCAGTACCACTGTCCCACGATCTTGAGCTGGTAGATCGTCTGGCGACCGCCTCGGTAGTGGAAGCAAAAGGCTCCTGTTTGGTCTTTGTCCATTTTCTTGAGGTGGTCCCGAATATCCACGTCAAAGTCTTCCTCTGGTGGACTAACTGCGGCACCGGAATCCGTAGCCACAGGAATACGCATGATGCGCCTGTCGTTCGTGATGTAAGTCAGGGCGTTATCGCCCATCACACATGCAGAATCCTCATTTAGACAGCCATGAAGCTCATCTTTAAGGTCGGGAATAGTAAGGCCAATGGCAGAACCAGACGTTGTAATATCGCTAGAAGCAGTTGCGTGTACCTGGTCCTCTGTAAAGAAGTAGATAAAGTCCTTTACTCCGAGAATATTTTTGACTGCACCACCACCAGCAACAACAATTTTTGTCGCCCCTCCCGTGCCGTATGTGAAATCAATAATATTTTCAATACCAGATGCGCCCGTTTGTCCGATCACGAATTGTCCAGCCATGACGGTGTTGTTTGGTTGGTCAGCGTTCGATGCGCTAGGGAAACCCATTATGTGTAGGCGTGATTTCCAGAAAAGCAGCTTCGAGGGCTTTTCAAGGCTTCCGTACGGGCCGTCAATGAAAATAGCGACGGCGTTATCCGGGTAAACAGCAGTAGATGTAGTATCAAGAACTCCTGTTGATACTGTCACGCTTGAAAATGCCTCGCTCACGCCATTAATACGGATGTTTCCCGTTGTGTCACCAAATACCGAAAGCCTTGCGGCACCGTCTACATCAAGAGTCACATCCCCTCCAACGGATACCGCTCCATTCGTCCTCGTAACCATAATGCGATAGATTCCGTCCGTAGTGTTGGAGAGGTAAATATCACCGAAAAACTCTGCAAATCGCGTGGTTGTACCTGTCGTGAGGGTGATTCCTGTATCGTATGTTGCTGCATTGGTGAAATCTCGATAATACAACTTACTACCCAGAGCGAAGAAGGCGACATCATAGGTCTTATGGTAGAAGGCTGTTGCAGCTTGCCCGTCCACGCCAATGCTAAATTCCTCCATGTAACCCGTCCTGCTCTCAGCAATGCCGTTATCGTTCACCAAGCAATTCTGGGACGGCGAAGAAAGGTAGTCAGGTGACGAATTTTCGGGATCACTCGTGTATCCCTTGAATCCCTGGGAGCCGAAGGGCAAGCGCTGGAAGAAATCAGGCATTGTCCAGCGGGAAGTAGAATCCGTTTACGGTCGTATAGTCTCGCGTAATCCTGCCAAGCGGCCTCGTTCGGATTTTTTTTCCAGTATTTCTGTTCCTAAGCGCCTCTTGCAAGAGCTTGTTTGATTCGTTTTGTGCGAAAAGCATTTTGTTGGCGTCCTGCTCCCTTCCCATGTAGGCAAATGCAACGAGGTGCCACACAAGGAAGAATTGAAATTCCTCCGGCACGTCTACGGTGTCGTCAGTCGAGTCGATGGTTGTAGAGGTTTTGTTGTAAAACACTGAAGCAGAACCAGTAGAACCCCTCGGAAGGATCAAATACTTGTTCGTTCCATCGTCATAAATGGAGAAGTACCCGGCCACAGGAACACCATTCATGTATTTCAATGGAATTCCGTTCAACAAGACTCCATCCCCATGCGTCGGGGATTCCCTAAAGGACGCAAAGTTTGACGGGAGGGCGTAAATCTTTTGCACGATGTCCCCGTCTTCGTGGGCAAAGCCTATTCCAGTAACTCCTGTAAGGTTATTTGACGTTTTTCCAGTGTAGGATACGAAATCTGGCATGTTTTCATCCCAGACAATGACAACACCGGAGGAATCGAGGTTTGTTGCCGAATCGACGTCAAAATCTGTCGTCGCGGTCGTAATTGCCTCCGCGAGTGCTGTATCGGAAAAAAGGTCAAAACCCGTTTCGCGCTGAAATACAAGAGGATTACCCTTATTGTGCGCCCTTGCCCATTTCAGATTCCCGTCTGAAAGCGCGGTAAGCATGAAGGATTCCCCGATAACGGGTACGTCACTTCCTGATTCCTCGCGCAATACGTCCCTCGCCAGGCCGATGATGGTTTCTGCGGTCGGAGAGGCCATGGTTGGTAAGAAGAATTACTCCCAGGACACCGTAATATCCGCAGCGGTCCCCGTTGCAGTAATGATGCGGAGGCCGTTCACGAAATTGATGTCAAAAGTTAGCGTGCTTCCGGCTGCTGCGGTGCCGTTGATAATTGCAATGGGGCTCGTGGTGCCGGAGGTTGCATCGTAAACGGAAATAGTGTTGCTTGAAGCTCCTGCGGTGTTGATCGTGATCGTGTGCAAGTAGCCAGCACCAGACTTCACCTGCGTCGTGGTGTTCGAGTTAATATTCGTATAGAAGAACGACTTGTAGTTGTTCATGAGAGTGAGGGGGAAGATTTTGGCTTGCGACCGCGCTTCTTGGAAGTTTCCTCCACCTCTACAGATTCCTCTGCTTTCTTCTCTTTGTTTGCAATAATCTGTCGGAGATCTTCCATGGAGATATCGCCGTCCTTCAGTGCTTCCTCTGCCTTCGTTTCCTCTTGCTTCAATTCCTCTTGGTATTTGGCCATTTTCTTGTCATACACTTCGCGTAGCCATTCGGACTCTTTCTTGTCCGTAACTGCCAGCTTGGCAATTTCCGAGTCAATAAAGACCTTGTGTTCGGGAATCCACGGGTGCATACGGATTTCTTTGAAGATTCGGAGGTGTGATTCGTAGTTGCTCATAGAGTGGAAGGGGTTAGAGAGCGTTACCCGCTCATCCCCGCCCTCCGGAGAGGGCAGAGGGAAAGGGTTACTCTGCTGTAGTAGCGAAGTATTGAACGCGGAGCTTTGCGGCGAATGAAGTCGTCGGTGTTCCGAGAGTTCCACACTTGATATAATCAGCGGAGTTCCATTGAAGGGAGCCAGTTCCGAACGTGAACGTTAAACCTGTGCCTGTAGCGATGTTTCCGAGGTTCGTAAAGCTCGTACCCGTACCGGATACAAGACCTTTTACAAAACCACAGTCAACACCAACTGCGACAGGAGAGGCCGAAACCATAAGGCTAATGCTTTGAATAGAACCCGTCGTTGTAAGAGGGTTCTTAACAATGCATGTGTCGTACTTCGCTCCAGCAGCGGCACCAGCTCCGACTTTGACGTTTCCGCCAGTGCCAGTACAGGTAACGATGCGTGTTGCGAAGGCGACTGTGCCGTTGTCCTTAATGACAGCGCCGGATTGCGAGCCGTTAGTCCTGAAGTCAAGACCGGAAGCGGAAAGATTAAATACTTCCTGTGCATTGACGTAGATTTTTGGCGTCGCGTTATTCGTCGTATCAAAGAACAAGTTACCCGCTAGGATCTGCGACCCCGGAACCCATGCAGACAAGGCCATGATCGCCGCCGTTACGGCAGTGATCGTTCCAGTGGCCAGTGCAGCGAAGAATGTTGGGATCATGAGTTAAGGGTGGGGAAGAATTACGTCGTTGTCGGCTTGGTCGTGCTGTAGCTGAAGCCAATGCCCTGCCAGCGCGGAGCGCCGTAGACCATGCGACCGTAGACGATGATCGAGGAATCGAGGTTCTTATCCATGAACTTCGGAACGACACCACCCTGCTTCACATCCGAAGGACGAACGGCCCAGCGATACTTAATAGCTCGCTTGATAGCCTTCTTGTTGCCGAGAGCCCAATAGTATTCCTTTGCCGTGCTGTAAGAGCCGTCAGCGGCACGCGGAGCCTGCTTCAAGACCACAACATCGAGGCGACCGCCGCGATAGATGTTGACGGCGTTGTTGGCGGTTTCCGGCGAGAGCGTGGAACCCGTGAGCTGCATTGCCTTCTTAATCATCGTCGCGTTGTCGGGGACAATAAGAACGTCGGCGGTGAATGGGCGGTTCGTACCAGCATCATCCACAAACGACTCTTTGAGCTGCTGTTCAAGCAAGTCAAGGTTGGAGTCGGAAAGCGGACCAGCGCCGGAGAGGATGTTGCTGTACGTCGAACCAGGCTTACCCGGTACGGTGTGCGAGGCAGAACCGAGCGCGAGCGTGTCAGCACAAGAGATCGTCTGAACAACGTTACCAGGGAGAGTCTGCGTCGTGGCGTTGGAGTTGTTCAAGAGCTGGCCCGACAGAGCGAGCGAGGCTGTGAACATGGCCTTTTCCACGAGATCGCTCGAACGGTCGAGCATAAGATCAAGTTTGTTGTGGGCGTACGCTTCGTATTCCACAACCATGCGGTCCTTAATGGAGAAGTACGTGCGGGCAAGCTGATCGCCTTCCACAACGTTCGACTCGGGGATGTCTCCACCCGGCGCGACAATCGGTGCGTAACCAGAAAGCGTGTCAGAAGTGAAGTTCACCGTGTCACCCGTCGAGGTGTCATGCGACTGCTCACCGAGCAACCCGAAAATCGGGTCATTCTCCATGTCCTGCATCTTTTCGATCAGGCTGTAGACCGTGCTGTTGAAGAACGATCGGTAGCCAGCGAGAGAGAGAGTCATGAGTGAGAGTAAAAGAAATAGAAATTACGTCGTTTGGAGGTTTACTCCAGGCGAGCCGTGCGCGAGGTTTTTAAAGACACCGAAGCATTGAGAGGTTGTGACACCATCCCAATCAGTGATGACAACATCACCATTTGATTCGGTTAGCGTAAGGCCATCCGGCGAGTTGAGGTCTGCCTCATTGCCGATTTCGCCAGCAGCCATTGTTCCGGTCTCAATAGGGAAAACGCACTCGTCGCCGGGGCGGAGTACATCGACGGTAACGGTGGTCGAGGAAGTAGCATCTTCAAGAGCGATGCCAAGCACTTCCTTCGCGGTCACAGCCGCAATGATTTCACCTGCCTCGTCGTATTGTACGGCGTCACCAGCAGAGATCGTCCCCGCAGAGTTCTTCACAATGACATGGCGTTCGCCAGTCCTGCGTTGGATTTTCGTCATGTGCTAGGAAAGGTAGTAAATAATTACACCCCCTCTACATAATCTTTGAACTTCTCAATGGTTTCCTGCTTCACGTTCATGGCTTTGGCGTAGGGGTTAAGCGTAATGGGCTTACCACCTGACCTATCCACTTCGGGAGCGGGGAAACTACTGTCCGAAGGCGCGGCTGTCCGAATGTTGGATGATGCCTCTGCGAGCTTCAGGGCCTTTTCACGCAATTCATTCGTGACTTTGGCTCCTGTAGCAGCGAGTTCGTCCAGCTCCTTTTGGTAGGTGTCCTTCACGAGTTTGATCCTGTCCACGTTTGCGATCTTCCAGTCCAGGTCTTCCTCGGAAATGGATCCTTCTTTCTTGGCCGTCTTGGTGGCCTTTTCAACCCTACCTTTCCAGCGTTGCGCTTCGGTTTCTGCGGCTGCGAGCTTTTTCTTCAATTCCTCCACCGATTCAGTGGGCTCCTGTTCGGAGGGTTGAACGGTTTCGGTTGGCAGTGGTTCCGTTTCCGGGGTTGCCAGGGATGGGTCGAGGGTGTCCTCGGTGGTCATATAAAAGCGGTTAGAATAAAAACGAGCTATGCGCTCGGACGCGGGGAGGATTGGCGTACTCCCCACATCGCAGCGCACAGTCGGTTACAAACGATCATGTGAGAGAGCTGCAAAGATAGTGCAGCACTCTTTAAAATGCTCTTATGGCAAAGTGGTAGCCGATTTCCCGCTGTACTTGTGTTTTATCTGGTTCACTCTCCTGACGGTAATATTCAAGAGCGCGGCCAACTGCTTTGGGGAAGCACCTGGGTTGTGCTTTATGAGAATAAGGATTGCAGCTGCGGTTCCTTTAGGCTTGTCCATTGTTTGGATGGAAAAACTTTTTGCGCCTGTCGTTTATTTCGTCAACGATAGTCCTGTCTGATTCTATTTCATTTGCCCTAGATGGGTGCAGAGTTTGATTCATGTAGTACTTGCGCAGCTTTACGGCTGTTTTCCTGCAACATTCATTCTGTTCTGTCAAACACACGTGCTCCCCCAAATCATGCAATGCCTGGCGGTACTCCCGCGAGGCCCCCCGCAGGAGGTTGAGTTGTTCGCTCCTGGGCTGTAGGTCCTTGAGCTGTAGCCGCCTGGACGGGAATAGCAGATTGAGCCATCGCATTTGGGTTGGGGGTAGAGAGTGTTTCGAGGTTTCCTAATACTTTTTCCGCTGTCTTGAGCGCATCTGACTTCTCGGACTTCTCAATAACAGCGTCAATGTCCAGTCCTGAATTTTCCGCGTCCTGCTTCCACAATGTAAAGATCATTTTCGGGGTGATTTCCGGTACGGCTTGCATGAGTCCGGCTCCTGTCGTAAGGCTACGATTAATCGCTTCCGAGTCCTTTACGCGAAGTTCCCCAAGCATCGTCTTGCTGGTAACTTCCACGGTAAAGGCAAGCATGTGGGCAATTTCACCCTTCGGGAACAGGTATTCAGGAACGGCTGGCACCTTTCCACTCGCGCCCTTTTCCTCTTTCATTTCCAGGGTGTTTTCCGTCTTCTTTGAGTCAAGTACGCGCTTTTTGGACGTGGAGAAGTTCTCATTGATCTTAAAGCCCGGAACGTCAAAGTACTCCACGAATCGCTTGCTCTTTACCTTTCCATTCTCAAACTCAAAATCGTCCGTCGAAATATCCCCACTGTCGATGAGTTTGGCGAGGCTCTTAGCTTCCGTTTCCGTTACCTGTTCCCATTCGTCTTTGCTCACCTGGGAAAGAGTGTTGGCAAGCATGAGCGTCCAGCTTCGTTTTATGGGTCCGTTCTCCAGTCCCTTCAGTCGGGCTAGTGCGCGGTTGCTGTTTGCCTTTAGGCGCTGTGCAAATTCATAGGCAGTCTTGCTCTGGTCCCCTCCGAGCTGTTGGAAGTTGTAGCCCGTGATCCAAATACACATGTTATTGATCCACTCCCACAATACCGTATTGCTTGAAAGGTCTGCGATTCCGAGGGATTGAGGGCTAAAGGAACCTGGGTACACACGACCAGATTCGAGGAATCCGATATTGTCCAGGTCGATGAAGTCCGTTTGACCCTGGTAGGGCTGATAGCCAACGGGAACGGTATTCTTGAGACGCATGTTATCTACCGTCATGTTGAACAATCCCTCCATGATCATTTCCATGCCCTGCACAAGAGCAGGAATACCAATTCCGTAGAGGGAATGATGCTTGTAGTCCGGCGTAAGTTGGTCGTTGAGCGTTCCAAAGCTCATGGGGACCATTCCCAGCGGGTTTACGTCAGTCAGCAGCTTGTCGCATACAGGAATGCCCAACTCGTCGCTTTGGGGCTGTTCTTCGTATGCCGCCTCGGCCATGACGCCAAAGGGTAAACAATAAATTCTATAGGTATTCTCCAGCTCGTTCGCAACGTGCGTCAGTTTATACTTTGATGCTACGGGGATTTTGTCACAGTTTTTGAAATCCGGCCTCTTGGCGTACTTCGTAATCCATGCTCCATGCGAAATAACTTCCTCCCAGGCTCCACTCGGAACATCATCGGGGTCAATAACGTTGGGATTGCGGAATGTGTACCAGATAGAGCGGTGCCTTAGTCCGGTCCTAGCCGTTTTTGCTAGGCGGATGAGGAACAACGAAGGATCCTCCTTGGGGCGACGTAAAACGGGGTTCACAAACGCCTCCAGCGGGGAAGATCCAAAGATATGCAGATCAGTCGTCCACAGTTTTTGGTGTGCCCTCCAGTTGCTTTTGTTTAAAGTGTGTTTGGCGAGGGCATCCCAGAGAACGCTGATCTTCGTGTCGGATGGTCCGAGTGGCTTGAAGGCTCCTTCTGGTTCCCCTTCGTTAATCATGGAAATACCAGCGTCAATGATCGTTCTTGAAAGACCAACGGCATAACGCGAAATCCCATCAAGACCTTCGCCGGATTGCACGATGTTGTAAAAGTTTCCCGCCTTCGTCCAGTCTGGGTGTTGCTGCTTGTGGTGCTCCTTCATCCCCTTTACTTCTTCGTAATCCCTTCGGCGGCGGGTTTCTTCCTCGTCGTCCAAATACACTACGGGTGAGTCCTTTCTCTCTTTCGCTTCGTAGTACCAGTCAAAGTGTGAGGGCATGGCGTTTGGAAGGTGACGCCAATCTCTTAAAAAATAAAAATTATTGTGGATAGATTTCCTCCTGCGACTTGGGCAAGACGCCCCTTTTCACCATACGATTCGTAATCTTATTGTCACGAGTCATTTGCTCCATTTTCTCCAGCCTTCCAACACCAGAACGGGAGCCAGCCTCAAACTGCGGGAAAACTTCGGCTTGCGACTTTGGCAGCCTTCCAGATCGCACAAGACGATTTGTTATCCTGTTGTCGCGCGTTTGCGTTTTCTTTGGCGATTTACCTTTCTTCTGTGGCATCGTTGGGGGGGAGAATTTACAGAAAGAATACCATTTACCAGTCACCGGGCAAGAGGAAGCCGCTAGGAGCCTTCGGACGTTCATATCCGCGACAATTACACGGCCCTTCAACGTCGATTGTCTCGCTTCTGCAATAGAGACAGCGGAAAAGCCTTTGGTACTCTCCGGCTTCGTCAACTCTCTTTTCTCCAGTATTAGACCATCCATTCAGCTTTGCGTACATCACTTGTGCGTAAGCGTCCTTGATCCTTTTTGGGCTTTCCTCTTTCGCGTCTTGCAGCTTTGAAATGGAGTACTCGCCGTTTATACGAATGGCGAAAGCCCACTTTTCATCTTTGGTGTAAACGGTAAATATTTCCCCATCGGGAATATCCTTTGACTCGTAATTTATTTTATCAAGTGGGACGTACTGCATATCAAATCTTACCAGTAAGGTAGCGGGGGAGTTGGGGTTTGTGAAGCAGCTGCATTGGTTTCTTGACGGGAAGCATCGACTGACCAATAGCCATGAAGGCATCCGCCCCGTGGCTCCATGGCGTGTCATGGTCCGGCTCACGGCTTACCCTTCCTGTCTCGTCCACCTTATAGGCATACTTACGGAGACAGGTGATGCCGTCGGCGCAAAGGGTCTTGTCGAACACGCAACGATCAAAAATCCCACGGGCGGCGTCAATTGCGAGAGCCTTTTTGGGTATCCTGTCAATTTTGACGTAGCTATTCGGACCAAATGCGTCGATCACCTGCATTTTGATGGTCTTCTCTGCTGATACGTGCTCGTTCTCCGCATCGTGCGGCAAATACTGTCTTCCGTATGCGTAGGGCAATTCCTTTGCAATTTTGATGTAATGGCTGAAATGCTGTCCGTTGTTTTCGTAGTAACGGAGAATCCTAAACTCGTAGCCGATCTGCTGAACCCACCACATAGCTGTTTTGTCTGCTCGTCCTAGGTCATAGAAAATATCGACAGGCTTTGATTTATCGTAGGGAACGTGCGTGATGCGGCTGTCGGGATACTCGGGCGTTCTTTCCGATGCCTTATCCATTTCGGAAGCAAAGATCGCTCCCTCCACAGCGGCCTTGCAATGCCCCTCCCAGACGTTCAAGTAGGCGGCGTGGTCCTTTTCCTTCAGGTAGTCTTTCTCTTGCTTCAGCGTGTCAGGAAACCACGGGTTATCACTCCAGTTTATCTTGGTGATGATGGAATCAGGCGGTGGGCTAACCACAAAGCGTTGGTAGGTTTCGTCTTCTTCAAGCTCCGGGTTAAACGTGAGCCATATTTCCGAACCTTCTTTGCGGATGGTGGGGATCAAAACGTCCCACGAGGATTTGGAAACGGTGTGGGCTTCTTCCACCCAGCAAATGTCCGCGCCTTCCCACGACTTAATGTTTGTGATGTTATGCTTTAAGCCTTCAAATCCGAATTGCGTTCCGTTCTTCCCGACGATAGCCGTATTTGTGACTGAATAGAACGATTCCAGACTAAGTGCAATGATCTGGTCCTTTAAGAGCTGATGAACGGAGTCCTTAATGCTCTTTTGGATCTCACGGGCGCAGAGGATGCGGAGTTGCTTGCTTGCCCCAAGAATCAAAAGTGCCCTGGCAAACCCCCAGGACTTCGCGCCGCCACGACCACCGTAGGCGACCTTGTAACGCTTCGGTTCAAAAAGAAACTGGAGCTTGTCGGGGAACTGTACCGTCATTTCGGTTTAACGAACGTAACGGTAAGGCTCGCGTCAATTGGTCCGCCATCCGGGCCGGATACTTCAAGACCTTGCAAGGGCATCCCATCCACATAGTTGAAAATCAGCTTCATTGCCTGCATGTCTCCCTCTTTCGCCTTTGCGAGAAGGGTTCTGACAAGCTGGACGTCTTCAGGCTCACTCCCTCCATCACTCACTCGAACAATCGCCTCCATGATCTTTGTGGTCATGTGCCGTGTCCCTGGCTGCTTTCCATTAGGATTACCAGAAACACCCTTCGGGAACGTTCCGTCGGGGTTCCTGGGAATATCCTGCTTTGATCCTGTTTTAGCTGGCACGGCTCATACTATGCTCTTTGTGCTGCATATTGGCAAGGCGAGCCGCTTCTAGTGCTTCGTCTCTCGTACGGAAGTAGCCTACATGCTTGAGAGTTCTATTTGGTCGGATCATTGCGGCCCAGGGACGTTGGAGATTCCTTCCGTGCTTCCTGTAGGCTCCAATGAATGGCTTTGATGGTTTGGGTGTATGGCGTTGTACAGGACGATGGTACACACAGTCCTCGTAGAGACTTAAAGGAAATGAGACAGGAACAAGAGTGTGATACGAACTGTGCATAGGTATTATCGTTTGCGTGATTTTTTCTTTTTCTTGCCAGCTTTGTGTAAAGCAATGGCGATGCTCTGGCGTTGTGGATAGCCCTCGTGCATGAGTTTGGAAATGTTTTTACTGATGGTCTTCTTGGATTTTCCTCGTTTGAGTGGCATGGTTTAATTATTCTCTTTTGGTTGGGAGTTGGCAAGTTTTGGTTCTACGCGACATCCACAGTCATTGCAGAAGTGTGCGGCGTCTACAATAAGCTCTTTACACAGAAGCGGAGCAAACTGAAGGAAGGTGATCTCGCCGTTGTGCTTACAGTCCTTGGTCATTGGTGGGTGGGTCATTGTTGTTTCGTTGGTACGTGGTTAATTTTGCAATTTGGATATCCGCAGGTTTGGCATCCCATTGCTGTGAGGGGTTTGGGGTCATAGCTTTTCGACTTTAAGTGATGTAATCGGTACTGGAGTGTAGATAACACGCTTCCAGTCCTTAAACCATTTGAAACGAGAAACCCATAAATCCTTCGTCTGATTGACTGATACGCTTAATGGCAAGTCTCCTGGCGGTAGTTCGTCAAGAATCAGTGTGATTATTAATTTTTCCTTTTGATTGGTCATGGGGTGGGGAGAAGATTTTTCTCCGCGAGGTAGCAATAGACCTCAGCAACTAGATCTGCTCCGTTTTCATGACGAGCGTCACGAGGGAACTCTTTTAGGATATCGCTTTTGTCCTCTAATCCGATCAGGGAATAGTAATCCCACGATTTGTGAAGCATGTACCATTTTCCATTCACCTCCACATTCGGAATGTCTCCATCCTCATCACGGAGGCTATTTTCAATCTCTTCCGCAGTGGGCATGGCCGTGTCGTAGAGCATATAGGTCGCGTGGGTTCCCCTTGGGGCTATCACACCGTTCACTCCGTCAACGTCATGCAGAACAAAACAGGAATCATCTTGCGGCCATCCCGCCTCCTTCAATCGCTTGGACATTTCCAGGGAGGTGACAATTGACTCTGGGCCTGATACTGTCTGTTCGTTCTGCATACAGGAACAGCGTACTCTCATTGTCAGAAATGGCAACGGGTTTACGCTTGACGCACATAGCAAAAAGCACCGTTTGAATGGTGCTTATGCTGCTTTTTCTATAACGCTTAATAACCTTTCTTGATCTTCGAGACCTTGCGAGTAGCTGCCTTGCGGGTCGCTACTTGCTTGGCGTTGCGACGAGCAGGAGCCTTGCGGCCCTTTGGCATCTTCACGCTGGTCTTCTTGCCACGAATGGTGGGCATGGGAAGAGGGGGTAGGAATTAAATAGCTGCGGGGATATTGGTCGTGGTTCGCTCAATATTGACGCGAAATATAATGCGACCGAAGAAAACGTTAATAGCCAGTCCGATAAGAAAACCAGTGATGAGCGACTTCAGAAACCAGGGATTGGCGCATTCGCCGTTGGTGCAGGAGTTGTCCATAGAGATGGGAATGGTCAGTGAGTGCTTGGGTCTGCGAGGTTCGATTTGAACGAACGATGTGCTGGTATTCCCGGATATTTCCAGCCGCCCCGCGATCTATCCACCGTAATGGACACACCGGGGAGCAGCTCGCCAACACTGCGATGCTCGCAGGCCTAAAAACTCAAAGAACAACCAAATACTACAGCAAAAGAATCAAAAGTGTATGCAGAATGGGTTGCGTGATTAGTCATTCGGGTCGTTGTTATCTGCAAAGGTACATCAATCATTCAAGTACGTCTGCAAACTGTTTGAAGTTACCTCCGCGCGTTGGCTTTGGAACGAATTTCTCGTACCCACTAACGCCGAGTTCGGCCATGTAATCGTGTAAATCCTTCCAGTTCAGCCCGTACAGCTTCTCGCGTCCGTGTGGCTTAAGTCCGATGGCTGCGTCGTAGAGTTCGGGCATTTTCCAGTCTGGGTGATCGTGGCTCAAAAGGTCGAGTAACATGCAGAACTTGATGTGGTTCGTCACGGACTTGCCACTCGGATCGCGGACGATTCGCCAGGTGCGTACGGAGAATGTTTCCCCGTCTTTGCCTTCGGTTATTTCGTCGTTGTATCGGATAAACGCAGCCATGCATAACTGCGTCAGGTGCGGATAACATTCGGGAATAGGGCCGACGGGGGAACCGATGCGCGTGGACTTTGCGAGTAGTGCCGTGGTCATTGTGAACGGGGGAATGGGGTAGAAGCGCGTTGAAGCCAGGTGGAGAGTCGGCGGCGAACCTCAAATGCCTTTTCGGTTTCCCACCGTTGCTTTGTGCCGGATTTATTTCGCTCGGTCCAGTAGTAACAAAACTTTCGTACTTCAGCGCGGGCGAATTCTTCCGTGGTTCCGCTAGCGATTAGCTTTGCGATGATTTCTTCACGAGATTGTTCGTCGTCAAAAAACTTTCGAGCTTCTTGTGCAGGGGTAGGAGCGCTTGGCGCGACGACTGTACTATCGTTTATTTCTTTCTTTTCATTCTTATCATTCTTTAGTTGTGGTTGTTTGTTGGTTATTTGTTGGTTAGCTGGATGGTTGATTTGCTGGTTGGTGTTTTCCGTAGACTGGTATTCTTCGTATTTATTAACCTTTACGATGGAAAATCTGTTTGTTGATTTGATGGTTATTTCGTTGGTTGATTTTAGCCTTTCTAGACAAGTGCGCAATTCTTGTACAGAATAGCATAATTCCTCTGCGAGCTTGTCTCTCCCGAATATTCGTTCGCCACGATCAACAGTAATTCCGTGCCACTGCTTCTGTTCGTGGTTTGCCGTTATGAGTAAATGGATGAACAATTTAAAGGTCTTCGGGTCGTCGTACCACTCCCAGCCAAGTATCTGCCTGTGGAGTTTTATCCATCTGATCATTGTGCTGTGTACTTTGCCGTGAGGTGGTCTAGTTGTTCGGCTGCGTAGTGATCTTGGTCTGTTCCGCAGAGTCGTCCTCGAAGTGGTTCTCGGTGGCGAGACTTCCCGAGTGGTTCAGAATCATCATCGTCGTACCACGTCGCCGATGCAAAAAAGGTGTTGATCCTACTCATGCAGAAACTTGGGATCGTATTGGCGAGAGGATGCCTTGGCGATACGAATAACGTCATCCGTCGTTCCTACAAATCCGTTAGACCATGCGACGTAAAACGCAAGCCCATACCGTCCTAGACGGTTGGCAAGAGCCTTTGTGTGGCGAAGGCTTTTCTGTAGCTCGTGCTTGCTTGCACGTTTCATCTGGCTTTCGGTCAAGACATGTTTATCGAATGAGCGCATAAGGTCAAATACAGCCTTTTGGTTATCATCGAGTGTGCCGATGGTAGAGAAGATGTTACTCATGGTTATATTTCGTAAACGCTACCGCCCAGCCATGTAGAGCGTTTGCAGGTGAATTGCATCGAGGCGATATCGTGACCGTCGGGATTATCCCATATTGCAATGACAGCATTGATAGCTGCACCCTGATCGGGAGCGAACACAAATGCATGAGAAATTAAACCGTCACCCTTTACGTTGGGTACTTTCACAATAACGTGAAACGGTAAAAGCTCCGGCGGAGGAGTATACGTATAAGAACCTGTGCTTGATGTGGCTTTCGCCATAATGAAGGTAGGTAAGTAAGTAGGTACTGCAAGTCTACAAGTACCCTTTATGAATGACAACAAAAAGCCCCTTGATTTCTCTTGGGGCTTTCCTCTAGAGTGCGAGTGCTGAAATCGCTGGAAGGATAATACATCCACTCCAGCATAGAAGCAATAGCATCCCCGCCCTTGTTAGAAGGTGCGGAACCAGGATGGTGCCAGCGTTAAAGTGCAGCTACGGCTGTAGACTGGCAGGGGCCTCTAACACCTCTCACTCCGACTAACCCACGCGGGATGGATGAGAGCCCTACTACCTCCTACGGAAAACGATGGATGGGCCGGTGTGAGCTTGCGACTGCGAACTAAAATCCAGCTTGGGGGGTAGGGGGGCCTATACCTCCACACAGCCGATCTTCCCTTCGGGATGAATGATTCATGCAAACGATAAAGCACTGATGACCTTGAGGTTTAAAGAATTGGGATTCACAAACTACAAGGACTACCAATCCTCGTCACACTGGAAGCAGCTAAGAGCAAAGATTAAACCAAAAAGATGCTACGCCTGTGGAAAGCAAAAGCGTTTGCAACTTCACCATATGACGTACGAGCGATTGGGAAAAGAGTTAAACGCGGATTTATGTTTCTTATGTGATCGGTGTCACAAGGCCGTCCATCATGCGTACATGGATTTGTTTGCTAAAAAGCCCTGGAATGTAAATTTGCTCACGTATGCAACGAATTGGTACCGCTTGACGTTTCTTAAAGAAAGAAAGGCGAATCGCGTAAGGCCGGAGCCGAAGCCACGTAAGAAAAAACAAAAGCCTGGTCAAGGTGTTCGGAAGGCTCTTAAGTGTGGAGGCTATGGTGGCGGTTACGCTGTGCTCGAAGTTCCCCGTCCTCGACATTAATTCTCTTAAACGAAGGTCATCCGTCAAGGATGAGAGGTTGTTACACTACACGTTCTAACAATCCTTCTACGTTGAAGTTATCCGCTTTAAACACCTTTGGAACACCATCGCCAAAGATTTGCAGGCGACACATGCCATTACTTTCAATAGCAAGTGTATAGAACGCTCCGTACTTTCGTGAAAGTCTTTCGTAGGGGTTCTCCTGGGTGATGGTCACCTTGGGCTTAGGATCGCTTGAGACGCATTTTGTGGTAAAACCATGAGAAGGTGGCTTTTGAGAAAGTGGAGCCATGTTACGGGCCTTCAAACACGTTTTACAGCTAGAGCGGTAGCCGTCCTTAGACGTGCAGTCACGCTGAAACTGAGCGTACTCTTGAACCTTTTTGCAGCGAAAACAGGGCTTCATGGGCGCGATAGTCTAGGGGTGTTGCGAGAGAGAGTCAATGATTTATGTAGCACAAATAATAGCTTGTGTGTGTGCGTTCGGTGGTTTAGAATCATATGCAGTTGATGAATTTGGAAATAGAACTTTCTCTTAGCCGGGACGGTTCGTTTCCTTATGAGGACCAGCACGAGGCTTGAAGGCATAAAGAGTCAATGAAAAAGCCCCCATCTTTTCGGATGAAGGCGGTCTACTCACACATCCCCTCCTGCGACGGATTCAGCGAGAGACTTGGCTATCAGCTTGTCCACGAATGGTTTGCCGAGGATCTTTGGCGGTAGGCCATCCTTCGCAAGCCATTCAAGCACGTCGTCCGCTACGTCCGACGCCTCATCCCACAACCCCTGTTCGATGGCAGACACAAGGTTTTGCCACGCTACCTGGATGTCCATGATCCACCTCCCTTGTGTAAAAAAGCAGACAGGAACAGCCTGCTCCTTTACGCAGAAGGTGACAATGAGACTTCGATACGCGGTTCCCCTACCTGCACGGGCTCGAAGGTGATTCGTCCGATTTGTTTCTGTCCGTCGTTTTCGATCATTCTTTTTTCGACCATAGAGTCTAGACAGAACTTACAAAATATTGTGTACACGTTATCAGGATCTTTCCGCTTATCCTTTAGAAACGCCTGGAACGTCACGTCGATTTTGTCGGTGACTCGATCGCTCGGGAGCTGCCACATGATCCGCTCCATTTCCTCCCGCTTGATCTTCGCAGCCATGAAGCGATTGCTACGTTCCGCATTGATGTAGGTATTGAGGTCTACGGATTCGCCCATGATGGTGAAGCGAAGCGTCACCCCTGGAGGTCGGTGAAGTGCTTACAGTGTTGGCACTGGCCCAAAGATCCTTTCGACCACAAGCCGCGTTCTTTGCAGTGTCCACAAGTGCGGGTGGCGAGCCAAAAACGTCCGATCTCCGTGCCTGTGGATGGCCTCATGGCACTCGAAACAGACGCGCCAGCAATTCGCTTCGTCCCACCTGGCTTCTTTGTTCCTGCGTCTCTCAAGGTGATGCCACGTGGTTTGCTCGGCCCATCGACCGCAACCTTCGCACGCCTGCTTTTCGCCGTTAGCCTGAAACGCCTTATCGCGGCTTCTTGTCGCATAAGTTCTTCTACTCGTTTTTTTGACGGGCGTTTTCCTTTGGATGGGCTTTCTTGCTTTAGACTCTCGCCGGGCAGGTTTGGGGATTGGTCGGAAAGAAGCCAGTCCCATAACATTTGAGGGGTAACGTAGCCGAGTAGAACGTACTTAGTGGCCATTCTTGCAAAGGGAATAGGGAGGGATGTCTGATTCCTGGCGGGTGATTTCGTTTTGAATGGCCTGCATGTGCCTTTTAAGTCGGCTGATACGGCACTTTGCACAATCACAGCCTTCATCGTTCTGGTACATCATAGGTAGAACGGGAAAAGCCAAATTCTCTCGACGCATTCCTCCCACAAGCCCAAGCGGTAAAAGGAAACGGGGTTGTAGCGAAGGTCGAGATAGCACGAGACGGTGCCAAACCCCCGCCTGGTAAGCTCTAAGGCGAACAGGCACAAGAGAATGCCGAGGATGGCGTTACGCTTTTTCATCGGCAATGAGTAAGTCGAAGTGATCCTGCACGATCTTGGAAATGGTCGTGCGGTGTTTCTTCGCGTACTTCTTGGCGTTCTTTTTTCTCGCTTCAGACGCCCATGATAGTTCCATCGTGTGTTTTGCTGGCATGGTCGGATAATAAGGAAGGCCCAGGCCCGTTGCAAGTTTTTGTCAAGCTGTAGTGTTAGACAAGGGACGGGGGCCGTGGCACACTGTCTACATGACGCTCACCATCCAAGAACGGCAATACAATCGAGACCTCTACGAATACGTTTCCCATATCCGCTGCGAACGCTGCCCGATGGTTCTCGTGGATGACGACCCGAAGGAATGGGAAGCAGACAGGCAAGCAAAGGGCGTGTGCTCAAAGTGCAGGAAGCGATCACTCCCGGTTTCCTACTATGGCGTAGTGCTTGAGTCGATGTCGTTTGATACGAATACGTGGAAGCCGGACTGGCGAACAATGCCTCACGATTAATACTTCCGACCCTCAATAATGCCCACCACGAACAGCACCGAGCGGAACATTCATAAAATGACTCGCCGTGACTTCAACACGCTTCCTCACCGTGCGTCGTGGGACATGGAAACGATCTACGACAGCATCTTATTGTTCCCAACGAAGCGTAAACACGATTCTGGCTATGCTTGCATGAGGATCGTCGGAGTAGTTGACGGTCAAGCTGTAGAAATCGCCGCCGAAGGCCCAGACGACATTTGTTGGCACTTGCCCCCGAAGAAACACGAATACATTCCGAATATTAGGAACGACTGCATTTTGAAGAACGGAGCATTGCAGTTTCATGGCTACGGAAAGTTCAAAGTTGGTAGCTGCCTGTCGTCTATCGACGTGACATTCCTCCCCTCCAAAGAATGATTAACGTTTTGCACAACATCTGGTGGGGATTGCTCGCAATGCTCATCTCGTTGTTCTTTTTGTGCGCATTTGCAAAGTACGCCTACGGCGAGTTTGATAGCGAAAATAAGGAACACTAGACGGCTGTCAAAGTAATCGTCACTCTTATATGGATGACTGGCTGGATCGTCTTCCTCCTCTCCCTATGACCTCCCGAACCCTCCTACTGGCAACGCTGATGGCCTGTTGCATTCCACTTGTGGGATGTGAGGAGCGCAGCTACTCCTCCGACACCATCTTACCCGCCGACACAATCGCCACCGAAACTGGCACTGGACAGTCGCTAATTGTACACCTCTACCCACACCCCTGTGATCCATCGAAATCGATACTTGTTCCCGAAACCATCGCACCTATGGCCAACGACTGCGGTATGACTCCTTCTAATAACCGACGATGAAACCCATTAAGTTTACACTAGTCATGATCGCCAGTGCGATTGCTACGGTTACCGCCTCGGTCATTTTGTCCGAAGATAAAAGCATGAAGCAATCTCAGTGCTATAAGTGGTCGGAGTGTAAACCAGTATGCGGATGGGTGTGTGCGAGAGAGTGCCTCGTACGACTCTACCCCAATCACTGATGCCGCACATTGAAGCACCACCTCCGGCCCCTCTCCCCTTTGGCTTCCGTCGTGTCTCTATTGAAGAAGCAATAGAGCTAGCCAATAGGGAAAGAAGTGTGGAATGGCATCAGAAAGCGGCATTTCCGTACGTTGCAAACCTGTGCCGTAGGAATATGCCGGGTGTCAAGGCATGATGCTTGCGCTGATATCTAAGCTGATATACAATGTACCCATGACCAACACTTACCTGTTCCGGCTCGCCGAAATGGACAAGCGCAACCGCAAGACGGTAGAAGCGTACGTCCGCAAGCAGCTCGGAATCAAAGTCCCGTTCCGCGATATTCTGTCCGCCATGCTCGCGGAGGGTGCGGAACAAGCGAAGAAAGCGAACTGATCCTTACATCTAACCGGCATTGAGAGTCGATAGCTGGCGGCAAGGTGCCGGGGCGTGTACATGCCCTCACGGGTGCAATTCCCAGAAAGCCAGCAGCTACCGGCCCTCACAGCCGAAAAGACGGCATTGAGAGTCGAGAGAGGGCGAGGCGTCGTAGAAGACGCGAGCCATAAGCCGCAGCGTAGTGCGCGGATGGTTGCCGCTACCTAGCAGGGTGACAAACGGATTAATTACCCGTTGAAATCCCTGCCGCCCCCTCCCGGCCCTCACAAAGCCGACGAACCTTCACAACATCGCAAGAACGTGTCCCGTCCTGGCGAACCTTGAACTAGGGCTGGAATTACAAAGTACCGTAATCCCTTGTGTGGCGAAGTCTGGGTAGTACCCACAATAAGGCCGGGTGCCAGCAAAACGGCGACAAACTCCCCCAGACGCCGAGCGTGCATGGCGTCGCCTCAATAGACGATGGCCATTTCCGCCGCCAGGACCGGGCACGTTCACAATCAAGCCACCCTTTGAGAGCCGCCAGAACATCACTAACGCAAAATAAAAGCGTTGTGGAGGAAGGAAGCTGGCGGTTCGCATGGGTGGGCTTGGATAGAAGGTTGTCTGATGGGGGCGTGGCGGCGAAAGGCCGCGTTACAAAAACCGTGTGAAAACGCCCGTGCAAATCGGGCTGCCCCTGTGGCGTTACGAATCCGATCGTTTGCATGGGAAAGTAGTCCGGCCCCTGGCTCTTGGAGTAGACAAGCGGAGTGTAGTGCTTCGCCCCGGCTCCATTAAGGACATGCTCAAACGGAGGTCAGGCTACCAGCGCATCGAGCAAAGCTGGTGAAAAACTTGACGCACGGAAAAACATGCCATTCAGGTGTAATCCCTGGACGCTCCCACCGGGCAACCTTCACACAGTCGAGGATAGGATCGGGGAGTACCTCAGTGTTTAGAGGGCCCGACCGCTGCCACTGCAAATAGCTTATGGCATGTCAGGAAGTCGCAGGTTCAAATCCTGCCTCCCCGCCCTTATTCTCGGCTTGAAAATGACACTTGCGCTAATTGACAAAATGCGCTAAACTTGTGACATATACAAACTTCCCCCAATACACATGGTCCAACTTATTAAGGGAACCTGGCTACCGATGGCCGCTGCATTCGTCATCGTAGCTGTTGTTTCATTCCTTGTCGGATGGGCTTTTGCCCCTACGTTTGATCCGACACCCGGCCTTTAATTCCTACCTCTAACAACACTATGAACACCAACACGATCAAAACATACGGCCCTCTCGTCATCGTCGCCTTTGCCGTCCTTATGGCATACGGCATATCGAGTACGAAGGCGGAAGAACCCTGCAAGACTCCCGAAGCTCTTTCCCACCTGGCGAACGTCAAACAGAACCAACCGCGTATCGCGGAGAACAAGGACGAATATGATCGCCTTTCCGCATCGTTTAACTCTAGGAAAGAGATTAGCCCGGATGATCTAGACGGCTATAACGAGTACGTCCGCAATCTCCAGTGGAACGCCAGTGAGGATGCGGCAGCCCACAAACTAGGATGCCGCATTGATTGGGATAACCTCGTGTTGGTCCCTTTACAATGACCGTCCACGACCAAACGCCGCAGCCAGCGGCGGGAGGCCAAACGGTCTGGCAATGGAAGGACGCAGAACCCTATAAGAACGATATTCTGAAGCTTTATCAGCAGAAACTTCACGAGCGAGGTGTCACCGATACCCAAATCTTTGTCGCTCAAATCGTGCAGGAAAATGGAAAGCTGGAGGCTGATGTCATCGGGGACCACGGCTGCTCCATTGGCATCCCACAATACAACGCCTGTGCAAAGCACAAGGTATCTGCAAGACGCTGGATTGAGTTGCATCCCGAATGGGCAACTGTCGATCACCAGCTCGATTGGCTTGCGGATCAAGTAAAGCGTCGAACCGATACATTCTCGTCTGAATGGTCCAAAATCGTTGACCATAACTGTCCGCTCTGCGTCACGATCAAGCCAGGTCAGGTCGTCAACGGTAAAACTTACGCCGATTGGAAAGCAATCGGAAACAGATACTACAAATCGGTAAAGTCCCGAACCGCACTTCTTGTGCAACAATAACCATGTCTTTATTCACCCCCTTTCCAACCCTATACCATGAAGTACCTTTCTATCCTCTCCGTCTTCGCTCTCTTGGTCCTTTCCGTCCCGTCCGCTTCCGCAGCCTCGTACGGCAACGCTGCCTACTTCGACAAGACGCTCTCGATCACGAAGCGTTTGAACGATGGCACGATGCTCCCCCGCGTCCGTGAAGTGCAAACGATCACGATAAATGGGAAAAAGTACACCTCGGAACCCGCCGTTGACAAGAACATGAGCCACCTTCGCCGCCTCTCGGATTGCTCGGTGCGACCGAGTGAATGTAAGAAGTCCACGGCCTGGGAACTTTGAGACACTAACGGTATACCCTCAATAAGCATGTACTTGCTTTTGGCCCCGCCTTCTCAAAGCGGGGCTTTTTTGTTGTGTACCAAAAATACAGGCGTACCATGATGGCGTGACTGTCCTCTAGGACAGTACACGAACCCCCGTTCTCTCCTTCGTGAAAGACGGGCGAGGCCAGCTAACACTGGCCTCATTTTTGTTTGTGTCAATTGCTTTGCGTGGCAAGCGGCGCTAGTGTCGTCGCATGAACACAGCAACATTTACCGACCCCATGACGGCTCAATTGGTTATCGAGCACCGTATAAACAAAGAGTTCTTCACCGGGCCTCAAATAGCGGAGGCCATTATCCGTGATGCTGGCTCGAAGGTGGCCGACCATATTATCGCCCATCACCTGCCGGAAATACTTGAGAAGATAAGCCCGGATGCGATTGCGAACATGGCGATTGCGGAAGCGGGTGCGGCGGTAAACAGGACGCTGAAAGAGAAATTGCCCGACAAGATCGTTGAGGTAGTTCGACGCGAACAGCCGCACGTCTACCAAAAGGGTTTGCTCGGTGGCCTCAAACGCATTTCCTAACCCTCTATATGATCCCTCTTAAAGAATGGTGCGAAAAGCACAACGTAAAATCAGTCCGTACCGCCGTGGACAAGGCGACAAAGGGAACGCTTCCGGCTGAATTAAAGCCGTACGAAATCGTCTCTACGCGTAAGGTAAGGGTTTTTGGCTACATGATTGACGAGAATGTGGACCCGAAAGAATACGGGCTGAAGGTCAAGGGTAAATGATTGCGCGGCGAGCAACGCAAGCGTACACTTAGAGCATCACTTCCCCATCCTTCATGTACTCGCTTGTCCAACTACTCACAGTAGCGTGCCTAGGAATCCTTGGAATGGAGCTAGCGTTCTTGCTTGCCGTTTCTATCGTGCAAAGAATGACCCACAATCGAACGATGAAAGCACTGGAGTCATTCACAGTCTAACAGCGTTCTACTTCCCACTTCCTACCCTTCTATGATCAAACTCGAATCCTATCTCAAGTCCGGCCCGGTAGACGTTGAATATGTGTCTCATGTTGGCCCAGTGAGCAAGGTTAGCAAAGCGGGGAAGCCCTACACGGCATACACCTACACGTTCCGTCTCCGCTCTACGGGAGAAACCTTCGAGCAAATGCTGTTCGACTCCGACCATCGAAAGATAGGGTACGTCGGGCCTAACGCTCTCATTCGCGTCATGGCGAAGGCCAACGGATACCCGGACTACTTTGTACTTCCGACAGGTGAAGCGTCCATGAACGTGCCGCAACCGTCGAACACAAAACAGGTGCAGATCGAACGGCAAATCACCCACTCCGTGCAGGAACAGTCACTTGAACAGAAGGCACGCCAAAAGCAAATTTCCCTCGCTGGCGTCTACCAGGCTCGGCTCTCAGCAGGAATGGAAACGGAGAAAGCACGCGAGGCTGCAATAGCTGATGTGGCATGGTTGGAAAGGACCGCTGCGAACCTCGCCGTGAACGATGGGGTGAACCAAGAGCCAGAGTTTGCGGATGAACCCGCCAAGCGAGACACAAGCAACTTGCCATTTTAATTCCACTTCCCCCCTTATTCCCATGTCCAAACAACTCGCAAATGAAATCAGGCAGTACGCAAAGAAGCACAAAATGTCCCTAGGTGACGTGCTGAAAATGACGAATGTTCATTCTTCGCAACTCTCCAACTGGGAAAACGACGAATACAACGCTAGGCCAGAAACGGAGTGGCGCGTACGCAGTCTCCTCGGTACAGAAGTAGCAACATTTTCTGTCAACAGAAATGTGACCGTGGAGGATGTGCCGTTCCCCGAGGACGAGAAAACTGTATACCGCATTAATCTCATTGGCGACGTAATGGAAAAAGACTCGTACACGGCATCGTACAAGATCGAATTGATCCGCTTCCTCATCTCGAAGTAATGGACTCCCAACTCTCCCAACTATCGGCAGAACACGAAGAACTGCATAACCGTCTTGCTATCGTGAAGACGGAAACCGCCAAGGAATACCGTTCCACCACGTTACAATGAACGAACAAGACATCATCACCACCCGCAACGAAGCCAAAGAGGCACACGAAACAGCAAAGTTCGTGCTTACCAAAGATTCCGCTCCCGACGCGGAGCAACAACGTGATTTGTGTGAAGAGAAGAAAAACGGCGTGATCTCGGTCATCAACTTCTGCGAGGACCAGCTCGAAGCCCTGCGGAAAGAGAAGCGTAAGCTCGACGATAAAATGGCCGACGTTCGATCTCTTCAAAGAGAGTTTGATGGCCTCAAGGCAGACCTAACGACCGACTTTAAACGGCTCAATAATCACTTTTGGGATATTAAGAAGGGTAGAAACGAACCAAAGAACGAACAGAATGCTGAAATGCGAAACTTTGGCGGACGTTCCCCAAACAATCCATGACCAACCCCGTCCCATCCCCGGCAGATATTGCACGGTTTGGATTGAAGCCAATCCCGATGGTGTTCAATCATGCGGATTTCATGGGCCAACCCATGGGCGAGCGGGTGAACCTCTACCACGAATCGTCCGTTGCTAGTCTGATCGCCAGAATCCATTTGCTCGAAGCTGAAATGCGAAACTTTGGCGGACGTTCCCAATCCAACCAATGATCATCTCTGCTCTCCACTGGCTTTTCCTGACTCCGTATTGTGAACAAACTCTCGCCCATGCACTCGCCTACGCATCCATGTTCTTCGCCGCTCTCAGCTCTCCGTACCTATTGCTTTTATGGCTTACAAGAAAGTGACCTCCACCAAGACATCAAAGGGACCGAAGGCTAAGTGGTCGATGCCATTCAGGGAATGCCCTGACTGTGGCACAAAGACGAACAGCTATTCTGGTACGACGTGGAACTCGAAAGATTCAAGAGGGATGTTTCACACGTTTCTTTGCATTAACGATGATTGCGGACAGACATTTCAGTATCCACCACTACCATGACCCCCCTCCCCCCACCATCAGGAGACATGGAGAAGCCACGCCTTTTGTCGGATGAAGAAGTGCAAGGAATAAGACGCCGAACCGCTAGAGGTCGGACACTGACTATTGATGCGGAAACGATTGATTACCTTATCGGCTATATTGACGCCCTCCTCGCCGACCGTCATGCACGCATAGAGCAAAACAGGAAAGGAATTGAAACGATGTTCGAAAAAATGTGTGAACTGGACACCCCGAAGCGCGGGGAATTGCATTTACTTCTTATCTCACTGTTCTCATGACTCCCCCCATTGACCACGCAGCTGCCCACGAACCGCGAGAGGTAATCTGCCGATGGATTGTGATGCACTTACTTCCGATCCTGGCACACGAAGAACGGTTGAGGCTCCCGCGAACAAGGTTTAGAGTCACGCCCCTGGGTCAATTTGTCTACATCGACAAGAGCAACCTCTCCACTCGGTTGGCAACGTGCGTTTGGCTCCTCGGAAAGCCCCTCTCCGACCAATCCGACGAATGCAAAAAGTTTCTCCATTCCCTCCTTAAAGAATGACCTCCTTCACCGAACAAATCACCGAACGGAACGACCAACAGCTTTCCCTTGAGGATGCCATCGCCCTCGTCCACTCCAACGCACACCAAGAGTGGAAGGACGAAGCGTACCAAGTAGTACGCCTCTTGTGCCAAACACGGCAATTCTTTACCGCAAACGATGTTTGGGAACGCATGACGAAAAGCACACCTGATGGACGGGCTCTCGGACAGGTAATCATTAATGCAAGCAAAGCGGGCCTATGCCGAAAAACAAATCGCTACGAACCCTCTAGAATCAAGAAGCAGAACATGAGGCCAATAGCGATTTGGGAATCACTACCACCGAAAGCATGAGCGAACGCAGTACGATTTGGCAGTGGATTAACCGTCTCTTCGATCCTGACCAGGAAAAGCGTATGAAGCGGTTTAAGGAACGAATAGAGAGGAATCCAGTCCGAGAGTTGGAGGTACAGACAATCCAGAAAATCATCCTTGAACGAGATGACTCCGAGGATGCTGCACTGGAAATCGTCGAAAGATACTTCCCTGAACATCGATCCTGAAGCGAACCACAAGCGGAATGAGCGTGCTGACTGATTCTAAAATAAACTTGCCAAACAATCCCACCATCCCTACTATTCCCGCCCCATGAAGACCTGTTTTCGATGCCAAAAGAACAAGGACTATTCCTGCTTTGCCAAGGATAGCCGAAAGAAGGACGGATACCGTGCTTCCTGTAAGGAGTGTCTTAAAAAGACCCGCAATTCGCCCAGGATCGTTCCTGATCCCGGATTCGTAAAAGTACCAATCATAAGCGAAGAACGCACTACGGACGAACAGGATGTCATTTTCGAGGCTCTTTCCAGGAAGCTGAACACTCACTACTCAATTAGCGTAAATAATGGCTTTGCACGTATCCAGGCCCATTACAACGGCTATACGAAGACCTGAAAAGGACAGAGCGCGAAGGACGTACTTCAAAAGGTGTTAGCGTAGAAAATAATAAAGCGACACAAGGAATGAGTTCGTCTACTTGTTATGCTTCTATCATTCGATAATTCGTGTATTATCTAAACAATGCTTCTGGGTAAATATTATTTACAGGCCCATACGGATTCCCAGAAGCTTTTGTATGGGTCTATAAATGATATTTTATGAAAAAAATCACAAAGCTAACGTCAGAAATTGTCGACGAACTGAAGAACCTTTCCGTCGATGAAAAGATAGAAGCGCTAAATAGCGTCAAACTTGCCTTGCACGAGGCAAGTCCAATGTCTGGCGAACCAGTCGATTGCGTTGTTTGGGTAAAGAACGAAGAGGTAAAGGCAAACGATTACAATCCAAACAAAGTTGCCCCTCCAGAAATGAAGCTTCTTGAGGTCAGTATCCTTGAGGACGGATATACACAACCGATTGTTGCATGGCGCAACGAAGACAAAATAGAAGTCGTGGACGGATTTCATCGAAGTCGCGTTGGGAAGGAAAGTAACGTAGTTCGACAAAGGGTACACGGTTATTTACCCGTTGCTATTATTAATGATGGAAAGACCGGGAAGACGGAGCGTATTGCGTCAACGATTCGCCATAACCGCGCCCGTGGAAAGCATATGGTGGATGCAATGTCAGATATTGTTATCGAGCTGAAGAATAGGAACTGGAAAAACGACCGAATCTCACGCGAGCTTGGAATGGATGAAGACGAAATCCTACGCCTTATGCAGATCACCGGACTTGAATCACTATTCAAGGATGAGGACTTCAGCAAATCATGGATGATTGAGGATAGTGAACTTGAGTTCGACGAACTGACAGACGAGGTTTCGCAAGAGGAGAAGCAAGCAAATAAGTGGAGAACCATTAATACAAACGACGAAGACCGCATTTTCCATACCTATGACAAATGGGAGTGTTACGCAGCTGGTTTCTACAACACCACGAAGGAAGGAATGACGGAACAGGAGTGTGAGCAAGAATACAAGAAACTTCTAACGAATGATAAGGAGTTTAGGTCGGCACTGGATGGTGTTATCAATAACTGGAAACACTCTTGTGAGCACTATCTTACAAATAAGTCTATGAACAGGATTGCATGGCTCGGACAAGCCGCACTGTGTTACTCGCGCGGAATACCATCAATTTACCGTGGAGGGTTTAACCTTCTAACGAAAGAGGAACAGGAAAATGCAAATTCGATTGCGCTTGAATATCTTAACAAGTGGCTTAAGAGTAATGGTCGCGAAGAAGTCACTATTGAGGACGGCCTTTTGATCGACAAACAATCCGAAATCTACTAACCACTCCCATGAAAATTAAAGAATATCAAAGCTACAATGTACTAGAAGCTGCGCGAGAGCGTGTAAGGATCGTATTTAATGAATTTGAGAGAGTGTATGTTTCGTTCTCTGGCGGGAAAGACTCGACGGTTATGCTCCACCTCGTTATGGAGGAGGCGAAGAAGAGAAATAGGAAAGTAGGCGTTCTTATTATTGACCTAGAGGCACAGTACAAGGACACGATAGACCACATCGAAAAGACCGTCGAAATGTATAAAGAAAATATTGATCTTCACTGGGTTGCCATCCCCATGCTTCTTCGGAATGCTGTTTCAAACTTTGAGCCACGGTGGATTTGCTGGGACGAGGAAAAAAAGGATATGTGGGTGAGAGAGAAGCCGAAATTGGCAATAAATCCTGAAGTCTACCCGTTTTACACTCCTAAAATGGAGTTTGAAGAATTTATGGTTATTTGGGGGGACTGGTACTCGCAGGGAAAGCTAACCGCTGGATTTATTGGAATCAGGGCAGACGAAAGCCTACATCGATATTGTGCAATTGCGAGAAATAAAACAGGACTTACGTATAAGGGATACAAATGGACAACCAACGTAACGCGAAATTTGTTTAATATTTATCCAATTTATGACTGGAGGACGGAGGATATATGGGTTTTCCATGGTAAGTATTCCAGTCTTCCGCACAACAAAATTTATGACAAGATGAACATGGCTGGTGTAAAACTAAGCCAACAACGCCTTTGCCAGCCCTACGGGGACGATCAGAGGCGCGGACTGTGGCTGTATCATATTCTTGAGCCTCAAACGTGGTACAAGGTTGTCGCTCGCGTTAATGGGGCGAATTCCGGCTCTTTATACATAGAGGAAAGCGGGAACATAAACGGATACAATCATGTCACGAAGCCAGACGGACATACATGGCAAAGTTTTTGCAATCTTCTACTTAAGACTTTGCCTAAAAAGACGCAAGAGCATTACAGATACAGATTTAAGAAGTTTATAGCTGGTTGGCATGATAGGGGATACACAACCATCCCTGACGAGTCGCCGCCAGAGCTTGAGGCAAAATGCTGGGCACCATCCTGGCGCAGAATGTGTAAGGTAATTCTTCGCAATGATTATTGGTGTAAGGGCCTTGGCCAAACACAGCCAAAGTCCGAGGCGTATATGCTCTATAAGGCTATACGAAAAACACGGAAAGAGAATGAAATCCTAAAGGAAAGCCTTGTAGCTGTATGAGATACGCTGAAAGCCCATCCTCGTGCTACACTTACGACCATTGCCCCAGAAAATATAAGTTTCGATACATTGAGAAGCTTCCCGATCCTGCTGGGCCAGCTGCGGAGCTAGGAAAGATGTTTGAGGATGCCGTCTATCCCGCCTGGAATAATCGGAATATCCCGAATCACAAAGACCCGAAAATCGAAAAAATGTTATACACACTTTTTACGTCTATAGAAGTACTATCTTTGCCCATCGCTTCCGGCTTTCAAGAAAAGATTGATGTTGTTTGTGGTAGAAGTCGTTTATTGGGATACATGGACATGCGACATGTAGACAATTCAATTACCGATATAAAAACGTCAAAAAAACAATGGGACGAAAAAAAGCTGTCTGAATCGGAGCAGCATGTTGCATATCCGTACGGGGCCGTAAAAATGGGCTTGCTACAGCCGATATTTCCGATTGTCTTTAGATATGTAATAACAACGACAGGAGAAAATCCTATTGTCCAGGTGATAGAGTTAAACATTACCGAAATGGATTTTATGGAATACGAGAAGCGATTTTCCGAAAGGATAAAAAAGATAGAACTAGAAATTTTTCCAACAAAAAGGTGTTACGAGTGCAACTGGTGTCCATATAAGAAGATTTGTCCCGCCTGGAATTAAAAGTGTGGGCTTCCATGCCAACGCTCTACCTATTTCCTATCCTCGGAGTTCGGCGCATTTTCATACGGTTTTTGTGGAGCAATTAGTGGACTGGGATTTTCCTATGGATAGAATGATTGCAACCAAAAGTGGATTGCCACCCGCACATTACTCCTGTTCAGAAACGTTCGCTATTGAATTGTTGGAAGGCTAACGACAGTAGCGAGAGTTAAGAAGGATATGCAGAAGAAATGCACTAAAAGAAGAGATGTACTAGGCTTGCAAACAAACCGCATACATGTGGAATTGGTGAATAAAAGAATCACCGCTTGGCGAACCAACCGGGAGCCGTGGCAACTGCTCGACCGTAGAAGGCAAGCACGAGGCCAACGATAGTCACGACATCCTCAGCACTTTTCTCAAACTCGCCAGAGAACGAGTCGGAGACGTCGTACCCGAGAAGGTTAGCAACAGTCGGGATGAGAGCGACCAGGATGCCGATGTAGGTCTTGTATCCATTCATACGACCAGCGTACTACCAGCAATCCGGCTGTCACTTGACGCTAGGCCGTATGCGTTTCAAGGTGTGGAACTTCGTTGTAGCGGCGTTCAAAGGCAACCATAAGTCTATAACGTTGTTTTCCGTGTGTCTTCTGGATAAATTGACGGAATCGTTCTTTCTCCGCGAGTGCTTCAGCGGAAAGAGTTGGTGGTATGTCTTCGAGGTGTGAGTTCATTGCTTTGATTGAATTTCCTCTATCCTAGCAAGGATTCTCTTCTTTGCCGAATCGGTTTTTGCAATGCGGTATTGCCGTTGCAATTTCCTCATGGCCTCTTGCGGTGTGGCGGGGATCCGTGGCTCTGGCTTCCTCTTCGCATTCTCAAACGTGAAGTGCGGAAGGTCAATGAACCGACCTTTTGTGTAAGGCTGTTCTATTCCATACTTTTTTCCAATTTCAGCAATATCACGGTACCAGTCTGCCTGCTTGTCTTTGGAGCAGTTTGGGTAGATGTCTGCGGCAAGTCGTAGTTGGTGTTCCGAAATCTTCGTTACGCCATCACGTTCCGTCACGATAGGCCCAGGCTTCGTTCTCCCTTGGGCGTAGAGAGCCTTTTGACGTTCGACGGTACGGAATACCTCAGAAACGGTAAAAGGCCGCCCTAGGGCAAAGCAATCATTCATCCAACAAAGAGCGGCCCATTGTGCTTCTGGCACAAGTTCTTCAAACTTCTTTGCATTTGCCATGAATATAAACTCTTTTCTCATTTTATGAATGAATCAAGCGCAACTTTTGCAACAGCCATGAGCACAAGTGCAACACCTCCAAAGACGATAGATCGAATAAGTGTGTATTCTCCTCCTTTCTTTACAAAACTTTCATGCTGTATATCCGATTCCTTTCTATTATTCAAAATCATTTCTTTTATTTCGGCAATATCCTTACTGATATTTGTTATACTCAAACAAATCAGCGGTATTCGCTCAAGGTCGATAAAGCGTTTGTTTCCTACATTTTCTTTAATTGCTAGAGAAATAGCATCCCCTAACACTTGTAGAGTGTTTTGATCTATTTCGTGCTGATTTTTCGGCGTCATATTAGTCAATGATAATCATTTTAGGGCGAGCGGGGGCTACGGAGGCTGCATGTACGACGACAAGTTTCGGGTCACTTGTCGTACCTGCTGTATCTGCGGAAGCTGCTTGTGCGTAGTTCGCTCCTGTCGGTGATGCTGCAGAAATATCACCCGTGAGTCGGAAACCAAATTTGGAAACCCCTGTCTTGCTGACCTTTGTTAAGTCCGTAAGTGTGTAGTCGTTATAACCAGTGGTTGAGAACGAACCGACTGCGATTTCGTTGGCAAGTGAAGTCGTTCCAAGCGTGGAATAGTCACCGATTGCAAGTGCTGTGTTACTAGCTGGTGCAGACGTAACAATACGTGTGTTATAACTGTTCGTATTTCCGATAAATAGCCCGCGAAGGCTTAGGATTGCACTTGAAACGGTATCTGTATCGGGAATGGAGGATGAATCAAAAAGAGTAATACCACGTTGAATGTTGCAGTCCGTACCGTTATCCGAATATTGAGCAATGACGTTTGTTCCTGCATCGTTTGCAGTCGTTCCGTTCGCCGCCGCTTGCATGGTCGTACATGTCCCCGGATCGGCATAGTTTTCAATATAACCGTCTACCGACGTACTTTCGACGTTCGGATCGGGGTAAAACGTAGAGGTAGTATTACCGACCTTCCCCGGAACGATGCTTGAGCCATCCTTCCCGGTGGCGCTGATGATGTGTGCTAGTGTTTCTTCCAGTGCCCTTTTCGGGTCTTCGCGGTAATGGAAAACGTGAATTTTGCCCGTCCCAGCATCCTGCACTTCGCGCTCGATGTCCCCGTTCGGATCGTCTACGAGAACGGGTGGGTTAAAAATGCGGAAGCGCTCAATCTCAACGGTGCCGTCAGCACCAAAACCTACAGGATTTCCATTCTTCCATGCTTTGGCAAATACTTGAACTCCACCATCAATTTGTTCAATATTGACTATTTCTATTTCCATGTTTTTCTTCTTAAACTTGCCCTTTTTTGCGTTATCAAAAATCTCCTTTGACTTAATAGAAACTACTTCATCACGAGTCTTTCCATGTAATTTCGTATCTATATCAAGTTTTGGTTCTGGCACCAATACTGCCGTGAGCAACACGGAGCCAGTAATAGCCGATGCTATTAATGTTCTGTTCATGGCTTGTAGAAGTCTAGCAAAATGACCATAGGGGACTTTGGGGCTGTCGTCGTGACGGTGGGAATGTCGAAGAACAAGCGGTCCAGGGCGCCAACTTCACGGGTGTTAGAGTCAATGACAACCTGGCCAGAACCAAATCGCCTGTCGTCAAGAGTTAGAGGTGTGGAAAACAGCTTCCTAAATCCCTTTTCGGCATTACGTACCTGGACGGACGTTGAACCCGTATAGCCGCCAGTACCAACGGAAACCCACGCACGGGACAATAGGTAGCCGCTCATACTCCAGGGAACTGTCATAAATGCCTTTCCTGACCCTGTTGTAATCGTTGAGCCAGAAGCGAAGATCTCCATTGACAATTGACGCTGAGAGAATTGTCCACCACGAATGACGTTTCCTGAAAGTGTTGTCGCGCGAACGATGGAGCCGGAGATTGTGCCCACTACTTCGAGCTTCGTTGTCGGTGTCTTTCCGATACCGACGTTACCAGCAAAGAAGTTGTTACCAGCCCCGTGCTGCGTTATAAGAGCACCTGATATTGTTCCGAGAACGTCAAGTTTCGTGTTAGTGGAAAGTGCTGGCTTTCCAATAAAGAGCGAACCGAAGTAAGCAGTCGCGCCAGAAGTCGTACTTTCTACAACAAGTCCACCAGAAGACCGCAGTGTTGTTCCTGCCCAAATAACAGTCCCCGAGTGCGAAGCATTAAGCCTGAATGACGTTGAAGTAAGCGTAAGCCCCTGTCCTGCCGTGTAGGTCGTGTTCGTGTCGGTATCCGTCCCACAGCTGAACCGTCCCGTCGTCGCGTTCCACAGCAGTTTGCTCGTGGTTGCGTTCTGACAATCTACAAGACCAGAACCTTTAATAGACGTTCCGACAAACAATGATGCACCAGACATTGCCCCTTCCACGACAAGTGTGCCGGAGCTAGCTAAAGTCGTCTTCCCATATACAAGAGAGCCGGATACCGTGAGGAATCGCAGCATCGTACCAGTGAGGGTGTCATTGGTACTGAAAGCTGTGCTGGTAAGCGTTAAACCTTTACCCGCTGTATACGTTGTATTCGTATCGGTATCCGTGCCACAAGAAAACCGTCCTGTAGTAGTATCCCACAATAATTTTGACGTTCCTGCTACGTCGCAATCCGTAAGACCAGCCCCCTTGAGGAATGTTCCGAGATACAGCGACGCACCACTTCCGGCACCTTCCCAGGTAATGGAACCAGAGGAACGAAGCGACTGAAGTCCGTATAGAACTGTTCCAGATACTGTTCCGTTTACTTCTAGCTTTGTTTCTGGTGAAGAATCGCCAATGCCTACATTATTCGAAGATGAAAGAAGCATTGTCTGTATTCCTCCGTTATGAATTGATGCGATACCAGGACCGTCGAAATGAATACCTGTCGTTGTATCCGCTGCTGTGAGCTGTGGATTTGCAGAATACCCGACGAATGACATCAGGCCGTCTACGTTAAGATTATCTTCAACAACGACTGATCCTGACACGGTTAGGAGCGTATTTGCATGGAGTTTGGATGCGGAGGCCGTCTGCACTACTTCAAGCGCGTCTGTGCCCGTTGTGAGGTTAATTAAGAGCTTGCCAGTCATGGTGTCTCCCGCTGTGTTGACGTAGCGAGGATCGAAGTAGGTCTGAAGTGCGCCGGTGCCTGACCAGGCTCCTGCACCGGCTCCACCGTCGTCCGTACCACAGACAAGCATGCCAGTAGAGGTGCCGTCGATGGTGTTGCAGTTTGCGAGTGTCTTGCTGGCAATAACCCCGCTTTGTGTTGATTGCCCCGCTAGGTTCACTTGCCACTTCACCTGGCCACCACTGTCTCGGACCTGAAAGGCGGGAGTGGAGACGGCAACACCGACGATAGCTGTGATAATAAGACCTACCCCTGCTCCACCAAGAAGAATCTTATTTGTAGTACCAGTGACGTAATCCTTGAGTGCCATATTATCCAGCGGAGCGAATCAGATAAGAGCCGTTGTGTGCGAAAATTCGTAGATCGGTCCATTGCTGCATCAAATATGACGTTTCTCCTGACAGCGTTTCGCTTCCCGTTGGAACCACGGTTACTGTGTTGGATGATCCGTCAATTCTGATGATCTCAAACCAGAAGTTTTCCCTTCCTGCTGCGCTAGGTACGGTAATCGTTATGTTTCCTGCAGTAGCGTCCACCACGTAAATTGCCATTTGCTCAATGGTTTGGCTTGATGTGATGGGGTAGCTACGGAAGTTTGAAACTCCTTGCGAGGAAACCCAGGTGCGAAGGCCCTGAATATCGGGCATTTGCATTTTGATTCCCACCAGCTTTTTTCCTTTCACTTGCAGAATGTCACCATCCTTTAAGGTTGTTTGATCCAGCTCGTACTCTCCGAGCACCCTTGAATCATGCAACAGTTTATGGTCGTGCTCTTTTTCATGTTCTTCTACCTCATGTTCCGCACATTCTTCCGCACATTCCATTACTTCCTCCATGTTGGCGTTTCCGTTCTCTCCGTGCTCTCCCTTAAATCGCCCATCCTTCGCCATTTCTTCGACAAGAAGCCTGACGGGGATCTGCGGGGCATCGTTCCCCCTGTCTCCCTTTTCACCCTGCGGACCACGGGGGCCAACGGGGCCGATTGGGCCAACAGGACCACGCTCACCCTTGTCACCTTTCACCCACGTAATGTTTTTCATAAGGGCTGATAGCACGGTGGATTCCGTCACCGTGTTTTTCTTGGTGGCGAAGCGTTCAAGGGCCGAAATGAGTTGGGCGCGGTTGGTCATTGTTCGTCAGGAATTGCCTGTACTGCCGTAAGCCCAGGAATGCTTCCTAGAATCTTTCCAATTTCAGAAACATCACTATTGGCTAATGCTGTAGCAAGTCGGTTCTTCAGCTTGGCACTCACGAATCCCCATGCGGGAGAGTCGATAAGAGAAGCCACCATATTGAATCCGAGCGCCCCAATAATCTTTCCCGAAAATGTGTTACCAGTGGTAGCTCCGCCCAGAGTTGCCAGACCCTTCATAAACTGCTTTTGACCTGTCTTCCGTGCGACGGTCTTTTCTAATACTCCTTCTAGGCTAGACCAGAATGTGTACTCCTTGTTGAGTTTTGCTACCTCGGGATGGGCTTCTGCTAGGATGCTGCGAATCTTATCTGCTGCCTTCTTCTTGAAATTGAGCGTGGAGGTCTCTGCTGCTGACTTCGCAATGTTCTTTTTGCCTTGATAAAACTCAGAATCAAATATCTTACGAATGTCTCTAAGGACTTCATCATCTACATCATCTCCATATTGAGCGATGATTCGTGTCACTTCATCTATACTTTCCACCCCCTCTTTACTTACGACTTTACCCCCAGCCATAAATTGCTGTTTTTGGGATTGGAGATAGTCAATCAGCGCCGATGTCTTGGTTCTTCCAGGGAGCGGTCCTGCCTGCTGAATTGCCTCGCCAGCTACTTCCGCTGCTGCTCCTGCCTTTGCCTGCATACCTTTTCGTGTAAGTGCAAGGGTTTCCTTTAGAGGACGATCAACTAGCTCTCCGGCGATGTTCTGTGTGGTCTGCTTCGTAGCAATAGTCGTAGGGTTAAGTGTTCTGGCAACACTCGCCTCTGCACTCTCTCTAGCGGCCTTTCCCAATCCCTTTGCCACGTCATCAACGCCAGTGGACGCGAGCGCTGTCTTCCCTGCCCGTGCCCCTTTTCCTATAGGAAGAAGAGAGGCAATATTAACGACCGCTTCCAGGTTCGCCGCATTTACGGGGTCTTTGGCTTTCCATTGATTGTAAAACTCTGTTCCTTTTTCAATTGCGGCGAGTCCAGCCTGTCCTGCCGGTGTTTTGAGAATGGACACACCCACTCCCTTTGCCGCATCAACAACTGGTTTTTCGATAGCATCAGGAGTAAGAGCGCTTATCGCCCTACCGCCAAGAACAAGACCAGCCCCAGTAATATCTCCGATTAATCCAGCACCCTGACCACCGATTTGAAGAACTGTTGAGCCGAGTCCTTGCTGCCCCCTAAGCATTCTTCCTGCTGCACTATCCGTCTCGGATGTTCGTGACGGATTCAAAGCAGACTCGATAAGTCCCGTATCACTTCCGAACGCAGCCTGATTTCTTTTCTGCAAGGCGCTTGAAACCGTGGAGAAAAAACCCTCTTTTGCACTTGGATTATCTTTCGGCTGTGCCGAGCTGAATTGTGAAAGCTCGGGCGGTAAGGAATACCCTTTTTTCTCAATGGATGCGGCGATAGATTGTGCATTGATCCCAGAACCCGGCGGCGCATTACGCACCATGTTTTGGAATTCTTCGTATGTAAGAGTTCGCTTTTGCATGGTTACGGAAGGAAGGAATCGACGTACGTATCGGCGTTATTGCCTCCGGGGTTTGTCTTGTTTCGTTTCAGATAATTGAAGTATGCCTCACTGATGCCGGATTGAGAGGCTGTATCAATAACTGGCTGGTACACCTGATCATCGTAAATCCTTGCGGTTGCTTCGTAGACTTCATTTGCGATCCTTGCCATTTCATCGCGTGTTGCCTGCGGGAAGGACTCACCACCCAAAAGCACGCCCTCCGCGTAATCCCTGTTTACCTTGTCGCGCAGGGCAGCGGCCTTCATAAGTAATTTCTGATCCTCTGCGCGAACAGCTAGACCAGGATCAACAATGCCGTTCTGGTAGAAGTTCAAGAGAGCAACGTCACCAACACCGCTCGCCGCATCGCTCGCAATGTCGATTTTCGGAACCGCCATTTTCATCGAATCTAGCTTCTTCGTGATATCGCTCGTTTTGATGGATGTGCGAAGGGTAGCAAGCTCCTTTCTTTGCTCTGGCTCAAGTGCTCGGATATCCCCGACCTTCGATCCTTCTGTCCTAAGTATCCCCGTATATGTCGTTACGTCCGCTACGGAAACACCGTATGCCTTTGCAGCATCTTTCACCGTGAGATCGCCTCGAAGGTAGGCATCCGCTGCGGCATCGACGTTCGGATTGCCCGAAGTAATATTCTGGAAGTTTGGCGCGGAATATTGATCGTATTCCGCCTGTAAATATGTATCGTTTGCTTTCAGGAATTCCTGCCTACTCTTTTCGTTCATGGTTTGGCCTAGTTCCTGCTCCTTCTGGGCAATTTTTTGATTATTAAATTCATCACGAGTAACAAGCGGAGCATTTTGCGATTTTCTCGCTAGTTCCATATTAATTGCCTGTTGTCGGGCAAGCGCCGCCGCTCGTGCTGCCTTAATTTCCTCGTTCGACTTCGCATTAAGCATTTGCTCGACGCTGAACGATTTTACGTCCTTTCCGAGTCCAAGAACGATGTCACGGACTTCGGATTCTGGGAAGTCGTTAAGTAGTTTCGTGATCTGTGATAATGCACGATCCTCCTTGTCGAGTTCTTCCTGTTTTGCCTCTTTGATAAGTCCCTGGATTTGCCATGCCGTATCAAGGTTTTGCTTCGCAAGTGTATTCCGAAGATTCACCTGGTTATTCCATGCAGTCGTGATAATCCCCTGCTCCGCTTGCTGCCTCGCTGTGGCATTGCTGATACCCTGCATCCCGATCCTTTCCAGGGCACTTCGCAATTCTTTCGTGTTTGCAATGGTTTCGCTGATGTAGTTGTTCTGATTCTCGTTATAGAGTCCAGTAAACTTCGCAGCGAGGTCGGTTCTGGCGTAGGTGAATTGAATGGCGAGGTCTGACAATTTGCTTTCAAACTCCGCGTCGGATTCCATGACGGCCCTGATTCCTGCATCCTGTCCGAATCCTCCGGCGAGGGCGATCTGAGCCACCATTGCATCGTGTGATTCACGCTTTTGCTTTTGGAGAGTAGAACGTCCCTTGTATTCCTCCCATGCCAAACGGTCTTCCTCGGCCTTCCGTTGCTTTGCAATCGTTTCTTCGTTGTTGTTACGCACTTCCTCCAATAAACCATTCATCGCCTCTGTAGAGTCAATGTAGCCCTGCTTCATAGTATCCAGTTCCGACTGGATTCCTCCGTAGGTCTTTTCAATGTCTCCGAGCAAGCCTTGTGTAAGATTTGCGTTTTCCGTCAAGCTCTGCTGGATGCTCTGCTGGAATTGGGCGAGGTACGGAGCGAGGAATTGAGCTTCGGGGGGGAGGTTGGCAAACGCCGCTCCTGCTCCTGCTGCCGTTGGGTCGGGAGGTGCAGGGGTTTCAGTACCTGGAATTGTTGGCGCTCCTGCTGTTGTCGGAGTCGTTGGTGCTGCTGTTGTGCCGGGAACGGTTGGAGGTGTTGATAACGCAGCCCCCTCTTTCTCAATATTCTTTTGCTTCATTAATTCATTAAGTTTCTGTTGGTTAATAAGATCAACTTCTGGTGTTGCGCCTCTTGCATTGCGTAACTCATCGATTTGTTGATCTATAGTTTTTCCAGTCGTTCCTACCTGGTTAAACGCACCCTGAACCGCCGCTCTATTCTCCGTAATCTTTTGGTTTGCTTGCTCTGGTGTCATCCCAGCAGCAATGAGGCGATCTCGTGCAGCAGCGTCTATTTGTCCTGTTACAACAGGCGTTGTATCTGATCGAATGTTTCCTGTTCTTTGGTTAAAGTTCGTGCGGAGTCCTTGGGCACCAATAGTCGCCTGATCCATGATGTCGGCGTAGCTTGGGCCTGTGCGAGTGCCACCTTGGACGGCGTTGTATTCCGCTCCTGAAGCAATATTCTGAAGGTTCTGGGTTGCTTGCTGTCCTGCTGTGCTCGTTGTGGTAAGCGGCCCCCCCGTTGACGTAAGGCTCTGCGCCCGTTGCATTTCCTGGCGTGCTGCGTTCGCTTCGGCTACACGGCGTGTGTATCGAACATTCGTGTTTGCGTCCTCTGCCAGCAAAAAGCAGAGTCTATTTTCACGGCCTATGGCGTTAAAGTGGCGCATTTATTGAGAGAGGGCGAAAGTAAGGCTAATTCCAGATGTTCCAGTGTTGCCAGTAGAACCAGTGGACCCTGTAGCTGCGCCCGTTCCTCCTGCACCACCAGATCCAGGCGTACCAGGTGATCCACCAACGACAGACGTTGAGCCTGTCCATGACGTATCGCCATACACGACAACAACAAGCCCGCCTGCTCCACCTGACCCGCTCGCACCACCGCCACCACCGCCACAGGTCGAGGATGCAGCACCGCCATTTCCTCCGTTTCCGCCATTGCCTCCCTTAGCATAAATGCTACCTGGACCACGAATCATGTTTGCGATAACAACAACGATTCCAGCATTACCGCCAGATCCACCACCGCCACCTCCTGCTCCAGCGGAATCTGATCCTTCACCGTTGCAGCTACCAGCACCACCTCCACCACCACCACCAGCACCAGCGTTGACGTAGTACACAATGGAGCCAGTCAGAGTATTGAGCCTGTTGGTAGTCGCAGGAAGAAGGAAGCGGAACGAACCATAGGACGCAGGATGCGCTGCAACCGAACCAGCTGCGCCAGCACCACCGCCCGAACCAACGGCACCAGAAGCATCGTCGTCTTGTCCTCCTGCGCCACCAGCAACACCCGCTACTCCGTTGCTTCCAACGGCCTTGCCCTGAAGTCTTCCAGGGTTTCCGGGGACTCCTGCAGCACCATCGCCGTTGTTCACCGTCAATCCTCCACGTCCTCCCATAGACCCAGCGATACCACCCATAAGGAGCGAATCAGCGAGAACCGCACCAGAAGCACCACCAGAACCAGGCGTTGTCGCTGAAGCTGCCGTTCCATTGCTTCCTGCGTTACCGTTTCTAACAATAGATCCAGTGGAACCGTAAAGCGTGAGTGTTCCAGCGACGAAAATACGGAAGCCGCCTGGATTGATGTAGGCACCCGTATTGATCGTGAGGTTGTTGTACATCATGTCCCTGCTCAACGTCGTAGCGTTGGATATAGTTACGTTTCCGTCCGATCCGTCACCGAAGAACCCAGCACCGATTTGACTTGGAATAACTGATTGCGACAAAAGACCGTTCGATCCAAGAGTTGGGATGCGTCCAGCGGAAACTGCACCAGAGGCGTTTTTAACGAGCCACCGAAGCGGCACGACGTTCTGTGCGCCTGTCGATCCTGTTCCGTTCAGTGATTGCATGGCCGCAAGCGTCGCAAGCTGC
>Ga0129336_10000094_pt1 | contig 40885 bp, 44 predicted proteins | sample CPB6_02_DNA_FD_96878 | JGI IMG/M metagenome (GOLD analysis project Ga0129336, IMG submission 96878) | Freshwater to marine salinity gradient microbial communities from Chesapeake Bay, USA - CPBay_Sum_0.6_0.2_DNA | ecosystem: Environmental > Aquatic > Marine > Coastal | place: USA: Chesapeake...
ATTGAGCACCGGCAACACCCCGGGATAGCCCAAGTCGACGAGATTAGCCTGCGTGTTCGGCTCGGCGCCATAGGCGGTAGCCGACCCGGAGAAAATCTTTGAGCGGGTCGCGAGCTGCGCGTGGATTTCGAGACCGATGACGGTTTCCCATTCCATGGCGGATCCTCAGGCGAACGCCGCCGGCACGCGAAGATGCCAGTCGGTTTCCTGCTGGTAACGATGCGCCGCATTGAGCATGCGCGACTCGGAAAAATGGGGGCCGACGATCTGCAGCCCCACCGGCAAGCCGTCGACGAAGCCGCAGGGAATGGACATTCCGGGCAAGCCCGCGAGGTTCGCGCCGATGGTGTAGATGTCGTTGAGGTACATGGTGATGGGATCGTCGAACTTGGCACCGATCGGAAACGCCGGCGTCGGCGAGGTCGGACCAAAGAGCAGGTCGCAGCTGTCGAAGGCCCGCGCGAAATCGGCGCTGATCAGCTGTCGTACGCGCTGCGCCTTGAGGTAGTAGGCGTCGTAGTAGCCCGCCGACAACACGTAAGTGCCGGTCATGATGCGGCGCTTGACCTCGGCACCGAAGCCCTCGCCGCGCGATCGGCAGTAGAGATCGAGCAGGTTCTTGGGTGACTCGCAGCGATGACCGAAGCGCACGCCGTCGAAGCGCGCAAGGTTCGAGGAGCATTCGGCGGGCGCCACCACGTAATAGGTCGGCACCGAGAGAGGTAGATTCGGACAGCTCACCTCGCGCACGCGGGCACCGAGCTTTTCGAACACGGCGATGGCGTCGCGGATGCGCTGTTCGTTGCTGGCGTCGAGGCCCTTGTCGAAGAATTCTTTGACGAGTCCGATCGTCAGCCCCTCGAGCGAATCAGCGAGCGTGGCCGTGTAATCGGGTACGGCACGCTCGACGCTGGTCGAATCGCGCGGATCGAAGCCCGACATCGGCCCGAGCAGCAGCGCTGCATCTTCGGCGCTCACGGTGATGAGGCCCGCCTGATCGAGGCTCGAGGCGAAGGCGATCATGCCGTAGCGGCTGCAGCGTCCGTAGGTGGGCTTGATACCCGTGACACCGCAAAGCGCGGCAGGCTGGCGGATCGAACCGCCCGTGTCGGTGGCCGTCGCCGCAGGCACGATGCGCGCAGCGACCGCGGCAGCCGACCCACCCGATGATCCGCCGGGCACCATCTTGGTGTCCCACGGATTGTGCACCGGACCAAAGAAACTGGTCTCGTTCGACGAGCCCATGGCGAACTCGTCCATGTTGAGCTTGCCGAGCATCACGGTACCGGCGTCACGCAGGCCAGCGACCACCGTGGCGTCGTAGGGCGAGACGAAGTTCGCCAGCATCTTCGAACCACAGGTGGTGAGTACGCCCTCGGTGCAGAAGATGTCCTTGTGGGCGATCGGTACGCCGGCCAATCGACCGACCTGCCCTTTGGCGCGCGCCGCATCGGCCGCCGCCGCGGCGGCCAGGGCGGATTCGCCCGTGATGGTCACGAAGGCATTGAGCGCGGGTTGCGCCGCCGCGATGCGCTCGAGGTAGGCGCGGGTCAACTCGACGCTCGAGTACTCGCCCGCGGCGAGGCCCTTGGCAAGAGCGGCCACGGTCGCTGCCGGAGCGCTCATTCGATCACCTTCGGTACGAGATAGAGGCCGGCTTCGACCTGTGGCGCGTTCTTCTGGTAGGTATCGCGGCGGTTGGCCTCGCTGACCTCGTCGGCGCGCAGACGCTGCGCGAGCCCGGGTAACGGATGCGCCATGGGTGCGATGTCGCCGGTCGGGGCCCGATCGAGCTCGCCGACGAAGGCGAAGATCTTGGAGAGCGAATCGACGTAGACCGGAATCTCGGCCTCCGTGAGCTCGAGGCGCGCAAGGCGCGCGATGTTTTCGATGTCTGCTCGGCTGAGGCTCATGGTCTAGCACCGGGGCTGTGAGACCATGAAATCATATCATCCTTAGCCTTGTGGGCGAGCTCGCAGATTGCTAAATTGCCCGTCTTTTCTCGGCCCTTTTCCCTCCACCAGACTCTTCCGGCACCCCAAGATGTTCAAGCGCCTGCGCGGCTATTTTTCCAGCGATATCTCGATCGACCTCGGCACGGCGAACACGCTGATCTACGTGCGCGACCGCGGCATCGTGCTCAACGAGCCGTCGGTGGTCGCGGTGCAGGACGACTTCAGCCGCGGCGGCAAGGTCATCGTCGCAGTCGGCTCGGAAGCCAAGAACATGCTCGGTCGCACGCCAGGCAACATCACCGCCGTGCGCCCCATGAAAGACGGCGTGATCGCCGACTTCACCTACACCGAGAAGATGCTGCAGTACTTCATCGCCAAGGTACACGACAACCGTCTGCTCAAACCTTCGCCGCGCGTACTCGTTTGCGTGCCGGTGGGTTCTACGCAGGTCGAGCGCCGCGCGATCCGCGAGTCCGCCGAGGGGGCGGGTGCGCGCACGGTGGCGATCGTCAGCGAACCCATGGCTGCCGCAGTCGGCGCCGGGCTGCCGGTGCAGGAAGCCCGCGGCTCGATGGTGCTCGACATCGGCGGTGGCACCTCCGAAGTCGCGGTCATTTCTTTGAATGGTATCGTCTATGCGCAATCGGCGCGCATCGGTGGCGATCGCTTCGACGAAGCGATCATGAACTACGTGCGTCGCAATTACGGCATCCTCATCGGCGAGACCACGGCCGAACGCATCAAGATCGAAATCGGCTCGGCTTATCCCGGGCAAACCGTGCGCGAAATCTCGGTCAAGGGGCGCAATCTCTCCGAAGGCGTGCCGCGCGCGTTCACGCTCAACAGCAACGAGATCCTCGAAGCTCTGCAAGAGCCGCTGCAGGGCATCGTCGGCGCGGTCAAACAGGCACTCGAACAAACACCCCCCGAGCTCGGTTCGGACGTTGCCGAGCGCGGCATCGTGGTCACGGGCGGCGGCGCTTTGCTGCGCGACATCGACAAACTGATCACCGAGGAAACCGGCGTGCCGGTCGTCATCGCGGAGGACCCGCTCACCTGCGTGGCGCGCGGCGGCGGGCGCATCCTCGAACTGATGGACGAGCTCGGCCCCGGCAACTTCGGGCTTGAGTAACTCGGCTGCCAGCCGCAACATCCCCTCACGCGGCACCCCGGCGGGGCTGCGCTTCTTCGTCTACGCGACCCTGTCGCTGAGCATCATGTGGCTCGACCAGCGTGGCGGCTGGCTCGACACTGTACGCTTTGCGCTGCAGGCCGTCGCCTATCCGCTGCAGATGGCGCTCGCCTCGCCGGCGGCGGCCTGGGAGTGGACCCGCGAAAACTTTGAGCAACGCGCGACGCTGCAACAGGAAAACCGCGCGCTGCGCGAGCGCCTGCGTGAACTCGAGCTGCTGGCCATGCGGCGCGCCGATCTCGAGCGCGAAAACTTCGAGCTGCGCAACCTGCGCAGCGCCGCAGCCGACGTTGCCGATCGCTGGCTCGCGGCACGGGTGATCGCCGTCGAGAGCAACCGCTTGCGACAGCGTTTCACAGTGGATCGCGGGGCGGCACACGGCATCGCCAAGGGTCAGGCGGTGATCGCGGGCGAAGGCCTCGTCGGCCAAGCCTTGCGCGTCGGGCCGTGGAGCACCGAAATCATCCTGCTCGCCGATCCCGAACACGCAGTGCCCGTGCAGATTGCCCGTACCGGCCAGCGCACCCTGGCGCTCGGCACGGGTCGCAACGGAGAACTCAGCCTGCCGTATCTCCCCTTGCAGTCCGACATCCGCGAGGGTGACCTGCTCGTCACCTCGGGTCTCGGCAAGACCTTCCCGGCGGGCTATCCGGTCGCCAGCGTCAGTGCGGTGCGTCGTGATGGCGCCTCGCCACTCGCGCAAGTCACGGCAAAGATCATGGCGAAGCTCGATCGCGATCGCGTCGTCGCATTTCTTTGGTTCAAGCCGGTGCACCCGGCTGCGCCACCGCCATGATCGCGAGCACCGTTCGCAGTCGCCTGGTGCTGACGACGCTCGCGGCGTTCGTGCTGCAAGTGTTGCCCCTGCCGTTCTGGCTCGCCGCGATCCGACCGCCGCTCGCGGTCATCGCCGTGATTTTCTGGTCGTTGATCGCGCCCCGCGTCGGCGGCATCACCCTCGGCTTCGTCATCGGTCTGGCACTCGATGTGTATCGCGGTGCGGTCTTCGGTCAGCACGCACTCGCGCTGTCGCTCGTGGCGTACGTCGCGGTTCGTCAGCACTTGCTGGTGCGCAACAAGCCGCTGTTCGAACAAACCGTGTTCGCTGCAGCCCTGTTGTTCGCGAGCGAAGCCGTCAGCTGGGCGATCGACGGCTGGACCGGCCATGCCGCGGGCGGCTGGATGCGCTGGTTGCCCATCGTGGTCGGCTCGATGCTTTGGCCGCTGACCTCCGCCTGGCAGGCCAGCGAAAATCGCGCGCGGCGCTGAGCGCGGGTGCGAGAGCGGCACGAAGATGGGGATCCGCGGACGCATCAAAGATTTCTGGATCGAACAAAGATTGTTCGAGCAGCGCGCGCTGGCGACGGTTTTCATCGTCGCAGCCCTGACGCTGGTGCTGCTCAGCAGGCTCATCTGGCTGCAGGTGCTGCGCCACGACGAATACACCGATCTTGCGCAGGGTAACCGCGTGCGGATCGAGGCGCAGCCTGCGCCGCGCGGCATCATCTACGACCGCAACGGCGCGATCCTCGCCGAGAACAAGCCGGCTTATCAGCTTGAACTCGTTCCCGAAGAGGTGCCGGATCTCAAAGCGACTCTGCAGGCACTTGCACGCATCGGCTTGATCGACGCCGACGACATCGACGATCTGCGTCGGATCGTCCGCTCGCGCAGACCCTTCGACAGCGTGCCGATCCGCCTCTTCCTCAACGATGAGGACATGGCGCGCTTCGCGGTGAACCGCTTCGACTTTCCGGGCGTCGATATCCGCACTCGTCTGGCGCGCAGCTACCCGCAGGGCGAGGTGGCGGTCCATGCACTCGGCTACGTGGGCACCATTTCCGAAAGCGATCTGGCGCGAATCGATCGCGAGCAGTACGCGGGTACCTCGACCATCGGCAAAGTCGGCGTCGAAGCCGCGTTCGAGGAGCAACTGCGTGGTCGCAATGGTCGACGCGAAATCATGGTCAATGCCCGCGGTCGCTCGGTCGAAAAAGCGGGCGGGCTCGAGGCGCAACTGGCGGCGATACCGGGCGATCCGGGAACCGATCTCATGCTCACGCTCGATCTCGAGGTGCAGCGCGTCGCCGAAGATGCCGTTCGCGATCAGCGCGCCGCCATCGTCGCGCTCGACCCGAACAACGGCGACATCATCGCGCTCGTCAGTCGACCCGGCTTCGATCCGAACATGTTTGCGCGCGGCCTGACCCGCCCCGAGTTTCGCGCACTCAATGAAAACCCCGATCAACCGCTGTTCAATCGCGCGCTGCGGGGCACGTACCCGCCGGGCTCGACGATCAAGCCCGTGGTGGCACTCGCCGGGCTGACCTATGGCGTCGTCCAACCGACCGAGCCGCACTATTGCGCAGGCTGGTTCTCGCTGCCCGGCAGCAGTCATCGCTTTCGCGACTGGCGGCCACGGGGGCACGGCACGATCGACCTGCGCACGGCCATCGCACAGTCCTGCGATACCTATTTTTACGACATCTCGAACAAGATCGGCGTCCGACGACTACATGATTTCATGGCCGAGTTCGGCCTCGGCGAACCGACGGGCATAGACATCGGTGGCGAGAAAGCGGGCATCCTGCCCTCGCCAGACTGGAAAAAAACGGTGTTCAAAAAGAAGGCGGATCAGGTGTGGTTCCCGGGCGAGACCGTAATCTTTGGCATAGGACAGGGCTACATGACGAGTACGCCGCTGCAGCTCGCGCACATGACGGCGGTGCTGGCCACTCGTGGCAAGAACTATCGACCACGCCTGGTGCGCGCGATGCGCGATCCCGAGACCCAAAAAATCACCGAACTCGCGCCGCGTCCGCTGCCAAGGCCCGAAGCCGGCAAGCCCGAGGATTGGGAACGCGTGATCGACGGCATGCTCGCCGTAATGCAAGGTGGCACGGCGAGTCGATCGGCCGCCGGCGCGCCCTACAGCATCGCCGGAAAAACCGGCACCGCACAGGTGTTCACGGTCGCGCAAAATGCGCGCTACAACGAAGCCGCCATTGCCGAGCGTCTACGTGACCACGCGTGGTTCGTCGCCTTCGCCCCCGTCGAGGCCCCAAAGATTGCGCTGGCGGTGATCGTCGAAAACGGCCGTAGCGGCAGCGGCACCGCCGCGCCGATCGCGCGCAAGGTGATGGACGCTTACCTGCTGCGCAAATTTCCGCCGCCACCCGCCGCGGATGATCGCGTCGCTGCCACGGCCACGGCAGTGACCGAGGAATGAGCATGCTGCGCGAAGACGTCGAAAGCGCCACGCAACGAACCTTGACCCGCACGACGCGGCTGCTCGGCACGCTGCGCCTCGATGGTCCGCTCGTCGCCGGGCTCGCCGCGATCGCGCTCTACGGACAATTCGTACTCTTCAGTTCGTCGGGCGGTGATTGGGAATCGGTGCTGCGCGGCAGCATTCGACTCGGGCTCGGCGCCTTGCTGATGCTGGCGCTCGCGCAGTTGCGACCCGGCCTGCTGCGACGCATCACACCGTGGCTATACCTCGCCGGGCTCGTACTGCTCATCATCGTCGATGCCATCGGCTACATCGGCAAGGGCGCGCAGCGCTGGCTCGATCTCGGTTTCGTGCGCTTTCAACCCTCGGAAATCATGAAGATTGCGGTGCCCATGGCTTGCGCCTGGCTGCTGCGTGAGCGACCCCTGCCACCGGATCCACGCACCTTGTTGCTGCTTGCGGCGGTGATTTTAGTGCCCACCGCACTCACCATCTTGCAACCCGACCTCGGCACCGGACTGCTCATTCTGATGGCTGGCTTCATCGTCGTGCTGCTCGGCGGTCTCGCGCTGCGCTACATCGCGCTGCTGACCGTGAGCGGCATCGGCGCAGCCACGATCGGCTGGTTTTTCCTGCACGATTACCAGCGACAACGCGTGCTGACTTTTCTCGATCCGCAGGCCGATCCACTCGGCGCCGGCTATCACATCATCCAGTCGACCATCGCCATCGGCTCCGGCGGTCTGTTCGGCAAGGGTTATCTGCAAGGCACGCAAGGGCAACTCGATTTTCTGCCCGAGCGAACCACAGATTTCGTGTTCGCCGTGATCGGCGAGGAGCTCGGTCTCGTCGGTGTCATCGTTTTGCTCGGTCTGTACGTGTTCGTCACGTTGCGCGCCTTGTTTCTGGCTTCGCAGATGCGCGACACGTTCGCGCGATTGCTGTCGGGCAGCCTCGCAGCGACTTTCTTTGTCTACGTGTTCATCAACGCCGGCATGGTGAGTGGTCTGCTACCCGTGGTCGGCGTGCCGCTGCCGCTCGTGAGTTATGGCGGAACTTCCATGGTGACCCTGCTCGCAGGCTTCGGTATGCTGATGTCGTTGTACGCGAACCGGAAACTCGCCGCCTGATGATCACCGTCGACGCTGCGCTCCGCCGCAGTCTCCGCGCAGCTGCCCTGCTGCCCCTGCTCGTGCTCGGCGCTTGCGTTGCTCCGCCCAAGAAATCCACGCCAGCCATGCCCGTGCCGGCCGCCGTGTCGACGCCCGCGCCCGCACCGGCGATACCGCCCGCGGCTGTCGCGGCACCGCTGCCCGAGGCTCCGACCCCCTTCGATCTCGAGCGCGAAGACATCCGCGCCTTCATCGACGAGGTGTCGGCCAAAAATTCCATTCCGGCCGCCGACGTCCGCGCGCTGCTGGCGCAGGGCATGCGTCAGCCGCGGATCATCGCCGCCATCACCCGCCCCGCCGAAAGCGTGCTGCGCTGGTTCGAATACAGCAATCGGTTGGTGAGCGCCGAGCGCATCGCGCGCGGAGTAGAGTTCGCCCGCAGTCAAAGCGCGCGGCTCGATGCCGTGCATGCCAAAACCGGTGTCTCGCCCGAGTACATCGTCGCCATCATCGGCATCGAAACCAACTACGGTCGAAACAAGGGCTCGTGGCGCGTGCTCGATGCGCTCATGACGCTGGGCTTCGACTATCCGCCGCGCAGCCGATTCTTCCGCTCCGAGCTCGAACAATTCCTGTTGCTGGTGCGCGAAGAAAAACTCGACCCGCTGAGCACCCTCGGCTCCTATGCAGGTGCAATGGGAGCGCCGCAGTTCATGCCCTCGAGTTACCGACGCTACGCGGTCAACGGCGCGCTCGATGGAGCGAGCGATGCGCGGCGCGATCTTTTCGAAAACTGGGACGACGTGATCGGCAGCGTGGCCAATTATTTCGTCGAGCACGGTTGGCAGCGCGAGCAGCCAGCGATCATCACCGCCGAGGCTGACGCCGACACCATGGCCGCGGTGATGCCGATACTCGATCGACGCAACCTCGAACTCAACGAAACCGCCGCAGGCGCGCGCGCGCGCGGCTTCACACTGCCAGCATCGATCGGCGACGACACGCAAGTCATCCTGGTACCCGCCGAACTCGCCGACCGAGCGAACGTGCGGGTCGGGTTACGCAATTTTCACGTCATCACCCGCTACAACCGCAGCATCCTGTACGCCATGGCGGTGCATGACCTCGCGACCGCGATCGCCACCGAGCTCGCCAAGCCTGCGCCACCCTCGGCCTCCACGCCCTGAGCCCCCACCCTTGATGATGGTCAAAAGTCGTGCGCTGACGTTGCTCGCGGTCACGGCGCTGTTACTGCAGGCCTGCGGCAGCCTCGGTCGTGGCCCGGAACCTCTGCCGCGGGCCACCGTTCCATCGGGCACCGTCAAGCCGCCACGCCGCCTCGACGACATCCCCGACGCCGTGCCGCGCAAAGAGCCTCGCAGCCGCTACGGCAATCCCGAAACCTACGAAGTTTTCGGGCGAACCTATCGCGTGAAACGTAGCGCTCGTGGCCACGTCGAACGCGGCACGGCCTCCTGGTATGGGCCAGGCTTTCATGCCGAACGTACCTCGAGTGGTGAGCCCTACGACATGTACGCCATGACCGCAGCGCATAAAACGCTGCCCATTCCAGTGTACGCACGCGTGACCAATCTCGAGAACGGGCGCTCCGTGGTGGTTCGGGTCAATGATCGCGGACCGTTCGTCGGCGATCGCATCATCGATCTGTCCTACACGGCCGCGCACAAACTCGACATGGTGAGAAAGGGCACGGCCCCCGTCGAAATCCGCGTGATCGAAGCGGGCGATGAAGCGACGCCAGCACCGGCGCCAGCGCCGGTATCGACACCGGCACCGGCGCCGGCAATCGCTGCCGCCGCGGCCTCGCCATCGGCCGCAGCGGACATCGGCGTCAGTTCACGCTACCTGCAAACCGGCTCTTTCGCGGCCCGCGAAAATGCCGAGGCCATGGTGAATCTGTTAGCGCGGTCCGGGATCCGCAATGCGAGCGTGCGCGAGGCTCGGCTCGGCGAACGCGCGGTGTTTCGCGTGCGAGTCGGACCGCTCGACGACGCCATCGAGGCCGACGACATGATCGAACGACTGCGGGTCGCCGGCATCCCGGATGCCCGTCCCGCGCACGAGTAACACGTTTACAATTCGCGGCAGACTCTGATCCGCATCATTCGCAGGAGCTGCATCTTGTTGTCATCGTCGCCGTCTACCGCTCGCTGGTCCCGACTCGCCCTGTTCGCCTGCGCACTCGCGCTGCCATTTTTTGCGGCGCGACCCGCGGCAGCCATCACCTCGGCCGTACCACCGGCGCCGGCGGTGGAAGCCAAATCCTGGATCCTGATGGATCAAGCCACGGGGCGCCGGCTCGCGGGACAGAACGAAGATCTGCGTGTCGAACCCGCGAGCGTCACCAAAGTCATGACGGCCTACGTCGCGTTTCGTGCGCTCGCCGAAGGGCGTCTGCGGTTGCAGGAGCCGATCACCATCAGCGAAAAAGCCTGGCGCGCAGAAGGCTCGCGTACCTTCCTGCAGGTCGGTGACAAAGTACCCGCCGAAGTATTGCTGCAGGGCATGATCGTGCAGTCAGGCAACGATGCCGCGATCGCGCTCGCCGAGCGGCTCGCAGGGTCGGAAGACGTTTTCGCACAGCTCATGACGCAGCAGGCGAAAGCTCTCGGCATGAAAAACAGCAGCTTCGCCAATGCGACGGGCTTGCCCGATCCCGCGCTCTACACCACCGCTCGCGACATCGCGATCCTCGCGCGCGCCCTGATCCGCGAGTTTCCGCAGTACTACCGCTGGTACTCGCAGAAAGAATTCGTCTGGAACAACATCCGTCAAGGAAATCGTAACGGCCTGCTCTATCAGGACCCGACGGTCGATGGCATCAAGACGGGTCACACCGACTCGGCGGGCTACTGCCTCGTGAGCTCGGCAGAGCGCAACGGCACCCGCATGATCTCGGCAGTCTTCGGCACCGAATCGCCGAAAATCCGTGAACAGGCGAGCGCCGGCATCCTCAACTACGGCTTCGCGTTCTATGAAACGGTCACGCTGCGCAAGGCCGGCGAAATGGTGCTGCAGCCTCGCGTGTACAAAGGCACCGAGCAGTACGTGTCGATCGCACCGCAGGGCAACGTCGCCGTCACGGTGGTGCGTGGTGGTGCCGCCAAGCTCCGAGTTTCCACCAACCTGAGCGAACCGCTGGTCGCCCCCCTCAAGGCCGGGCAACAGGTCGGCGAACTGCGCGTACAGGATGGTGATGCCGTCATCCGCCGCATACCGCTCATCGTCAGCAAAGATTTGCCTGCGGGCGGCGTCTGGGCGCGGGTGCGTGACACCGCTGCGATGTGGATGCGCTGAAATGGCCGCACCTCTTCCAATCTGCTACCTGAATGGCGAGTGGCTGCCGCTCGCCGAGGCAAAGATTTCGCCGCTCGATCGCAGCTTCCTGTTCGGCGATGGCGTGTACGAAGTGGTGCCGGTTTTCGCTGGTCGCCCGTTCCGCTTCGACGAACACTTCGATCGTCTCGGTCGCAGTTGCGCCGCGCTGCGCCTGCGCGACCCGCACGATCGCGACGTCTGGCGCGCAATCCTGCGCGGGCTCCTCGATCGCAACGGGGGCGGCGACTTGTACGTTTATTTGCAGATTTCGCGCGGGGCCGATGTCGAACGCGCCCACGCCCCCCTGCCGCAAATCCCGCCGACCGTGTTCGGCTTCGCGGCGCCGCTGGCGCAAGCCAGCGCCGAGCAACTCGCGCGCGGCATCCGCTGCGTCACCGCACCCGACATCCGCTGGGCGCGCTGCGACATCAAGTCGGTCGCCTTGCTCGGCAACGTGCTGCAACGCCAATTGAGCTGCGATGTCGGCGCCGACGAAACCATCCTGCTGCGCGATGGCCAGATGATGGAAGCCACGGCCTCCACCGTGCACGTGGTACTCGCCGACACGATCGTCACGCCACCCAATTCCAACGCTATCCTGCCCGGCACCACGCGTAGCGTCGTCGAAGAAGTCGCCGATCGACTGGAGATCGCGCGCGCGACACGCTCAGTCAGCGAGGCCGAGCTGCGCAGCGCACAGGAAGTCTGGATTTCCTCATCGACCCGTACTGTCTCGGCGGTGACGACGCTCGACGGTCGGCCCGTGGGCAGCGGCAAACCCGGACCCGTGTGGCAACGCATGTACCAGGGAATCGCCACCCTGCAGCGCGAGCTCGCAACGCAGCCGTGGTGAACTCGACCGATCCGGCAGCGAGCCCGCTGCAGTTTCCGACCGACTATCCAATCAAGGTGGTCGGACGAACCTCGCGCGATTTTCGCGCGCGCATCGATGCGGTGGTCACGCAGTACAGTCCCTCGCTCTCCTCGGATCGCATCAGCGAACGCGCGAGCGGTGCCGGAAACTTCATCTCGATCACCTACACCATCGTCGCCGAAAGCCGCGAGCAGGTGACGGCGCTGGTCGGCGCGCTGGTCGCCACCGAAGGCGTGATGATGGTGATCTGACTCAGCGACCGATCAGCGACAAAAACTCGCGGCGCGTATCGGCGTTGGTCTTGATCGAACCACGCAGCGCCGAACTCACGGTCGCCGTGCCGGTGTGCCGCACGCCACGCGATTCCATGCACATGTGACGACACTCGATGACCACGGCGACGCCGAGCGGCTGCAGATGGGTGTCGAGCGCGTCGGCGATCTGGTTGGTGAGCCGCTCCTGCACCTGCAGTCGTCGACCATAGATTTCGACCAGCCGCGAAATCTTCGACAAGCCGAGAATTCGTTTGTCGGGGACATAGCCGACGTAGGCCTTGCCGAAGAACGGCGCGAGGTGATGCTCGCAGAGGGAGTACACCGGGATGTCGCGCACGATCACCATCTCGTCGCAGCTCTGCGCTCCGTCCTCGAAAGACTTGAGGATTTCTTCGGGTTTCTCCCGATAGCCGCGGGTGTATTCCTCCCAGGCCTTCAAAAAACGGGCGGGTGTTTCGAGCAGGCCTTCGCGATCCGGATCCTCACCGATGTAGGTGAGAAGGTTGCGAACCATCTCGATTTCTTTCTTGGTCGGTACGGGCTTCGGAGGGGTCATGGCGGATCCTCGACAACCAACGTTGCAGTTCGGTCAGCAGGTCCGCGGCCACACGCGACATCCCGGTCGGGGCGCCTAACGCCGCCAACTGGGTCATTGCGAGCCCCTCGTAGCCGCAGGGGTTGATGCGCTCGAACGGCGCCAAATCCATGGCCACGTTCAACGCCAAGCCATGATAACTCGCACCCCGTCGCACCCGGATGCCGACGCTGGCGATTTTGCGCCCGTCCACATACACCCCCGGTGCCTTTGGCCGCGTGGCGGCCGAAATTCCGTATCCGGCGAGGCAGTCGATGGTCGACTGCTCAAGCGCCGTGACGAGATCCCGCACACCGAGCCCGGCGCGTCGCAGATCGATGAGTGGATAGACGACCAATTGCCCGGGCCCGTGATACGTCACCTGACCGCCACGATCCGTGCGCACCACCGGGATCTCACCCGACGCAAGCACGTGCGTAGGGTCGGCGTTCATGCCGAGGGTGAACACCGGCTCGTGCTCGACCACCCAAATTTCATCGGCGGTGTCGGCCGTACGCTCATCGGTGAAGCGCTGCATCGCCTGCCACACCGGCAGGTACTCGACGCGACCGAGATTACGAACGAGGCGGGACACTGGCCGCGAGCGCCGCGTTGTCGAGTCCGGCGTTGTTGCCGGCGAGCGCCTGCTCGGCGCGATAGCTCGAGCGAACGAGCGGCCCCGAGACGCATTCGCGAAAGCCGCGCGCCAGTGCCCACTCGCGATAGCGATCGAAGTCCTCCGGTGTGACGAACCTCGCCACCGGCAAATGATTGGCGGTCGGCTGCAGGTATTGTCCCAGCGTCAGCAGGTCGACGTCGTGCGCGCGCAAATCGTCGAGCGTGGCGCCGATTTCTTCGTCGGTCTCGCCGAGCCCGAGCATCAGACTGGTCTTGGTCAGGACCCTCGGCCGATGACGCTTGGCGTGGGCGAGCACGCGCAGGGTCTGTTCGTAGCCCGCGCGCGGATCGCGTACCGGGTGCGTCAGACGCCGCACGGTCTCGACGTTCTGCGCAAAGACCTCGAGTCCGGAATCGACCACCGTCTCGACATCGGTCAGCACGCCCTGAAAGTCGGGCGTCAGCGCCTCGACCGCCGTCTGCGGCGAGATTTCTTTGATGGCACGTACTGCCGCCGCAAAGTGTGCCGCGCCGCCATCCGGCAGATCGTCACGGTTCACGGAGGTGAGCACGACGTAACGCAGGCGCATCAGCGCCACCGTGCGCGCGGTGTTGCGCGGCTCTTCGGGGTCGAGCCAGCCACGCGGATTACCGGTATCGACGGCGCAAAAACGACAAGCTCGAGTACAAACTTCGCCCATCAGCATGATGGTGGCGGTGCCTGCATTCCAGCATTCGCCGATGTTCGGACACTTCGCCTCCTCGCAGACCGTGGCGAGTCGATGCTCGCGCACCGTGCGCCGCACGAAATCGTAATTCTCGCCCGCAGCGAGTGGCGCCTTGAGCCAACGCGGCTTGCCGCCCGGGACGCGCACCGGCGCAGCGGCAGTCGCCTTGATGCCATCGCGGATCGCCGAGAAACCGTGCTCCGTACGGTACTTCTCGCCACTGCGCACGAGGGGCGGCACGGCGACGACTTTTTCCTTGTCCGTCATGAACGAGAGTTTACGCGACCGCGGAGTAGCTCAGCCGTTCGCCCCGCCGGCGAGCCGCTCGTCGAGTTCGCGCAAGCGCTCGGGCGTGCCGATGTCGGACCAAAGCCCCTGATAGAGACGACCGCGCAAGCGCCCTGCGGCCGCGGCTTCACGCAGCAGCGGCAGCAACGGGAAGCGCCCGGGCTTGCAGCCGGCGAAGAACTCGGGGCGGTACATCGCGATGCCCGAAAAAGTGTATCGCGGCGGCGCACCGGGCGCGGCGAGTCGCTCCGGGTCGGCGAGCACGTCGTAGCCCCCTTCGCCGAGCTCGCGCGGTAATAACGCAAAGTCGCCGCGCGGGTGCTGCGGCGGATTCGGCACCAGGATGAGGCTACCGGTCGCCTCCGCATCGAGCAGCGGCGGACGTGTGTAATCGAAGTCGGTCCAGATGTCGCCATTGACCACCAAAAAGGGTTCGCGACCCAACAAAGGCAGTGCATTGACGATGCCGCCGGCGGTCTCGAGTGCCTCGCCGCGTTCGTCGCTGTAGGCGATGCGTACGCCGTAGCGACGCCCGTCGCCGAGAGCGGACTCGATCTGCGCGCCGAGCCAGGCATGGTTGATGACGATGTCACGGATGCCGGCACGCGCCAGTGCCGCAAGATGCCAAGCGAGCAAGGAACGACCGCCGACCTCGAGCAAAGGTTTGGGGCAGTGATCGGTCAGCGGCCGCATGCGCTCACCGCGCCCTGCGGCGAGGATCATGGCTTTCATTTCGGCGTTGCCTGCTTGGCGCGCAGATTGGCCAACGGCAGTTGCGGCACGACGCGACGCTCGAGCCACTGCGCAAACTCGCGCAACTCGGGGTAACGCGCGCTACCGTCGCGTACGTAATCGAGGGTCAGCGGCAGATCGTCGAGATAGCCGATCTTGCCGTCGCGCCACCAAAGCCTCGCAAAGATACCGAGCACCTTGATGTGCCGCTGCACGCCGATCAGATCGAACCAGCGCAGGAACTCGCGATCGTCGCGCCCGCAAAGCGCCGTAGCGCCGCGACGCAACAGCCGCGCACGGTATTCACGAACCCAGCCCTCGACTTGCGCCCGCGGCCAACCGATATAGCAATCTTTGAGCAAGGAGACCAGGTCGTAACCCACGGGGCCGGCAAGCGCATCCTGAAAATCGATCACGCCCGTTGCATCACCGGGCAGCAGCATCAGATTGCGCGAGTGGTAATCGCGGTGCACGAAGACGACCGGCTGCGCGAGTGCCTCGTCGATCAACCAAAGAAATGTCTGCTCGATCAGCCTGCGCTCGGCGGCATCGAGTTCGAGCTGCAGATGACGTCCGCAAAACCACTCGGGCATCAGCTCGAGCTCGCGGCGCAAGGCCGTCGCGTCGTAGGGCGGCAACTCGCGCGTCGCCGGCAGGCCATCGATCTGGATCGCCGCGAGGGTTTGCAGCGCGGCGGAGTACAGCGCGTCCGCGCGACCGGGTCGACGCAGCTCCGGCAAAAACGGGGTCGAGCCCAAATCTTCGAGCAACACGAAGCCGCGCTCGAGATCGACGGCGTGGATTGCAGGCACGTGCACGCCCGCGGCCTGCAGCAGAGTGGCAACTTTCAAATAAGGGCCGATGTCCTCGTGGGCAGGTGGCGCATCCATGACCACGAAACTGCTGCCATCACGCAGCCGAGCACGAAAATAGCGGCGAAAGCTCGCATCGGCCGAGGCCACGCCGATCTCCGCGGCATCGTGCCCGAGCTCCTGCACGATCCACTGCGACAGCAGTTCGAACCGGGCGTCGGCCCACGGCCGCGAATTGATTGAATCGGCGGAAATCGACAAGTGCGCTGAAATCCACGGTGGCGAAAAGGCCGGTCATTATAATGGGCGGCGCCATGGCCCCGCCGCGTCGTTCCTCCAAGCTCATTGCCTGCGTCGCGCTCGCGTTGCTGCAAGCCGTGCCGGTCGCTCGTGCAGACGACACGAACGAGTCCGGTGAAGCCGCGGACGCCAGCCCGCCCATGCGTTGCCCGGCTCCGAGTTCCGTCCGTGCGGCGCTCGCTCGCGGCAATCGACTGCCCGAAACCGGCAGCGCACCACCCGCTACCCGCCCCCTCGCGCGCCAGTCCAACGAGGCCGTGGAGGTCACGAGCGATGCCGCAGAACTCGGCGTCAGCGGGGATGCTGAATTGAGTGGCGGCGTGAGCATCCGCCAAGGCGAGCGCAGCCTCCGCGCCGAAGACGTGGAGTACGACGCCAAAACGCGCGAGTTCGCGGTGCGCGGTCTCGTGCGCTATTCGGACCCGCAGCTGCGCGCCGCCGGTCGCTCGGGTCGCTACGATCCTGCGGGCGGCGCGAGTTTCGATGACGCCGAATTCGAACTGCCGACGCGACCGGCACGCGGTGCCGCGGCCAGCATGGAAGTGGGTCTCGATGGCAAGGTGACGCTGTCGCAGGTGTGGTTCAGCACTTGTCCGCAAAGCTCGCCCGATTGGCGCATCCGCGCCCGCAGCATCGAACTCGACACCCAAAGTCGCAACGGCACGGGCCGCAACGCAGCGATCGAATTCAAGGGCGTGCCCATCCTGTATCTGCCCTATCTCTCGTTCCCGCTCGGCGGGCAACGCAAGAGCGGCTTTCTGTTCCCGAACGTCGGGTACAGCACGCGGGGCGGTGCCGAGGCGACGCTGCCCTATTACTTCAATCTCGCACCCAACTACGACCTCACGCTCGAACCGACGATCTTCGGTCGACGCGGACTCGACCTCGGCAGCCGCTTTCGTTATTTGACCGAAGATCATCGCGGCGAACTGCGGCTCAATTATTTGCCCTCCGACTCGCTGCGTGGCGCCGATCGCAACTGGCTTCGGGTCAGACACCGCAGCGAACTGCCGGCGGGCTGGCGCTTCGATCTCGATGCGCAGAGCGTCAGCGATGCCGAATACTTCGAGGATTTCGCCTCGGGAGGCGAAGGAACGAGCACCGCCTTCCTGCGTCGACTCGCGAGCCTGAGTTATCGCGACGATCACTGGTGGTTGCGTGCCGAAGCCGATCAATTCCAGACCATCGATCGAGCCCTCGGTGCAGGCGAGCGGCCCTATGCGCGCCTGCCGCGGGTACTCGCGAGCGGCGCCTGGCAACGCGTCGGTACGCTGCCTTTGAGTTTCGGCTTCGATGGCGAACTCGTGAACTTCGACCGCGATGCCGGTGTACGGGGCTGGCGCGCCGATCTCGCGCCGCGCCTCGGACTCGACCTCGGCAACGCGGGTTATTACCTGCGGCCCGAGGTTGGTTGGCGGTACACGCGTTACGACCTCGAGAACCTCACTCGAGGTGGCGACGACAAGCCCGCGCGCGCGCTGCCGTGGGCGGCTCTCGATGCCGCATTGCGACTCGAACGCAACGGCGGCGCGGACTCGCGTACGCGCATGACGCTCGAACCGCGTCTGCTATATCTTTGGACACCCTATCGCAATCAGGATGCGCTGCCGATCTTCGACACCGCACTGCCGGATCTCGATTTCGTGCAACTTTTTCGGACCACGCGCTACGCGGGCACGGATCGCATCGCCGATGCAAACCACGCCAGCGTCGGTCTGACTTCACGCATCTACGACAGTCGTTCGGGTCGACAGTTGCTTACTGCGACGCTCGGACAAACCTGGCGCTTCGAGCGGCCCCGCGTCCGCCTGCCCGGCGAAACGACCCCTGCCAACAATCGCTCCGACCTCGTTGCACAACTCGGCATCTCGGCGTGGCGCGACTGGAACGTCAACCTCGGCCTGCAGTGGGACAGCGAAGCCTCGCGACAGCAACGCAGTCATCTGCGCGTGCAATATCGACCTGACGACGAACGCGCCCTCAATCTCGCCTACCGCTTCCAGCGCGACCGACTGGAGCAGGGCGAAGTGTCGGGTGCATGGCCGATTCACGCACGCTGGAACGCCTACGGGCGCATGGTCTACGACATTCGCGAACGCACCACGCTCGAGCGTTTCGCCGGACTCGAATTCAAGGCCTGTTGCTGGCGGCTGCGTCTGGTCGGTCGTCGCTTCGTCTCGAGCCGCACCGGCGAGCGCGATACCGGTATTTACCTGCAGCTGGAACTGAACGGTCTCGCGAGTGTCGGAAGCTCGGCCGATGCTTTCCTCGAAGAGGCAATTCGGGGATACTCCGCCGTCGGCCTAAGCCGCTGACTTCCCTAGATTTTCAGGTTCAGAACATGACCCATCGCCTGCCTGCCGTTCGTCTCGTCGCCGCTGCCTTGCTGGTGCTCGCCACCATCGCGCCGGCGGTTGCACAACGCTCGCTGTCGGATCGCGGCGTGATGCTCGATCGAGTCGCCGCCGTGGTGAACGATGGAGTGGTGCTCGCCACCGAACTCGAAGAGCAGATTCTTTTGGTCAGCGAGCGTCTGAAGGCGCAGGGTCTCGAAATGCCGCCCGCGACCGTTTTGCGGCAGCAGGTCCTCGAGCGGCTCATCGTGCAAGAGATCCAGATGCAACGCGCACAACGCGCCGGCATCCGCATCAGCGACGAAGCGCTCAATCAGGCTCTAGCCGACGTCGCGCAACGCAACGGGCTCGATCTCGGTAAATTGCCCGCAGCGCTCGCCCAGCAGGGCATCGACTACGGCATGTACCGCGAGAACATCCGCCGCGAGATGACGCTGCAGGTGCTGCAACAGCGCGACGTCATCCAGCGCATCAACGTCTCGCCGCGCGAGCTCGATCAATTCCTCGAGAAACAAAAGTCGCGCCCGTCCGAGCTCAACGAATACAACATCTCGCACATCCTCATCGCCGTGCCCCAGGACGCCTCACCGACGCAACTCGACGACGCCGCCAAGCGCGCGCAGGACGTCTTCGAGCGCGCCAAAGCCGGTGAGGATTTCGCGCGATTGGCAGTTGCCTATTCGAACAGCCAGACCGCACTCGAGGGCGGTGCGCTCGGTTGGCGCCGCGGCCCCGAGATCCCGACCGTGCTCGCCGATCTCGTCGTCGGCCTCAAGCCGGGCGAAATCAGCCAGCCGCTACGCACGCCGTCGGGCTATCACCTCGTGCGTCTCAACGAAATCCGCGGCGCCGATCAACAAGTCGTGATCGAGCAGACCCATGCGCGGCACATCCTGCTGAAGCCCACCGAGATCCAGGACGATGCCACGGTGCGCCAGCGTCTCATCGACGTTCGCGGGCGCATCGATCGTGGCGAAGACTTCGCAGTGCTCGCCAAGACGCTCTCCGAAGATCCGGGTTCGGCAGCAGAAGGCGGCGATCTCGGCTGGACTGCCCCAGGCACCTTCGTGCCCGAATTCGACGCCGCACTCGGCAAACTCGCGGTCAATGAAATCAGCGAGCCGTTCCGCACCCAGTTCGGCTGGCACATCGTGCAGCTGCTCGGTCGTCGTCAGTTCGACAACACCGACGAACTGCGGCGCCAGCGTGCCTTCCTGCAATTGCGCGAAAGCAAGGCGGACGAGGAGACCGAACTTTGGCTGCGTCGGCTGCGCGACGAGGCGTATGTCGACATCAAGAGCTGATCCGCCGCGCATCGTCATCACCTCGGGCGAGCCTGCGGGCATCGGCCCGGAGCTGTGTGCGCAGCTCACCAACACCACCCTGCCGCCCTGCGAAATCAGCTGTCTCGTCGATCGCGGCCTGCTCGAGACTCGAGCTCCCAAAGATTCGCGACTCGATCATCTGAAAATTCTGCATCGACCGCTCGCGACCCTTTCCCGGGCGGGCGAGCTCGACGGGCGCAACGCCGCCTACGTACTCGGTCTGCTCGACGATGCGCTCGATGGCGTGCGTCGTGGCGACTTCGACGCGATGGTCACCGCGCCGGTGCAAAAAAGCGTAATCGCCGAATCGGGCGTGGCGTTTTCGGGTCATACCGAATATCTCGCGGAACGCTGCGGGGCCCCGAAGCCCGTGATGATGCTGGTCGCAGGCAATTTGCGCGTGGCGCTCGCCACCACACATCTGCCGCTGCGCCGCGTGCCCGATGCGATCAAAGCGTCCGCGCTGCTCGAGATCCTGCGCATCATGCATCACGACCTGAAAAGCGCTTTCGGGATCGCACGACCGCGCATCGCCGTTTGCGGTCTCAATCCCCATGCGGGCGAGAACGGACTGCTCGGCGAGGAAGACCTGCGCGAAATCGCGCCGGCGATCGAGGCGGCGCGCGCCATCGGTATCGACGCCTACGGCCCCGTACCCGCCGACACGGCCTTCGTGCCACGCGCGATGGCCAAGGCCGACGCTTATCTCGCCATGTTTCACGATCAGGGCTTGCCGGTGCTCAAACACGCGGGCTTTGGTCACGCGGTCAACGTCACGCTCGGTCTGCCGGTGATTCGCACCTCGGTGGATCATGGCACCGCCCTCACGCTCGCCGGGAGCGGCCGGGCCGATGTCGGCAGTCTGCGTGCCGCCGTCGAACTTGCGGTCGATCTCGTGCAGCGTCGGCGCGCTGCGCAACGTTGAGACGCGAATTGGTCTTTGCTCGAAAGCGCTTCGGTCAAAACTTCCTGCACGACCCGCAGGTCATCGCACACATCGTCGAGGCGATCGATCCGCAGCCGGACGAAGCGCTGGTCGAGATCGGCCCGGGTCGTGGCGCGCTCACCGAACCCCTGCTCGAACGCTGCGCTGCCCTCGATGCGATCGAAATCGATCGCGATCTGGCCGCCGAGTTGCGCGGACGGCTCGCCAGTCGTGGTCTGATGCTGCACGAAGCCGACGCCCTGAAATTCGATTTCGCAGCTCTGGCGACGAGTCGTGGCCGGCGGCTGCGCGTGATCGGCAACCTGCCCTACAACGTCTCGACGCCGCTGCTCTTCCATTTGCTCGAGGCCAGAGCCTCGATCGCCGATCTGCACATCATGCTGCAGCGCGAAGTGATCGAGCGCATCTGTGCCTCCCCGGGCAGCGGCGACTACGGACGTCTCACCGTCATGCTCGCACCCTGGGTGATCGCCGAGCATTTGTTCGATGTCGGTCCTGGTGCGTTCCGGCCCGTGCCACAAGTGTGGTCGGCAGTCGCGCGACTGCGGATACGGCAAACGCCTGCATTTGCGGTGGATGCGCGCTATGCGCGAGTGGTGTCGGCCGCTTTTTCGCAGCGCCGCAAGACGCTGCGCAACGCGCTGCGTTCGCTGCTCGACGCCGAGAAGATCGTCGCCTGCGGCATCGATCCCGGTGCACGTCCCGAGACGCTGTCACCGACGCAATTCGCTGCGCTCGCAGCAGTAGTCGAGGCGAACTGAGTGGCGCGGATCGCCATCGGAGATCTGCAGGGCTGCCTCGCCGAACTGCAGGCCCTACTCAAAGATATCCGCTTCAGCGCCGATCGCGATCAACTCTGGTTCGTTGGCGATCTCGTCAATCGCGGACCCGATTCCCTCGCCGTACTGCGCTTCGTGCGCGCGCTCGGTGCCAATGCGCGCGTGGTGCTGGGCAATCACGATCTGCATCTGCTGGCCGTCGCCTTCGGTAGCCGGCGCAAACTGCGTGAGGACGACACGCTCGAGGCTATACTGAGCGCGGCCGATCGACACGCGCTGCTCGAATGGCTGCTGCTGCAGCCGCTGGCGGTGAGCGAAGGAGCCGATCTCATGGTCCATGCCGGCGTGGTACCGCAGTGGAGCGCTGCCGAGGTCCTAGAGTATGCAGGCGAAGTCGAGCGCGCCCTGCAGGCCGATCCGCAACCGCTGTTCGATGCCATGTACGGTAACAAGCCGGACTGCTGGAGCGCCGATCTCGAAGGCGGCGATCGCCTGCGCTTCATCATCAACGTGCTGACGCGATTGAGATTTTGCCGATCCGATGGACAGATCGATCTCAAAATGAAAGGCGCTCCGGGCTCTCAAGAAGCCGGCTGGATGCCCTGGTTCGAGGTCCCGACACGCCGATCCCGGAACGTGCGGCTCGTCACCGGCCACTGGTCGACACTCGGGCTCGTGGACCGAGCCGACCTGCTCGCGCTCGATACGGGATGCGTGTGGGGCGGCGCGCTCAGCGCGGCCTCGCTCGATGGGGCGGAACGCTGGTCACAGCCCTGCGCCACCAAAGGTAAGATGCCGATATCCGGCAAAGAGTGACCCCATGAGCATCATCAAGCAGCAGGACGTGATCGACAGCGTCGCCGACGCTCTGCAATACATTTCCTATTACCACCCGATGGATTACATCGAGTCGCTGGGCCGGGCCTACGAGCTCGAAGAGTCGCCTGCCGCCAAAGATGCCATCGCGCAGATTCTCACCAACTCGCGCATGTGCGCCGAGGGCCATCGCCCGATCTGCCAGGACACGGGCATCGTGGTCGCCTTCGTCAAGGTGGGCATGAACGTACGCTGGGATGCGAAGCTCACTCTCGAAGAAATGGTCAACGAAGGCGTGCGTCGTGCCTATCTCGATCCCGACAATACGCTGCGGGCCTCGATCGTCGCCGACCCCGCCTTCACGCGCAAAAATACGCGCGACAACACGCCGGCGGTGACCCACATCGAGATGGTCCCCGGCGATCACGTCGAAATCACCGTCTCTGCGAAGGGTGGCGGCTCCGAAAACAAATCGAAGTTCGTCATGCTGAACCCCAGCGATTCTTTGGTCGACTGGGTACTCAAGACCGTGCCCACGATGGGCGCCGGCTGGTGTCCGCCCGGCATGCTCGGAATAGGCATCGGCGGCTCCGCCGAAAAAGCCATGCTGCTCGCCAAGGAATCGTTGATGGATCCCATCGACATGGCCGAGCTGAAGGCGCGCGGTCCGCGCACGCCGATCGAAGAATTGCGCATCGAACTGCACGACAAGGTCAATGCGCTGGGCATCGGTGCTCAGGGCCTCGGCGGACTCGCAACCGTGCTCGACGTCAAGATTCTCGACTACCCGACGCACGCCGCCTCGAAGCCGGTCGCCATGATTCCGAACTGCGCGGCCACGCGTCACGTGCACTTCACGCTCGATGGTTCCGGTCCGGCGAAACTCGAGACACCCGATCTCTCACGTTGGCCCAAAGTCGACTGGAAGCCCTCTGCCGAAGCCCTGCGCGTCGATCTCGACACGCTCACGCCACAGCAGGTGGCTGCATGGAAACCGGGCGATCGCTTGCTGCTCAACGGCAAAATGCTCACCGGGCGCGATGCGGCACACAAGCGCATCGCCGACCTGTTCGCGAGCGGGCAAGGCTTGCCTCCTGGCGTCGACTTCCGCAACCGGGTCATCTACTACGTCGGACCGGTCGATCCGGTGCGCGACGAAGTGGTGGGGCCGGCGGGTCCGACCACCGCGACGCGCATGGATAAATTCACCGAAATGATGCTCGCCAACACCGGACTCATCGCCATGATCGGCAAGGCCGAGCGCGGACCCGTCGGCATCGAAGCCATCCGCAAGCACAAGGCCGCGTATCTCATGGCCGTCGGTGGCGCCGCCTATCTCGTCTCCAAGGCCATCAAGGCCTCGCGCGTGGTCGCCTTCGAGGACCTCGGCATGGAAGCGATCTACGAGTTCGAGGTCAAAGATATGCCGGTGACGGTCGCCGTCGATGCCAACGGCACATCGGTGCATCAGAGTGGCCCCGCCGAATGGAGCCAAAAAATCGCAGCCGGCGCGATCAAGACCCGCGCGCGCTGAGCCTCACCGCCGCTGCAGCGTGACGAAGCTCATCGGGTGATCGTTGCGCTCGTCGGCCGGATGCTCGGTGCGCGCGATCTCCTGCCACTCCGCAGTCGAAAACTCGGGCAAACGCGTATCGCCGGCGACCTCGGCATGTACGCGAGTCAGCTCGACGAGCTGTGCCCGCGGCAGTGCGAGCGCATAGATCTCCGCACCGCCGATGATCATCACTTCCGCGACCTCGCCTGCCGCAGCGAGCGCGCCGTCGAGATCGTGCACTACGCTGACGGCGGCATCGTCGAGGTGAAAATCGCGGCGACGGGTGACGACGATGTTGTGTCGACCCGGCAGTGGCTTGCCGATGGACTCCCAGGTCTTGCGACCCATGACCACCGGCTTGCCAAGCGTGATCTGCTTGAATCGCCGCAAGTCGGCAGAGAGCCGCCACGGCAGACCACCCTCGCGGCCGATGACGCCGTTCGCGGCAACGGCCACCACCAGCACGAGGCGCGGCAGCCGCGCACTCATCATCGGCGCTTGGCTGCCGATTTCTTTGCCGCCTTGCGACGCTTTTTCTTCTTGCGCGGATCTTCTGCCGGCCAAAGCATGGTGCCGCGGCACTTCGGCGAACCGCAGCGGCAGGCATAGATCTCGTCGACGTTCAGCGGATCGTCTTTCTCGCGACCGATTTCGTAGTCGTAGCCGAGCTCCTCGCCTTTTTCGATCTGGCGGGTCGTCTCGATGAAAACCCGTCGCGACTCGATCACCGATTCGCAGTTGCCATCGCAGGAGTGATTGATGAAGCGGGCGGCGTTGCCCTGCACACCGGCGTCGATCACCGTCTTGCTGTCGACGATGAACAAAAAAGTGTGGTTGTCGTTCGGATCGTGATCCTCGTAACGCTCGTCGGCTTCCTTGTGCGTGACGCGCTCACCGAGATATTCGATCACCCGCGTCCCCTTGGGGATGCGCTTGGCGGCGAATACGCCCTTGCCATGGATGCGGGAATTGCGGACTTTGATCCATGCGCTGGTGCGCATTTCGGGTATCGCCACGATCGTCTCCTTCAGACCGCGACCGGCGCGCGGATGGCTGGGTGGTGCTGGTAATTGCGGAATTCGAAATCGTCGTACGAATAATCGAACAGGCTTGTCGGTCGTCGATGAATCACGAGTTCGGGCAGCGGCAAGTGATCGCGCGACAATTGAAGATCCACTTGTTCGAGGTGGTTGAGATAGAGATGGCAGTCGCCCCCCGTCCACACGAAATCGCCGACGCCGAGGTCGCACTGCTGCGCCACCATGTGCGTGAGCAGAGCATAGGAGGCGATGTTGAAAGGCACGCCGAGGAAGATGTCGGCGCTGCGCTGGTACAACTGGCAAGACAAGCAGCCATCCGCCACGTAGAACTGGAAAAACGCGTGACACGGCATGAGCGCCATCTGCGAGAGCTCACCGACGTTCCAGGCGCTGACGATGATGCGTCGCGAGTCGGGTTGGCTGCGCAGTTGACGCAGCACTTCGGACATCTGATCGATACTGCCGCCGTCCGGCGTCGGCCACGAGCGCCACTGCTTGCCGTAAACGGGCCCGAGATTGCCGTCGGCGTCGGCCCATTCGTCCCAGATGGTGACGCCGTTCTCGCGCAGATAGGCGGTGTTGGTGTCGCCGCGCAGAAACCACAACAATTCGTGCACCACCGATTTCAGATGGATTTTTTTGGTGGTGACGAGCGGAAAGCCGGCGCGCAGATCGAAGCGCATCTGATGGCCAAACACCGATAGCGTGCCCGTGCCCGTGCGATCGGTCTTGCGTGTGCCGTGCTCGCGCACGTGGGCCATGAGATCGTGGTACTGCTTCATGCGGGGCTGCGATTACCGGAGGGCTCGTTGCGGCGATAAGCGATCACCAGCAGTGCGACGCCGGCAAGCAGCATCGGCAGCGTCAACACGTGGCCCATGGTGAGCCAGCCGCCCGCCAGATAGCCGATGTGTGCGTCGGGCAACCGCCAAAATTCCACGGTCAAGCGGCCGAATGCGTACATCACCAAGAACAAGCCCGAGGGCGCGAGGCGCGGGCGATCACGGCTCGTGAACCACCAGAGCACGGCCGCGAGCAGCAGGCCTTCAAGCGCCGCCTCGTAAAGTTGCGTCGGATGACGCGCAACGCCATCGACCATCATCGTCCACGGCAACTCGGCAGGCTTACCCCAAAGTTCACCATTGATGAAATTGCCGACGCGCACCGAGAAAATTCCGAGTCCCGGCAATGCAGCGGCAAAGTCGAACACGTCGGCGATCTGCCGACCGCGGCGCAGAGCAAACACCGCGAGTGCGACCAGCACGCCGATCAGGCCGCCATGGAACGACATGCCGCCTTCGGTGATGCGCAGCGGATACCAGGGATCCTGCTGCCAATATTCGAGGCCATAAAAGAAAACGTAGCCGATACGACCGCCGAAGATCACGCCGAGCATGGTGTAGAAAAGAAAATCGTCGACATCGAGCGGATTCCAGGTCGATCCGGGCAGTGCCGCGCGACGTCGCGCCAACCACCACGCCGCAGCAAAAGCCACGAGGTAGGTGATGCCGTACCAGCGCACCTTGAGGGGGCCGAGATCGAGCGCGACGGGATCGAAGCCGGGGTAGGCGATCATCGACCGAATTCTAACTTCTAGCCGCGCGAAACGCGGCAGAAAAACGCTTTGAGGTAACGGGTCTCGGGTATCGCCGGATGGCGCGGATGATCGGGCGACTGGCCGCCCTCGTACAGTACCTGCACGAAACGATCGACGTGTCGGGCCGCGCCCTGAATGGCGGCGAGCAGATCCTCGCTCGCAAGGTGATGCGAGCACGAGCAGGACACCAGCAAGCCGCCGGGCTCGAGCACACGCAGCGCGAGCTGATTCAGCTTGCGATAAGCGGCCTGACCCTGCGGAATCTCCTTGCGCCGCTTGATGAATGCCGGCGGATCGACGATGACCGCGTCGTAACGCTCGCCGGTTTCCGCAAGCGCCGCGAGCACCTCGAACGCATCACCCCGATGCAGTACCGCCGTCAGTGGGGTGTTGGCGCCGACGTTGCGCGCCGCGAGCGCGAGCGCCGAGGCAGAGGAATCGACGCAGCCGACTTCCCGGGCACCGGCGGCGGCTGCAGTGGTCGCCCAACCGCCCGCATAACTGCAGACATCGAGCACGCGTGCGCCGGCTCGAAGAAATCGTGGCAGCAAGCTGCGGTTGAAAGTCTGATCGAAAAACCAGCCCGTCTTTTGCCCGCCGGCGAGATCGACCGCGAAGTTCAGGGTCGGACCTGCGGGCAAAACTTCGCGTACCGAGACCTGTTCTGGCAGCTCACCCCAGGCAAGTTGCACGCGCTCCCCCAAGCCCTCGAGCGCGCGTGCGCCCGAGTCGTTCTTCCACAGCAGCACCGCCGGATCGAGAACCTCACGAATCGCCGCCTCGATTTCGCTCTGCAGACGCTCCATGCCCAAAGTCGCGATCTGCCCGACGACGATGTCGCCGTAGCGATCGAGCACGAGTCCGGGCAAGCCATCGGATTCGCCGAACACCCACCGGTAATGCGCGCTCTGCGAACAACTCTCGCGCAGGGCGAGCGCCTGTCGCAGGCGCCCCGCCAGCCATTTGCGTCCGAGCGGGCCGTCGGCATCGCGCGCCAGAATGCGCGCAGCGATCAACGTCGCCGGGTTGAGATAGGCCACCCCGAGCGACTGACCTCGATCGCTGAGCACACGCACCTGCGCACCGGGCTCGAAGTTCGCGAGCGGCGTCGCCGCGACATCGATTTCATTGCTGAACACCCAAAGATGCCCCGCGCGCAGACGCCTGTCTTCGCCACGACGCAGTCGCAACTCCGGCAGGCTCGAGTGATCTCTCGAGGAATGGGCAGCAGACAAGGGGACATCCCGGCGGTGAATCCGCCGCGCAGTCTAGCGGATCACGGCCTCGCCCCGCAGGGCCTTGGCACGACGCGAGCTCAACTCCTCGTTGAGACCCTTGATGGCATCGGAGCCCGTGGTCACGAACAGGAAGGGCAGCAACCCGTGCAGTACGCAGGCGAGCCCTGCGACCACCATTCGCAGGCCGAAGCTGCCTGCCTGAAGCAAATGCCCGAAGTAACTTTCGCCGACCGAGGCCGGATGTTCGCAGAACAGGCGCGTGAGCTTCATGGCTTTCAAAGATAGTCCTGTATCACGGCTACAGGGTTGCGAAGTCAGCGGCCCGCGGTGCATGATGCGCAACATTGTTTCTTAAAACCGTTTATTCAAGAAATTTAATCTCATGGATAAGCTCGATCGCAAAATTCTGGACGTGCTGCAGAAAGACGCCAGCCTGACGGCAACCGAGATCGCCGAGCGCGTCGGGCTCTCCAAAGCGCCTTGCTGGCGTCGCATCCAACGTCTGCGCGAGACCGGGGTCATCCGCCGAACGGTGGCGCTGCTCGATGCGCGCGCACTCAACGTCGGCACCACCGTGTTCGTCACCATCAAGGCGCCGAGCCACAGCGCCGCGTGGTACGAGCGCTTCGCCAAAGTGGTTCGCGACTTGCCCGAAGTGACCGAGTTGCACCGCATGAGCGGCGACGTCGACTATCTGCTGCGCATCGTGGTTCCCGACATCGAGGGCTACGACGCCGTCTACAAGCGCCTGATCGGCGCACTCGAGATGCTCGACGTGAGCGCGAGCTTTTCCCTCGAGACCATCAAGTCGACGACGGCCTTGCCGCTCGCCTACGCGCCGCTCGCCTGATCGACCCCGAGTCGGGGCTACACCGACAGCGCCGCGCGCACCGCGCTCAGCAGATCACGCTCGCGCTCGGCATCGAAGATCGGCGCGCTCGACCAGTCGTAGGCCCAAGGGTGCGCCACGTCCAGCGGCGACGGCTCCTCACGATAGCGCGGGACCACGTGCGCGTGCAGGGCGGGTTCGAGATTGCCGAACATGGCGTAATTGATACGCAGCGCACCGGTCACGGCGAGCAGTGCATCGCCGAGCCGCGCCATGTCGGCGAGAAACTGTACGCGCGCCGCCGGCGGCAAATCATTGAGTGTCGGCACCACCGGGTCGGGCAGCAACAAGGCGTAGCCACGTAAAAATTGTCGCTCACCGAACACGGCCCAGCCCGACTCGAGCCGCGCGATGCAGCTCGGCTCGAGGCCCCGGCGCAACGCTTCGACGCGACGGTGAATGGCAGTGGGTTTCGCCGTGGGTCGATCGACGGTGCTCATGCGGCCGGGCTGCGGAAGATGAAGTACACGGCACCCATGATGCATAGTGCCGCCCAAAGATAATCGAGCTTGATCGGTTCGCGCATGTAGAGGATCGCGAAAGGCACGAACACGGAGAGCGTCACCACTTCCTGCAAGATCTTGAGCTGCGCCAGCGACAACTCGGTGTAGCCGATTCTGTTCGCGGGCACCTGCAACAGGTACTCGAAGAGCGCGATGCCCCAGCTCAGGAGCGCCGCAATCCACCAGGGTCTATCGTTGAGATTCTTGAGGTGCGCGTACCAAGCGAAGGTCATGAAGACATTCGACATGACGAGCAAGCCGACGGTCGTGGCGATCACGGGCATGAGGTCACTCCGGGTCGACGCCGAGCGCGCGCAAGGCGGCGACCGTCCGGTCGTGGTTCACGTGGATGATGCCGTGCCAGCCGCGCTGGCGCACGGCCTCGACGTTCTCGGCACGATCGTCGATGAACACGGTCGACTCTGGCTGCAGCGCGAAGCGACGCTCGGCCTGCTCGTAGATGCCGGCGTACGGCTTCATGACGCCGGCCTCGAACGAAGTGATGACGTCGTGCCCGAGCTCATGCAGAGCGAAACGCCGCCGCAGCTCCGCCCAATGCAAATCACCGACGTTCGACAAAAGATAGACCCGATGGCGACGACGCAGGCGCTGCGCCAAGGCAAACATCGCGGGCTGCGGATCGAACATGTCGATCCAGGCGGCGGCCACCGCCTCCGCGGTCGGCTCCCGGGGCGCGAGGCGCGCGATGTTGGCGAGGAGTCCCGCTCCATCGAGACGCCCGCTCTCGTGCTCGTGCAAATCGATGCGGCTCGTGACCTCGTCCAGTCGCTCGACGCCGGCGCCGTGCTCGCGAAGCAGCGTCAGCAAAGGCGCAGGTGCCAGATGCACCAGTACCCAACCGATGTCGAACACGACGTTGTGAGGCACGGCGTCGCGCGGGGTATTCATGCGTGACGACGCAACGCTGGCCGACCCGAAGCCGACGGCAGGAGATACACGGCAAAGGGCACCGAATCGACTTCCGTGCACAAGTCGAAGTCCCGCAGGGGCGCCCAGTCTGCTGCCGAATCAAAGAATTTGGCGGCTGCGGGCGCCGACCTCAGGCGCGCGCGCAGATCGCCGAGCTCGAAAGGTCGATCGGCGAGCGCGGCGATCAACCACTCGCGGCAAAGATCGTCCTCGGTACAACGCTCGCGGGCCTCGTGACCCATCGCGATCACCGTCACCTCGTCGGGCGCCAACGCCTTCACGGCCGCAACGGTGGCGGGGCCGTTGACGAAAGCACCCGTGAACACGTGGCTTGCGACGCGCGATGCCGCCATCAGCCCCTGAGTTCCCGCGTGGGTGGTGTGAATCACGGTTCGGCTACGAAGTTCTGCGGCGAGGATTTCGGTCGGTGAATTGCCGCAATCGAAACCGGGCAAGCGTCGCGCATGTCGCTCACCCGCCAGCAGCCAGTCGGGGTGCGCGCGCTTCAGCGCCCTCGCCTCTTCGACGTCTTCGACGGGCAGCACACAGTCCGCGCCGCGAGCGAGGGCGTGCGCCTGCAGTGAGCAGGCCCGAAACACGTCGATGACGATGGCCACGCCGCGAGCTGCGGCAGCACCGGCGATGAAATCGGCGCTGTGGATTCGCATCGGCTCGACCGTCCGCGGCAGACTTCAGCCCGCCCAATGACGGACGCGGCCGGTGTCGATGTGAACGAAATCGCTGCGGCGGTAATAGCCGACACCGCCGCGTCCCGCGGCGAGCGCGAAGTCGCGCAGCGTCGACGTCGACACCCCACGCAAACGCACATCGATGGCACGACCCTGCATGTGCAGACTGCGGGTCGCCACGCCCCGGCCGGCCGCATGCAAGGACGCGTTGGTCTGCGGCGAGCGATATCCGGAGATCACCTCGAAGCGCGGCTCTACGCGCGCGGCCGCAGCGAGCGCGGTGAGCTGGTCGTAGAGTCCGACGTCGATGTGCGCCGCCTCACCTGATCGATGGTCGCGCAGCAGCCATTGAAGACGATCGACCGCCGAGGGGACGAGACCGTCGCTCGAGCGATAAACCACCTGCAAAGATTCTGCGGTGTGGGTGTTGAACAACTCGAGCCAACCGCCGTCGACTGCCTGTAACGGCGCGACGCGAGTTCGCGCAAGCGCCTGCGGACCGTCGGCCAGCAAGGCGACGCCCGCCGCAGCCGCGCCAAAGAAAAAGCTGCGTCGGCTCACGGCAGTCGAAAGTTTTTTTCGCTCAGGCATTGCGTGCTCCGAAACCCTCGGTGACGGCGAGTACGCTACCGCGATCGCCGGGCTCGAGATTCACCGAAACTACCGTGGCACGCGGGAAAAAATTGAATTCCGAGGCGCTCGCCCAGGTGTAGGCGCCCATCGCGCGACCCACGAGCAGATCGCCCTCATCGAGTTCGGGCAGCAGAATGTTTTCGGTGATGACGTCGATGCTGTCGCAGGTCGGTCCGGCGAGTACCGCCGGCTCGCGATGTCGTCCCTTCTTGAGCGACTCGAGTGGATAGCGCGCATGGTCGAAAAGTTGGCCGCTGAACGAGCCGTACAGACCATCGTCGAGGTAATACCACCAGCGACCCTCGCGCCGCGCACGGCCCATCACCGAGGCGACGCCGATCGCACTCGGTCCCGCGATGTATCGACCGGGTTCGGCGATCACGCGGATGCGCTTCGGCAATTTGGCCAAGGCAGCGCGGATGGGTTTGCAGAAATAGCCGATTTGCGGGGCTCGCGCCGCGTAGTCGATCGGGAAACCGCCACCGATGTCGAGCGTGTCGCAAGGACCGAGGCGCTCGCGGCGCGCCGCTGTCAGCAGCCGCGTGCAGGCCTCGATCGCCTCGACGTGCTTGCCCGGATCGGGCGCCTGCGAGCCCACGTGGAAAGACAAACCGCGCACCACGATGCCAAGGTCGCGCGCACGGCGCGCGAGAGCGAGCAAAGCCTCGGGATCGCAACCGAACTTGCGCGACAAGTCGGATACCGCACCGGGGCTGCGGAACGACACTCGCAACAAGAGCTCCGCGCGATCCGCGTACGGCACGAACTTGCGTAACTCGTCGGGATTGTCGGCGACGAAAACGCACACGCCGCGTTCGAGTGCCGAGCGGATGTCGACGTCGCGCTTGATCGGATGGGTGTCGATGCAAAGTTTCGGATCGACGCCCATGCGATGCACGAGCTCGACCTCACCCGTCGTGGCGAGATCGAGAAAGCCGCCCTCAGCGAGTACCGTGCGAACCACGGCCGGATGCGGCAGCGGCTTCAAGGCATAGTGCAGATCGACGCCAGGTAGTGCCCGCTGAAGTTCGCGGTACTGTCCACGGATGCGCTCGCAATCGACGATCAGCAGCGGTGAACCGAACTCACCGACGAGGCGGCGGATCTCGCGCGGCTGAAAGGGATCGAGGTACGGCGGCTTGCGGGTCGATTTCATCGGCAACGGCTCATCGAAATGTAGCGGCAGCGCGGGTGAGGCGGTCGCGCACCGCATCCCAGTCGGCCGACTCGGGCACGGATTCGACGAGGATACGCGATGCGCCCTGCTTGTCGAGCCTGCGCAGCTCCGCATACAGCGCGCGGCCGTAGCTCACCGCATCGGCCCCCGGTGCACAGGCCAAGGTCACCACGAGTTCGCCACGGGCCTCTGCCCGCTTGACGGCGGCTTCGAGTGCGCCGGCCGGCACCAACGTGAGCGGCGTCTGCGGCGCGTAATGCTGCGCCACGCTGCCGGGAACCCGCGGGGCCGTGCCGACGACGGGCAGCTGCAACGGCATGCCGAGCTCGGCCTCGAGCGCGGCTCTCGAGATCGCACCGGGCCGCAGCAGCTGCGCCGTCTCGCCCACCAAAGAAACGATGGTGGACTCCAGCCCGACCTCACAATCGCCGCCCTCGAGCACGAGCAGATCGTCGGCGAATTCTTCGCGCACGTGCGCGGCACGGGTCGGCGAGACACGGCCATAGCGGTTCGCCGAAGGCGCTGCGATACCGCTGCCGAACGCCGCGAGCAGGGCACGCGCCACGGGATGTGCAGGCACGCGCACCGCGATCGTGTCCTGCCCTCCCGTCAGTTCGTCGGCGACGCCGGCGGCGCGTCGCAGCACGAGCGTGAGCGGTCCGGGCCAGAAGCGCGCAGCAAGGCGCTGTGCCGTCGGCGATACCTGCGCGGCCCAACTCGAAAGTTGGTCGGCGGAATGAAGATGCAAAATGAGGGGGTGCGTCGCAGGGCGACCCTTGAGCGCGTAAACCTTGCGCAAGGCAGCGGGGTTGCGCGCGTCGGCACCAAGCCCATAGACGGTCTCGGTCGGCAACGCCACGAGCTCGCCTGCGCGCAGGCGCGCCACCGCCGCGTCGATTTCTTTGGTAGTCCCGGGCATCAGCGCGGTTGCGTTGGTCCGTCGATGGTCATGCGTTGCCTCGCAAAGTCTGCGACCTGCGCACACGCCGGGTAATGGCGTCGGCGAGTCGATCGAAATCCGAGTCATCATTGTAAATCTGCGCACTGATGCGGCAACTCAAACCGCCAGGGCCTGCATGGATCGGCACCTCGATCCCGTCCTCGGCGAGCAAGGATCTTTGCAGCGCCACCGCGCCGGCCGTCGTATCGCCGAGTGGCGGCGGCAAACGCAGCCAGGCCATCGGTCCGATCATCTGCGCGGGCGTCGAAAACCTCGTACCCCAGCCCTCCGACAGGCGCGCAGCGCTGCGCAGTACCAGCGCGTGGTTGTACTCGAGAATCTTCTTACCGCCCCATCTTTGCCAAAGATCGACGGCATGAGGGGCAGCGAGACAGTTCGAGGGGTCGCGCGTGCCGGGCAGGTCGAACTCGGCGGCGAGCCCGTTGCGATAACCCCAGGACAGCACGGTAGGCCGAAGCTGAGTGACGCGCGATTTGGCAACCCATACGAAACCACAGGCGCGCGGCGCCCACCACCACTTGTGCAGATTAGCGACGTAGAAGTCGACGCCGAGCGACTCGATGTCGAGTTCGATCGCGCCAGGGGCGTGCGCGCCATCGGCGAGTACCGCAATTCCGCGGCGGCGACAGACCGCGGCAATCTCGGCCAGCGGCAACACCAACGCCGTCTGCGACGTGATGTGATCGACCATCAGCAGCCTTGTACGTGGCGACAGCCCCGCCTCGATCGCCGCCACGTATTCGTCGGGTACGGCGCCCGGCAACGGCAGCTCGATGGTGCGGACCGTGGCGCCACGCTCCCGAGCAATGAAATCGGCGGCATGATTCACCCCGCCGTAACCGAGACTCGTGATCGCGATGTCTTCGCCACGCTCGAGTGGGAAAGAACGCAGCACCGCATTGCAACCCGCCGTGGCGTTTTCGACGAACACGAACTGATCGGCATCGCAGCCCACAGACCGGGCGATGCTCCGTGCCGCGACGCGCATGCGGGGTGCGGCAGGCTCACCGATCGCTGCGTGATCGGCGAGCTCCCGCAACAAATATTGCGCTGGCTGACGCTCGATCTCGTCCTGAATGCGGCGCCAATGCTCGATCACCGGGATCGGCGTTGCCCCCACGGTGCCGTGATTGAGATAGACGATTTGCGGATCTAGCAACCAGTGCACGAGCATGCGACGACCAAAGATCAAATCCATGCGCTCATCCCTCATCCATCGCCGCTTGCATGGTCTGCAAGAATTCTTTGGCCAGCGCGGCAACCGAGAGCGGTGCCGAGCCCTCGGCCTTGTTGTTGATGATGACGATGACCTGCCGACCTTGCCCGAGCGCATGGCGCGCGAGTTGCGCGACTCGGCGACGCGTCGCCAGGTCGGGATCGACGATCCGATCGAAGGGGGCGTAGGCCGCACGTGCCTCCTCGTAACCGCGGCCCGGTGCGAGCAACCAGCGAACGACGAGCGGACACTCGGTGTCGGCTTCGAGGGGCGACTGCTCGTCGAGGGGCGGTAACCGCGGGTGCGCCGCGTAACCATGCGCGACACCGTGACGCGCAAGCAGGTCGGCGAGATCGTCGCCGAGCATCGCGCGATCGCGCCATTCCACTGCGTACTTCGCCTCGCGCGGCAAGGCACCGAGAAAGCTTTCGAGGCGCAGCAGCAATTCGGAACGGTAGCGCAGCACCCGCTCACCGAGAGGCGAGAACTGAAACAGAATCACGCCGAGTCGTTCGTCAAGTCGGCGCAGCGCGGGCTCGATCACCACCCGTCGCGCGTAATCGGCATCGAGAAACACGTCGGCGACGCCCTCGAGATATTCGGGGCGGCGCGCGCTCTTCGGCAACATCAACGCGGCGTGGGCCTTGATCAAAAATCGGAAGTCGGGACGGGTCGCCGCTGCCATGCGTTGCAGCGTCTTGTCGTCGAGGGGCGCATAGAAACTGCGGTCGACTCCGACGCTGCGCAACAGCGGGTGCGTCGCATAGGCGACGAGTCCGTCGCGTGCGAGTTTGGTCTCGTCGTAGTCGCCGTCGTAGACGATGCCCTGCCAGCCCGAGAACGACCACGTGGACGTGCCGAAGCGCAGACCGCGCGGGATCTGCGCAGCGAGCGCGCGCAACTCTTCGCCAGGGTCGACGGGAGCAACCGCCGAACGCCCCGGGACAGCGTTGCCGAAAAGATCGACTTGACCGCTCAAGCCCCGAGCGCGTCAGGCGCCGAGCGCGACGCCGAAGGCCTGTTTGTAGAGCCCCGCAAATTCCTCGCGACCAAAGCGATGGTTTTGCGTACCGTGGTGCGCGATCTTGAGCGAACCCATGAGCGAGGCGATGCGACCCGTCGTCGCCCAGTCGAGCCCGCGCTGCAGGCCGAATAGCAATCCGCCGCGATAGGCATCGCCACAGCCCGTGGGATCGGCGACCTGTGCCGGCTTCACCGGCGGAATCTCGTGCAGTGTTCCGTCTGCGTGGATGTGCGAACCCTGCGAGCCGCGGGTCACGATCAGGGCCTTGACCTTGCCGGCGATGTCCGCGAGCGACCAGCCAGTACGCTCGACCAGCAGACTCGCTTCGTAATCATTGACCGCCACCCAACTGGCCTGACCGATCATGGTGCGCAGATCGTCGGGACCGAGCAGCGTCATCGCCTGCCCCGGATCGAAGATGAAGGGAATGCCGTTGGCGGCGAACTGCGAGGCGTGCTCGCACATGCCGAGGTGGCTTTCGGGCGCGACGATACCGAGACGAATGCCGGCGGTCTTCGGCACCTTGTTGACGTGAGCGTGATTCATCGCCCCCGGATGGAAGGCCGTGATCTGATTGTTGTCGGCGTCGGTGGTGATATACGCCTGCGCGGTGTATTCGTCCTCGAGCTGACGGATGTGATCGAGCGGCAGACCGTTGTCGAGCATCCAGGCGCGGTAGGGACCGAAATCCATCCCGACCGTCGCCATCACCTTGCCGTCGCCCCCGAGCAGCTTGAGATTGTAGGCAATGTTGCCCGCGCAGCCGCCGAAATTGCGGCGCAGTCCGGGCACCAGGAAGGCCACGTTCAGCATGTGGATGCGATCCGCAAGGATATGATCTTTGAAGTGCCCCTCGAACACCATCACCGTGTCGTAGGCCACCGAACCGCAGATTAGCGCCGTCATGTTCGTCTCCCGGGAAATATTTGATCAGTGATCGAACAGCACCAGCGCCCAAATCACGGCCAGTAGTGCGAAAGAAGTGAAGACCGCCGCGGAACCGAGATCTTTGGCGAGCCCGGAGAGCGGATTGCGCTCGAGCCCGATTCGATCGACGGTCGCCTCGATGCCGCTGTTGAGCAACTCGACGATCAGGACGATGAAAATCGGCCCCACCAGCAACGCGCGCTCGAGACCGTTTTGCCCCAGCCACAAGCCGAGCGGAAACAGCACCACACACAGCGCGAGCTCTTGCCGGAACGCAGCCTCCTCGCGGAACGCACCGACATAACCCTTCCAGGTATTGCCGAAGGCGTTGACGAGGCGGATGAGTCCGGTCGGTTTCGGGCGATCGGTTGTCGTCACGCCGCGGAGTTTACAGGCTTCCAGGTCAATTCGAGCTGTTTCGCCGCGCGCACGTCATCGAGTCGCCGTACCGGCATGGTCCACGGCGCGCCCTTGAGCTTCGACGCGTCGACCTCCGCCTCAGCGAGGATGGCGACCATCGCCTCGACGAAGGCATCGAGGGTTTCTCGACTCTCGGTCTCGGTGGGCTCGATCAACAGACACTCCGGCACCAACAACGGAAAATAGGTGGTCGGCGCGTGAAATCCGTAATCGAGCAACCGTTTGGCGACGTCCATCGCGGTGACGTTCAATTCCTTGGCCTGCCTGCGCAGCGTAATGATGAACTCGTGACTCGCGCGGCGCGTCGGGTAGGCCAAATCGAAACCTGCCGCGCGCAACTTTGCCAACAGGTAGTTCGCATTCAGCGTCGCGAACTCGCCAACCTGACTCATGCCGCTACGACCGAGCATGCGCATGTAAACGTAGGCGCGCAGCAACACCCCGGCGTTGCCCATGAACGCCGATAGCCGACCGATCGACTGCGGGCGATCGGCCTCGGTGAGCCAACGATAGGTTTCGCCCTCGCGCCCGACCACGGGCACCGGCAAGAAGGGCTCGAGCCGCGCACTCACGCCTACCGCGCCCGCGCCCGGCCCACCACCGCCATGGGGCGTGGAAAAGGTCTTGTGCAGATTCATGTGGATGACGTCGAAGCCCATGTCGCCCGGACGTACCTTGCCGAGAATGGCGTTGAGATTCGCGCCGTCGTAGTACAGCAGCCCGCCGGCACCGTGAACGATGCGCGCCACTTGCTGAATTTTCCGCTCGAATACGCCGAGCGTGGACGGGTTGGTGAGCATGATGCCAGCGGTGTTCGGTCCCACCACGTTCTCGAGCGCTGCGATGTCGACGTCGCCCTCCGCATCGACCGGAATCTCGCGCACGACGCAACCGCACATCGTCGCCGTGGCCGGATTGGTTCCGTGCGCTGCCTCCGGGACGATGATCTCGTTGCGTGCCAGATCACCGCGCGCGCGGTGATACGCACGAATCATGGCGACGCCGGCAAATTCGCCGTGCGCACCGGCCATGGGATTGAGCGAGACCGCTTTCATGCCCGTCACTTCTTTGAGCATCTCCTGCAACTCGAACATGCAGGACAGAAAACCCTGCCCCTGCGAATCCGGCGCCAGCGGATGACGCGCGAGGAACTCGGGCAACATCGCGAACTGGTTGCAGGCCTTGGGGTTGTATTTCATCGTGCACGAGCCGAGCGGATAGAAGTTCGTGTCGATCGAAAAATTGAGCTGCGACAAGCGCGTGAAGTGACGCACCACGTCGAGCTCGCTGACCTCGGGCAACAGGGGCTTGCTGCGTCGGCGCAAGGCCGCGGGCAGTGTCGACTGCACCTCCGCGGCCGCCGCGGCGGCGGCACCGCTCAGCGCGGGTGGATGCTGCGCCGTCGCGCCACGACCTTCGCGCGAATATTCGAAAATCGATTTCTCGAGTATTTGGTTCATGAGTTTCTCCGTGACGCGCCGCTCAAGCTGCCCGCGCCGCCTGCAGGGCGACACCGAGCGCATTGCCGAAGCGTTCGATGTCGTCGTCGGTTTTGGTTTCGGTCGCACAGACGAGCAAGGCCGGTCCGAGCTCCGGGTAATCGGCGGCGAGATCGACACCACCCAGAATGCCCTGCGTTTCGAGACTGCGCAGCACGGCTGCGGCAGGGCGGTCGAGCAGCAACACGCTCTCGTGAAAGCGCGGGCCCACGAACGCCGCACGGACGCCGCGCACGCGACAGAGTGCGCTCTGCAGTTGCTGCGTGCGCGCCATGCAGCTCTCGGCAACCTTGGCGAGTCCCGCCGGGCCGAGCAGGCTCATGTAGATCGTCGCCGCCGTCATCAAAAGTCCCTGGTTGGTACAGATGTTGGACGTCGCCTTGCCGCGCCGGATGTGCTGTTCACGCGCCTGCAAAGTGAGCGTGTAACCCTGCTTGCCCTCGAGATCGACCGTGCGTCCGACGATGCGGCCGGGCATCGAGCGCACGTACTCGAGTCGCGTGGTCATGAAGCCGAAGTAAGGGCCGCCCGATGACAGCGGCACACCGAGCGGCTGCCCCTCGCCCACGCAGATGTCGGCGCCTTTCGCGCCCCATTCGCCCGGCGGCTTGAGCATGGCGAGCGAAGTCGGGTTGACCACCGCGATGACCAGCATGCCCGCCGAATGCGCCCAGTCCGTGAGCGCATCGACGTCCTCGAACTGCCCAAAGAAATTGGGCTGCTGGATGACGAGCGCGGCCAGATCCTCGCCACGGAAGGTTTCGAGCGCCGATGGATCGATGCAGCCCGTCTCGCGCGAATACGCCACGGTTTCGAAGCGCAGTCCCTGATTGCCCGCGGTGCTGACCGCGACGCGTCGATAATTGGGGTTGACCGTCGAGGGCACGAGGATACGTAGGCTCTTCGATTTGCGGTGCGCGCGCACCGCCATCAGCGCCGCCTCGGCGACCGCCGAACCGCCGTCGTAGAGCGACGCGTTCGAGACTTCCATGCCGGTGAGACTGCTGATCATCGTTTGATATTCGTGGATCAACTGCAGCGTCCCTTGACTCGCCTCGGCTTGATACGGCGTGTAGGCGCTGTAGAACTCGCCGCGGGTCGTGATCGCCCACACCGCCGAGGGGATGTGATGCTCGTAGGCCCCCGCCCCCAAAAAAGACAGCGGTCTGCCATCCTGACGGGCGCGCTCGCTCATCAAACGGCCGATCGCCATCTCGGACAATCCCTCGGGAATGCCCTCGAGTCCCTGCACGCGCAGCGCGGCGGGAATTTCGTCGAACAGAGCGTCGATCGAGGGCGCGCCGATCGCCTCGAGCATTTCGCGAACGTCGTGCTCGGTGTGCGGAATGAAAGCCATCTCAGCCACCTTCCGCAGCGAGCTGCGCCGAGTACGCTGCGGGTCCAAGCAACGCGTCGAGCGCCGTCGACGCGGCAGGTTGCAGCCGCATCAGCCAACCCCTGCCGTAACAGTCCTGATTGACGAGCTCGGGCGAGGCGCCAAGATCGGCGTTGCTCTCGAGTACGGTGCCCGCGATCGGCGAATACACGTCGGAGGCGGCCTTCACGGACTCGACCACGGCGCAGGCATCGCCGGCGGCCAACACCCGACCGGGTTCAGGCACCTCGACGAACACCAGATCACCTAGCGCATGCTGCGCATGATCGGTAATTCCGATCTCCACGCTGCCGTCGGGCAGTAGTCGCGCCCATTCGTGGGATTTGGCATAGCGGCGATCTGCGGGGACTTGGCTCATGGCAAACTCCTTTGAAATCAAATTGAATTCTTTGGTTGAAAGAGGCTGTCCGGACGGCTCTCAGATGACGATCAGTACGCGCCCTCGGCGCACGAAGGGCGGCTTGACGACCCGCGCCGTCAGCAACTTGCCGCGGATGTTGACCTGCACCGATGCACCGGTCGCTTTCGGTACCCGGGCGAGCGCGATCGAGCGCTCGAGCGTCGGCGAGAAGGTGCCGCTCGTGACTTCGCCCTCGCCCACCCCCGGTACCACCACCTTCTGGTGTGAACGCAAGACGCCGCGATCCTCAAGTACCAGGCCGACCAGTTTCTGCGCGGCGCCACCCGCTGCCCGAACGCGCTCGAGCGCCTCTCGGCCAATGAAATCGCGATCTGCAGGCTGGAACGCCACGGTCCAGGCGAGACCCGATTCGAGCGGATGGCGACTCGCGTCCATGTCGTTGCCGTAGAGGTTCATGCCGGCCTCGAGTCGTAGCGTGTCGCGCGCGCCGAGACCGCAGGGCGCCGCGCCAGCCGCCAGCAGCGCGAGCCATGCGGCACTGATTTCTTCGAGGGGTAACATGATCTCGAAGCCGTCCTC
>Ga0129336_10000095_pt1 | contig 40819 bp, 34 predicted proteins | sample CPB6_02_DNA_FD_96878 | JGI IMG/M metagenome (GOLD analysis project Ga0129336, IMG submission 96878) | Freshwater to marine salinity gradient microbial communities from Chesapeake Bay, USA - CPBay_Sum_0.6_0.2_DNA | ecosystem: Environmental > Aquatic > Marine > Coastal | place: USA: Chesapeake...
CCCACACCTCGATAAAGATCGTGGTGGAAAGCCGACACGTCTGGATGTCCTTGTCGCGCATATCGATGTTTATCATCGTCTACGAACCAGAACTGTTCGAGAAACCCGAGGGGGTAGCTGTCCCAGGCGGCGACGTCCAGATCTTCAGCAAGATCATGATGATCGAAGTCGGTGACGAACCCCATGAAGTTGTGGGTGAGATCCCGACCCGGCGACGACTCGCGCAGTCTCAGACACTGCTCGCGATTGAATTCTTTGACTTGCCACGACGAAAATCGGCGGAAGTCGAGAACATGCGCCGGATTGGCCTCGGTGACCGTGAGGTTGGGCAGGTCGATCTCGTCGAAAGACCGATACTCCATGCTCCAAAAGACGTTCCCCCATGCCGCGTTGAGCGCGTCGATGTCGACGTATCGCTCGCTTAGCCAGCGACGAAACGCCGCGAGGGCTGCCGGGGACCAACTGAGCACCGTGTCGTGACAACCATATTCATTATCGGTTTGCCAGGCGACGACGGCTCGATGACGACCATATCGCTCGGCTACGGCCCGCGTGATGCGCCGCGATTCACGACGATATCCCTCGTGCGAAAAACAGTAGTGACGACGCGAACCGAATCGCCGCGGCTTGCCGACGGCATCGATTGCGATCATGTCGGGCATGGCATCGACCAACCACTTGGGCGGCGTCGCCGTCGGCGTGCACAGGACGATGGCGAGCCCGGCGCGATCGAGAACATCGATCGCTTCGTCGAGCCACGTCCAATCGAAGCGCCCGGACTCAGGCTCGATACGACTCCAGGCGAATTCGCCGACCCGCACCTGCGTGATGCCCATGGCGATCATCCGCGCCGCATCGTCGGCCCACCACTCTCGCGGCCAGTGCTCGGGGTAGTAGCAGACTCCGAGACGGCGCGTTTTTTCGGCAAACGTCATTCGATCTCCAGTGCGATGAGCCAAGCGGTCGCCGGATGTCGCAGCGGCAAACGCAGGCCTCGGGTCGCGAGTGCCTCGCCGGACAGCAGCACACCTTCGCGCCAAAGCGTGGCATCGACCAGATAGCGCGCCGCCGGAGAGGGCCACGGCTCAAGCAGTTTCACGCGGTAACGCCGATCCCGATCGAGTCCGACGAGTCGCACCGGCGCCGTCTCGAAGTAGCGGGCAAACTCTTGCTGCACCACGAGCGCCAAAGCGCGAGCGTGGCTGACGCTCAGCCAACCCGCGACCCCGGGTTCGTCGTGCGCGATCTCGTACAACTCGCCTTCGTGCAGCACCCCACGCCATGATTTGTACAGCGCCACGTGAGTCGCCAAAACACTCCGCTCGTCGTCGCTCATGCGCGCAGGATCGGCCTCGATACCCATGTGACCGAACATCGCAATCTTTGAACGATAATTCATAGGCAAACTACGTCCCGTGATGGGGTTGGGATCAGGCCCCACGTGGTTGCCGCAACTTCCGAGTGGCAAAAATTGCCACCATGCGCGATTGAGGCGAACGCGCTCGATCGGATCGTTGTTGTCGCTCGCCCAGAAACGTGCACAGCGCGCAAGCATGCCGAGATCGACTCGGCCACCCCCACTCGCACAGGTCTCGATCTCCACGCGTGGGTGCCGAGCACGCAATTCGTCGAGCAGTCGGTAGAGGGCTCTCACTCGCGCCACGCGGCGCCTGCCACTCGGGAACAGCTCGCGATTGTGATCCCACTTCAAATAGGCGATGTCGTGCTTGCTCAGCAATCCATCCAGGGTTGCCAACAGATGCGCCTCGACCTCTGGCCGCGCGAGGTCGAGCGCGAGTTGGTGACGCTGGGTGGGCCGCGCCTGACCCTCGACATGGATGCACCAATCCGGGTGTGCTCGGTAAAGCTCCGATTCGGGACTCAGCATTTCGGGCTCTACCCACAAACCGAAGTCCATCCCCAGTGTTCTTATTTTCTCGATCAGCGGCGCGAGTCCCTGCGGAAAAACCTGTGGCGACGGCCACCAATCGCCGAGGCTAGAACGATCGTCGCGCCGCCCGGAAAACCAGCCATCGTCCAGTACGAAGCGCTCCACGCCGAGCGCCGCGGCATCGACGGCGAGTTGCTCGAGTCTCGGCAGCGTCATCTCGAAGCCGCAAGCTTCCCAGGTATTGAGGTGCACTTTGCGTGGCTGCGCTCGTGATTGCCGTGGCAATACGATGTCCCGTACGTGTCGATGCCAAAGATTTCGCAAGGACGCTCTACCCTGCGACCCGAAGGCGACGAGAGCCCGTGGCGTCACGAAGCTCTCACCTTCTGCCAGCTCTACCTCGCCATGACCCAACGGTGTGCCGATCCAGAGCACGGAATCGCCATTGGCATCGGTGTCGACCTGCCACTCGTGATCACCACTCCACTCGAGATGCACGGCGAAGCAGAGCCCATGATGCTCACAGGTATCGGCGGCCTCGAAGCGCAGCCACTGCCCCGCCGTGAAGCCCGGTCGTCCTCCCGTCGAACCACCGCCGATCCGCGGCGCGGAACCGAGCGCCGACCGTGATTCGTGCATCTCCGCCGACCAGCGGCCGTCGTAGTGCACGATCGTCCGCGTCCACCGCGGCAGCGGCAAAACCAAGGATGCACAACGCGCAACTTGAAGTACCGAGTCCGCCGCGTTGTTCACCGCCGACTCGACGGCGATCACGCCACTCGAGAGCGCCCGCCAATGACTCGCCAAGGAAATCCGATGGTGCTCGTCGCGAAGACTGAAGCGAAATTCGGTCCCGCCAGACCTTGCCTTGTCACCTCCCCACTCGATCGGCGCCGCCCGAAGGGGTAGTTCGCGACCCGCTCGACAAAGCTCCACCGACGACTTGCCGGCGTAGCCGCTGCCGAGTAGCGGCAGAACGGAATTGGGCACGATGACGTCTGGCTCGGATTCATGGGGAGCCCGTCGCCCGGCATCGCATAATGCCTCGCAATCTTCGCCGACGGGGAGCCGCGGACCGAACGTCGCCAACTCGGCGTACCCTCGCCGCAGGTCGAACACCAGCGTCGCAGCCCCGGCATCGAGACGACGTATCGACGAAGTCGTTGGCACGGATCCTCCTAGTCTCCGTATTATTGACCATTGCCGAGCCGCGCGCCCCGGGGAGAAAGTCATGCCGGCCAATCTGCTGACCGACGGCTTCGTTCAAATCGCTATATTCGTCGCCCTCACCGTGCTGGTGGCCCTCGCTACGTGGTGGAAGGTTCGCGGGTCGCGTCCTGCCCACGACGGTTCGGGCAAAGACGTGTTCCTGGCAGGCGGTGGTCTGTCCTGGCTGTTCGTCGCCGGTTCGATCACGCTCACCAACCTATCGACCGATCAACTCGTCGGCATGAACGGCAATCAGATGCTGCTGCTGGCATGGTGGGAGATCGCCGGGTTTTTCGGCTTGTTGATCCTCGCCTACGTTTTTGTTCCGCTCTATTACCGGCATCGCTGCACCACCGTTACCGAATTGCTCGAGCGTCGGTACGGGGGCACCAGCATCCGCACGCTGATTTCGGGTCTCTTTCTGTTCGGCAACGTCGTCATTTATTTGCCGGCGTCGATCTACAGCGGTGGGCTATTCATGCAATCGCTGTTCGGCGGCGACGTGCCGATTCTGGTGTTTGCCACGGTGCTCGCCCTCATCAGCGCGGCGTACACCATGCTCGGTGGCTTGCGAGCAGTCGCCGTGATGGATACTTTTTCAGGCGTGGGCGTGCTTGGGCTTGCGCTGCTGATCGTAGTGCTCGCGCTCGCCGCCGTCGATTTCGATATCGTCTCGGGTATGCCCATCGAGCGCCTGACGATGATCGGTGGTGACGATTCGCCGATTCCTTGGCATACGCTGCTCACCGGCATGGTATTCATCCAGATTTTTTACTGGTCGACTAATCAGAACATCACGCAGAAAGCGATGGCCGCCCCCTCGGTCGAAGAAGCTCGAAAAGGCGTGCTCGCGGCGGCCGCCATCCGCATCCTCATCGTGCCGCCGATCGTCGTCATACCGGGTGTCGTGGCGTACAAGTTGTTCGGTGACATCGGCGATGCCGCCTACGGCAGACTGGTCGCCGAAGTGTTGCCCGGTTGGCTGGCGGGCGCCTTTGCCGCGATGGTCGCCGCGGCGGTCATCACCACCTTCAGCGCCGTGCTCAACAGCACCGTCGCGCTCTACTCGGTCGATTTTCACGACAAGTTCGTCGGCAAGGTCGCGGACCACTGGCGGCTCGCCGCGGTGGTCTCCGTGATCGTCACCGCGATTGCCATTTTTTTGGTACCGATATTCCAAAGCGCAGACAGCATCATCAATCTGCTGCAGCAACTGAACGGCTTGTTTTCGATGCCGATCTTGTCGGCCTTCGTGGCCGGTCTGCTGTTTCGAAACGTCGCTGCAGCAGCGGCCATTTTCGGAGTGCTATGGGGTTTCAGCATCTACGCCCTGTACACCTTCGTCTGGAACCCGGCCGGCGTCATCACCCTGCACTACATCCATTTCATGGTGTTCGTACTTGCGAGCTCGGTCATTGCCGCCTTGTTGTTCAACCGGATCGCGCTCGCGCGTCGTGCCGAATACGTCGGCCTTTCCGCCTTGCGTAGCGAAACTCGATGACCACGAACAATTCTTTGTACGAGCGAGCCCATCGCCGTCGCAACCCGCTGACGGGTCGCTGGGTATTGGTTTCGCCCCATCGCAATACCCGCCCTTGGAATGGCGAAACCCATCGCTCAAGCCAAGCGCCGAGGCCGCGGCACGATCCTGCCTGCCACCTGTGCCCCGATGCGCAACGCGCCATGGGCGAGCGCAACCCCGCCTACACTTCGGTCCATGTATTCGACAACGATTTTCCTGCCGTAGAGGCGAGTCCCGACAACGACTCCGCCGCAGGGCCCGATAACTCAGCGCTCTTTGCCGCGCAGCCAGTCAGCGGTACCTGCCGCGTGATCTGCTATTCGCCGGATCACGATCGGCCGATGAGTCGGCTGACCGACACCGAGATCGCTCGCGTCGTCGACTGCTGGGCGGACCAAACCCGTGCGCTCGGTGCGCAACATCGTTGGGTGCAGGTATTCGAAAACAAGGGCGAGATGATGGGTTGTTCGAATCCGCATCCGCACGGACAAATCTGGGCAACCGATCACCTGCCCGACGAGTTGAACGTCGAGGACGAACAGCAACGTCTTCATTGGTCGAGACACGGTAGTCCGATGCTTCGACAAGTGGCCGACCATGAGTTCGAGGGGCCGCGACAGGTACTGGCAAACGAGCATTGGCTGGTCATCGTGCCTTACTGGGCAACCTGGCCCTTCGAGACTCTGCTGTTGCCGCGATTCGGCGTACGGCGCCTCGATGAAATCCCGGTGTCGGCACGTGCCACGCTCGCCGGCGCCCTCGGCGATCTCACCCGTCGCTACGACCGGCTATTCGATTGTGAATTCCCATACTCGATGGGTTGGCACGGCGCGCCTTACGACGGCACGATACACGACGATACGCATCGGCGCGGCGAAGCGGCGCTCCACTGGCAACTGCACGCTCATTTCTTTCCGCCCCTGCTGCGCTCGGCGACGGTGCGCAAATTCATGGTCGGCTACGAAATGCTCGCCGAACCACAACGCGACCTCACCCCGGAACAAGCGGCGGCGCAGCTTCGCGAACTGGCGACGAGCCGTCGATAGGCGATGAGCCAGGCTCTCATCTCTCACGCCCGCAAGCTGCTCGGTGACGTCACAGGCTCGCGGAGCACGGCGGTTTTTGCTCCGGGTCGAGTCAATCTGATCGGTGAGCACACCGACTACAACGATGGCTTGGTCCTGCCCTGTGCGCTCACGATCGGCACAGGCGTCGCCGTCGCGCCGCGCACCGATGGAAAAATCCACGCGGTCAGTCGCCATGTTTCCTCGCCGGAACTGCTGCGCGACGAATTTGGTGTCGACCGACAAATCGATCGCAAAGCCGAAAATTTTTGGGGCAATTATCTGCGCGGCGTCATCGTCGCGATGCAGCAATCCGGTATCCGTGTCTCGGGGGCGGACATCGCGATCGTCGGCGACATTCCGCAAGGGGCCGGATTGTCTTCTTCGGCCTCGCTGACGGTGGGCATCGCGCGTGCCTTGCTCGCTGGGTGCAGTCCATCGCTCTCATCCGGCATCACGCCGCAGCAGATCGCCAGATGGGCTCAATGGAGCGAACATCATTTTGCCGACTGCCAGTGCGGTCTGATGGATCAGATGGCGGCAGCCGTGGCGTCGCCGGGAGAATCGATACTGCTCGACTGTCGATCCCTCGAGTTGAAACGGATAGGTCTCCCGCCACAGATCACGACACTCATCGCCCACTCGGGTGTGGAGCGAAAGCTCGCCGCAGGTGAATACAATCTGCGCCGGCAGCAGTGCACGATGGCGGCACGACGGCTCGGAGAGACATCGTTGCGCGACATCGACGTCTCACTGCTATCGGAGCGCGCGAATGATCTTCCGGAGATCGAACTTCGACGCGCGCGGCATGTGCTGACGGAAAACCTGCGCGTCACTCGCGCAGTCGACGCCATCGAAAGCGGTGATCTTCTCGAACTCGGTCGCTGTCTGCGTGAATCACACCGCTCGCTGCGCGACGACTTCGAGGTCAGCGTTCCGCAAGTCGATGCGCTCGTGGATCATCTCAATCATCTCATCGATCGCGAAGCGCATGGCCTCGGTGGCGCACGCATGACCGGCGGTGGCTTTGGCGGCTGCGTGGTCGCCATGATCGAAAGTAGCGCTGCGACGGCCGTCGAAGCCGAACTTCGTCGGCATCTTTCCCTCCGGGTAGCGAAGCCGCTCGTGCTGAAGATGCAGAACGCGTGAGGCTGAAAGCGAGGCTAGGCTCGCGTAGCCGCAACGTAACCGCGCTCGAGTTGCGCGAGTCGATCGTCGATGTGCCCGGTGTAACCGGCGGACAAGCGCACAAGCCCCGGGCTGATGCCCGCAGCAGCGAGTGATAACTCGTCGAGTTCGCTCGAGGTGCTCGAGGCGCTGGCGCTCATCAACGTGTCGCTGAAGCCGAGACTCACGGCCATGTAGCCGAAATCTTCGACGTTTTGCAGGTGCTCCATGAAATGCGATGCGCGCTCTGCGGTTCCGAGATCGACGCTGAGCAAACCGCCGGCACCGTAGCCTGGATTGCAAAGTTGCGTGAACAGCTGATGATCCGGATGCGACGCAAGACCCGGATAGGCCACGCTCGCTCCCAGCGCCTCGAGTCGCTGCGCATACGCCAGGGCACGCGCAGAATGCTCTTTCATTCGTACTCCGAGATTCGGCAGCCGCGTGGCGACCTCGTATGCGGCACGGGGGTCCATGGCAGGACCCAGCAGCATCAGGCTGCCAAGATGCAAATCGTAGAGCGAATCGATGACCGTGCCGTCCGCACAAACGCAGCCCGCCACGATGTCCGAGGCACCATTGATGAACTTCGTGAGACTGTGAACCACGATGTCGGCGCCGTGCATGGCGGGCGTGATCGACAACGGTGCGAAAGTATTGTCGACGATGAGACTCGCGCCATGGTTGTGCGCCAGCGCCGCCAAAGCGGGGATGTTCGCCACACGCAACGTCGGGTTGGCGACGGTCTCGCAATAGAGCACACGGGTATTGCCACGGAACGCCTGTCGCACCGCATCGAGATCGCCGAGGTCGACGAAGCTTGTCTCGATCGCCGCCTTGCGCGGCAGAAAATCGTGCAGCAGTGCCCAAGTCCCGCCGTAGAGCGCTTGCCCTGCAACGACGTGATCGCCGCTGCTGCAGGCATTGAGCAGCACTCCCGAGATCGCGGCCATACCGCTCGCCGTGCAGTAAGCGCTGGGCGTTGCTTCGAGGGCTGCCAGATGACGCGCAAGCACCATCACCGTGGGATTGAAGTGTCGTCCGTATAAAAAGCAGCCGCCGCGCGGACCCTCGCGACCCTCGAAGATTTCCGGCATCTTGCCGGCCTCGAGGACGGTGAACGTAGCGCTGGTCTCGATCGAGAGATTGACGCCACCATGTTCGCCAAACTCGTGACGTGAACGTGCGAGCCGCGCCATCGGGTCACGCAACGAGGCATGACCAGCGTGATCTTTCATCGGCGACAAAGCGCCGGCAGAGATCTGAGCAACGCCCAAGTACCCTCGAACTGTTTGACCAACGAAGCGGGGGGCGTTTCGCCCTCGCTGGGCAGATAAACCGTGAATACCACCTCTCCCGCTTGATCCACGAATGCCACACCCCTCAGCGCGCTCTCCTTCCCCACCCGCGAAATACCGTAGATCGACGAATAGAGATCGGGTCGCAGGTGACCGTTCAATCCGCCACCCTTGCGCGTGACGTTGAAGAACTTGCTGCGCTTCGAGGGCTCACCCAGCCCGACCTGACCACGGATCTCGATGATGTTCGCGCCTTTGGTGACGAGCGTCAGTGCGTCGTCCCACGTCTCGAGGCTCTTCCAGATCACCGGAAAGTGACTGGCACCCACCCCGTATGCTTCGTTTTCGGGTAGCGCACTCATGACGAGCGCTTCCGGCATCTTGAGCGCTCCGGCAACGGCCGCGAGCGGTCCGGGTTCCTTGCCGGCGAGCGCTGCGCGGACCGTCGTCGCCTCGGCGATGGCTACCGCTGTCAATGCGGCGATGAGGGATACGACTGGTGCTTTCATCGAACTACTCTCGATAGATGAATCAAAGGGCGAAGCCAAAAATATACACCGGCAGCGAGGTGACGCCCGTTACCAGCATCCACACCATGCCGAGGCGTCCCCAAAATCTGTGGATACCACTGAAAGGACCCGGTATCGGTGGACTGGGGAAGCGCCGTAGCGACATCACGATCAGCCCGGTCCAAACGAGCAGCGTCGTGATTGCGAAGAACGTATGCAGGTAGATCCAGAAGTCGAGTGTTGCAGTCCCGGCGTAGCTGCTGCCGCTGGTGGCGGCGAAAATCCCGCCTTGCATTCGAAGGTTGTACTCGAAGAGACCCACCACGGCCGCAAGCAGCAGAGCGAGGCTGATCTGCAACGTCTTGTGCTTGGCGAAATGTCCGCCACGTGCCAGACGCCAGTTGTAAAGCACGATCGGCACTACCGCGATGAGCGCGACGATGACGACATCCATCAACAAATCGGCACGAGTGCCCAAAAACCCCCGCGGAAACATATGCGCTCCTTACGATTTATTTGTCGACGCGCTTGCAACGCGCGTTGATCGATCTGCCCGACTCCACTTCTTCTTCGTTGCCAAACCCGACCCTCGGCGAATCGGGCGTGGCCCAACCTGAGCTCGCCTGCACCGGCTGTCCCTCCTCGCGCGCAGTGAGCGTCAGCAACTCGAGCAGGTTGTTGCCGGAGTTCGACGGCCACATGCCACGTCGCAAAGTCAGCGTGAATTTTCGCGGTGCTTTTTCTTTGGTGACGATGTCCAGAGTACCGCCGCGATCATGAGTTTTGAGTCCCATGAAAATCTGCGGCTCGCCGCCCCGCGCCTGCACCGCCATGAAGCACTCGTGCATGTGCGCCCGACCGAGCTCGACGATGTCGACCGCACCCGCCGCACTCGTCGCAGCTGCCGCAGCCCCCACGTTCTGCAGCCAGAGAGCGTCATCTGCCAACCAAAGCGTTTTACCGGCGATGCCGGGTGAGCCGACGGCATTCGCACAGTCGTCGGCGGGCTCGCCGAGCCACGAAGCGAGATGCTTGCGCCAACGCCATGCGCAAGATGGGCCATCTCCGGTCAGACGCATCACCACTTGCCGCGTCCTGGCATCGTTCTCGAGCGTGAGCGTGCCCGCACGTGTGATCGGTGCGTGCTCGCTGCCGTCGCGCTCTTCGATGTCGAACCCGTTCGGTATCTGTACCGACCTGCGGATCTCGAGATGCAGCCTGGGGGGCGCGGTTTTTCCGCGCTTCATGCCCTCGAGGTAAAAGCGTTGTGGATCGTTGTCGTAGCGACCCGCTAGCAGCGCGGTGATTTGCGCGAGCTGCAGCCTAGCCTCGGCCTGACCCAGTTCGATCGGAGCAGCCACCGTGACCGCGGAGAAAACGAGACCCGCGAATGCCGACATGAGCGCGCCCCGACGCCATGATCTGCGATGAATCGACTGCATCTGCCACCCCCTCTCGGCAGATTTACCCTCGCACCGAAATCGTCGCAAGCAACTCGGCCTCGCGCTCCACCGTGAGGCCAGCCTTGAGTTTCTGACGTTCGGCCTCGGGGCGTGCGAGGTGCCAGCGTAGCGTGTCGCGGACCGTCTCGCGTAGCGGCCGGATGGCGAGCCCAGCGCGCTTTGCACGCTCCACCGAGCTGCTGGCAAACCCCACACTGTCACCCGTCGATGGCGCCCACACCGGCATGTCCGACCAAGGCTGGACCTTTTGTGCTTCGAGCGTTTTTGCGTTCAGCCACTCTGCCGTCGGCGCAACGACGGGCTTGGCGAGCTCGCGAGCGGCGGCAATCGACTCGTTCACCACGTCGCCGATCGAAAACTGCCCCGGCGAGGAGATGGCGTTGAATACGCCGCCGACCTCGTTTTCGATCAATCGCAAGGTGAACGCCGCAAGATCGCGAACGTCGATGAATTGCACCGGATCGAGTGGATCGCCCGGAGCGATCATGCGACCACCGCGAGCCGCTCGTGCGGGCCAGTAGGTGAATCGATCGGTATTGTCGTCAGGTCCCACGATGAGCCCGGGACGTACGTTGGTGGAACGCGCTCCACCAAATATTTCGCTCGCGGCCTGCTCGCAAAGCGCTTTGAGCGGCCCGTAGGTTTCGCCGTCGACTTTTTCGACTTTTTCGTCCTTCAATTTGCCGACTGCGGAGGTCTCGTCGTTCGCCGTGGCGAAGCTCGCATAGACCGAAACCGAGGAGATAAAGAGATAGCGCCGGACTCGTGGCTCGAGCAGTCGAGCCACTTCGCGCACCTGACGCGGCACGTAACCCGAATTGTCGATCACGGCATCCCAATCGCGATTCGCGAGCGATTGAAGATCGCCGTTGCGGTCTCCGCGCAGACGTTCGACGTCCGGAAATCGATCCGTATTGGTGCGACCCCGATTGAAAAGCGTCAGCGCGTGCCCGCGAGCCAAGGCGAGCTCGGTCATGTGCAAACCGATGAAACGCGTACCGCCGAGAATCAGCAGCCGCAGCGGTCTTGCTGGCGTTGCGGCGAAGGTTTTGGTGTCGAGTCCGGGAAGCGCCGCAGCCACCATACCCGCCCCTGCCGAACGCAAAAAACCACGACGCTTCATGAGAATTCTCCGGCTGGGTATCGTCATCGAAAACCTTGACCTTGCCCGCGCAAGGCTATGTACTGCAGCGCAGATTCTACAGGGAGACTCGCGATATGTTCTCGCACATCATGATCGGCACGAATGACCTGGAACGCGCCAAGAAGTTCTACGATTCTTTGCTTGGCACTCTCGGGATAAAACCCGCCGTCGTCGACGGCCACCGTATTTTTTACCGCTCGCCCACCGGGCTTTTTTCGGTGACCCAGCCGATCGACGGACGGCCTGCGAGCGCAGGCAACGGCGAGACCCTGGGCTTTGCTGCAAACTCTCCGGAGCAGGTTCAGGCTTGGCACGCGGCCGGACTCGCGGCCGGCGGCACGGCGATCGAGGATCCACCGGGAATTCGCGAAGGCAAAGGCATGAAGCTTTACCTCGCCTATTTGCGCGATCCAGACGGCCACAAGATCTGCGCACTACATCGCATGTAAATGCACGGCAACTTGGCGCGTGCCGCGAGTCAACGCGCGGCGCGCGCCTTGTGTTGCAGATACATGTTGGTGAAATCCGTCCATGGCTCCGGCCGTTCGAACCACTGCGGATGCACACGCCGAATCATCTCGATTTGCGCAGCCGGCGCCTCTGACAAATCGAGTAGCTTTCGCCCCGCCTCTGCCCAGGAAACCATGCCCGGGATCTGCCCCATCTTCATCCACGGCAGCCAACTCGAGGTCGCAGAGTAAGCAAAGTCGCTACGGACGGTGGTGACACTCGGATCTTCGATCTCGGCAAGCGAACCGCTCAGCGACGAGTGGGTGGCGACCACCAATTCTTTGCCCGACGACTCCTCCGGAAACTCATCCGGGGACAGCCAATGCGGTGCACGGATGTAACTCGACTTCGTCATCCACAAATCGTCGTTGACGATGCTCCACGGATAGGAGAACGGCTTGCCGGTATTCGGCAGGATGTCGCGTGATCCGACGATACGCGGCTCACGATCACTGAACCGAAAACGCACTGGCCCTTCGGTGTAGTGGTGCGGGGTAAGCTCCCGCCCGGTGTGCGGGTTTCGCACAGTCTCGCCAGGCTCGAGATAGCGCGACTCACCGAGCGGCCGATAAAGAGCCGCCTCCCAATCGGTGACCGTCCAGGAGAGCTCACCCAGGCGTTCGGTACGGCGCAAGATCAGACTCTCGACGTCGATGATGGGTTGTATGGGCATGCCGGGTACGACGAGATCCAGTCGACCGGAAAACCACATGAAGACGTCGCGAGTGTCGGTGCTCGCGCGCAACTTCAAATACGCCGTGACGTTGCCTGCCGGAGACGCAAGATCGAGCGGTTGTCGCTTGGGATTCGGCGATTTTGCGATGGCGTGCGCCGATGCGGCGAGCAAGCCGACAGTCGAAAGTCCGATGGCGGCGCGTCGGGTGTATCGCATGGCGTTTTTTCCGATGCTCAAGCGTCTTGCTGCGCCGAGGCACGGCTGCGCCTTGCAGCGATCAAGGCATAGATTGCGAGCGCCACGACCACCGACACCATGCTGCTCCAAAACTGCGACTGCAGACTCGGCGTCAGCGCCATGGCGAGCAGTACGGCAGTGATCGCCGCCACCGTGAGGTAGCTCAGCCAAGGGAATAACCACATCTTGAGCGGTGTGTCACGGTTTTCGCGCGCCGCCTGTCGACGAAGTCTGATTTGCGCAACCGCCATGGTGAGATAGATCAAAAGAATTAGCGCTCCCGAGGCATTCACCAAAAATGCGAAGATGCCATTCGGCGAGATCATCTGCGCCACGACGCCGAACAAACCGGCGATGCTGCCGAGAAGCACGGATCGCGAGGGCACACGACGCGGATTGAGCTTGATCAACCAATGCGGCGCGTCGCCTTTTTCGGCGAGTACGAACAAAACCCGTGAGCAGATGTAGTAGCAGGAATTGAGACAGGACAGCACCGCCGTGAGAATCACGAAATTCATGATGGTGGCGGCGAGAGGAATACCCATCGCATCGAGCGCTGCGGTGAATGGCGACTGCCCCGGGACGATCGTATTCCAAGGTACGACGGCCACGATCATGATCAAAGAACCGACGTAAAAAAGCAGAATGCGGCCAACGATCGAAGAGGTCATGCGCGCGACAGACTTGGCGGGCTCGGTCGATTCGGCGGCAGCGATGGTGACGATTTCGGTACCCATCATCGAGAAAATCACGGTGGTGACGGCAGCCACGATCACGAGCCCACCGTTCGGCGCAAAGCCTCCGTGAGCGGTCAGATTCGTCAGGCCCCGCGAGCCTTCGCCATGCAAGCCCCCAACGTAGGCAGCCGCCACCAAAACGAAAGCGACGATGGCCCCCACCTTGATCGAAGAAAACCAGAACTCGAATTCACCGAAGGAACGCGCGGAAGTCAGATTGACGAGCGTCATCGCGATCATCAGCAGAGTGCCCATCTGCCAGCCGGGCATGGTGAAGCCGAGCTCCTGCAGAATGTTCACGGCGGCAATGACCTCGATCGGAATCACCACCACCCAAAAAAACCAATACAACCAACCCACCGAAAATCCGGCCCAGTTGCCGAGTCCGAGCCTCGCAAACTCGGTAAAAGAGCGCGTACCCGGATTGGCGACTGCCATCTCGCCGAGCATGCGCATGACAAACAGCAACAGCGTGCCCGTCAAAATATAGGTTATTACGATGGCAGGGCCCGCCGCCGCGATGGCTGCGCTGCTGCCCACGAACAACCCGGCGCCGATGATGCCGCCGATCGTGATCATGAACATGTGCCGCGGGCGCAGCGAGCGACTCAATTCGTTGGTGGATGACTCGGTCATGACCCCCTCCCCCGAGCGACTCTACGGTCAGATGCGGAAAGGTAACGCGAATCATCGGGTTCGCACAGTCACCATGGAACTTTGCGGCCACGACGAGGTCCAGTTCGAAACGCCAAGCCCCGCCCGAACCTCAGGGAGACGACGATGGACTCTTCAACCCAGCGCACCATTCTCAACGTGATGATCCACGCCGCCCTCGTGGACGGACAGAAGTCCGAGAGCGAGCGCAACGCCATCCGCGACGTCGCCGAGTCCCTCACCGGTCAAGCGGGTGGCGCGGCGCTGGCGGGCGTTTATCAAGATGTCTTGTTGAAACGCGTCCCCCTGCAGCAGGCGATCGGCACCCTCAAGGCGCTCGAGCACCGACAACTCGCCTACGAAATGGCTGTTTGCGTGTGCGATGCCGATGGCGTTCAAAGTCCGGCAGAGCGCGAGTTCCTCAGCTCTTTGCGCAACGTGCTCGGCCTCGCCGCCGATGACCCCGCAATGCACGGCGCCGCAGCGGCCGACTCGATCGCCGCGGCCGCAGCCAGCGCGTCGGTGGTCGGGGCAGCCCCCGCCACCGTCACGCCGACCGTCCGCGAGGCCGAGCTCGACAAGAGCATCCTCAACTACTCCATCCTCAACGGCGCGCTCGAACTGCTGCCGCAGTCCTGGGCGTCGATGGCGATCATCCCGTTGCAGGTACGCATGGTGTACAAGATCGGCAAGGCCCACGGCATCGAGATGGATCAAGGCCACATCAAAGAATTCATCGCCACCATCGGTGTCGGCCTGACCTCTCAATACGTCGAGCAGATCGGTCGCAAACTCGTGGGCGGACTCGTCGGTGCCGCCGCCGGTCGCTTGCTGGGCGGTCTTTCGGGCGCAGCGACCGGCATGGCGTTCTCCTTCGCCACGACCTACGCGCTCGGGCAAGTGGCCAAGCGCTATTACGCAGGCGGGCGCGTGATGAGCACCGAGCTGCTACGGAGAACTTTTCAAGAAACGCTGGGATCGGCGAAGTCGATGCAGCAGCAGTATCTCCCCGCGATACGCGATCGCGCGAGCACGCTCAGCGCCTCGGAGGTCATCGAGCTCGTGCGCAAATAGCGCCTCAGCCTGCGAGTAGATGCCGCACGCCTTGCTCGATCTGCATCATCATGCTCGCGAAGCCGTCAGCCTCGCCGTAATAAGGGTCTGGTACCTCGCGATCGCCGAGGAACAGTCTGATGGTCACGACAGCACCGACAGGTCGACGCGACTCGAGCTGCGAAAGGTTGTCGCGATCCATGGCGAGAATTAGATCGAAGATTTGAAAGTCCGCATCACTGATCTGTCGACAACGAAAGGCCGAAAGATCATAGCCACGCTCGGCGCAGGCGGTGATGGAGCGCGGATCGGCGGTGTCGCCTACGTGCTTGTCCTTGAGACCTGCCGAGCCGAACTGCCATCCCGACACGCCAGCCCTTGCGGCGATGCTGCGTGCCACGATCTCCGCGGCGGGCGAGCGGCAATAATTTCCCGCATCCACGAACAACACCTTCACTTCGAACCTCCTCGCTCACACTCGGCGATGGCCGCATCGACCTGCGGCAGCCAATCGCCTCCATATTTGTCTTGATACCACTTGCGCAGCGGTTGAGTCGCCGCACGGAACTCCGCGCGCTGGCCGCTCGTTGCGTAATCGACCGTCCCACCGCGCGCCAAAAAACGCTCGATGGCCGGCGCTTCTCTCTCTTTTGCCGCACGCCGCGTGGCTGCGGCAAGTTCGCGAAAGGCCACCTTGACGGCAGCCTGTACGTCGGCGGGCAAGCGCTCCCAGCCTTTGGCCGAGTACCACCAGATCGCGGCCATGTAGCTGTGGCGATCGACGAACATGTGACGGATGTGATCGTCGAACTTCATGCCGAGCACGTCCTGAATGCTGTTCTTGGTACCCGCGAGCATGCCGGCGGCGAGCGCCGTGTAGATCTCGGAGAACGGCAACGCCATCGGACTCGCACCGAGCTCACGCACCATTTCCTGTTCCAGCGCCGAAGGCAAGGTACGAACTCTGAGGCCCGCGAGATCACTCACGCTTTTGATACGTCGATCGACCATGGCAAAACTGCGCCAGCCACCGGTGTTGCCGACCGTCATCAATCGCAACCCCAGTCCCTCTTGGAGAATCGCATCGCCCATCGCCCGCGGCACGCTGCCGTCCATCACGCATTCGGCAACGGCGTCGTCGGCGAACAGGTACGGCAGATCGAGCACTTGCGCTGGGCCGTAAAGCCCGGCGAGGCCACCGATCGTGGTTTGATGCACTTCGAGGATTCCGCTTTGCAGCGCCTCGATGCACTCGCGCTCGTTGCCGCAGAACTGACCGGACGGGTAAATCTGCACTTCGACCCGCTTGCCGAGCTGACGTCGCAGCGAGTCGCGAAAGGCAACGGCACCGATGTAATCCTCGTCGTCCTGCGAGGCCAGAAACGCCACGCGAATTGTGAACTCCGCCTGTTCGGCACGCGAAGAGAATATCCCGATGATGCAAATGACGGTGATCAGCACCAGCAGCGTATTTCTCAGACGTGCGGTCATTGACGACGGCTCACATCAATCCCAAGGCGCGTGGCAACGTGAGGACCAGCGACGGAAAATAAGTGATGACGAAAATGACCAGAATCTCGACCGCCAGAAAAGGCAGCAGCGCGCGCACGATGTTCTCTATCTTTTCGCGGGCCACCGAAGCGGTGACGAAGAGCAGCAAGCCCATCGGTGGAGTGGCAAGTCCGATGGTGAGATTCACGCACATGATGATCGCGAAGTGCACGGGATCGACGCCAAGCCCGACGAAAACCGGCGACAACACGGGGCCAAGAATGAGAATCGCCGGACCTGCATCGAGAAACATGCCGACGATGAGCAGCAGTACGTTCACCAAAAAGAGCAATGTCGACACGTCGTCGGTGATGAGCAGCATGGCATCGGCGATGCCCTTGGCAAGGCCCGAGACCGTGACCAGCCAACCGAGGGTGACTGCCGCCCCCACGAGCAGCAAGATCGCACCAGACTGCAGCGCGGTATTTTTGAAGATGGTGAAAAGTTCGCGGCGTCGCACGTTGCGGGTCACGAAGATCGTGACGAAGAGCGCGTAGGCCACGGCCACGCAGGCCGCTTCGGTCGCGGTGAATACGCCACTCAGCATGCCGCCGAGCAAGATGACCGGTAGCAACATGGCAAGCCATGCGCCGCGAAAAGCCGTCGCCCGCTCGCCCCAAGTCGCTCGCGGTTTCGCAGCCGGCAGGTTGTATCGCTTGGCGAGCAGACGGATCGTGCCCATCAACCCGAGGCCGATGATCACACCCGGCACCACCCCGGCAGCGAACAACGCCCCCACCGACACGTTCATCACGAATCCGTAGAGCACCATGATTCCCGACGGCGGAATCACGGGTCCGATCACGGCCGCCGCCGCGGTCACCGCCGATGCAAACGGACGCGGATAGCCCTCTCGCTCCATCGCCGGAATCAGCATCTTGCCGAGCGCCGAGGCATCGGCGACTGCGGAACCCGAGATGCCGGCGAAGATCATCGACGAAAGCACGTTCACCTGCGCGAGCCCGCCACGCACGTGGCCGACCAAAGATTGTGCAAAACGAACGATCGAGGTCGTGATACCACCGGCATTCATGATTTCGCCGGCAAGAATGAAGAACGGCACGGCGAGTAGCGGAAAACTGTCGATGCCATTGTAGAAGCGTGCAAGCAGCGCGGGCACGTAGCGCAGTTCACCATCGAGCAACAGGCTGAGGCCTGGCCCCAGCAACAAGGCGAAGATCACCGGCGTGCCGAAGGCCATGAGCAAAATCAGAATCCAGAAAAACGCGATGGACATGCGGCGTGGTCCCGAGACTCAGTTTTCGTCGTCGCGCTGCAGGACAGGAACCACGCCGACCAGCAGCAGCTCCGGTTCGTCCGCGAAGATCGCGCGCAGCAGTCTGAGAATCGCTTCGAGCGCAACCAGCAACAAAGCGAGCAGTGCCACCGGTACGATCGAGTACACGAACGACATCTTGATGCCGAGCCCAGTCGACACAATCGTGCTGCCCCGCGCGACGAAATCGAAACTCTCGAGCAGGAAGATGGCGCAGATCCACGCAATCAACGCGTTGACGATCACGCCCGTGACGCAAAGGGTGCGCATTGACAGACCCTCGATGAAGGCCGTGATCGCCACATGACCCGCAGCGCGGTAACCGATCGGTGCAGCAAGCAGCGCCGACCACACCAGCGCCATGCGCGCCGCCTCCTCAGCCCAGTCGAGCGTGTGATTGAACAGTACCCGCGAGAGTATTTGAGCAAGCGCGACGACCAGCATGAAGGCGAGGAAGAGCGCAGAAACGGAAAGCCCCCATCTTGCGATGGGGGCGTTCACTTTTGCCAAGCCGCGCAGCGCGGCGGAGAGGGCGTCGATCACGCGCCGAGTTTACTTTGCTCCGAAATTGAAACGCGCCTGGATGCCGAAATACCTCTCGGCATCGCGAGGGATCTGCAGGCGCGGCGCGCCACCGGGACCGCCGGCGGTCTTCAGCACGGTGAACGACTTATCCGCAAGATTGCGTCCCACCAGGGCCACCCGGAAGCGATCGCTTTCGTCACGCACTGCGACGGTGAGGTCGACCGTGGTGTAACCGGGGATGCGCAGCGCCGCGGGCTCGTTGAGATCGGCGAAGCTCGTACCTTGGTACGACACCACCATGCTCGGAACCACCGTGTAGGCGCCCATCGGGATGTTCAGATCGCCATTGAGCGAGGCTTTCCATTCCGGGGCGAGCGGCAGCGACGTCCCCGCCCGAACGGTCGCGTTCTGACCGGGTGGCGTGAAGAAGCTGTCGACCTTCGCGTCCGTGTACGCAACGCCTGCGCCGAACGTCAGCATGTCGTTGGGGCGGGCCTGTACGTCGAGCTCGAAGCCCTTCGACGACACCTTGCCCGCATTGGTCAACGTGGTGATCAGCGTACCGTTGAGGAACAAGAAGTTGTTGGCCTGGAAGTCGTCGTACTTGGCGTCGAAAACCGCGGCGTTGACGAGCATGCGACCGTCGAGCAGCGTGCTCTTCAAGCCGAGCTCGTACGAGTCTGCCGTTTCGGCCTCGATGACCGGCGTGTTGTTCACGGTCATGTTGAAGAACACGTTGTACGCCGGTCCCTTGTAACCCCGCGCATACGAGGCGTAGACCATCACGTCGTCGTTGAGGTCGTACTGCAGACCGGCACGACCCGAAACGTTGTCGGAATCGTTGCTGCCCTTGAAGCCCGAGAGGTCGGTGCGAATGCCAGGCTGGCCCGCGAACGGCGTGGGCACGCGGTTGTGGAAGTAGCTCAACTTGTCCTGAGTCCAGCGCGCACCACCGATGAGACGCAAGCCGTCGGTGATGTTCCAGGTACCGTCGGCGAACACCGCGGTATTTTTGAAGTCTGCACCGAAGGTCGCATTGGAGAAGGTGCTGACGTAGGTCGATGAGCCCGCACGACAGGGTCGCTGTCCGGTGGCATCGATCGCCAAGGTGCTCGCAGTACAGTTGAAGATGTTGCGCTGGAAGAAGCGCTCAGCCTCGGTCTTCGAGTAGTAGACGCCGGCTACGTAATTGAACGCACCGTCGCCACTCGAGGCGAGACGCAGTTCCTGCGAGAAGCTCTTGGTGGTTTGGGGACCGAAGTCGTGCAGCTGTGCGAAGGCGTTGCCGACGTACGGCGCGGCCTGATCGATCCAGTCACCTTCGCGATATTCGGTCGCATCCCAGGTGCGATACGCGGTGATGCTGGTCAGAGCACCCATCGCGGTATCGACGTTGCCCTGCAGCGAGACGCCCCAGGCTTCTTCGGTGGAACGCATCTGCAGGTCCTGCTTGACCTGACGGGTCTTGTCGCCTTGCAGAACGATGCCGCTGTAGAGCGACGTGTAGGCTGCAGCGTTGGCGCCGGTCGGTGCATTGCCGATGATTTCGACGCAGCAGTTGTCGTCCGACTTGCGGTAATCGCCCGTGAACGTCCAAAGATTTCCTTGGTTGCCGATTTCCCACACGGTGCGAATGCCCTTGCGGTCATAGCCGTTCAGGTCGCCACCGGCGGCCGTGGTCGACACGTTGCTGATGTAACCGTCGAACTTGCCGTAGGTCACGGTGGTACGCGAACGAACCGTATCGGAGATCGGCATGTCGATCGCGCCCTTCACACGCAATTCGTTGTCTTCGTACCAACCGACATCGACGTAGCCACCCATGGCATCGCCCGGGCGCTTGGATACGATGTTGACCACGCCCGCCGAGGCGTTCTTGCCGAACAACGTGCCCTGCGGGCCACGCAAAACTTCGATGCGCTCGATGTCGTAGAGGTCGCCGAAAGCCTCGCCCGCCGAAGACAAGACGACCCCGTCTAGCACCGTTGCCACGCTCGGCTGGGCAGCGATCGCGAAGTTGATGGTACCCACGCCACGCAGAAACAAGGATTGGTTGAGCGAGGTGTTGGTCTTGCGGATATTGAGAGAGGGTACGAGCGTCTTCAGCGCTTCGATGTTGAAACTGCCCGAGGCTTCGGCGAGTGCGCCGCTGACGACGGATACGGCAATTGGCACATCCTGCAAGCGCTGCTCGCGCTTTTGCGCAGTCACGACGATCTCGTCGAGACGGCCGTCGCCCGCGTCCTGCGCGACGGCGGCTTGCGGGACCATGGCGACACAGGCGGCCGCCACGGCACTTGCGACGATTTTCTTGCTCATCGACATCTTTGCAGTCCCCTTTTATTCGGTCAGTGAGATGACGCTAACAAACCTAAATATGTCTTACAACTCTTATATACAACCTTAAAAACTGACGCGCCGGCGCAACAGCCGCCCGTCCTCAGAAACCCGGGATCCGCTCGCCGAGGCGCGTGAAAGCGGCGATCCGGTCGAGCGGCAACGTCAGCGCGTGACTCCGCCCCCCCTCGATCCGCTCGCCGGTCTCGAGCCAGACCCAATCGCCCGCCGGCAAATAGACCACGACCTCGCCGGAGGGCTCGAGGCAGGGCGCGACCAGTAGCCGTTCGCCAAAGAAAAACTGATCCTCGAACGCCCAGCTTGCTCGATCCTCGGGGCAGGCGAGCACCATGGGGCGCTGTACGGGTAGGCCGCTGCGACTCGATTCTTCGACGACGCGCTGCAAATAGGGTCGAAGACGCTCGCGCAAAGCCAGCGCCTGCATCGCCAGGCGTTCCGCCTCGGGACCGTAACTCCAGGGTTCGCGGGGGCCGATGCCATGCAGCCGCAAATGCGCCGAAAAAATGGCTGCCTGCAGCCAGCGAACGTAAAGCACCGGATCGCGCCGATCGCCGTAGAACCCCCCCACGTCGGTCGCATAGAACGGCGCGCCCGTCAGGCCCCAGGAGAGTCCGCTGCGCAGATTGCCCGCCAATCCGCCCCAGTCGGCCTGCGGATCGCCTCCCCACTGCGAGGGATATCGCTGCGCGCCCGACCAACCCGCCCGACTGAACAAAAACGCTCCGTCACGCGAAAATCTTTGAGCCGCCTCGTAGACGCAGCGGTTGTAGAGCAGTGCGTAGACATTGTGCAGCGCATCGCCGCGCGAGCCGTCACTCGCCAGCATGTGCTCTTCGATCTGCTCGCCGAAATCGGCTTTGATCATGTCGATGCCGAGTTCGAAGAGCGCGCGGTGCTGATCGCGCCACCACGCGTAGGCTTCGGGATGGGTGAAATCGAGCAAGCCCGACTCGGGTAACTGGGTCAACACGGCGCCGAAAGGCTCGGGATCCCAGGCATAGCGATACGCCTCACCGGTGCGTGAGTCCCGCAGCAACCAGCCCTTACCTGCCAACTCCCCGAACAGGGGATTTTTCACGGAAATCAGCGGGTACTCCCAGACACAGATCCGAAAGCCCATCGCACGCAGGGCCTCGACGGTGGGTCTCGGGTCGGGATAGCGCTTGGGGCACCACTCGAAGGCGAAACGGGTGTCGGTGTCCTGCCAGGCCCGGCCATCGAAGGTGATGATTTCGCAAGGCATGCCGCGCTCGCGCACCTCGCGAGCCACCGCAAGAATCTCCGCGGAATCTTTGTAATACGCCTTCGACAGAATCACGCCGAGACTCCACGCGGGGGGCGTCGGTGCACGCCCGGTGAGTGCGGTGTACTGGTGGAGCTGCGCCGCACCGTCAGCACCGGTCAAAAGAAATATGTCGAGCTCGATATCTTCGATGGCCAGCACGTAGGCGCGCTGCGACCACGGGCCGTAGCCCACCCCGTGGGTCACCGGCGCGGGCGTATGCACGAAGGCGCCCCAACCCTCTGGACTCCAGGCGTAGGGGGCGTTCTTGTAACTCCACTCGGCGTTCAGACCGAGCGCATCCCGATTGTAGGAACGAAGCAATTGGCCACGCTTGTCGAGGCGGCCGGATTTTTCGCCCAGACCGTACACCGGCGTCGCGGAGCCGAGTTCGAGCGTCAATAGCCAGCGATCATCGTGACGCGCGAGAGGTGGCAAACGAAAACGGCGGACGAAGTGCCCATCTCGCGGAGATTCCTGCACGCGGCGACCATCGCTGTACAGCACGAAGCTGAACGGCGTACGGCCGATGATCACGAGCAGCTCCGTACCCGCTGCCGTTCTTGCGTGCAGCCGAAACTCCGACGCATCTTCGCTACCGACGTGATCGAGAGTCAGCGACAGCGGTACGAGATTGCCACAAAGAATTCCGTAGTCGCGAACGTCGCCACCACTGCGCAGTCGCATGCCAAACTCGTGCAACGACAGACGCAAAGTACCGAGAGAGGTCGGCAATAGCAGGACGTCGTCCTGCAGCACGGGTTCGCCAGCGAGCTGCGCCGGCGCCATGCGCCCCCAATCGGGAACGTATGGATCGAGCGCCGAGTTCATGCGAGTTCGAGCACCGGCACGCTCCAGCGTGAAGCCAGCGCACGGAGCGCATCGCGATGATCGCCGTAGGCGAGCGCAAAATGATGCTCAAGGGCCTCATCGAGAATGTGCGCGCTGACGTCGGCTGCCGAACGATCGAAGCGCACCGTACCCGAGCATCCGGTGAACGCCATCGGCGCACGCACCACCTCTGCACCAGCGATCACGAGCTTGAGTGCGTTGCGCGAGCGTGACAGGCGCGCGAGCGTGATACGACCCGGCTTGATCGGAAACTGATACAGCAGCGGCATCCGTCGATTGGTATGGATGGTGGCCTCGGGTTTGAACTCGGGGTCACACATCGAGATCGGTGCGAGTCCGCAGTGCCAAAGCACTGCCGTATCGTCGGCTGCCGTGATGTCGACGAGATCGGCCATCCATGCAGGCTCTCCGGCGAGTTCCTGCAAAATGAGTTGCGTCACCGAGCCGTTGACGTCGGCCTCGCAAGCCGACGGCACTTTCTTTTGGTTCATCATCGCCATCGGACCACAAGCTGCGCAGCCGTACTCGGTGAACATCTCGGGCCAGCAGCGCACCGCAAGGCCGCGAGCGCCGGTGTCGCGTTGCACATCTTCGAGCGCACAAAATACGCGGAACGAACGATCGAGCTGCTCGGTATCGACTTCGCCAAGGCCGGCCACTTGCGCCTCCGCGCGATCTTTGACCGCCGCCACTCGTCCGGCATCGGTTGCACGCGCGCGCTCGAAAAGCTCGTCCAGCGTCACGTGATCGACCTTGATGCGCGCGAGTCGAGCTAGAAGATCAGGATCGAACTCGCAGGTATCGAAACCATCGGGATGCTTGCCAACTACGGTGATGCGTGAATCTGCGAGGCTCTCGAGTACTCGCTCGGCAGACTGCTCCGCCCTTCGGCGGCGATCGACGTCGAGAGCTGCAAAAGCCGACTCCGACGAAGGTAGCGACGATGCCAGCCCCGACGAAGCAGGCAAAGAATATGGTCGCGCCAAGGCACGCAACGAGTCGGCGAGCTGCGGCGCAGCCGGGTCGGCGTAGAGCGAACCATGCGCCACTCCCGCTCGGCCGAGCGCATGCGCCGCGAGGTTGAGTCCGCAATAGGCGTTCAGTCGCAAGCGACCACCGATTCGCGGCTCGGGTACCGCCCAGATCGCAAGCGGCGTGCGCGCCTCGCGCGCGAGCTTCACCGTCATGGTCGCATCGGTAAAGGTCACCTGCAGGATCAACAGCAGATCAATGGGCCCTGCGGCATTGATCTCTGCAATCGCGCGCTCCGCCGCATCGCGATCGAAGAGCAGTGCACGCGAACCGACGGTACGGATGCCCGCGGCCTCGAGCGCTGCGAACGCGCGATTTTTCATGTCTTCGGCGAACGGAACGTCAAAAGTGGGGCGCGCCAGCGCCGCAACGCCATAGGTCAACATTTTCAGGCTCCGAAACCTTGGTAAACATGACGGAAGCTTGCATCGGCAGGTTCTACCCGCGCCCCACCCGAGCCGTAACACGGGTGCGCGGACCACGCGCCGGCCGATGAATCGGTCAGGGCGTTGAGTTCGCGCATGTAGTTGCAGGCCTCGCCACGCAAGCCGCTGCGGATCGCCTCCCAATCGGGAAAGTGCGCGAATGCTTTGGACCAAATCGCCCTGCCGGCGAGGTATCCCGATGCCCCTGCGCGATAGGCATGCGTGAGAATGCGACGGAATTCGTCCATGCCGGCACCGGCCGACAACATCACCCAGGGCCTGCCCGCTGCCGAGCCCAGCGCATCGAACCAGCGTTGCGCCTCTTCCCAACCCGGTGCGCCCACACCGGGCACATCGGCGGCTGCAAGTGGACTTTCGAGCTTGAAGAGATCGACTCCGAATTTCGGGTGCGCAAAGGTGCGTACGCTCTCCAACACCAACTGCGGATGCTTGGTCTTCATCTCGACGTAATCGCGCGTCTGCTCCTGATCGGCCGCGAGCGGATAAACCAGAAGTTCAAACACGAAAGGAATGTCGTAGCGAGCGCAGGCTTCGCCGATGCGCTGCGTGAAATCTTGTTGCGCCTGGCAAACCGCGGGGTCGGCGTCGGGTCGATACCAGGTGAGCACCTTCACGGCGTCGCCACCGATACGCTTGATCTTCTCCACCGACCAGTCGTCGATCTCGGAGGAAAAGCGCCCAGCCGGCGTCTCGCGGAAAATCGAATCTTCGAGAGTGACGATCAGACCGCGCGACGCCTGCAGCTTGGTGACGCCGCGCGGATAAGCGTAGTGCGGGTCGAGCAGCATGGCCGAGGAGCCGCCCTGCAACTCCTCGATCAGCATTTCTTTGAATGATGCCACGTCTTCCCAGGGCGCTTCGCTGGTGCCACGCTTGGCTTTGATCGGGTTTTTGATGGGCGGCCGCTGGTCCACCGCAGTCATCTTGAAGCGCCCGGAGGCATCGGCCATACGGCGCATGCCCCAGAATTTCCCAGCCGACAATTTCATGATCTCTCCAGCAATGCGTCTCGTTCGATGCGCGTGGGCGTACCTGCGCGACCGCCCGCGCGCGTGACCTTGATCGCGGCAGCCGCAGACGCGGCGCGTACGGCCACCTCCTCGCTTGAGCCCTCAGCGAGTGCAAGCGCAAAGGCACCGTGCCACACGTCACCAGCGCCCAGCGTGTCCACCGCCGTCACTCGGAACGCCGGTAAATGCCGCATCACCGGCGAACGGCCGGACACGCGGCCGTCGGCGATGAGTACGCCGGCAGCACCCTGCGTGACGCAGCACCAACGAGCTCGACTCTCGGCGAGCTCGCGCAAAGCCTCGCTCGTGGCTGCCGTATCCTCGCTGCAACCCGAAAAATCGCGCAGCCCAGCCAAAGAAAAGGCGATGTGAGTGGCGGCCTCGAACAACCGTCCGTCTTTGGGCACAGGCACGTCGGCATCGAGCACCGCCGGCAGCCCTGCCGCAGTCGCGCGCCGCAGCAGGCGTTCGGCGCCCTGAGGCCAACGCGTGTCGGCGAGCACCGCCGCAACATCATCGAGCGACACCTCGTCGAGCCACGACGGATCGACCGGCAACGAAGCATCGGTGTGGTTGACGATCAGGCGCTCGCCCGCATCGTCAACGAACACCGCCGACACCGAAGACTGATGCCCCGCGAAGCAACGCAGATGATGGCAATCGACGCCATAGCGCTCGAGCTCGGCGCGGATCGTCGTCGCCACCGCATCTTCACCCAGGCGCGATACCAACCGTGCCGCGCCACCCAAGCGCACGACGGTGACCGCCGCCGTGGCTGCGGGCCCGCCGCCTGCTTCGCAGTAACCGCTGGCACGATGCTTCTCGGCGCCATGCGGCAACTGCGGCGTGCGGAAAATGAAGTCCTGCACGGCATGACCCACGCACAGAACGCGCTTCATGTCAGAGTGATGTCGTAGACGAGATGGCTCGTGTCGCAACGGCTGAGGCGCCACTCGACACGCTTGCCGTCGACGGAGTAGGCCACCCGCTCGACTTGCAACAAGGGCGTGCCCAGCGGCACACCGAGCCGCCGTTCATCGTCACGACGCGCAAGGTCGGCACGCAATTTTTCGTGGGTCGAGACGATGTTGATGCCGTACTCGCGCTGGTAGAGCGCATAAAGCGCATTCGGCAAGGGCGAGTGTGCGTCGAGTCGCGGAAAAACGGATTCTGGCAACACGATGCGCTCGACGGCAATCGGCTGCTCGTCGACGAAACGCGTGCGCACGATCTCGAACACTTCGGCGGTTTCCGGCAGCGCCAGCGCACGCGCCTCGGGCGAGCGGATTTTGCGGCGACGTATCGACTCATCGCCACTCGTGGGTACGGCACGTTGCTCATCGGCTCGGGTCAACCGGAAGAAACGGAACAGCGAACGCTCCTGCGTGAGTTCCGCGACGAACGTGCCTTTGCCCTGACGACGATCGATGACCTTGTCGAGCGCGAGCGCATCGAGTGCTTTGCGAACCGTGCCTTGGCTGACGCCGAGTTGCGCGGCCAGTGCTTGCTCGCTGGGCAGCGATTGCCCGGCTTTCCATTCACCGTTGGCGATGCGCTTGATGAGCGCCTCGTAGACTTGGCTGTAGAGCGGGCGATACTGTGGGGCGCTGTCCATTTTTGGTGGAGAATTGCTGGCCAAAGCCGATGGTAGCGCGCCGCTTGCAGCCATAGGTGTCATGTGTTTAGTATCTTATATAAGACTTGCAGTCCGCAAGCGAACCCCAAGGAGTCCGAGGAGTGAGCGTTCCACAATTGCTCGTGCACGATCGCAAGGACAACGTCGGCGTCGTGGTGGTCGAGAATCTCAAGGCTGGCACCGACATGCTTTGTGTCATCACCGAAGATAATTCCGATTTCCGACTCACGGTGCGTCACGACGTGCCGATCGGTCACAAGGTCGCCCTCGCCGACCTCAAGGTCGGCGACACCGTCACCAAATACGGGCAGGACATCGGCAAGATCGTCGCGCCGGTCGCGCGCGGCGAGCACGTGCATGTCCACAATCTCAAGACCAAGCGCTGGTAGGAACCGACGATGACTCAAAATAATCGCAAAATCTGGGGCTATCGCCGCGAAAACGGCCGCGTCGGCGTGCGCAACTACGTCGCCATCCTGCCGGTCGACGACATCTCGAACGCGGCCTGCGAAGCCGTTGCCAACAACATCAAGGGGACCATCGCCCTGCCTCACGCCTACGGGCGCTTGCAGTTCGGTGCCGACCTCGACCTGCATTTCCGCACCATGATCGGTACCGGTGCGAACCCGAATGTCGCCGCCTGCATCGTCATCGGTATCGAGCCCGGCTGGACGCAGCGCATCGTCGACGGCATTGCCAAGACCGGCAAGCCCGTGGCCGGCTTCTGGATCGAAGGAAATGGCGATATCGCAACGGTTGCTGCGGCATCGCGCAAGGCCAAAGAATTCGTACACCTGACTTCGGGTCAAGTGCGCGTCGAGTGCGACATCTCCGAGTTGTGGGTGGCCGCCAAATGCGGCGAGAGCGACACCACGACGGGTCTTGCCTCATGCCCCACCGTCGGCAACATGTACGACAAACTGGTGCCCGCCGGTCTCTACGGCTGCTTCGGCGAAACCTCCGAACTCACGGGCGCCGAGCATCTCGCGGCGGCACGCGCCGTCTCGCCGGAGATTCGCGACAAGTTCATGAAGACCTGGCAGGCCTATCAAGATGACGTCATCGAGGCCCACAAGACATCCGACCTCTCCGAGAGCCAACCCACCAAGGGCAATATCGCCGGCGGTCTGACGACCATCGAAGAAAAAGCGCTCGGCAACCTCGAGAAGATCGGCAAGAAGGTCAAGTTCATCGACGTGCTCGAGCCCGCCGAGGCACCGGCGCGCGGACCGGGGCTTTATTTTATGGACACGTCTTCGGCGGCGGCCGAGTGCTGCACGCTGCAGGCAGCGGCCGGGTACGTGATCCACATCTTCCCGACGGGTCAGGGCAACGTGATCGGCAATCCGATCATGCCGGTCATCAAAGTCACCGGTAATCCGCGTACCGTGCGCCTGATGCCGGAGCACATCGATGTCGACGTGTCAGGTGTGGTGCGTCGCGAGATGACCATCGATCAAGCCGGCGATTCACTGATCGACTGCATCGCGCACACCGCCAACGGTCGCCTCACGGCGGCAGAGGCACTCGGTCACGTCGAGTTCGTGATGACCAAGCTCTATCGCAGCGCCTGAGTCACTTTCGTGGAAGGAACGATCCGCCTGACTCTGGCGGAAGCCGAGTCTCTCGCGAGTGCGGCGCTGCGCGCCAACGGCGCCTCGACAAACGCGGCGCGCGCGACGGCGACTGCACTCGCCGCCGCCGAAGCGGACGGACAGGCTGCACACGGCTTGAGTCGCGTGCCCTCCTACGCCTTGCAGGCACGCTCGGGCAAAGTGCGCGGCGAAGCGGTCCCCAAACTGACGCGACCTGCACCGGCTGTCCTCTGCATCGATGCCGGACTCGGCTTCGCCTATCCGGCGATTGATCTCGCACTTGCGGAGTTGGCTCCACTCGCCAAGTCGCAAGGCATCGCGCTCGCGGCGATCCACCACTCGCATCATTTCGGTCAAGTGGGCGCCCACGCTGAGAAACTCGCGCTGCAGGGCCTGATCGCCCTCGTCTTCGGCAACACGCCGAAAGCGATGGCGTTTCATGGTGGACGACGCGCCATGCTCGGCACCAATCCACTTGCCTTCGCAGCACCGCTGCCCGATGCACGCGATCCGCTCGTCATCGATCTCGCCCTCTCGGTGGCGGCGCGCGGCAAAATCGTCGCCGCACAAAAAGCGGGCAAATCGATTCCCGAAGGCTGGGCGGTCGACGCCACCGGCCAGCCAACCACGGACCCGAGTGCAGCGCTCGCCGGCACCTTGTCGCCGATTGGCGGCCCCAAAGGTGGTGCGCTCGCCTTGATGGTCGAAATCTTGGGTGCGGCGCTCACCGCCGGCGCATTCGGCTGGGAGGCGTCGTCTTTCTTTGACGCCGAGGGCGCAGCCCCGGACATGGGACATCTTTTCATTGCCATCGACCCCGGTCCGGTTTCGGGCCAAGGCTTCGCAGGGCGCATGTCTGTGTTGCTCGATGCCGTTGCCGCAGAGCCCGAGGTTCGTCTGCCCGGCGTGCGGCGTTTTGCCGCGCGCGCGGCCGCACGCGAGCAGGGTGTTCGTATCCCTGCCGCGCTGCATGCCGAAATCACTGCGCTCTGCAACTACGCCCGGAACTGAACCCTGGAACTCAAGAACATGCCCGAGATCGTCATCACCGAGTTCATGGACGAAGCCGCCATCCGCGAAATACTTGCGGGTCGCGACGTGCTTTACGATCCCCAACTCGTCGATCGTCCCGACGATCTGCTTGCACAAATCGGCGATGCGCGTGCTTTGATCGTGCGTAACCGTACCCAAGTGCGCGGTGCCCTGCTCGAGGCAGCATCCAAACTCGAAGTCGTGGGTCGACTCGGCGTCGGGCTCGACAATATCGATGTCGAGGCTTGCCAAGCGCGGGGCATTGCGGTTCACCCTGCAACCGGCGCCAATGATTTATCGGTCGCCGAATACGTCATCACCGCGGCGCTCGTCTTGTTGCGTCGCGCCTGGACGGCGACACCCGAAGTCGTCGCCGGCAAGTGGCCGCGCATGACGACGATCGGTCGCGAGATCTCGGGCAAAACACTCGGTCTGATCGGACTCGGCAACATTGCCCGCGAAACCGCCACGCGCGCCCGTGCGCTTGGCATGCAGGTCGCGGCTTTCGATCCGCTGCTGGCGGCGGATCATCCCGCCTGGCAGCTGGCAAAGCCCTGCTCTCTCAAAGAATTGCTATCGGCGTCCGACGTCGTCAGTCTGCACGTGCCGCTGCTGCCATCAACCAAAAACATGATTGGTCGCGAGCAGTTGGCGATGATGCGTCGCGGCGGCGTCGTCATCAATGCGGCTCGCGGTGGCGTACTCGATGAAGAGGCCGTCATCGATTCACTACGTAGCGGACATCTCGGCGGTGCCGCGCTCGACGTATTCGACACCGAACCCCTCGACGCCGCGCGCGGCGTGCGCTTCGCCGACACTCCCAACCTGTTGCTGACGCCACACATCGCAGGCGTCACTGAAGAATCCAACGTCCGCGTCAGCGAACTGATTGCACGTCGGGTGCTCGGGCACCTTTCGAGCACTTAGCCTTCACAGAGAGTTGCTAGGGCGAGGGCGGCAAGCCCGTCGATGCCACGCGACCGATCGACGCGTCGTACGCGCGCCAATCGTCGGTCACTTTTTCTTCGTCGATGAGCGTGCGTCGCACGATTTTTCCTTTGACCAAATATTGGGCGGTGCGCGAACGGTAGCGTCCATCGTCACTCAGCGACACGATCTGGTGCATGTACATGTCGGAACCGTCCTTGTATTCCATCAGCAGTACCGCGCTGCGCCCGGTGGTATCGCCCGGGACATCCATCTTCCAAGCATCGAGTCGGGCGTTGCCGAAATGGATCTTGCCGTCGCGAATCTCGCCGTAGTTTTCGAGCGTTTCGACCGGCTTGCTGGCCGGCCTGTAGACGTTGGTTTGGTGATATCGCAATTGGCCGTCTCCGGGCACGACTCGCATGATGATCTCGGCCGGAAACTCCTCGACAAGACGCCCGTCAGACTCGACCCGACGAAACGTCCCGCGCCAAACTCCCGCTTGTTTCGCGATGTGCGGCGCGCGCCGGCGAGTGAACAGCAGCCAGCTGAAGCCGTCGATTTCGCCACGGATAGTGCCATCCACCTTGATGCTGCGGTCGCGGTACCAAAGCTCGGAGCCATGGAGCAGCATCTCGAACTCGGCGGTGACCATGCCGTCGGTCTCGTGTTCCGAAACGCAGGTGCGAGGCTGCATCGCGCCGCGGTACCGGTCGTGCTCGCCCTCCCACGTGAACCAAAGATCGCAGAAAGGCCGTGAGAGGTTGAAATCGTCGCGACTCATCTTCGCAACCCGCGCCGGGTCGAGGGGATCACGGTCGTAGCGCGCGCCTCTGAAGAAAAACTGACGTGCGCGGACCTGTGCGCGTTTGTCATCCCACTCGAGTGACACCACTCGCTGCCGATGGGCCTTGCCCGGACTCGCTGCGCGGTACTCTTCGAAAAAAAGAACGTTCTTTCCGAGCTGTGGTGCATCGAGGCGTACCACCTTCATTTCACGACGCTCGAGCGACAGCTCGGGTCCCCGCGCACCGCCGCGTTCGCGATTACTGCGAACCTGCAAGTGGTTGTCGAAGTCGCCCACCCAACGCTCTGCGATCTCGCGTATCTGTCGATCCGGCGAGGGAGCAACGAAGACACTCGGCTCATTAGTGGGCCAACGCCTTTCATAACGAGCGGTCAGCAGGTCGAGTTTTTCTTTGATGATGCCATCGCGTACCTGATCACGAGCGGCGAAGACCATCCAGCGATCCGTCGCGTTGCAGCACTCGACCCATGAGGCGAGCCCCTCGGCGTTGGGTCGGCCATCTTTCGCGAAACCAATCCAGTAGCGTCGCAGGCGTTCACCGGTTTGGCGCGCGAGCGCACTCGCTTTCGGGTCGGTGTCGAAAAGCAGCGCCTGATCGTAGGCATGTGGCGTGCCCGGCGATCCTGGCGGAAGCTGCTCCGCCGCAAGATCGACGTAGTAAAGCCACGAGGGCTGATTTACTTTGGCCATCGATCTGGCGAGTACGCGCGCCGAGAGCAAGTAGCGCATGTCGCCGAACATGCGCATGACACCACGATCGCGACTGATCGCGAAGTCCTCTGCGTAAAGCTTTTGCAACGGTTCGAAGTCGCCACCGAGCATACCCTCGAAGGCGTCGGCGCTGATCGCGGCCTGCGGCATCACCGTGCCCTCGAAACTGTTGCCACCCGTCATGAAGGGCACCGCCGCCTGTCGTCCGCGAAGGAACAGCGCTGCCGGCTCCTCGGGGAGGCTGCTGCCGTCGACGATCGGCAACTGAAAGCCGCGAACGGCATTGACGAGTGCCTGACCTTCGAGCGCTACGAGGCTGGCGGCCGACTGCGGACGCGGATCGACGCGCGCAATCACCTCGCCACTTAACGTCTCTGCGCTTTCGGCTATCCCCATGCCTGCAGCACGCGGTGCAGGCATGGGGGCACGTGCCGAGCGCGGTAGCGCCCAGGTGGCATAGCCCGACTGCGCAATCGCACGATGAAACTTGCCGGTCGCGAGCGGACTCACCATCAACAAATTGACGGCCTGTCCGCCGGCGGACACACCGAAAATTGTGACGTTTCCGGGATCGCCGCCGAACGAGCGGATGTTGGCGGCCACCCAATCGAGTGCGGCAACCATGTCGAGCAGTCCGAAATTGGCGACGTTGCGTGACAGGGCCTCGTGCGCCATGAAGCCGAGCGGACCGAGGCGATAATTCATCGATACGACCACCACGCCCTGCGCGGCCAGAATCTCGCCGGGAATGCGGCCATCGCCCGTCAGAAACCCGCCGCCATGCAACCAGACCATCACGGGCAGCGGGGTGCGGGATTTCGCGCTCGGGGTCCAGACGTTGAGATAAAGACAGTCTTCGCTCGTGGCGAGCGGCGGCGCCGACGGCGCCCTCGGCTGAAGACAAGACGGACCGTAGCTCTTGGCCGCGAGCGTGCCGGCAACTTTGTTGGGAGGGCGCGGTGGCTGCCAGCGCTGCAACCCTGCGGGAGAGGACGCATAGCGGATGCCCTTGAACGCCAGCACACCCGGCGTCGTCTCGCTGCCCTCGAAGTTGCCGGCAGGCGCAGCGACCATGGGCGCTGCGATCGCGATTGGGCTTGCGCAACTCAGAAGCATCGCCATCAGCGTGAACTGGATTTTCATTGATCCTCCAAAGCGCTTCGTCGGAACATTTTGGACTCGCGCTGGTGGATAATCCATCGCAACGTCAACGGGTGATGAAACGGGGAACGACATGAATGTATTGCGGAGAGTCCTGCGCTGGTTTTTCGGTTTTGTGGTGGTGGGTCTTGCCGCAGCCTCGATGTGGTTTTGGTTCACTCCGGTAGGAATCAACAACTACGTCAATAAAATCACGATCCAGCTGGCTTTGGGTTCGCCGCAGGCCCTGACACAGGTCGGCATCATCGACGACACGTTACTCGACTTTCACAGCGGCAAACTCGACGATCAAACGATCGAACACGAGAAAAAGATGCTCGCCCGACTGCGCGATGCACGCGCCGGCCTCGACGATTACGGACCCGAGGGCCTGCAGGGTCAGGAACTGCTCACCTGGAAGATCACGGCCTGGTTTCTCGATGATCTCATCCGACAAGGCGAGTTCGAGCACTCGGGATACCGCGTCAACCAGATTTCCGGCGTGACAGTCGACACCCCGCAATTCCTGACCGACGGCCACGTCATCAAAAGTCCGCGCAGTGCCCGAAGATATCTCTCGCGACTGACCGAGTTCGGACGCGTGCTGCGGGAAGCCAAAGTCCGAGTCGAGGACGATCGTGCGAACGGTGTCGTGCCTCCGGATTTCGTGATTTCCCAGACGCTGCTCGGCATGCGCTCATTCATCGAGGGCGGCGCCGAGAAGAACGCTCTCGTCACGACGCTCCCCGAGAAACTTGCGAAGGTCGACGGTCTCGACGAGGCAGAGCGTGCAGAGATCGTTACCAAGGCCAGGGAGCTTGTTCAGCGCGAGGTGATCCCGGGATATCAGGCGATGATCGCGCTTTTCGAGGACATGCAGCGCACCGCCAACCATGATGCAGGCATCTGGCGCCTGCCGCAGGGCGAGGCAATTTACGCCGCTGCGCTCAAGTCGAGCACGACCACCGACCTCGATGCCGATCAAGTCCACGCGCTCGGTCTGTCCGAAGTGAGTCGAATCGAGAAGGAAATGCTCGCGATACTCGATGCGCAAGGCATCACCGGCGAGACGCTGGCGGCACGAATTCAGGCGCTCAATACGCGTGAAGATCAGGTGTTTCCGAACGACGAACCCGGTCGTGCCGCGATGCTCGCCTATCTCAAGGCAGTGGACGCGCGCGTGATGGCTGTCGCCCCCAAGTTTTTTGCCACCATCCCGCCGCAGCCCCTCGAGATCGTTCGCGTTCCCGTTTACTCGCAGGATTCGTCGCCCGGCGGTTACTACAACGCGCCCGCACTCGACGGCTCCCGGCCCGGCCGCTTCTACATCAATCAAAAGAATAATGCCGACAACCCCAAGTTCACCCTGCCTACGCTGATGGTTCACGAGGGCTCACCCGGCCATCACTTTCAATTGTCGGCCGCGCAATTGATCGAGGGCGTGCCACTGCTGCGCAAGGTTTTCCCCTTCGGCGCTTATGCCGAAGGTTGGGCGCTGTATGCAGAGCGTCTCGCGAAAACGGATATGGGCATCTACGACTCGGATCCGCTCGGCGATCTCGGACGCTTGCAGGCCGAGATGTTCCGCGCTGCACGGCTCGTCGTCGACACGGGTCTGCATGCCAAGCGCTGGTCACGCGAGCAAGCCATCGAGTACATGGTGGCCAAAACAGGCATGACCGAGGCCGAAGTGACCCGTGAAGTGGAACGCTATGTCGTTTGGCCGGGTCAGGCCACGAGTTACAAGGTCGGTCAACTCGCCATCCTGCGCATGCGTGAACGCGCCGAACGCGCGCTGGGGCCGCGCTTCGACATCAAGGCCTTTCATGAAGTGCTGCTCATGAACGGTGGCATGCCGCTCGAGGTCCTCGACGGTACCGTCGATGAGTGGATCTCCCGATCGGCATCTTCCAAGTCGGCTCCCTAGCGAGCGCAGCGCTCACGTAGCCTCGAGCGTCAAACCCCGCGCAAGGCGCTTTTCGGGATCGAAGAATGGCGGCACGGTCAGCGCAGCGCGGCGCAGGCCGAGGTCCGTCTCGATCTCGAGCGCGGTGCCGGCCGCGGGCCCGGCGCCCTCGAAGCGTACGTAACCGATGCCGCAGTCGAGCTGCGGGGATCGCGCCGACGAGGTGATGTAGCCGCGCGCACCGTTGGCCGCAAAAACCGCAGAGCCGCGTCGCGGCACCCCATCATCGCAACGCACTCCGCTCAGACGCAGCGCACGATCGCAATCGAGCAGCGCCGCTCGACCCATGAAATCGTCGCGATCCATGTCGACGAAACGACCGAGTCCCGCCTGCCACGGGTTGAGACTGCGATCGATGTCGGTGCCGTAGTCGAGAATACCGGCCTCGATGCGCCGCGCCGTCATCGAGGCGAGCGACGCTGCCCGCATGCCGAAGCGGGCGCCTCGATCCAGCAGACACTGCCATAGCGCGTCGTTGTGCCGCCCATCGATGGGCGTGTAGATCTCGAAGCCGAGTTCTCCGGTCCAGCCGGTGCGCGAGAGCACCACCGGCTGTCCCGCGATGTTGCTCGTCGCGACACCAAAGTATTTCCAGTCCGAACCCGGCGCCGGATCGGCCACGGCCTGCAGCACCTCGAGCGAGCGCGGACCCTGGATCTGCAGCACCCAAACACCCGGGTCGCCAACGCGCACGTCGAGTCCTACTGCAAACGCCTCGAGCCAAGGCAGAAACTCGCCATCGGCCATGACATACCAAAAGCGATCCTCGGCGAGACGCATCAACACGCCGTCCATCAAAAGACCGCCGTCGGGGCCGCAGGCGAGTCCGTAGGCTGCGCGATTGACGGCAAGGTTGCCCGTGCGTCGTACCAAAACACGATCGAGCAACTTCACCGCATCGGGGCCACTGATCTCGAGCGGACGCTCCGGTACGTCGTAAAGCAATGCGTTGCGACGCAGCAGCCAGTATTCATCGAGCGTGTTGCCGCCGAGGTCGAGCGGATAAAGACGCTGGTTGTAGACGCCATAACGCGCCGTCGGCGTGTCGTAGAACCGGAAGAACGGCGAGCGTAAATTGCGATGGCTCGAGATATTGAGGATGCCGCCAGCGACTTTGGGTGGGAGTGTCGTACTCATGCGCCCCTCAAATACTGAAGCCGCCAAGCTTGGTCTCGAGATACTCCTCGAGGCCCTGCCGCGCGCCTTCGCGACCGAGGCCGCTATCTTTGATCCCGCCGAACGGTGCCGCCGCACTCGTGGGGTTGATGTCGTTGATGCCAACGATGCCGAACTGCAAACCCTCGAACATCCGCATCGCCCGGCTCAGATTTTGCGTATAGACGTACGAGGCAAGCCCGTAGCCCGTGTCGTTCGCCATAGCGAGCACTTCCTGTTCGGTATCGAAGACGATGACGGGCGCCACCGGTCCGAAAGTTTCTTCGCGATAGATCCGCATGTCCGCGGTGACCTCGCTGAGTAGCGTGGGTGCGTAAAAGAAACCGCGGACGAGATCGCCGTCGACGAGCCGTTTACCACCCGCGAGCAACTTTGCACCGCGCGCAATGGCGTCCTGAACCTGCAGATCGACTTTGTCGAGCGCTCGCTGACTGAACAAAGGACCGACCGTACTCGTCTCGTCCATGCCGTTGCCGACGCGCTGCGCCATCACGCGCTTTTGCAGCGTTTCGAGAAACGGTCCGGCAATGCTCCGCTGCACGAAAATACGATTGGGACTGATGCAGGCTTGCCCAGTGTTGAGAAACTTGACCGCCGCTGCGCCCTTGGCGGCGTGCACGGGGTCTGCATCATCGAAGACGATGAACGGTGCGTGTCCGCCGAGTTCCAACGACACACGCTTAAACTGCGCTGCAGCCCATTGGTAGAGCTTGCGTCCGACCTCGGTCGATCCGGTGAAGCTGATCTTTCGAACCCGTGGGTCGGTACAAAACACCTCGCCGACGGGCGCCGGATTCGCCGCCGTGACGAGATTTGCAACGCCGCGGGGCACACCCGCCTCTTCGAGAATGTTGAATACCGCGAGAGCGCAAAGAGGCGTGGTCTCGGCAGGCTTGAGCACGATGGTGCAACCTGCCGCGAGTGCCGGGGCGACCTTGCGGGTGATCATGGACACCGGATAGTTCCAGGGCGTGATGGCACAGACCACACCGACGGGTTCGCGTCGCACCAAGAATCGCTGGTCCACGCGAGCCGAGGGAATCGTCTCGCCGTAGACACGCTTGGCTTCCTCGGCAAACCACAGTAAAAAATCGGCGGCGTATTTCACTTCGGCATGAGCCATCTTGAGAGGCTTGCCCTGCTCGGCGGTCATGAGTCGTGCAAGCTCGTCGCGCTTCGACAGCATGAGCTCGTAGGCCCGATAAAGCTTGGCGGCGCGCTCGTAAGCGCCGCTTGCAGCCCAAGCAGGGAACGCGGCGTAAGCCGCACCGATAGCCGCACGCGCCTCATCGGCACCACCATCAAGCGCGCTGCCGATCTGCTCGCCCGTCGCGGGATTAAAAACTGCGAAGCGCATCGAGGAGCTCATCGGGTTTCTCCGTCATGATCGCGTGACCGGCGCCTTCGATCTCGACTACACGCTTGTCGGCGATCGCTTTCATGAGTTCTTTGGCCGCACGCGGCGGCGTCATGATGTCGCGCTTGCCGAGCACCAGCAAAACCGGGCACCTGATGCTGGCACAGGCCGTAAGCCCATTGGTGTACTCATTGCACGCTCGAAAATCCACGTGCATCACCCCGGCCTTTTGCCGCTGCATCAGCCGACGGTTGACGCCCTGGACCCAGAACCCGGGACCGGGACTGCCCGGGTAATGCGCCAGCGCAGAGTGCGACCAAAGATTGACCATGGTTTGCGCTGCAGCCTCGTCATCACGAGTGGCAGACAGCAGCTCGTCGGATACTTTCATCGGAAAAGCCGTGCCGACCAACACGAGCTTATCGAGGAGTTGCGGGTGGCGCGCTGCGCACTCCATGGCGATGAGAGACCCCATGCTGTGTCCGACGAGAGTGGCCTTCGACACGCCGACCGTCTGCAGCAATGTCGCAATCCAGTCGGCAAGCTGCTCGATGCTCTCGAGAGCGGGTCCCGCCGAGCGGCCGTGTCCCGGCAAATCGACGGCGAGCACCGCGCGACCGTGATGCGCGAAATATCGGCTCTGTAGCGCCCAGACGCTGTGATCGTGCTCGGCTCCATGAATGAAAACCATCGCCGGCAGTGAGGCATCGAAGGGCCTGCCGCCGGTGTAGATCCATGCCGTCTTACCATCGAGCGCGTACTGCATCGTCGGAACCTGCAGCGCTCAGCCTTTCTGCGACACGCGCAAGGCCTGCGCGATATCGTCGATGAGATCGGCGACGTCCTCGAGACCGATCGATAGTCGAATGGTGCCGGCACCGATTCCAGCAGCTTTCAAGGCCGCGTCGTCGAGACGGAAGTGCGTGGTGCTTGCGGGATGAATGACGAGCGACTTCGCATCGCCCACGTTGGCCAGATGCGACAGCAGTCGCAAGGACTCGATGAACTTGCGACCGGCGGCGCGCCCACCGCGGATTTCGAAAGTGAATACTGCTCCGCAACCGCGCGGCAAGATTTCTTTGGCGAGCGCATGATCAGGGTGCGAGGACAATTCCGGATAGCTCACCGACTCTACTGCCGCATGCTCGGTCAAGAACTTCACGACTGCCCGTGTGTTGGCGATGTGACGCGCCATGCGCAGCGACAAGGTTTCGATACCCTGCAACAACTGGAACGCCGTCATCGGCGCCATGCAGGCCCCGAAGTCACGCAATCCCTCGCGCCGCGCCCGCAGAAGAAACGCCGCGACCGTGGACTCTTCCTGGAAATCCATCCCGTGAAACCCGGCGTACGGCTCGGTCAATTCAGGAAAACGCCCCGATGCTTCCCAATCGAAAGCCCCGCTATCGACCAGCAAACCACCAATCGCAACGCCATGACCGCCCAAAAATTTCGTGGCCGAATGACAGACGAGATCGGCACCGTGATCGAATGGCCGCAACAGATAGGGCGTGGTGAAAGTGCTGTCGACCAGCAAGGGCAGCCCGTGTTCGTGAGCAATATCGGCGACGGCACGTACATCGAGTACGTCGAGCCCGGGATTACCGAGCGTCTCGCCAAACAAAATTTTGGTGTTGGGGCGAATTGCCGTGCGCCAAGCCTCGAGGTCACGGGGATCGACGAAGGTGGTGTCTATGCCAAATCGGCGCAATGTATAGTGCAACAGATTGTGCGAGCCGCCGTAAATTGCCCGACTCGCCACCACGTGCGAACCCGCACTGGCGAGCGTCGTGATCGCAAGATGCAGTGCTGCCTGCCCGCTCGCCGTGGCGATCGCGCCCACCCCGCCATCAAGCGCGGCGATACGCTCCTCAAGCACGGCATTGGTAGGATTGGAAATACGCGAATAGACGTGCCCCGCCCGCTCCATGTTGAAGAGCGCAGCGGCGTGATCGCTGTCGCGAAACACGTAGGCCGCGGTCTGAAAAATCGGCGTGGCTCTGGCGCCCGTCACCGGGTCGGGCTGTTGGCCTGCGTGCAGGCTGAGGGTGTCAAACCCAGGTTCGCGTGGCGAGCTCAACGATCACCCCTGCGTCGAAACGGCTGTCGCCTTTAGTGTGGGAGGCGAAACTCTAACATCAATCGCGTGTGGGTTTGCCGACGGCCCGCGGCTGCGCAGGAGAATGCTCGACCATGAGGCGAGTAGACGCTGCCTCGCCAACGCCACGCGCTGATAGCAGGCACAGGATTCGTTTCGCAATCGCTCCATGTCGTTGACCACGATGGCGCCGCGAAACGTGGCCAGAATTCCCTCACGCCGCCACTCCTCGATGAGCAGGGCAACAGTTTCCCTGCGGGTGAGTAGAAAAGTCCCGATTCGTTTTTGCGTGAGCGTAAGTGGCTCCAGAGCGGGAAAAACTTGGTGGGCTTCGATCAAGACTCTGGCAAGTCGCTGCTTGAACGAGTGCGCAGAACAGCACACCGCGTTCGTGTTGGCGATGTCGGTGATCACGCCGAGGCCACAATGGAAAAATGCGTCGCGCGCATGGCCCGCCATGGCGCCCCACAGGTCTTGCTCCGAAATCTGGACTGCATATCCCCTGCGCACCACACTCACGAGATATTCGGATTCGGATGCCCAAACCGACTGCACGCTACCCTTGACGGGACTCGGCTTTTGGGATGCGAGCCTCACGATGTGCGGATGTCCTGCAAACCACGACAACGCCGACCCGCCACGATCCGCCTTCACGCTTACTGCGAGAACGCAGTCGATGGGAAACCACACCACCCCGCGTGCCGACAGTTCGTCGGTCAAGGTCGTCTCCGACACCTCGACGAGAATCGCACGCTTACCAAGCTGCTGACCCAGGTTCGCCCTGAGCAATTTCACGTACGGATTCGTATCACCGACGAGTGCGATCATCCGCCCCCCCCCCGCAATCAGCTGGGTTTACAGTCGTCTACTTTATTGGGCAGTGTCGTACCGAAACGAACGAATCTTA
>Ga0129336_10000096_pt1 | contig 40720 bp, 40 predicted proteins | sample CPB6_02_DNA_FD_96878 | JGI IMG/M metagenome (GOLD analysis project Ga0129336, IMG submission 96878) | Freshwater to marine salinity gradient microbial communities from Chesapeake Bay, USA - CPBay_Sum_0.6_0.2_DNA | ecosystem: Environmental > Aquatic > Marine > Coastal | place: USA: Chesapeake...
AATACTAATACTAATACTAATACTAATACTAATACTAATACTAATACTAATACTAATACTAATACTAATACTAATACTAATACTAATACTAATACTAATACTAATACTAATACTAATACTAATTTGGAGTTTGAAATAGAGAATTTAATAAAAATTTTTGAAAAGAACTTTTATATAAGTAATTTAAATAGCGATAAATTTACTGGACTAAACGAAAATGATAAATTATATATGAATCAATATGACCCAAATCAATATAACGATTTTAACAATAGAAAGCAAATTAATTTGTCTATTGAAATACCTAAACTCATATTTAAAAGAGAAAATACACAAGAAAAATCACCACCAAAAATAAAAGAAACCATAAATATTGAGGAACAAATAAATAGTATTAGCGATATATTAAAACTTATTGACAAATATAAATACGACCCTGAAATTAAATATAACATAAACATGAGAGCGTTACAGTCTATAAAAGAACCGCTAGAAGAATTAAATAATATGATTGGTATGAAAGAATTAAAAAGTAATGTCGTTGACCAAATTCTTTATTTTATTCAAGATCTACATAAAAATAAAAATGGGTCAGGCGAATTTCTACATACCGTCATTTTTGGACCACCTGGTACAGGTAAAACTGAAATAGCCAAAATAATGGGTAAAATTTACAGTAAATTAGGAATTCTCTCTAAGGGTACTTTTAAAAAGGTAACTAGAACTGATTTAGTTGCTGGTTATTTAGGACAAACTGCTTTAAAAACAAAGGATGTTATAAATGATTCTTTAGGTGGTGTTTTATTTATTGATGAAGCGTATTCTCTCGGAAATCCTGAAAAAAGAGATAGTTTTGCAAAAGAATGTATTGATACATTATGTGAATCTTTAAGTGATAACAAAGGAGACTTAATGGTAATAATTGCTGGTTATGAAAAAGAATTAAGAGAGAATTTTTTTAGTTATAATCAGGGATTAGATTCAAGATTCACTTGGAGGTTTAAAACCGATGACTATAATTCTGAAGATTTATATAATATATTTATAAAAAAACTTAAAGACATAGGATGGGAACTTAACGACAATTCTAGTATAGATGTAAATTGGTTTAAAAAAAATTACGACTATTTTAAATTTTATGGTCGCGACATTGAAATATTAATATCGAAAACCAAAATCGCGCATGGACGTCGTATATTTTGTAAATCTGAAAATGAAAGGAAAAAAATAAATTTAAAAGATTTAGAAAAAGGGTTTGATATTTATCTTAAAAATGACGATATTAAAAAGAAAAAAGAAGAAGAAGATTTTAAAAATTATCTTACAAATACATTATATTGTTGATACCTTTGATACATTCACTTAAACAATAAAAGTTTATATTTATCATTTTTTATTTGATATTATAATAAATGTCAAATAAAACAATTTCAATAAATCCTTCTTTATTTAGTTTGAGCGGAAGTAAAACAAAGAAAAATAGAGAGAAAAAAGAAAAACAACCATCCATTAAACCACTCATATCTCCAAATATTTTAAAAAAACAATTATTGAAAAGAATTAAAGAACATAAACAAAAAGAAACTAGTAATTTAGGAACAAATGACTCTAATAACTTGACTAAAACAATAGACGATGACATGAAAACATTTTCAGATGAATTTAGTGATTCATTAAATTACTTACAAAATCTCTCTAAACAAAAAAAAATTAACAAAGAAAAACAAAATTATGAGAAATCAAAACAACAACGTAGAGAAGAATTAGAGAGAAAGACTTTAAAACATTATAGTTCTTTAGAAAAACCTATTGATGTTAATATTGAATTACCTGATGAATTGAGGGAACCTTTAATAAGCGTTAATAATGAAAATTTTAGTGTAGAAAATCAATATATGAGTTTAAAACCTTATGTGAAGGATGAAGTTCCTTATGGGGTTTTAAAAGGAGGATTAAAACCTACATATAGAGAATGGAACAAAACATATAAAAATAATGTAGTTACTAATCCGAATGTGGCTTTAACAATTGAAGGTATAACAAAGAATGAGAGAGAATTGCGATTAGAAAAATTGAAGCAAAAATTGAAATTAAAAAATTTACAGCAAACGACAAACGATAAAATGATAATAAATAATTCAATACAGCAATCTGTTATATCAAATGGTCCAAATGGAACTGGCGTTAGCAGTGTTGGTGTTTCTTCTAATCTTGTTTCTTCTAATCCAGTTTCTTCTAATCCAGTTTCTCCTAATCCTGTTTCTTCTAATCCTGTTTCTCCTAATCCTGTTTCTCCTAATCCTGTTTCTAATTTAACACTCGCACCGTTTTCAAACCCACATGAAATGAATGATCCTTTAACAAATGAAATTATTGCAAAAAAACAAATAACAAAAAAAACAATTAAAAGAAAATACACCCTTGGTAAATCGCTAAAAAAAAATTCGGTTGGCGTAATGATAAAAGATAGAACACTTCGTAAAAAAATTATAAGCGCTCAAAAAGAACTTAAAAAGAAACCTATTACTGAGAAAAAAAATTACCTTAAAAATCACAACCTTATTAAAACGGGTAGTAACGCACCAAATGATGTTCTTAACGCTATGTATGAATCATCGATGCTCGCTGGCGAAATTACAAATATAAATTCAGATACTTTATTACATAATTTTTCAAAAGATGATAAGGAATTTTAAATATTTATCTATATATAATTTAATAAATATGGATGACATAAAAGAACGATTGGGTGAATATAGATATAATTATTTTAAAAATTTACAAAATTATTTGGAAACTGAATTAATATTTTATGGTAGCGTAAAACGTCTAGATTATTTTCAAAATGCGAGTGATATCGATATCACAATTATAACCGATAACGTACCTAGTATGTTATCAAAACTTAAAAGTGTTTTAAACACGAGTCCAAATGATGTAACAAAAATATATCAAAAATTTCATGAAAATAATGTTGTTATAAAAGGTTACAAAATTAAGTATGAAAATGAAAATGAAAACTTACAGTTCGATATGTTGATTTATGATATAAAGTATAAAGAAATAGTTATGGAAAATATAAGGCAAATTAATGAACTCCCTTTTTATATTGTTAGTATATTATTTGTCATAAAAGTATTTTATTATATTCTTAAAATAATATCTAGAAGTTATTATGTGTATTTTAAAAATACACTATTTTATATATATTTTAATAAAAATTTCAATTTATATAATAAAAATTTAAACACAACTGTAATATTAAATATTTAATTTAATTTTATTTTTTATTTTATATAATAATACAGTATAATATAATATAATATAATATAATGGAAACAACAAAAAATAAATTAACATCATTTGAAGAAAACTTTTTTAATGGTTTAAAATATTATATTGATAAACCTATTTACTTTTATGGTAGTATACAACGTGATGATTATTTACCACAAAAAAGCGACATTGATATCGATATATTTTCAGAAAATGAAATAGGAACAGTTAAATTAGTATCAAATTATTTAAATATTTCGCCACAAGATTTTAAAAAAATATTATATAGAATTCACGGTTCAAATAGAGTTGTTCCTGGATTTAAAACAAAATATGAAGATACACATAATAAACTTACTGTTGAAATATCTATTTATAATGAAAAATATGAAAAAGACATATTAGATGAACACAAAAGTAAATTTAATTTACCATATTATATAACTTTTATTTTAATGTTTTTAAAAACTTTACATTACGATTTTAATATATTACCTATTTATTATTATAGTTTATGTAAAAAATATTTAACAAACCAACTTTATGATAATAATAAGTCAGAATTTATACAATTAGACTTGTAATTGTAGTTTATAGAATACGATTTATAAAATACAATTTATTAAATATATATAAAGATATATGTATATATTTAATATATGGCATTAATAAAAGAATATTTCGAATTAACAAAAAGATATCAAGATGAATATGGAGAGAGAACTATACTTTTAATGCAAGTTGGTTCATTTTTTGAAGTATATGGTATATATGATGAAGATAATTTGATTTCTGGAAGTAAAATTTTGGAATTCTCTCAAATTTGTGAATTAAATGTTGTTGATAAAAATACTTGTGTCGGAAAAAATAATGTTATGATGGCCGGGTTTAAAGATATTATGATTGAAAAATATTTAAGAAAAATCCAAGACGCCGGATATACTGCTGTCGTTTACGCACAAGATGAAAATGTAAAAAATACAACACGTAGTTGCGCAGGCATCTTCTCTCCAGGCACTTATTTTCATCCTGAATCACCTAACTTAACAAATTCCATAACTTGTATCTGGATCGATTTTATTGATAATAAAATTTTATTAAAAGGAAAACATGTCGTAGTTGGAATCGCTAATATTGATATTTTTACTGGAAAATCTAATATTTATCAATTTAAAGAACCCTACATTGACAATCCTAGTACATATGATGAACTCGAAAGATTTATTTCCATACATAATCCTAATGAAGTAATATTAATTTCTAATTTGCCTGATGAATCAGAAATGGATTCTGTCATTAGTTACGCCGGCGTAACGAGTTCATTAATACATAAAATTCATATTTCAAATGACTCTAAACACCAAAATACATCACAAAAAATTATTAGAGTTAAAAATTGCGAGAAACAACCATACCAAAAAGAAATTCTCTCTAAATTCTATAAATTTGATAATTATGAAGTGTTTGCGCAAAATTTTTATGACAACAATATCGCTACACAGGCGTTCTGTTTTTTATTAGATTTCGTTTATCAACATAACCCTCATTTAGTAAATAGAATATATGAACCCACTTTTGAAAATTGCTCTACTAGATTATCACTCGCTAATCACACATTAAAACAATTAAATATTATTGATGATGGAAATGTAAAACCTAGTAAATATTCATGTGTTTCTCAATTATTAAATGATTGTTTAACACCAATGGGTAAGAGGAAATTTTTATATAATTTTTTAAATCCTACATTTGATGAAAATTATTTACAGAGAGAATATGACATTACAGAATATTTTTTGAGCAACTTTAATAATTATGATTCATTTTTAAAAACAAATCTCTCTACGATTAAAGATTTATCTAAATTTGAAAGACAAGTTTTTCTTAAAAAAACAACACCTAAGATGTTTTATAATCTATATAATAATTTACAAACAGTTCAAATAATATTTGAAAAGGTAACACAAGATAATACGTTGAGAGAATATTTTAATATATTTGAATCTAATTTTGAGAGAATATATGAATATTGTGATATTATTAATAAATTTATATGTTCTAATCTTGATTTGTCGCTAATTAGCGACTTAGAACAATTACAAAACTTTGAAATTAATTTTATAAAACCCGGCATATACGAAGAACTTGACAAAAAGACACAAAATTTAAAAGATTCCGAATTAAAAATGACGGCAATACAGGATTATTTTAATTCTCTAGTCGAAAGTAGAGAGAAAAAAAACTCAAAAACATCGGAATTCGTAAAAATCCATGAAACTGAAAAAAACAATTATAGTTTATTATTGACAAATAGAAGATGTAAAATATTACAAGAATTATTGCCATCTCTTGATACGGTCGTCACTTTAAATTATGACCAATTAAATAATAAAAATTTTGATTTTAAGGTGTCGAAATCTAAATTTCATTTTGAAAAACAAACATCCACAAATAATTGTATCATAGATGAACAAATATCTGGTATATGTAGAAGTATTTCAAGTATTAAAATATCTATGAAAGATTTGATTACGAGTGTATTTAATAAATTTGTAAATATTTTTGAGCAATATCAGTGCCATTTAGAGTCTATTATTAATTTCGTCACTTTGGTAGACTTATTATACACAAAAGCAGCCATCGCTAAAAAATATAAGTATTGTAAACCTAATATAGTAACCAAAGATAAATCCTTTGTTGACGCTAAGCAATTAAGACATTGTTTGATAGAAAGGTTTCAAATGAATGAACTTTATGTAACAAATGATATCGTATTAGGCGATGGAGTTGTAGATGGTATACTATTATATGGAACTAACGCTGTCGGGAAAACAAGTTTTATTAGAGCTTTAGGAGTATCAGTTATTATGGCGCAATCAGGATTATATGTTCCATGTACAGAATTTAATTACAAACCATATAAATCTATTTTTACACGTATAATTGGTAATGATAATATATTCAAGGGTCTCTCTACGTTCGCTGTTGAAATGTCTGAATTACGTACCATATTAAGACTTATGGATCAAGATAGTTTTATTTTAGGTGATGAATTATGTTCCGGAACTGAAACTCTTAGTGCAATTAGTATTTTTGTCGCTGGAATTAGACAATTACATAAATCTAGAAGTAGTTTTATATTCGCTACACATTTACACGAAATTGTTAATTATGAAGAAATTATAAGTCTTAATAGTGTTCATTTGAAACACATGGAAGTTAAATACGATAAACAGAGAGATTTACTTATTTATGACAGAAAACTAAAAGATGGACCAGGCAATAATATGTATGGTCTCGAAGTTTGTAAGTCACTTAGTTTGCCACAAGAATTTTTAGATGACGCTTATGAGATTCGTATGAAATATCATCCAGAAGGACAAAGTATTCTTTCTCTCAAACAATCTAGATATAATTCTAATAAAATTGTTGGAACTTGTGAAAAATGTGGAAAAAACATGGGTTCAGAAGTACATCATCTACAATATCAATCTAATTCAGACATAAATGGTTATATAGTGAATGATGATTCCGTATTCCATAAAAATAATTTAGCGAATTTAATGACATTATGCGAGAGTTGTCACGACGAAATACATAAGACAAATACAAAACAGAAAAAAGTAAAAACAAACAAAGGAGATAAACTTCTAAAAATTTAATATAAACTTTATATATAAATGATTGGTGAAGAGCAAATTATTTCTAATTATAATCCAATAACTTCAAAAGGAGGTAAAAGAAGAAGGAGGAAAACCAGAAGACACAAAAGAAGTAATAAATCGAGAACTAGAAGAAGACATTAAATTATAAAAAATTAGTTAATTTATAATTTATTTGGATTTTATATCTTTACTTGTTTAACGTTTGCGACTCGTACGAGTTCGTTTTGAGCGTTTGCTTTTTGTCACGCTTTTGGCGACAGATTTAGCGCCTTTAACTCCAAGGTCAAATCCGGTTGCCATCGTTCCATAAATTGTTGACGCACCTTTTTCAACGATCGGTATCGATGTTTCAACTACTTTTTTTGTCGTTTTTCCGACGGTGGCTAATCCTTTATCAATTACAGGCAACGTTTTTTCGGTAGTTTTTTTTATACTTTTTAAAACAGATCTACTTTTGCGCGATTTGGGCATTATAAAATATACATATAAAATATATTATAATGAAATTAAAATATATTCTAAACATTTTTATTGTCATACTTTTTATTCTCTCTTCGTTTATTTTTGTAAACTATATTTTAAAAGAGAGAACCCTTATCGAAACTCTTCAAACACAATCGAGTGATATGCCTTTTAGTTTTAGTATGGAAGATGCTTTCTGTGAAAAGTATTCAAAATCTGGAAGTAATTTAGAAAACGCTTGTAATGAGTTAACAAAAGATAATTGTTTATCTACTTCATGTTGTGTATGGACTAGTAGACAAAAATGTGTCGCTGGAAATGCGAATGGACCTCTATTTAACACAAATTCACAAGGTAAAACTATACCATTTGGTTATTACTTGTTTGAAAGTAAATGTTATGGACCTAAATGTCCTAATAACAGAGTTTCGTAATTGAAATATTAGAATCGTTGGCTAATTCTTGAACAATTGGATTATTATTGTAATCTTCTAAATAAATAATCTCTCTAATTCCACACGCAGCAATAGAGCGAAAACAATTTATACAAGGATAATGTGTAATATATATTTTTGAATTTTCAAGACTTGTTCCACGCTTAGCGCAATCGGATATGGCATTTATTTCGCTATGTATAGTAGATTGTTCATGTCCGTCTTGGACACGACTAATATGTGGAGCGCCTGATATGAATCCGTTGTAACCCATAGATATCAATCGGTTGTCTTTTACTATAACGGAACCGACATGTAGACGTTCACATGGTGAACGCTGGGAAGCGAGTAATGCGATTGACATAAAATAATTATCCCAATCTAAACGTTCTTTATTATCTCTAGTTAAATTTATTAATTTAGATAGCATTAATAAATATAATTATTAAGTTGTATTTAAATTGTTATGAAATTCCATATATTACAGCAAATACTAAATCAAGATTAGTAAAATCACCATTGCCTCTATTAACAGTAAATGTAAAACTTGTATTTTGTTTATTGTATATTACAATCGTACCGAAATTGTCAGATTGTGCTGAAACATTATATGTACTACCGCCAGGTGTAACATAATTATAATATTGACTTATAACAACAGAATAATTTGTTGTACCGTTACCTGAAATGGTTATTGTTTGAGTTAATGGATCAGGATTAAAACCACTTGTAGATTTAAAAGTTGCATAAACATATTCTATTTTTGGGATAATTTGAGATAAATCCCGACTGGAATAACTACCACCTGCAATATAATTTGAATTGGTTACTGGAGTTAAAGAAGAAGTAGACATATAAATTATAAAAACAAATTAATTTGTAAAAAAAATAATAAATATAACTCTAAATGTTTGTGAAATACTATTCCGTAAGTAAAAATAATAACTAAATTGAGTTGAACTACTATTGTATATAGTAATTTGACTTATGTTATCTGTGTTAAAAGGAACAGAAGTACCATTATATTCGACAGTTGTTAAAACAATATAATCTGTATTTGTATTATATGTATTATTAATTGTAATTGTTCCTGAACGGTTTCCTGATGGTAGATTCGTAAAATCAACTTTAGCGTATTGTATAATAGGTAAATAATTTGATATATCATTTCCACTATAACCACTTAAGTTAGAAATAAATCCAGAGTTAGATGGAGTAGGTCTATATGCTATAGGATCACTTGAACCACTATAGGAATTATCATATGAAACTGGTGTTTGGTATATAGAATTAGACATTATTATAAATTTTACAAAAAAAGAACCTCCACTATTTCCCCTATATGTAAGACCCCACTTAATTTGATATCTTCCTAGACTTGAATTATTAGTTAAATTAAATACTAATATACCTCTATGATTCGGTTGATAAGTTGAAATACTACTGCTTGTCGAATACAATTGGGGATAAACAGCGTAATAATAATTTAAACTTGGCAAACTAGCGCTACTTAAATTAAATAAACTATATGGAATAGTTACAAAATCCTGGACAAACTGTCCATTGGTTGGACTTGGATTGAAAATTGGAGATTGTGCCATAAAAATCCATGGAGTTTTAATAGATTTTACGATGTCAGTTGAAGAAACTAAAAAATTAGTGATTGGAACCCCTGAAGGATCACTTTTTACTTGAGTAAATCCAGACATAATATATTATAAATATAAATAAAAAAATTGAAATAAATTATAAATAATATAAATATAATATACTATATCTATATATTGTCATAATGATTATTCCCATCAAATGTTTTACGTGTGGTATGGTTATTGCGGATAAATATCGTTATTATTGCGAACAAGTCCGTAAAAAGAAGTTGGCAAAAAAAAGAAATGGAGAATCTATTGATGTTGATAAAGTATTGTATTTAACAAAAGAATTTATGGATAAAACGCCAGAAGGTGAGGTTTTAGACGACTTAGGAATGAATAAAATGTGTTGTCGCAGACATTTCTTAACTCATGTTGATATTGAATAAATTTCTTAACATATATTATAAATGACAAAAAAGCGTTCTCAAAGAGTTTACAAAATGAAAGGTTGTTCTAAAACACGTAAAAATTATTTAGGTGGTTCAGGTGATGTTACTTTAGCTTATCCTGGTAATGTACCTACAGTTCCAAATCCTTTTTTATCTTATACAGGCAAAGGAGGGTCTGACAAAACATTACCCAATCAAGGACCCACTAGTGAAATGGGAACACATTTTTTAAATCCTCAAGGAGCACAAAGGGGAGGTACTTGTGGTTGTGGTATGCCTTTAATGGTGGGTGGTAGTTGTGGTCCAATGTGTGGTATGGGATTCATGGTTGGCGGCGCAAGACATCGTTGTAGATGTAGATGTAGTAAATGTAAAAAAAGGGGTGGTCAAAAAGGCGGTAACCCGGGCATTCCGTATCCAAATGGTTTAACTGGTTCTCCTTGGACACCTAATTCGAGTGGATGGCCTGGTGTAGATGGTATTCAAGGCGACCGTAATTATTTAGATTTAAACACATATGATACTGATATATCTAGACAAATGATATCCACGGGAGCAAATCCTCCATTTTCTATTGGCGGCAAACGTAAACGCAAACAAAAGGGTGGAACTTTATCAAATTTTCTAGCTCAAGACTTTATCAATTTAGGAAGACAATTTAACTATGGAATGGGAAGCGCGTATAATGCTTTGGCAGGTTATTCTGCGCCTGTAAATCCGTTACCTTGGAAGGATCAATTACCAAACTCATCAAATTTAAGAGCATCTACAATATAAATTTATTTTCTATTGATACTCTATAAATGGCCAAATTTCCGAGTAGTCTAAAGGAATTATGTTCTCCAGCAGCGTTATATTTTATTATATCTATGTTTGGTTTAATAGTAGTGTTATTTCAAAATTTAGGACATTCAAATAGTTATCATGTTGGAACTTTCTCTTGTCGTGTTCCGCATACGGCAGCGGTATTTATAGTACAATTGATATATATACTATTTTGGACTTATGTATTAAATTTGATATGTAAAGATGGACATATCGGTTTATCGTGGTTGCTAGTTTTACTTCCTTGGATATTGTCTTTTGTTATAATAGGTTTGTTGATGTTAAATATGTAATATATTTAGTATTATAAAATAAATTTATATTAAATATATATAATGAAAAATAAAAATGGAATATCGTATATTTCAAATGGCTGGAAATATATATCAATAAAGGGAAACGCAAAAGAAAGAGGATACGCTTACGGTTATATATGCGCGAATGATTTTAAGGAAATTCAGCGAATGTTAAGATTTATTACAAATGAGGCGTATGGTTCAGATTGGGAAACGATGGTTAGAATGATTTCGGAAGATTTTAAGGAAATGACAAAGAGAGAATTTAAGGAATTTTATGAGGAAATGGAAGGTATAGCCGAAGGTTGTACAGCACATGGTTGTAAAACAACTGTTGATGAAATTATTGCTTGGAATTTTTATTGTTCGATTCCTTATTGGTATAGCATAAAATCAGAAGTTAAAGTAGGCAAAGAAGGTGGCGCCAAAGACCATTGTAGCGCTTTTATGGCAGTCGGTGATTGGACAGAAGATGGTAAAATAGTTTGTGCGCATAATTCATTTACAGATTATGTAGATGGTCAATATTCAAATGTAATTTTAGATATAAATCCTACAAGTGGACATAGAATTATAATGCAAACTTCACCTTGTTGGATTTGGAGTGGTACAGATTTTTTTGTTACTTCAAAGGGCATAATAGGAACAGAAACAACAATTGGTGGTTTCATTCCGTACGAAAAAAAATTTCCAATTGGATATAGAATTAGAAAAGCGATGCAATATGGTAACTCATTAGATGATTATTGTAAAATACTTTTACATGAAAATTCAGGTGATTACGCTAATTCATGGTTATTTGGAGACATAAATGAAAATGAAATTTTGCGTATTGAGTTAGGTCTTAAATATCATAATATAGAGAGAACAAAGAATGGATTTTTTATAGGATTTAACGCTCCTTATGATGAAAAAATCAGAAATTTAGAGGTTCAAAATTCAGGATTTTACGATATTAGGAGACATCAAGGCGCTAGATTAGTTCGTTTAGGTGATTTAATGGATGAACACAAGGGTAAAATAAATATTGATATAGCAAAAAAAATAATTTCTGACCATTATGATGTTTATTTAAAAAAGGATGATAACCCATGTTCAAGAACTGTATGCTCACATTATGATTTAGATGCGAGAGAATATATGTCGCAAGCAGATAGACCAAAACCTTACGCACCGCATGGAGCAGTTGACGGTATAGTATGTGACACGAAAACTGCTAGAAATATGGGGTTTGTTGCGAGATTTGGTAATTCATGTGGAATTCCATTTAATAAAGAAGAATTTTGTAAAGAACATAGGCAATGGTATAAATTTTGTCCATATTTAAAAGATCGTCCAACTCAACCTTGGACATACTTTATCGCAAAATCCTATAAAAATTCAACGAAAAGAAATAAAACATCAAATAATAAAACCCGTAGAATATAAATAATATAATATAATATAAATATTAAATATACATATATTTATGTTATATAGATATATTCCAAAAGAATTGATAAATATAATACTGGATTATGATGGGAGAATTAAATATGAAAAAGGCAAATATATAAATATTATACATAAATATGACTATAAGTATAATATTATAGAACCAATTGTAAATAATAAAATAAAAGTACTTAAAAACGTTGAAATTTTCAGTAAAAATAAATTTTATTTTGATATAAATTTCGATAAGTATAAATATATGGGATTAATTTATGATTATGGTAATTATAAATATTATGATGAAACGAGTGATTTATCTAATAATATATTAAAAATATGTTTTTATAATTTAAAATACAATAATATTATCCAAATAAAATCATGTTTTTAAAATATAGTCGGTAAATTGGCAATTAAATTAACAGCCTTAATATTTTTGTCTGTATAAGTTAATTCATAATATTTATTTGGTTCATTAATTATTTGAATTATTGTAACAAGGTCATCAACAATATTGTTATTTAATTTTATTACATTTTCAACATAATTATCGATATTTTTACAACCCAAATAAATGGGCATACAATTATACATTAATGGTGTAATAATTTTTTCAGAGAAATAATCATTACAAATATAATTTTCAATACATATGGAAAATAAATAATCGTTATATGGTTCAGCGTCTTGAAATTCTCCAATAACTCTATTATAATTGTAATTTTTTGAACCACGACCAAAGATATCAATAGGCAAATTATATTTAATTATTTCTTTCACCAATTGATGTCGGTATAGATGTCCCGGAGCAAATAATTTTTCACTAACTATTATAGACATTAATTTATTTTTATTTGTAATTTCTTTAGGTGGTCTAGAGTGCCACATGAAAGCAAAATGTTCTACAAAAGGTTCAGGTAAATCAAATTTGTCACCTATAAAATATTTTCCAATATGTTTTTTAGCGTATTCTACGAATTCATTAGTTAATTTTAAAAAATAGATGGGTTCAAATGCGAGACCAATAACATTTTCTTTATTGATTGTTAAATTAGGCATAATAGTATTAATAATAATTGCGTGTGTATAATCGTCTCCTTCCGTTATATAATACATTTTATCTTTTCCGTAAAATGAGAATTCACTTGAATAATTTATTCTTTCAAAAATTTCTTTACAATTTTTACTTGATGCGAACGGACAAAATATTTTAATTTTGTACATAATATAATAAAAATATAATATTTAAATTATTAAATATTAATAACATTATAAATATTATAAAAAAATATGATTATTATAATATAAAATGGATAAGGAAAATGTATCTTGGAAATTAATAGATAAATACTTTAAAGATAATCCGACATGTTTAGTATCACACCATTTAGAGTCGTTTAATGAATTTTTTAGAAATGGAATAAGTAGAATATTCCGTGAAAACAATCCTATTCGTTTTATTGAGAGAGAAGGGGAAGGAAGTGAATCCGGTAAACAAAATGAATGTATGTTGTATTTAGGTGGTAAAGACGGTTCAAAAATATATTATGGTAAACCAATTATATATGACGATCATAATTCACATTATATGTTTCCAAATGACGCTAGACTAAGAAATATGACCTACGGTGTTACTATTCATTATGATGTAGACGTAGAATTTATATATTATATTGGTGATGAAAAGAAAGAACATACAATGATTTTACCCAAAATATATTTGGGTCGTTTTCCTATAATGCTTCAATCAAACTTATGTATTTTAAACGGAATGAATAAAGATGTGCGATTTAATATGGGTGAATGTCGTAATGATTATGGTGGTTATTTTATAATAGACGGAAAAGAAAAAGTAATAATATCGCAAGAAAAGTTCGCTGATAATATGCTTTACATTAGAGAGAATAAAGATGACGATGTTTATAGTCATTCGGCAGAGATTCGTTCAGTGTCAGAAGATTCATCAAAACCTATTAGAACCACAGCAGTTAGGATAGTAGCGCCATCAGCAACATTGAGTAATAATCAGATTGTAGTATCTGTTCCAAACGTAAAAAAACCGATTCCATTATTTATATTAATGCGTGCACTAGGATTAAATTCAGATAAAGAAATAATAGAAACTTGTTTATTAACTAGTTTAGATGATGAAAATGAAAATAATAAAAATCATTACATAGATTATTTTGTGCCCTCAGTTCATGACGCGAATAAAATATTTAACCAACAAAATGCTCTTGAATTTATTGCTGAATTGACTAAAAGAGGAACGATTTCTGGCGTAATAGAAATTCTCTCTAATTATTTTTTACCACATATTGGAGAATTAAATTTTTTAGAAAAAGCGTATTTTGTTGGCTATATGGTTAATCGTCTATTAAAAGTATATACTAAAGAGGAAAAACCGACAGACAGAGATAATTTTAAGTTTAAAAGGGTTGAATTATCGGGTTCTTTACTTTATGATTTGTTTAGAGAATATTATTTAATACAAAAAAGAAATATTACTAGAAAAATCGACGAAGAATATTATTACCATAAGGGGGAATATAAAGAAGATGATACATTATCAAGAAGAGAGAAAAAAGAAATGAAAACACAAATACAAAAGGAACAAAATAAATACAAAGATAATTTTATTGGACTTATTGAATCAAATTTTAAAACTTTTTTTAAGGAAAGATTGGTAGAACAAGGATTTAAAAAAGCGTTTAAAGGAAACTGGGGTTCAGAAGAACATACAAAACGTCTGGGCGCTGTACAAGATTTAAACAGATTAAGTTGGAATACTTTTATTTCTCATTTACGTAAGATTAATTTGCCGTTAGATTCTAGTGCAAAAGTTGTAGGACCTCGTTTATTGAATTCATCACAATGGGGATTTATTGATCCGATTGATACACCTGATGGCGGTAATATAGGTTTACATAAACACATAGCAATTAGTACATATATAACAAGTGGTTCTTCATGTTATCCTATTATAAAGTGGTTAAGAAAAAATGTGCCTATGAAAAATTTACTTGAATGTTCACCTGACCAATTAGGTATTAGTTCTAAAATTATCGTTAATGGAATATGGATTGGTGTTATTGACACACCTATTGAACTAGTAAATTTAATGAAATTATATAGGAGAAATGGTTTAATACCAACATATACAAGTATATCATTTAATTATCAGCGTAATGAAGTACATATTTATACAGACGCTGGTAGATTAACTAGACCTATTTATTATTTTGACAATAAAAAAATAAGTTATGATAGAGTTGAAATTAAAGAGTTTTTAGAAAATGGAACCATTAAATGGGAACAAATTATTTCTGGGTTTATGAAGAAATCTGACGAAAATTTTAAAACAAAAAACAATAAATTATATAACTTAAATGAATTATATAAAGACATTGGTAATGATAAGCAAAGTATAATTCAAAAATTGGAAAAATTTAAATCAATGGTAGATTATTTGGATACATCTGAAGAGGAAACTAGTTTAATAGCGACAGATGTTGAAGACTTTAAAAAGAGTAAATTTTATACCCATTTAGAAATAGACTCTTCTTTAATTTTAGGTGTTATGGGAAATATGATTATTTATCCTGAACATAATCCTGTAACACGTAATGCTTTTTCATGTGGTCAGAGTAAACAGGCAGTATCAGTATATCATTCAAATTATCAAATGCGTATTGATAAGATGGGTGTTATATTGAATTATGGTCAAATACCTCTAATTAAATCTAGATATTTAGAATACATTAACAATGAAGAACAACCATATGGTGTTAACGCTATTGTGGCGATTATGTGCTATACGGGTTATAATGTAGAAGACGCTATTTTAATAAATGAAGCGTCAATCCATAGAGGAATATTTAGAACTACATATTATACATCATACGAGTCGAGAGAAGAGAGTTCAAAAATAACTGGATTAACTAGTTCTAAATTTGCGAATATCGAAAAAAATACTGTTATAGGAAAAAAACAAGGATTTGATTATAGTTTTTTAGATGATCATGGGTTAGTTAAAGAAAATACTGAATTAAATGATAAAATAATATTAATTGGAAAAATTAATTCTAATTTAATGAATAAAGATGTTTGGGTCGATGATTCTGTTAAAACAAAAAAAGGACAACTTGGTTATGTAGATAAATCTTTTATAACTCTTGGAGAAGAAGGATTCAATATCGCTAAAGTTAGAATTCGTGAAGAACGATTGCCCGCAATAGGTGATAAAATGGCTTCTCGCGCCGGACAAAAAGGTACATTAGGACTTATTATACCGGAAGAAAACATGCCTTTTACTGATGATGGAACAAAACCCGATTTAATTATAAATCCACACGCAATACCATCTCGTATGACAATTGGTCAAATAGTAGAAACCCTATTAGGCAAACTTTGTACTACTTATGGTGGTTTTGGTGATTGTACTGCTTTTCAAGTGAAAGGACCAAATTATAATACTTATGCTCCCCAACTCGTAAACGCTGGTTTTAATTCTACCGGTAACCAAGTTTTATACAACGGTATGACTGGAGAACAATTATCGGCAGACATTTTTATAGGTCCAACTTATTATATGCGTTTAAAACACATGGTTAAAGATAAAATAAATTATCGCGCTAGAGGTCCAAATACAGTTTTAACACGACAACCGGTTCAAGGACGCGCAAATGATGGTGGATTACGTATCGGTGAAATGGAACGTGACGGTGTGTTGGCGCATGGAATGTCTTATTTTTTAAATGAATCGTTTATGGTTAGAGGAGAGAAGGAAAATTATTATATTGCGGTGTGTAATAAAACCGGAGCAATTGCTATTTACAATAAAGATAGAAACTTATTCTTGAGTCCATACGCCGACGGTCCAATTAAGTTTAATTTGAATCCGGATGGAACCCAAAGTATAATTAATTTAAGTAAATTTGGACGTTCATTTAGCGTTTTAAAAGTGCCATATTCCTTTAAATTATTGATGCAAGAACTTCAAGCAATGAATATACAAATGCGAATTATTACAGATGATAATGTAGATCAAATGTTAAGTTTAAGTTATTCAAATAATATTAATAAACTATTACAAATAACTGAACCAATAGAAGATTCAAAATTAATTACTAATTATATTAGTAATATGACTGCTAGAGTTATGAAAACTAAAGGCGAAGAATTAATTGTAGAAGAAGCTCCCGTAATTCCTGAACCTGTTACGATAAGTGAAGAAACACCGTCGCCAGAAGGGGAACTCGACACTACACCACAACCACAATCGCCAGAATTTCATTTTGAATCTACACCATCACAATCGCCACAATCACCAGAATTTCATTTTGAATCTACACCATCACAATCGCCACAATCACCAGAATTTCATTTTGAATCTACACCATCACAATCGCCACAATCACCACAATTACCATTTCAATTGGGCGGTTCTTTAACACCAAATATTCCCAACACTCCTCCTGTTGTAGAAATAAAAATAAATCCAAATATTTTAGAAGTAGAAGAAGAAAAACCAAAAGAAGAAGGAGAAGAAGAAACAAAAACGCAATCGTCAGAAGAAAAAAAAGTAAGTATTCAAGAACCAAATAATTCATCAGACAATACAAGTTCTACAGGAATAAAGAAAATAATTATTTAAATAAAATTGAAATAAAAATAATTCATTATGTTTATATTATAATATAGAATGGCAAGTCAATATTCAAGTATTCTTATTTCACATATTTATAATTCTAGAAAGATTATTTTAGAATTAATGGACAACCAAAATTATAATATAAACGATTACGCAAATTTTAGTATAAATGAAGTAAATTCTATGAAACAAAATGATCAACTCGATATGTTATTGGAAACTAGAGACGCGGATGTAACTGCCGATAATCCAAAGAAAAAAATATACATAAGATATTATTTAGGAGCCAGATTAGCGACTAAAAATATTCAAGAAATGATTGATGATTTATTTATATTAACTGAAACCTTAAAAAAAACAGATACCTTATTTATAATTATAAAAGATGAACCAAATGAAACTTTAATAAACGAATTAAAACACATATGGGAATCAGAAGGTATATTTATTGTTATAGAAAATATTGCTAGACTACAATTTAATATACTTAAACATGTATTAGTGCCAACTCATAGAGTAATGAATGAAAAAGAGACTCTAGAAATTATGAAAAAATATAATATAATGGATAGAACTCAATTCCCCGAAATTTCAAGATTTGATCCAGTTGCGCGTGTTATTGGTTTAAGACCTGGACAAGTGTGTCATATTATTAGACCCAGTAAAACGGCTATAGAAACAAATTATTATAGAGTTTGTGTATAAATAAATATAAAAAATAATATAAAAAATAATGTTTATAATATAAATAATTGTATGGAATCTAATTTTATTAGTCCTTGTATGACCGGATTTTCAATTTTTAGCAAAAGCGGGTGTCATTATTGTTTAAAAGTGAAAAATTTGCTGAAAGAAAATAATCTAAAATTTGATGTTATAGATTGTGACGAATATCTTATTGAAAATAGAGAAAATTTTTTAAATTTTATAAAAGAATTAGCTGGCAAAGAAGTTAAGACATTTCCTATGATATTTTATGGGGGAAAATTTGTTGGTGGTTTTAGTGAAACACAAAGTTTTGTAAATAAAATACTATCTTTTGAAGATAATTTTGAATTTTAGATTATATAAAATAGTAATATATATTAATGGAAATCGATAAAGAAACTAATATGAATGAATATATACCACCGCCTATTTATAAAGAAAAAATTCATGTTTTACAAGAAAAATTACCTCCTATTTTAGAAGAATTTAAAAAATATTTTGTATTCTATAATAAAAATCCAGAGTATCAAGAATATCAACAAATTTTTGAAAATATTAAAGGAAATATAAATAATTTAAATACAAGTCTTTTTTCTATATCAAACGATATTCAAAAAAATACTGATAATTTAAATAGAGATTTAATTAAATTTAATCATTTAATTATAAAAGAAAGAGAGAAAAATAAAGAATTAAAAAAGAAATTAGGAATAGTTGAAAATAGAAATAATGCATCTGAAGAATTAATTGATGATTATAGGGAAATATATAATTATAATTATTTACGTAATTGGGGTCTTTCTATAAGTATTTTAATATCACTTTCATTTATTTCAAATGTTTATAAAAATAAACTCGCTTAAATAAATTCATAATAATATTTTTTATATTATAATATTATTATGTTTACTGTATTTTCATCAAATAAAATAAAAATAAATAAAGAAATTCAGAATTATTATTTTAAAACGACACATGACTCTATTTTAAAAATAATAAAAAAATATAACAATAATACAGAATATATAATAATGGAAAACCTAAATTACCGTTTAACACTAAACTCTAATTAGTTTATAATGTTTTATATATTCATAAAAGTATTTTTCTTTTTAATAACTATATAATATATATGAATAATATGAATAACAACAATACTAATAACAATACTAATAACAACAATACTAATGACAACAGTACTAATGACAACAGTACTAATGACAACAATGAAACACATAATATGAATAACAACGAATCCGATACAACGAATTCAATCATTATGGATTTAGAAACGCAAAAAATAAAGTATAAAAAATTATTGATTGAATATAAACAAGCAGTAACAAATTATGTAAATTATTTAATAACAGAAGGAGGAGCAAACACATCTCTAACATCAATAAAAAACGCTTCATTTTTGGGAACATCTACAATATCACAAATAAATTCCACAACGCTAGAAGATTGTCAGGCAACCTGCGCATCAACTGAAGGATGTTCTGGAGCAACCTTTAATTCAAAAAATTCTTCGTGTTTATTAAGAAAAGGTGATGGTGAATTATTAGGTGGAACACCAGACGATTACGCAATTATTCCCGAAGGTAAAAAATTATTGACTATAGTCGATAAATTAAACGATGAACTTATTAATACAAATAAAGAAATACAAAAAAAAATAACCTTATCTAAACCATTATACAAAAAACAATCAATTGAACGTAGAGAGAAAACAAAAGAATTAGTAAATAATTTTATGGATTTAATTGTAGAGAAAAAAAAAATTTCAAATATGTTAAATGAATATACAAAATCAGGACAAGAAAAAGAAATATCTAATTTGAATATAACACAAAATTATTATTATTACATATTATTATTAGTGGTAGCGTTAATAGTTATTATATTATTGATTATGTTTAGCAGTTCTACGAGTGAAGAAAATGTTACAACTATTCAAACGGGTGGTAAAATGAAAAACTTCTTATTAAATTTGTTTTCTTAATATTTATATATAATGTCTTCACAATTACAGATTTTAAGTGAACAATTTAATTCATTATTAAATGAATATTCAAATACTTATCAAGATTATATGAACGCAATAAATACAAATGATACAAGTTTAATAAATATTCCAAACTCTTCATTTATTGGACAAACTAATATAAGTGTTACAAGCAATTCTAGTCAAGATGATTGTAATTCATCATGTACATCAAATAATTCATGTGTTGGCGCTACGTTCAATAACAGTACAAATGAATGTACTCTAGGTAGTGGCGATGGAGATGTTTTGTCAGATTCCAATTCGACAACAAGTGTAAGAAGTGTTATTTATTATGGATACAAATTAAAAACGTTAAATGATCAATTGCTGAATTTGAATCAACAAATGTCAGATTTAGTAAGTAATGATTATCAACAATACAAACAAAATAAACAACAATCAAAACAACAAGAGGACTTGTTAAATAACAACTATCAAGCTTTATCTGAAGATAGAGAGAAAATAAATACAATGATGAATGAATTCAAAACATTAAATTCGGCGTATGATAGTGAAAATATAAATTTAACTGCTAATTATTATAGTTATATTTTATTGTTAATAGTTGCCATAATACTAATAGTTATGTTAATGAATGTTTCGTCTAATTTTTCATCTCAACAAAGGGGTGGTGGTAATAAAAATAGTAATTTTTTTGTAATAGTAATATTATTTCTCTCTATAATCATATTTAATTCTCTAAAATAAATCATAAAACTTTAATATAATATTTTTTTAGTATAATATTATATTAATATGACAAGTATAATTAATTTTATAAATAGTAATTCAGAAACAAACAAGTTAAAAACAAAACAAAATAAAGATAGATATGATTATATAAACATAAGTCAACCTGTTCAATCTTCAGTTTCTTTAGAACAAGGTAATTTATTTAAAAAATATCAACATAAAATTCAAAAAATAATAGAACCGGATATCGCAAATATGAATTCAAAAGAAGGTTTTGATAATTTAAATGATGTTTTAAATTTGAAAGAAAACGGAATAACTAACCAATCTCAAAATATTATTAATGATAATAATTTTTCATCACAACAACAAATAATAGATAATTTGAGACAAGAATATCAAAATACTTTACAACAATATCAAGATTTAATGACACAAATAAAAAGTAATGCAACGAATTATTTAAGTCGTGTCAATCCTAATAATCCATATTTAAATAAAAATATTCGTTTCCCAAATGGTTCTGTCTTTTACGTTACAAATCAAGGTATCGCAAAACTTATACCAAGTCAAGATGTATGGGATTCTCTCAATATTCCAAAAGATTTTATTCAACTTGATATAAATTGGAGTGATAGTTATAATACACAGGGGACACAAATACCGACAAATCCTCCTTTAATTGTTGGAACACAACTTAATTCAGGACAAAGTTTAGGTAATGAAGGTAAAAATGTATTTGTAAACGAGTTTTTGCCTTCTAATGTAACCCCAACATATATGGGGTGTTATGCCGCTTCTCCAAATAATGATAATGTAACATTTATTGGCGGTTCTCCTCCATCTACAGATATATCTATAGAAAATGGAAACTTTGATCAACCTGTTCTCAAAAAAGATAGTTATAAAAATTTAAATGATAATAAAACAGTACCTGGATGGGGCGTTACTGCTTCATTATTAAATAATTCAAAATCTTGGGGTTATCCAACACCATATCCCAAAGGTAATCAATGTATAAGTATACAGAAAACTGATACGATACGACAAAATGTAAAACTTAAAACAAATATGACTTACACCTTAACATTTTATAGTTGCGGTAGAAATTGCTGTAAAAGTCCTAATTCAGGAAATCCAATAAACGTTCAACTTTATGACCAAAATATGAAATTAATATCTACAATTTATAAATTTACACCGCCTGTAAATAGTTGGACACTTTATTCTACGAGTTTTACGGTATCAAAGAGTCAAACATATAAATTATATTTTTCTGGAACGACTACAAACGCAGATAGATCAAGCGCCGTTCAAGGTATTAGTTTAGACGCAAATTTTACCGGTTCAGGAAATTATACATATGATGACTGTAGGTTATCAGCAATTAATGAAGGGTATCAATTTTTTGCTCTCCAAAATGTAAATACAAATACATCCAAGGGATTTTGCGCTGTAAGTAATAGTAGTCCTTCTCTTACACAATATGGGGAATCGATGATTCCAAGTGTCCAAATAACTTTATGGTCATCTAATACTGGTGGACAATCTGGTAATACATCAAGTCTAGATGGGAATGGTTCATTACAAGTTCTCAATTCAGGTGGAACTAGTGTATTTTCAACTCCTATTCCAGATAGTTCAAAACCTTCTGGAGGAAACTATATAGGATGTTATAAAATGCCTAGTAAATGGTCCGATACTTATAGAATTAGTGGTACTAAAGATCATTCAACAAGTTTTGATGATTGTCAAGATTTAGCGACCAACAATGGATTTTCTTATTTTGCATATCAAGGTTATTTGAAGAAAAATAACTCAAGACGTTGTTTGGGATTTAATGATTTAAAAACACCTACATCTCAAGGTGGTTCAAAAAATTGTAAATCAGAAACTAGCGCTGGTGATAGTGCTGGTGTTTTATATTCTTTAAGTGAAGACTTATATAGTTATTTAATTTTACAAGATGACGGTAATATGTGTATATATAAAGGAAGTGGTCCTAATGATAATCAAGGATTAATATGGCAATCTGAAACAAATGGAAAACAACAGAGCGCAAATTCTTCAATGCAAGCAACAAATAATAAATATGGTCAAAACTGGATGCCAAGTGGTTCAACATTAGCTGCCGGTGATTATTTAAGTTCAAATAGTGGTGATATGGTTTTAATGATGCAAGATGATGGAAATTTAGTTTTATATACTTTTCAAATGGTAACAAATTGTCAAACCATGAATGACGGTAATATGGGAGGTGGTGTCCAAGCAAACGCTGCTTATGATATAGGTAACGCAGCCATAACTAAAAATATGGGTCTCTTAGGATTTGTTGATGAAAATTCAATTTTATATTCTTATCCTAATTCAAATACCGCATACACAAATACATACAATGTTATTAATGGGATTGACGCTACAGGAAATGACATAAAAAACGCGTCATTTAGTGGCGCAACTTTAGATAGTTGTGAAGACGCTTGTAATTCAAACTCATCATGCGCTGGATTCGTAATGGATAGTGATCAAACAGTTTGTTATCCAAAAACTTCCGGAATGTATCCATTTGGCGGAAAAAGTCAAATTAATTCGAAGAGAAATATTTATGTTAGAGGAAAAATGCCTGCTTCACCACCGAAAGGTGTAAGTCAAGATACAAATAATATTGATTCTATTACATATAATAACTACATAATAGGCGGAAACTCTGATTCTATACAACAAAATGATTATGGATTAAGTAAGGTTACAGATACGCAAAAAGGGCAACTAAATCAATTAGAAGTTAAATTAAATTTATTATCGAATCAAATAAACGATTTGACAAATAAATTTGGTACAGGCGCTTCTAAAGCAGAAAATCAAGTTGAAACAAATATGAAGGAAATAGGTAATTATTTAAAGGACATAAATAAAATAAATAATAAAATAAAAAATTATGGTTCAAATTATGATAATATATTAAATGATAGCGATATTGTAGTTCTTCAAAAGAATTATGATTATTTGTTTTGGAGTATTTTAGCAGTAGGTTCGGTTTTAGTTACAATGAATATTGTAAAAAAATAAATATTTATAATTATATTATATAATTATCTTGTTATATTTTATATAATATGAGTCAATTATCAGATTTTGATCAAAATAATGAACAAATATTGAATGATATACAATCATTACAACAAATTGAAACACAACTATTTAATAATTTAGAGTCAAACCCTAATTTAACTCCACAACAGCAAAAACAAACTATTGAAAAAATGAATCAATTATCAAATATGCGTATTAATTTATATCAAACATTAAGTGGCATAAATAATTTTTACCAAAATGCATTGACTTCATCAGTTGGAACTTTAAGAGAACAGACAATAGCAGTCGGTATAGTTGAAAATGAATTAAATCAAGCTAAGAAGCGTTTAAAACTTTTAGAAGAAGAAAAAAATAATAAAATTCGTTTGGTTCAAATAAATGATTATTATGGTGATAAATACGCAGAGCATTCTGATTTGATGAAAATTATAATTTTTACATTAGTTCCAATAATTATATTAGTTTTATTGAAAAATAAAGGATTATTGCCTGACATAGTTTTCTATGTAATATTGGTTATTATTTCAATTATAGGTTCTTATTTCTTTTGGATTAGATTTTCTTCGATTATAAGACGTGATAACATGAATTATAATGAATATAATTGGACTTTTAATCCTGATGACGCTCCAACAAGTGATACATCCGGAACAGATAATGACCCATGGGTTTCACTTAAAGCACCTGGTACATGTGTAGGAGAATATTGTTGCTCCGATGGTCTTGTTTGGGATTCTTCGCTTAACCAATGTGTTATTAGTAATACATCAACAGAATCATTTGTAACTGAATCTATGGTAAATGATGTTTTAACTAAACAACAACCTAATAAGTTCAATAAAAATGATTATAAAATGGGAGGAGATTATCAAGGATTTCAATCTAAAAGTTTTATAAATAATTCAAAAATTAAGTAAAATTCTTATAATTGTATAATATAAGTAATGAATAATCAATTTAATACCAATTCTTCAGCTTTAAATAAATTTAATGATTTAATCGAACAAGCGTCACAGGCTTTATCTTGTGACGCCGAGTGTATGAAACTGAAAGAAATAAATAAATTAAAGCAAAACTACATAAACGCTCAAATTAATTTAGCTTCGGCGCCTGCTAAAGTTGAACTCGCAGAAAAAAATTTTGTTGTTTACACGAAAGGAAAAGTAGTATATGACGAATTAATGGACATAAAACTATATAATAAAGCGCAACAAATAGCGGACAAATTTACTGAAATTTTTGACAAAGAAGTAGCGGCAGCAGATAAGCAAATAAATAATTACGCTGCTTTACTCGTAAATTATAAAAATGTTGTTGATTTATATTTGAAATATAGAAAAGAAAATATTATGTTGTTTAAAAAATTAAAAGAACAAACAAATGATGTCTTGACTAATGAGAGAAAAACATATTATGAAGATCAACAAATCGATAATTTGAAATTCTATTATTTTTATTTTTTATTAACTCTATATATTATTTGTGTAATTTGTTTCGCTGTTTTCTCTCTAATTTATCCTTCACAAATGAATTGGAAAGTAAGATTAGCGTTATTATTATTGTTATTAATACTTCCTTTAATATCTACTAGAATACTAGGTTTGATAATTTATTTATTTATTCAACTATATAGTTTGTTACCAAAAAATGTTTATAAATAAAATATAAAAAAGAATTATTGTTTATATTTTATGTTTTACAATTTATAGAGTAGAGAGAATTTTGTTAAACTTCAAATTCATCTTCATTTTCATTTTCTGGATATAATATTTTTACACCATGCCATCCAGTTGTTTTACCTTTACCAAATTTCTTATCCATTGCTTGATATATTTCTTCTCCTTTTGGCGCTTTTTTGCTTCCTTGATTTTCTTCAAACCATACTTTAAATTCTTGTAATAATTCTTTCTTTTTAATCTTATCTTTGGGATTATCTGTTTTAATTATCTTTTCAACCATAAACGCCGAAATATGGTCTTGACCACATCTATATTTATTAGATGCTCTCATAACTGTTTCACAATCTTGAACAATCCCATCAGTTTCAAACGCTCTTTTTACTAATATACTAGCGAATACGGGGGCAAATAATGGTAATTTTTCTTTAAGAGTTTTATCTTTAACATATACATGTGGTGTTTCATCCGTATGTTCTTCACCTTCATCAACGAATTTTGATAAGAAATCACATTTTCTAATTCTTCTCCATGTTCCGTCGTCATTACTTTCAATATCAAACAAATTATTGGTACATACTACTAACTTAAATTGTGGTTCAAATGTTTCTGATTCGGAATATAAACCTCTTGCTTGAATTGGATCACCACCAGTTAATTCTTTCATTATACCTTCATTTAATTTTACACCTTTTGACGGTTCTTGCATTACAGCGTATCTAACACCTTTTAACTTAACTATTTCATCAGATGTGCTACCGATTCGACCTCTAGATTCAGTAACAAGAGTAATTGGAACGACCCCTTTATATTCACCTAAAACTAAAGACATCAAATCAGCCAAAATAGACTTACCGTTACTACCGCTTCCGTGATAAACATTAAATGTTTGGTTTTTATTTGAACCGATTAGACAAGACGCTAAATGATCCCACATATATCTATTTAAATCAGGAATGGGAAATAATGTCTCCATAAAATGTTTAACTTCATTGACTATTTTCATAAATTCAGGGTCATTTTCATTATAGGGAATATAATTAATATTTGTTGTTTTTGTTATATAATCTTCTGGATAACCATCTCTAAATACTTTATTTTTAAAATCGACAACCCCATTGTTAAAGCACAATAATTCTTTATTTGTATCTATTTTAGTTAAGAATTCTTCATCATAAAATTTTTCACCTGCTTCTCTCAAAATTTTATCTTTATCATTTGTCCTTTTTAATTTAATTCTTAATTCAGCAATTACCTTAATTCTTTTCTTTAAGAATTCTTCTCTATTGTCTTCTTTACCAGCGTATTCTTTTACTTCTCCACCTAATTGTTCTTCTTTTGATGAAAATAATAAATACAATTCTTCTGATATTTTTTTACGAAGACTGAGACCTCTGTCACTTAACCATCTATGTTTTTTAGAATCGTATTGATACCAACCTCGTTTATCGTAACTTACACAAACATATTCGTCTTTATATATGTGTTTTAATAAGATAGCTAAGTCATCTTCTGTGCCTGTTTCTACTGCTTTTTCTAAATAATAATCAATTGTGGTTTTTTTAATTTTTTCATATTCTTCAAAATTATCCTTTCTTAACCAATACATAATAGATTTGCGAGTTACTTGTTTCCCTTCTTCATTTGATTTTTGAAAATGTTTCCATTTTGCGTATAACTCAGGAATACTATCATAACTAAAATCAGATGCTTTGCTTCGTAATTTTATCCATGATAAGAATAGTCTTTCATCTGTATGTTTTAAAGCAAACGCAACTTGTCTATTTAATAGATGTGAACCTGGTTCATAATATTTTTCTGGTAACGCTTGCGTAAAATGATGTAATTCATTAATTTCGTAATCATTTGGACTTAAATTTTTCAACATAATAGATATTGCTTTATCTAAATTTTTTTCGTTTTTAATATCATAAATTGATATAGAATCTTCATCGTTTTCATTGTCATCATCATCGACGATTTCAGGTTTAAAATTAATTTTCACTCTGCTCGATGTTTTTTTAATCTTTGATTTTTTTTTGTTAGTTCTTTCATTATATTCGTTAATAATTTTAGGGTTAATTTCAAACTTTGGATGCTTGTCGTATTGTACTGATAATTTTTTAAAATTTTGTTTTAAATCAAAATTTTTTACTTCTTTTGGGTTAATTTGTAATTGACCATCAGATTGATCGGCGTGAACTTCATAATGATACGTTAATTCATACGCTTCATTGCCAGGTTTTTTTGAACCAAATAATTGCCAATTAGTTTTTCCTGTACTTATTCCACTATCTAAAACAGAATCCCATTCATTAATTAAAGGAAGGTCATCTTTCCAAATATTTTCTAATCTAATTAACATTTTGTCACGAATAATGCCTTGCATTATGAAATCAATTTGTAATCCAATTATCATATGTATTCCATCTTTAGTTAAACTACCATCCGCTAATCTATTAACGTTTGGTTTTTCAAAAATGAATACATCAAATGGAATGTTAGGTTTAATTATATAACATTCCTCAATTACTTCTAAATATTCGGTAATCATATCTTCAATATGAGATTCTGTATGTTGTCTCGTTATAACATCATAACTATATCGAAAGTCTAAATCAACCGCCATCGGACCTCCAGTTTCTAGTTGTTTTTCCGTCAAATATTCATTACGTTTATTAATAAATATAGATTTATAATACAATTCGTAAAATAATGGTAATTCTTCTTTAGGTATAATAAATTTAGCGCCATAAATATTTAAATCTTTATCTGGAATTCTTGTATGAGTTAATTTTATACCAGATTGACTATCTACAGCAGAATGCTTTGCTAAAAATTCATTTAAATCTCTGTATTGACACGTATTAGACATTATTTCACTCATTGTTAATATATTATATTAACATTTTTCTATTTCAATTTTTTTAAAATTAATATTACGTTTTTTAAGTAGTTTATGTAAAATATTAGATTCGATAATATAATTTAAAGACAAACTATTTAATTAATAGATTTTTGAAAATTGTTTAATAATTGGTATATTTGTCGTCTCTAATATTAATGTAAAATATGTTATCGCTGTCCGTTATTTATTTACGCTTTTATATTTTAAAAATAGATTTAAAAACTTTACATCATATTTATACAGTTTTAAAATGACTACTTTTATTTCAAAAGAATCCATCACACGATTAATTAAAGATGTAAAACAAATTTTCAAAAATCCATTGACAGATCAAGGCATTTATTATATACATGATGATACAGATATTTTAAAAGGATACGCTTTAATTATAGGACCTTCTGATACACCTTACTTCGGCGGTAATTATTTTTTTGAATTTAATTATCCTAATGATTATCCACATAGTCCCCCAAAAGTTACATACCATACTAACGCTAATAATGTTCGTTTTAACCCTAATTTATATGTATCTGGAAAAGTATGTGTTTCTCTCTTAAATACATGGAGAGGCGAACAGTGGACATCATGTCAAACAATATCAACAGTTTTATTAACATTATGTACATTACTTAACGATAATCCATTACTTAACGAACCAGGTGTTTATGATAATCATAGAGATATTAAAAGTTATAATGAAATTATACTTTTTTCTAATATTGATATTGCTATTTGTGACATCATTTATAAAAAATCTTATGTTTATATGCCTTTTTTTGACAATTTTTATCCATTTATTAAAGAAAATTTTATTAAAAATTATGATAAAATACTTGAAATTTCTGATAAAAAAAATAGTGAATTTAATATGGAATCTAGAGATTTCACAACTCACATGTATAGTATGAGAGTTAAAGTTGATTATAATAAAGTTATTGAAAAATTAAAAAATACCATGAAATTAATAGATACCAAATAAACTTATTTATTTAGATTATTTATTTATTTTAAAGAAAATTGAAATAAATAAATAAATTAAAGATATATTATATAAAAAATGCATTTCTGTTCTATTTGTTCTAACATGTATTATATACGTATCAATAGTGAAGACCCCAATAAATTAGTTTATTATTGCCGTAAATGTGGAAATGAAGATAAATTATTAGCGATTCAAAATGTATGTGTTTCAAAGACTCAAGTTAAAAAATCTGAGCAAACGTTTAGTCATATTATTAATAAATATACTAAACTAGACCCTACTTTACCAAGAATAAACAATATATTATGTCCTGAACCAAATTGCGCAACAAATACACAAGGAAAACCGAGAGAAATTATATACATAAGATATGATGATTCTAATATGAAGTATATATATCTATGTTCTGAATGTGACACCGTTTGGCAAACTAATCAAAATGTATAATCTTTAATAATTCGACTAAAGTTCTAACCACAAATCAGTTTAAATTTAACCATTTTAGGAATTTAATTTTTTATTGTGAAAAATTAAATAAATAATTTAAAAGAAAATTGAAATAATTTATTTAAAAGTATCTTTAGTTAATATAATAACAATGAGTGACGATGAATATTATTCTGATGACAGTTCTAATTCTGATACTGAATTAAATACAACACAAAGAAAAAAACTATTATTTAAAACTTCTAAAAAATATGAAAATAATGATGATATAGATGATTCTATTGTTGATGATGAAGATAGAGATGAAGATGAAAATGAAGAACAAGATGATGAAGATGAAGATGAAGAACAAGATGATGAAGATGTTGATGATGAAGAAGAAGAAGAAGATGAATTTGAAGAATCTGATGAAGAAGAAACCGATTACGCTGGCGGCGCTGACGAAAAAAATGAAGAAAGTGATATGGAAAATGAAGAAAAATCTCAAATTAAAGAAGGACAAACTAATAAATCTACTAAAAAATCGAAACCAAATAAAAGTTCACAACCTTTAATTATAAATGACGATGATGAAGATGATGATGAATATGATGATAATTATTTACAAAAATTTGATAATCAAATTACAAAAAATTACATTATGGATTTTCATCCCGAATGTCTAAATCATAATTATGATGAAATTATGCTGTTAACTAAAGTCACTAAAAATTCTGACGGAATTATTGTAGATGATTTACATAAAACAATACCTTATTTAACTAAATACGAAAGAGCTAGAATTTTAGGTCAACGTGCAAAACAAATCGAAACAGGCGCAAAACCACTTGTAAAAGTTCCTGAAAACATAGTTGACGGTTATATTATTGCTGAATTAGAATTGAGAGAAAAAAAAATACCTTTTATTATCAGAAGACCTATTCCTAATGGAGGAAGTGAATATTGGAAATTACAAGATTTGGAAAATATTATATTCTAAAATATATTAAATAATGTATTAAATATATATTAAACTTTAATATATAATGTTAAACTTTAATTACGCTTTTAAAATGAATGAATATCTACTTAATTTATTTAATAAAAATAATATATTTGAAAAATTTACGAATTTAAAATCACAAATAAATGTTTTTATGATATTAACGTCTTTTATAGGTGTATCCCTGTTGTATAAAAATATATTAGATACATATACAAGTAATATTATTGAAGATTCTTCTTTATTTATAGAGGAAGAAACCCAAAAATTTTTTATTGAGCAAAATAAAGTTAAAAATAATTTATCAATGTTAAACAATAAAATAGACAAAAATGACAATAAATTATCATCATTAATTTTAAAATTAACAACAATTTGTGAAAATATATTAATTTCAAATGAAAAAATTGTTAAATTATTACAAGAAAATGATAATAATATAAATAATATTGACAAAAAAAAAGAACATGAAACACCGCTATTTTATTTAAACGATATTATTAGTAATTCATCTGTAAATATTGATTTACAAAATAATAATGAAAATGAAAATGAAAAAGATGATATTCATAAAAAAATTCTCTCTAATACTGAAATAATTTCTAATATTGAAAATAGAATTATTGATAATAGTAATAATAAGGATGATAATAATGATAATAATCATGATAGCAATAATATGAATAAAAGTTATTATGAAAATTACGATGAATTATTAGATGATTGTTATGATTCAATACCTTGTAATAATACAAAAAAAGCAATAGGTATAAATTTTTTTAAATGGTAACCTATATTATGGTAAATAGTTAAAAAATAAAAAATACTATATTTTAAATTATTATGAAAGTAGCGTTATGTTTTATAATAAATTACGAACATATTTTAAATAAAGAACATATTTGGAGAGAATGGATAGAACCAAATAAAGACATAATAAATATATATTTTTTTTATGGAAATAAAGAAAAAATCAAATCAAAATGGATTTTAGAAAACACGATACACCCTGATTATATTATGGAAACCAGTTATTATCATGTTGTTCCAGCGTATTTATCTGTTATGAAATTTGCATTATATCATGATACAAAAAATCAATGGTTTTGTTTTTTGACAGATTCTTGTTGCCCTATTATTTCTCCGAAAAGATTCAGATACTTATTTTATAAAAATTATAATAAGAGTATTATGAGTTGGAAAAAGGCTTGGTGGAATATAGACTTTCATAAAAGAGCAAATTTAGCCATGTTACCAAAAGAACTTCATTTAGCGAACGATCCTTGGTTTATTTTAAAGAGAGAAAATGTTTGCCATATATTAGACTTTATTATTAAGCAAAATTCCGTAACTAAAATGATATGTAATGGTGGATTAGCTAATGAAAGTTTATTTGCAATAATATTATATGGTTATAAACAATTAGAATCTAAAAATAAAGATGTAATTTCTGCGATTACTCACATTACAGATTGGTCTAGAATGACTAGCGCTACAAGTCCATATATTTTCAGAGATATTGATTCAGAAGGAAAAAATATTCAGTTTATTAATAAAGAGTTAGAGAGAAATAAGTATTCTATATTTATTAGAAAAGTAGCGCCTGAATTTCCAGATTCTATTTTAAGACATTATCTTTTTGAACAATATGAGGAAGATAATAAACTTGTATTGAATCCACCATTTACATTGTTATTCACACTTAAAAATGGATTTTTTGTTTTTTTATTTTTAGTTTTTCTCTCTAAGATGTTTTATATTATACAATAAAAAATTGAATTTATTTTTAATCGTAATAATATTTATAAATATATTAAATAACACTATGCCATACATCTATATAATTCGCACTCGCGCCTCTGTTAATATAAATGAACCAGTTTATAAAATAGGTAAAACTAATGACTTTAATAAAAGATTATTAGGTTATGATAAAGGTAGTGAGTCTATATTAGTTTTATATGTAAATGATTGTGATAGTTTTGAGAGAATATTATTAGAATTATTTAATTTACATTTTATAAAACGAACTGATTATGGAAATGAATATTTTGAAGGTAATTTGTCTAAAATGATAAACATTATAATAGATAAATTCAATGAACTTAACATGTGTTATTCCCATAAAGATAATGAAATAGAAGGACAAAAACAAATAGAACCTTGTATGAATAACAATCAAGAATTATTAATAAAAAAACGAAATTTACTACAAAAAATATTTAATAAAGTTAATGAAAAGAATATAAATAAATTTGCTAATGATTTTATTCAAGTTACAAGTAATTTACATAATCAAGAATGTAGAAATATGATTTGTAATTTACAGAATTCAATAAGCAATTATAACGTTAATATTATAAATTCTAAAAGAAATCTAAATATATGTGTTTATAAAAAATTTGGAGATTACTTACAAAATAATAGTAATATATTATTTGAAATAACTTATAATCATTTGTATTCTAACACTATAGAAGTTAAAAATTTTTATAATTTATTTAACAAAATAATTTAATTAAGTATTCAATAAATTATAAAAAATTGAATTTATTTTTAATTGTAATAATATTTATAAATATATATTAACACTTCCAGCGATTTCCACAAATGCATTGCACAAAACACGTCATCGGTTCATCACAACTACGTGTTTGCTGTAAATAATAAGTACATTTATTTCCTTTGCATTTTCTGCACGTAAATAGTTCAGTTGACGCGGCCATATTAACTTCAAATTTATTTTTATCGCGTTTAGATTTGATTTCAATAAGTTCTGACCATTTATCAAAATCTAATTCTTGATGAGTCATAAAAGCAATTAAATGAGGTTTTAATGTTTCATTATTAACTTCTTTAATTAATTTATCAGTTAAGTTGTTCAACACACTTCTAAGTCGATCAATATAAATTTGAACAAATAATTTATTTTCCCATTTTTTTACGATCTTTTTTTGATTCGCTTCTTTTACGGTGTAATTGAATATTCCCTTTTCCAAATTTATACTCGCTTTTTCATTATTAAATTTTTCATTAATTTTTTTTCTAATATTTTCTCTAAAACTGTCAGGATTCTCAATCTTATAAATAAGAGACATTATTCTATTGATTTAAATATAATAAATATATTTAAATTAATATCAATTTTAATTTAATTAACTTTGTTGTAAGTAATAATTATATAACCTTATTTTTTAGGTTTTTGTATATCGTAATCGTAAGATTCCTCTGATAATTCAGAATCTACATCTTCTAAAATAATTTCATTACTTTCTTCACCATTACTCTCATCATCTTCTTCATCACTATCACTACCACTATCTGTTTCATAATCATCATCATCGTCATCATCATAATCATCACTACTCCCATCAACGACAAATCCATCCTTTAAATAACCTTCCTTTGTTTTCATTTTTTCAGGCACATTAGCCAGTTCATCTTCTTCTTCTTCATCATCTTTTGCAGTAGACGAAAGATCTTCAAAACCTCCAAATAATTTTTCATAAATCTTATCCCATAACGATATACTTAAATCAGTGTAAATTTTACCTTTACTCTCATCTTTTATTTGCGCAATTATTACACAATTGCCAAAAAATAATTTAGTATCAATAGGAGGCGGAAAATCATATTTATTTTCTGAATTAGGACGACCATCAGTTTTACCAAATACTTCTATACAATATTTTTTCCCTTCAATTTTTGTATTCCATTCTACTTGTTTTAAAAAATCTTCCCCCTTTTTAAATCCACATTTTTTATATAAATCTTCGAGTTTAAATTCTTTTATTGATAATGGTTTTAAATTTCCTAATTTTTCAACAATAATGACACTTAATGATTGCGACATAATTATATTTATAATGAATAGGTTTAAATAGTTTACACAATATAATTATAATGAAGGTTTATATAAATAATTTAAATTTAGATTTATTGTCTCACTTTATGACGTCATTAACTGATTATTTAATCCGTACAGAAATGTATACATTAATTTATTCAATAAATGGTATATATAAGGCTTCAGAACGTATTAAAAAATTAGAAGTTGTTGACGATAGTTTTGAAACTTTTTTTTATTTTTATGAAAATTTTTCATTAATTGTAGATAAATCATATTTTAATGAAGTAGATGCCTATAACGTTGACCCTGAACACATATCTACTAAAGTCAAGAGACATATTTATAAAATAAGTAATGAAATAGATATAGAGTTGATTATAGAAGGTTCAGATAATGATAAATTTATACCAAATGATTTATATTTTGAATTACCATCTAATTTAAATATTAACGATAAGTTAGTTAAAAAAGAATTAATTGTGTTTTTATCCCTCTTAAAGTAATATCGTAATATAATATGGTATTGTGGATTATCCAAATTACAATTATATCTTTATTGTTGATATTTTTAGTACATTATCTTATAAATTTTTTAAAATCAACATTAACTGTTCCAAAAGTAAAAGATTTAGTAAATACTCCAACACAAAAATATGAAGATATGTTTAATATAATTAAAAGTTCAAATACTCCTACACAAGAACACACTATTATAGATTTATTACCTAATAATAATACTGATGAACCTACAATGAAAAGAGAATTAAAAAACTTTTTAAAAAAACAACTACATGATTCTTCTAATACAAACAACATTGAACCTTCTTTTTTAGGATTAGATTCTATGTCTAATATTGATACATTTTTAAATTATTAAATAATTTAAAGATAAAACATTATTATAATATAATACAAATAATGATATTAACACAGACGGATAAAAGTATTATATTAAGTAATTTTCCAAACATTAAACTTTCTTATGAGAATATTATTTATAAGAAAGTTTTGAATTGTGATTTCATTGTAGCTATACCAAAAGGTAAAAAATGTTTCGCATGGTTTACTTATAAAGACGACGAACCTGTTTGTTTTATTCTTGAATTAGGTAATGGTAAAGAGATTAATGATATAAAAGTTATAAAAGCGTGTTATTCAACTGAATTATGTTATGGAACTATAATTTACGGAACATTATTTTTTTCATCCGGAAATAAATTTTTTACAATTGAAGACATATTTTACTATAAAAATGAAAACTTTTGTAGAGATAATTGGACAAATAAATTAAATAAAATATGTCAAATTTTAGAAAAAGATATAAAACAAGTAACTTATTCAATTAAAGATTCATTTGTTATTTTTGGTAGTCCAATTATATGTAAATCTCATCATGAAATTATAAAAAAATTAGATGGGTTAAATTATAATATAGACGCTATACAATTTAAATTATTCAATAAAACAAATAGTTGTTTATTTATGAATTATGAAGATTATATAAATGAAAAATTTAAAATTCACAAAACATCAACAAGTTATAAACAAAATAATATAAATACACAGAGAGAAAAATCCGAATTTATATTTAACATTCGACCAGATATTTGTGATGACATTTACTATTTATATTCATTAAATGAAAATAATGAAGAAGAACAATACAGTATTGCTTTAATTCCGGATTATAATACGAGTGTCATGATGAATCAATTATTTAGAATAATTAAAGAAAATAAAAACTTAGATGCGTTAGAAGAAAGCGATGACGAAGAAGAATTTGAAAATGAAAAAATAGATAAATTTGTATATTTAGATAAATCATATAAAATGTTGTGTGTATTTAATTCAAAGTTTAAAAAATGGGTGCCAATTAAAACGGTAAATGATAATGAAAAAGTTATAGAAACAAAATACGTTAGAAATTTTTACAAATCAACTGAATTGATTCATAATCAAAAAAAAACAAGATAAATATTATATATACAATATATATGTCAGGTTCAGGAGCATCTAATTTAGGTTATGGTAATATATATCCTTCAAGCGACATAAACGGTAATTATGTAAATATTGATAGTTCTAATTGGCCAGGTTCTTTTAGTAGCAATGAAATACCAGGTCTTCCTGGTTTAGCTGGAGCAAAAAATAATATTGACGCAGCAGCGAGTAAAGTTCCAGGTATTTGCCCATTAAAAGGAGGCGCAAAATTATTAAAAAGAAAAATAAAAAATATCACTAAAAAATATAAGAAGATGAAAAAAGGAAGTAGAAAGATGAAATCTCTTAAACATAGGTTAAGGTCGCGAATGGCTTCTAGACATTTAGCGAGAAGATTTGCTGGTGGTTCAAAAACAAAACGCTACAGACGAGGAAGAAAACAACGCGGTGGATATTCTCAATATCAAAATAACTTGCCAATGACACCTACATATAAAGTTGCTGGCGTTGATTTACCTGCAAGTGAATTAGGATTAGCCAATCCTCCTCCAATTACTGCGTTAAGAAATTGTACAAATTGTGTAGACAATTATAATCATTATACTAACACTGGTTTTTCTAGCGAGGGTCATTAAATATTTTTATAGTTACATCATATTATAAAAATATTTATTTTTTAATTGGCAACAAACATTTGCCACATAAATATTTATCCTTTGATTTTTCTATACATTCTTCATCGTCATCATCTTCATCAGAATTATTTGTAATACTTTTATCTGATGAACTATTGCTTTTAAGTGTAATTGTTTTTTTAGATGTTTTACCTTTAGGTTCAAAATTCTCTCTAAATTCATTTATTAGTTTCCATTTTTTTAAATCCAAAGAATAATTTAAATTGTCTGTTCCAATAATTCTATAGTTTTGTTTCTTATAATAAGATTTTCTTTTTAACCATTGTCTCTGAAATACATCATGAGAATCAACAAAATCATAAATAGTAGGTGTAGTAATGGGATGTTTTGCTCTTAAAATTCGCCCTACAATTTGAACTACATCTGTCTTTGGTGTAATTAAAAATTCAGTAGTTAAACTTGGAATATCTAATCCTTCACTACACATAGAATACGTCGCTAAGATAACATGTTTTTTTTCAGATTCTTTTAATTCTCTCTCTTTCATTCCACCAACATAAAATCCAACAGACGCCAAATTTTTACATACGAATTTATCATAAATATAATTTAATATATTTAAATTATGAGACATAATAATTGTATGTACTTCGGTAATAGGTTTGACATATTCATTTTCAATGTAATTTTGTTCATATTTTAAGTTTTTTTTACAGTTAGGGCATTTTGGAAACATTTTTTTCTTATCTTGAATTTTTGGAGAGATTTCTCTCATACAAGGTAAACAATAATAAATACAATCGCAACAAGTATTTTTAACTAAATAATTTACATTAGAATTACATAGTTTACAATTTGGATTATTTTTATCCATATTTTCTTTATTCTCTCTAATTATGTTTTCATCAATATTTTCAACAGAAATATAATCAACAATTGTTTTAATTATAAACTCTGTTCTTCGATTGTATTCACATAATTTACTTATCATAGAACTAATTTGCGGATTTCCTCTATAATCGTAGATAATTTCATTAAAATCTTCATCAGTAGATTTATATGTTAACGCTCTAACTTCAACAATATTTTCATTTTTTCTCTCTGCTTTATGTATAACATCTCCTAAAAACATTTTAAAAACTGAAGTTGTCCCGTCTTTTCTCTCCATAGTTGCAGATAACCCTAACATATATTTTGTTACAACTTTAAACAATGAATTAGAAAATGTCTGACTTGATATATGATGTACTTCATCAATTATGGTAAATCCAAATTCATCAAATATTTTTTGGTCATAATCCTTTGTAATTAAACTTTGTAACATACATAAAACAATATCCTTATCTTTAACGTCTAATATAGGACCCTGTATTTTCCCTATTCTTGCTTGTGGCAAAAAATGTTGAATTCTCTCTATCCATTGATTCATTAAAAATTCTTTATGAACAATTACGATTGTTTTTCTTTTTAATTGTGTTGCTATATATAGTGAAGCAGATGTTTTTCCCCACGCAGTATGTAATTCGAGTAATCCGCCTCCACATTTGACACTTTGACAATGATCTAAAAATTTTTGGATGACGGGTGCTTGATAATCTCTCGGTTTTCCGTTGAAAACTAAATTGATTTCAACGCCTTCTGACAATTTATATTGTTTTGGTAATCCAAAATTATCGATTCCATAATAGTGTGGGACATAAAATTTATTAGATGACTCTCTATAAGCGGGAAATGTTTTACATTCTCCAGCAATTGGTGAACCCATAACAAATGGTTTAATAGTTAAATCATTTCTTATTTGTTTTTCTTCTTCAATTGTAAGCGCACTTTTAGGTATAGTGTAACCTTTTTGTCCTAAATAAGTTTCCATAATTGTTACTATTATTTAGTAAATTGTATTTATATCATTTTGACAAAGTTTTAAAAAATGTTAAATAAATAAAATCTATAAATATGATATATGGAAGACATTTCTGATTTATTTAAAAAGCAAAATATGGGAGAACTTGTATTAGTTATATTATTTATTATATATTTAATATTGGGTTTAAAGACTCCTGAACCAATTGCGAATTTAGTAGATACTTTAATTGGTAAAATTGTTATATTTTTAATTGTTATTTATTTATTTATTAATTCTAATCCACTTTTAGCTGTATTATCTCTTTTTGTAGCGTTTGATTTAATTAGACGTTCATCTGCCGCTACAGGAATTGACGCTTTACAAAATTACGCTCCATCTGAAAAGAAAAAAATGTCTCAGTTTACAGCGTTTAATCAATTCCCTTATACTTTAGAACAAGAAGTTGTTGCTAAAATGGCCCCCTTAGTTAAGTCTGGATGTTGTATTACTCAAGCAAGTTATAAACCCGTATTAGAAAATACTTATGACGCTTCACCATTAACAAATTATAACTAAATAATAATATCATTCATTATTTATTATTATTTAACTTTTTACTTCTAAATTTTTTGACAAGTTAGGCATTTTTAGACCTGCGTTTGATGTTATTAAACTATAAAAATAATTCATCGTAACAAAAACTAATGTAAACAATATACAACCTATTAGTATTTGAATTATTGTTTTTGTAACGGGACTATTTAATAAATTAGAAAAATCATATGATGTTGAATTTGTTGTGTATTCTACAGATGTTTCTTCT
>Ga0129336_10000097_pt1 | contig 40555 bp, 44 predicted proteins | sample CPB6_02_DNA_FD_96878 | JGI IMG/M metagenome (GOLD analysis project Ga0129336, IMG submission 96878) | Freshwater to marine salinity gradient microbial communities from Chesapeake Bay, USA - CPBay_Sum_0.6_0.2_DNA | ecosystem: Environmental > Aquatic > Marine > Coastal | place: USA: Chesapeake...
TGATAATGAAATTAAAAATTTAAATAATGATTTATTGTTGAAAAATAAAGAAAAAGATGAATTATTAGTTTCTTTTGATAATATTAAATTTGATATTAAAAATCCTAAAAATTTAATTCTTTTTTTCATTTTAAGTGATTTACATATTCGAAATGGTAATGATATTAATTCTAGATTTGATGAATATAAATCGGTTTTTAATAATACTATTTTATATTTAAATAATATTATTAAAAAAATAATTTATCTTTTGATGATTTTATTATTATAACTGGTGATATCTTTCATAATTGTTATAATATTAGTAATTATGGTTTATTATTATTTAATCATTTCAAATATGTAAATATCTAAAAAAATAAAAAAATAATTATTTTTTATTTTTATAAATCAATAAGGTTCAATTGGTTTAAAATTTAAAAAAATAGTATTTTATCATTTTTATCCATAAAAAATTTAATACTTTTTATTATAATAACTATATATATTTAAATATATATATTTTCTTTGATTATTTTAATTATTTGATTTTTTAAAATTTTAAATTTAGCAGAACTAATATCTAAATCTAAATAATTTAATTTAGAATGAATTAAATTATATGTTTTTATATCTTTAATAATTTCATTAAAATCATTTATATTATTTTTATAATATTCGTGTAAATATTTTGTATTATTTAATAATAAAAGCTCTGAAAAATCATTAATATCCTTAAATACCCATTTATCATTATTTTTAACTAAACAACCAGTATTCTTATTATATTTAATATTATGATTTTCTGGAAATTCTTTATTATAATGTTTTAATTTTATATATTTTGGAACATAACAATCTTCGCTATTTTTAAATAATTCTAATATATTTTTAATACCAATATAATCTAATCTTTCTTTTTCAAAATTATTAATAATAAAATTATTAGTAATATTATTAGTTATATTATTTATAATATTATTGGTAATATTAGTAGTTATATTATTATTTAATACATGAATTATACTTTTAGGTTTGCAATTATTTTTTTTCATATGTTTAGATTTATTTCCAGATGAACTAAAATGATGCATACATTTTGGACATGTTAAACTATCAATACCTATACATTTATTTTCGTGTTCAATATAATTTTTTTTAGTTTTATATTCTTTATTACATTTTTTACATCTATAAATTTTTTCTTTTTCATTTTGGATATTTTTAGTTTGATTTTGGATAGTATTAAAATCATTTTGGATATTATTTTTTTGATTATTTATATTTAAAATTAAATCTTTATGAACAGCATTCTGATGTCTTTTTAAATCAAAATGTCTTTTTGTCATATAATTACATAACGCACAACAATAAAATTTAGTTGTCATAACATAAATGATGTATGTATTTTATATTTAAATATAAATTTAAGAACATACTTAAATAATTAACGCATTAATAGTGCAGGTTATATATTTTTCAAAAAAGCTACAATAATTTTTTCCAATAAAAATAATTAAAAATAAAGAATTATTAGTTTTAAATTATTATAAAAATAAAAAAATTATTTTTTTCCTCCAATTCTAGATATACTTTTTAATGAACTTTTAATTGTTTTTTTAATATCTAAAGCTTCTAATGCATTATTAATGATAAATTTAAATAAATCCGAAATTGTTTGTATTTGATTTTCATTAATATCTAAAAGTTGTAATAATACTTTATATCGCGAAAATATATTTGTATTAAAATCAAATAATATAGTGTAGTCTAATTCTTTAAAAGTTTTATCATATAAATTATTAAAACTGACTTTTTCCATATGATTAATATATTGTATATTTTTATCAATATTAATTTTATTTTTTAATATAAAAAATTCAATATTTTTACTATTATTATATTGCTCAATAATATCAATAGAAGAAATAAATGTATTTTTTAATAATCTATTAAATATATATGTTAATAGTATATTAATGGCATTAAAAATATTTTTAAAATAATAAAAATATATATTTATATTACTTAATTTAAATTTAAATACTGAAAATTTACCTATACTATTAAAAATATAAAACATTTTTCTTAAAAAATTTAAAATATTATTTGTAGTCATAAAAGCATTATTATAATATAAAAATAATTTATCTACATTATTTTTAATATCAACAATAAGATTTTCTAATAGTAAATCAGCTATTTTTTTTAGATTATTTTTTATTGTATTATAAAAAATATTATTGTTAAATAAAGAATAATGTAAATTTACATTTAATGCTAAATAATTAGCAGGTAATAAATAATTTTCCTTTAAATATCTTTTAGTTTCTTCATCTAATTTTTCATATTTCTTGTATTTTAAATCAAATCTATGAAATCTTTTAGAAAAAGTATTATACATATGATGTGTAATATTATCTGGCAAAGGATTTTCATCATTAATTGTTTCATATGAACTAGACTTAGAAATATCTTTTACTTTTATTCCATTAATATATTTATTTAATGATTTACTGCTCATATAATTATTCTATAAATAATTATATATTATTTATTTTTTTTCCCTCCACTTCTTGGTATATCTCTTAATGAACTTCTTAATGAAGTTCTTGGTAAAGTTCTTTGTAAAGAACTTCGTAAAGTTCTTAATTGAAGACTATTATATAAACTTTGTAATGCATTATTAATAATAAATTTATAAATATTTGATCTTGAATTAAATATTACACTATAATTAATTTTAATATATTTTAACATTATTTTATAAAAAGATGTAAAAAAATGTATATCAAACATATTAAGTACATATGGATTAATTTTTATTTCATTTCTATTAAAAATATATGTTCTATAAATATTAAAATTATTAATATTTATTTTATTGTGAAATATATTTAAAACAAGATTTGTTTCATCATTTTCTATTTTATTTATAGGATTTATTAGTGTATTTTTTAATAAATAATTTAATATAATAGCTATTAATATATTGGTATTATTAAATATCCTTCTATAATAATCAATATAATATTTTTCGTTTTCTTCATAAATTTTAAATAAATTTACAATATCACTATTATTTATAATATAATTTAAATTTATATAAAAATTCATAATATTATTTACATTCATATAAGCATTATCATATGTATCAAAAAGCTTATTAAATAAGTCTAATATATATTTATATTTAATAAAATAATTTGTTAATTTTATTATCATTTTTATATAATTAAATTTAATTTGTTTATAATAATAATTATTTTTAAATAATGTATTATTTAAATTAACATTTAATTCCGGATTTTCCACTGGTAATAAAAATGTTTCCTTTAAATAATTTTTATTTATTTCATTTAAGTTATCATATTTCTTCGGTTTAGAAGTTCGATATATACTTCTTTCAATTCTTAATTTAGTATAATCTACACCTTTAGGTAAAGGAGTATCAAGTTTTCTTATATCAGTTTCAATTGCATTATCATATGTAGGTGAATTGATTTTTGATGATGATGAAAGAGATTTAGATTTAGGTTTTTGTTTTGATAACGAGGAGTTTTTATATCCTTCTGTTAAGAATTGTATTTGTTTTAATAAATCATCTTTTCTATGTATTTGATTAATACTCATTCTCTATAAATAATAAATAAACTTTTATTTTTTTTCTAATAAAAGATAATTATTTAATAAATAATCTTTAATAATATCACTAACTTTAGACCAATTTTCTTGAAAATCAAAAGAAATATATGTTATTTTATTATTATTAGTTTTAACTCTTTCATTCCAACAAAAATATAAAATTTTAATATTATTATTAATTGGATAAATTAAATCATAAATTTTTAATAAATAATCAGTAGCATCAATACCATATTCAATTTCATCTAAATAATAATTTAAATATTTATTTGGACCATCTGCATATATTAATATTGCATCATTTTTAACAATATCTTCTAATAATCTTTCAAATCTTATTTTACATTTATTTTTAAATTCATCATTAATATTATAATGTGTAATTCCTAAACCTGTATTTTTATTCATTTGACATTCAGAAATATAATCAATTTTAATGTAATGTTCATTTCCTAAATATTTATAATATTCATAACCATTTGTCATATATTCTATACATTTATCAATATTATCATTAATAAGTATATTTAATATATTATAAGTTGTATTTGCAGGACACCAAGACCAATCAAATGGATATGCTTTTTCTCTTAAATTTGCACGTCTTATTCCTTCAGGTACAGAACAATGTAATCCTATAGGAATAAAAATCATTTTTAATTTAAAGAAATATTATTATAATGAATAAAAAAATGAAAATACTAACAGCAACGGTAAATAATCCATTATTTATAGAAATGCAATATCATACATTAAAAAAATATATGAAGAATGATTATGAATTTATTGTTTTTAATGATGCAAAAGAATTTCCAGATTTTACAAATGATGGAAATATAAATATAAAAAAAGAGATTGAGAATAAATGTAAAGAATTAAATATAAAATGTATAAATTTAAATAATGATAATCATAAACAAATAACTTGTCCAGCAATAAGATGTGCAATGTCAATGAATGAAATGCATAAATATTATTTATCAAATCCAGATAAATATTTAATAATAGATAGTGATATGTTTTTAATAGATTATTTTGATATAAATAAATATGAAAATTATAAATCTGCAATTTTATTACAAGAGAGAGATTATAATAATAGTAAGATTAAATATTTATGGAATGGTATAGTATATTTAGACACAACAATTAATAATAATTTAAATTTAATAAATTGGAATTTAATTTATGGTTTAACAGATGTAGGTGGTTATACTTATGAATGGTTAAATACTCAAATAAAAGAAAATGAAAGAATACCAGAAACAGAAGAAATTAGATATAATAAAGAAAATATATATAATACATCAAATATATATTTTATAAAACATTTATGGTCATTAAGTTGGGATAATTCTGAAATGCCGGAAAATTTAAAAGATAAAACAGATTTAATTTCCTTTATTTCCACTGATCCGAGAAATAAAAATAATAAATATTATTGTGAGATATATGATAATTGTTTTTTACATTATAGAAATGGTGGTAATTGGTTAAAAGAAGGTTTAAATTTTCATAATGATTTGACTAAAAAATTGTATAATTCAATTTTAAGATGTTAAAAGAAATCCGTTAATACCAATAACTGCAGTAATATGAATTAAAGCGTGAAGATTAATAGCCTTTTCTTTATCTTTTGTTTTTTGTTCTAATTTCCATATTAACATAACAAGTAATGATGAAAAAAAGAATATATTCATTAAAAATAAAAGTCTAATAGTTGCATAAATGGCTAATAAATGTGCAACTATTTTGTCTATTTTATGAATTATTTTATGTTCAATACTATGATTTAAAATACTTAAAATTGTAATAGTTAAAGAAATAAAATGTAAAAAATCATCTCTTTTATAATATGAATGTAAAACAACAGTTCCGAATAAAGTAGATGTCAATTGTAATTTATTCAAAGATGACATTAATATTTATAATTTTAATTATTTTTATATCATAAAAACAAAAAAATAACCAACAAAAATCAAAGGTATTTAGAGTTTTTATTGTTTTTCAATATAATCCTTTAAATAGAGCTCATCATCTTTTTAGTTGGTAGAGCAAGAACAGTAAATCGTCGTGCTTCTAGAATAAATAAAAATAAGAATAAATCATTTTTTATTTAATTATAATCAAAATTAAAACAAATAAATACAAAAACTAATAAGTCTTTGTAAATTTTTTTGTATTTTTTAGGTCTGCTATATTTCTATAACATACGGTTTTTATAACATCACATATCTCCAAACATCCCGTCAGCCCTAAACATATAAACATATTAATAATAAATAATAATCATTTTTTTTATAATATGTAATAAATTAATACAAAAAAATTATTCAGGAACAGGAATTAAGATATCTTCAATTTCATCTCGACAAATATCACTAATAATATTCCTTCCCTTAAAATCAAATATATGATCATAATAACACTTATTATTTAAACAGAAATGACCATCATAACACCAATTAGGTTTTTTCGGAAACTCGTATTTATGATTGAATAATTTACATTCTTTCCAATAATAATCGATACAATCCTTGACTTCAATTCTTTCTTCTGCTGTCAAATAAAAAGCGTGTCTTCTCAAACATTTGGTATCAACACACGAAACAGGATTTGCACAAATCGGTGGCAAATTCATTTTTTTCAAATATAAAATTAAAATTAAATCAATAAATCAAAATTTTATTGAAATAAAATAAAAATAATACAAAAAAAATTAACATAATGAATTAAATATTTTTTTTAATAATTTTTTATTTTCTTTGAATTTATCTTTATATAGTTTTTTATAATCATCAGATTTGCCATTATTTTTCATAATTTCTAAAAATTCTTGTAAATTTTCAATTTGTTTTTTATTATAATTCATAGAAAAATCATTAATATATAATAACATAGCATTTGAGATAGAACTAATAATAGTATCATATAATTCTTGATTAAGTTTATTAAGCCATTTATTAGAACCGATATAAATTTCTGTATATTTATCTTTTAAATTTCGTTTTCTAATCATTTGATTATTTTTATTTTCAAATAATTTATTAATAAATAATTCAAATGCATCCATTTCATTTATAGTAACTAATTTATGGATAAAATCATAATTTAAATGCTTTAAATCAAAATCAATTTTATTATTATCTAAATCATAAATAATTAAATCTTTATTTTCTTCCTCATCACTAATTTCTTTAAAAATTCCTTTACATTTTTCCATATGTTTTTTTAGATAAGATTTAGAAGATAATTCTTTTAAACATTTATTACAAATCATAATTTGATAATTAAAAATTAAAAAATAAAAATCATTTTTTTTTATTAAAAATAAAATCAAAATTAAAAAAACAAAAACTATATAATTTTTAAGATTGATATTTTATTAATATATTTATAATTAATATTTATTATTATATAAATAATAATAAATACTGGTATAATCATTAAATATACACGGTAATTAATTAATCTTTACTATACCAGTGTAATAAAGATTAAAATTACGGAAATATCAAGCTTTAAATAAATTTAAATAACTATCTCAACAAATTCTTTATTATTATAAGAATAATAGAGAATAAGAAGCCTTCATATATTTATATATTTAGATAAAGCCAAATTATAAAAAATAAGTAAAAAATCATTTTTTTAATATAAGTTGTTTGTTTTAATACAAAAAGAAATAATTTATTTGTATTATTTTTAATTATAAATGAAAAAAAAATGAAATAATTTTTATATTATAAATATTTATATTTATAAATGTCTAGACTGTTTGCAAGTTTGACGGAATTATATGAGAAATCAGGAATTAATTCATCGCAATTTATGGCGGCATCAAAGGATGCTTGCAAACAAGTCGAAACAGAAAGGAAGAAAAGGAGTAAATTAACACCATCAGGTGATGGTATTTTACCTACCGAAATAACTCCACCAAAACCAAAGGGGAGTGCTTACACTGATTTTATGGGTAATTATTTGCATAATTATAAGGGCGGAAATTCGCATATCGGTATGAAAGAAGGCGCTAATTATTGGAATAATGGTGGAAAGGAAGAATGGCTAAGAAATCATAAATAATTATTTAATCTTTTTTATTGAAAATAAGATTAAATTTTTATTTTTGTATTTAAAAATTAAAAAAAATAATAAAAATGATTATTTTTAAAATAAACAAGAATTATAAAAAAATACAATGGATAAACCAGTATTTAAATCAGACTATCATAAGTTTATGTCTGACAGAACCAAGGATTTAAAAGATTCAGGATTAAATTCTAGACAAGTTTTAAAAACTGTAGCTGAAGAATGGAAACAAAAAAAAAATATCTTCAGTATAGGAAGAATATTTAAACCAGAAGAATAAAAATTAAAGGTTTTGTATTTTTTTTCAATTAAATTTCATTGAAATTAATCCATCTATCCATTAATTTATGTATATAAGGATAATATGTATAAATCACTGTATTTTTATTATAAATACCAGCAAGAAATGAAAAGGTGCTATAACCAAGAACAAGAACATCAGCATTAATTAAATGATGCATACTATCAAGTGCATCCATATCAAAATGAAAATTTAAATTTTTGTTATTATAAATATTGGGATATTTAGTGATAAAAGAAGGTTGAGAAAAAATATGAATATCGTAATCTGGAAATTTATTAATTAATTTAGAAATAATATGATGATATTGATTTTCATTTAAAGCGTGTTTTAAAATAGAACTATTAATATATTCTTCATATTTATCACAAACAGCATCCCAATCATTCCAAACACGAATATGAATAGCAATATTTTTTTTATTTTTATCAAAAATTAAAGGTTTATTTATATTAGCTTCATTATAAACTTTTAAAATATCGTCTTCAACTAATTTTAAATATTCATTAGCGTGTTTTTTATAAATTTCTGTATTATGTGTAATATAACATAAAACATCATTATTTTTATTAATAATAATATTATCAAAAATAACATCATTATTTTTAATCATTTCTTTTTCATCGTCATATAAAGGTATATATTGTAAGCCATTATATTTAATTATTTTATAATTATCAACATTCTCAATATCTTCAAGTTTTTTACACATAGCACCAATATTAAATAAATTATCCCATTTTGTATCCCATTCATTTTCATCCATATTATTATAATTATGTCCAATATGATGTTTATAATGTAAGAATTCTAAATTATGATAACGACAAAAAGCAATTAAATTAATAATTCTAAAATAAATACTTCCAACTCCTTCAACTTCTCTATCAGTATTTCTTAAAGCACTATTATATAAAATATACATTTATATTTAAATATATGTGAATAAATCTTTATATATTTCTTTAAGTCTATTAATCATAAAAGGACGTTCATATATAATAACAGTATTTCCATTATTAGCTAAAAGAGAGGCTAATTTAAGTTTTTGTGATTCTTCAATAATATCTGAACTATCTTTATAAGTAATATAATGAAATTCAATGGGTTCTTTACTATCTTTCAATTCATCAAATTGAAATAATAAATGATTATGATTATTTTTATCATTAATTTTGCAAATATCGAAATTAATATTTGGATTATTAATTTTATTATAAATATAATTATGAAATGCTTTATTATCTCTAGGAAGACAAGGTCCTCCATAACCAAAACCATAATTCATATTTCTAAATCCAACATAACTATCAGTAGCCATAGAAGCTAAAACAATATCAGGATTATAACCTTTGGATTTTAATAAATCACCAATTAAATTAATATAACTAATTTTAATGGTTTTAAAACAATTATTAGCAATTTTATTTATTTCAGCTTCATATAATTTCATTTTATTATAAGAAATATCAGGATTTTGAATTACTTTTCTATGAATTTCAATAATTTCTTCGTGAATATCATTATCAGCACCAATGATAATAAATTCAGGATTAATAATATTACTTATAATAGTTCCTTGAGCAATAAAAGAAGGATTATAACAAATATCATAATTATAATTTTGAATTTTATTTAATAAATAATTACAAAATTCAGGAGTAACAGTAGAATTAATAATAATTATTTTTTTATCTTCAACTTTTCCAAAAGAAATACAATCATCAACAAATCCATCAATAAAATTTAAATTGAAACTACCATCATTTAATGAAGGAGTTTGAATAAATGTAAATAATAATTTAGAATTATCAATAGCTTTTTTAAGGTCATAACATAAAATAAAATTAGATTTATATTTAGAAATCATATCATTTAATTGAGGTTCATTATAATTATAATTATCATCTCTAATATCATCTAAAATTTTGGTATTAATATCATAAATATAAACATTAAAACCAACTTGTGCAAAACAAGAAGCATAACAAATACCTAATTTACCACAACCAATAATTGAAATATTCATTAAAAATAATAAATATCAATTGTTTAAATAGAGATGAAACGAACAGAAATTTATAAAAAATATAAAAATTTTAAAATTATTAAACCAGAAAAAATTTTAAAACAACAATTATTTTTAATGACATATGTTAAAGATAATTATGATAAAATTGATAAAATGTTATTATATCACGGAATAGGAGTTGGAAAAACTTGCACATCAATAAGAATAGCGGAAACAATAATGGAAAATCATAAAAATATGAAGATATTAGTGATATTACCTGCAAGATTAAAAACAAATTATATAGATGAATTAATATCAAAAACTTGTGGAATAAATAAATATATAACAGATAATGAATTTACGAAATTTAAAAAACCAGAAACACCATTAAATGAAAAAGATGAGATAAGAAATAAATTTATGGATAGAATAAATAAAAATTATGAAATAATATCTTTTGAAAGATTTAGAAAAATATTATTGGATTCAAAAGATTATAAAAAAACAATAGATGAAATAACTAAAAATAGAGTAATAATAATAGATGAAGTTCATAATTTATTGGCATCAAATTTAGATGAAGATATAATAACAAAAAATTTAAAATTAAATATAATTGATAAGAAATCATCACCAATAAATGGAATTATTTTAAGATTAATGACTAAATTGGCAAATAAAACAGCTAAATTTTTCTTTTTAACAGCAACACCAGTATTTGATAATTATAATCAATTTATTCAATTAGTTTTAAATTTAGAACCAACAGCAGATATAAAAAAAATAAATAATTTAAAATATTTGATAAATTTGTTAAAAGGAAAAGTAAGTTATTATAAGTTCGAAGATTTATCGGCATTTCCAAAAGTTAAAATTGATAATATACGAATAAAAATGAGTAAAACTCAGATGGATATAATTAAAAATTTGGATGATAAAAAAGAGAATATTGAATCAAATATATTTTGTATAAATGAAAGACAGAAAGCAATATCAGCATATGATATATCAAAAAAAGAATTGATTTTTTCAAATTTAAATGAATATGCTCCAAAATTAAAGAAATTATTCGATTTATTACGATTATCAGGAAAACACGTAATATATTCAAATTTTATTAAATATTCCTTATATTTAATAGCAAGTTATTTAGAAAAAAATGGATGGAATAATTATATGAAAAATGGTTCAAAAGATTTTAAAACATTTGTTATTTGGGATGCAAGTTTAAAAGATAATCAAAAACAAGAAATAAAATCATTATTGAATTCTTATAATAATATTGGTGGAAAAATTATTAGAGTTATATTAGGTTCTCCATCAATAAAAGAAGGTATTTCATTTAAACACGTACAACATCTTCATCAAATAGACCCAGTATGGAATTCATCAGCAAAAGAACAAATAGAAGGAAGAGTTATAAGATATAAATCACACGAACAAATAAAACCAAATGACCCCAGATTAAAAAAAGAAGTTATAATTCATAATTATATAGGAACATCAGGATTGAGGGATTATATATTATGTGATGAAAAGATATATGATGATATAATAATAAAAAAAGAGAAATTGGTAAAAGGAATAGAAAAATTATTAATAAAAGTTTCAATAGATTATTATTTATGGGGAAATAAAAGTTCGCCAATATCTAAATCAAAATCAAGGTCATCATTAATATCTGTATCATCAGTGGAAAATAGATTAAGAGGGATGATAATGGCAAAAAAAATAAAAGAAATAAATAAAGATGAAATATCAAATTGTCCAAAAATAAGAAGACCAGTAAATAAGACTTGTTTAAATAGTGATTATCCATATTTACATAGAAATAAACAAGGATTTTTATGTTGTTATAAGAAACTGCAAAAAAATTTAAAATCTTAAATAAGAATAAATATGAGTAGTAAAAAACAATTAAATTTTATGGATTTATATAATGAGAATATAGAAAAAATGTGTCCGAGTTATAATAGAAATTTTTATGTATCATTTAGTTTGATGATATTGGTATTAATATTAATAATAGTAAGTTTGGATAATATAGAAAAATCAAATTGTGAATGTGCAAAAATTCCAGAAAAAAGATTATTAAAGGAATGGTTTATAATAGCATTAATAATAGGAGTAATATTTTTATTATTTTTTATATTTAGTAATGAACCTTGTTATTTAAAATTTATAAATAATAATTATTTATATATATTTGTAATTGTATTTGCATTAGTAAATTATATAATGTTATTTAGATTATTATTATATTTGCGAATAATGCGAAAAAATTGTGAATGTGGATATGGAAACTTGGAGAAATTCTTATTTTGGTATTTAGTAATAGTATTTTCATTTGTTGCATTAATGGTATTATTAGGTTTAATAATGATAATAGTAACAGCAATTAAATTTTCAAAATAATTCTATAGTTATTTATAGAAAAAATATATGAGTAATAAGGTATTAACAAAATCAGGTGTAAAAAATGAAATGAATAATATATTAGAGACAAAAATATGTCCAATATATAATAAAATAATATATATATTATTTGGAATATCAATAACCATAAATTTATTAATAATAATAAGTTTAATAAAAATAGAAAAAATAAATTGTAATTGTGCGAATATTCCAGAAAAGAAATTTATAAAGGAATGGTTTATATTTAATATAATATTTAAAATATCATTATTATTATTTTTTATATTTAGTGATAAGAAATGTTATAATTATATATTTAAAAATACATTTATTTATGTGATAACTAATATAATTTTTATTATATCAATAGTGATGATTATTAGAATGTTAGTTTATTTAAATATATTACGAAAAGGATGTGAATGTGGTTATGGAAATTTAGAAAAAATTCTATTTTGGTATTTAGCATTAATAATATCATTATTAATATTATTAATAATAATAGGAATATTGATAATAATATTTGGAATTATTAAACTTGCATTTTAGTTCCTCCATAATATTCATAACCGTGTCCTTCAGTAATCATTTGTTTATTAATAGAAATATCAAAAAGTTCTTTATCATCCATATTAGAAATATCAATTTCTTCATTAACAGCAACAATTAAAATACGTCCATATTTATCAAAATCATAGCATTTAATTTTAATTAATCGTTGATTATCATTATTATTTGTGCATAAATTCCATAATCTTTCTTTGGCTTCCTTTGCTTTTTTTTTCTTTTCATCTCTATTAGGGTCATTAAGTGATGGTTTAATTTCAGCAGTATTATAACCAAAAAATCGAGCTTTCATTCTCATAATATTATTAATATAAGTAAATAAGATATCACCAGTATCTCCATCATAATTAGAGAGAAGTTTAGCTAAACAAATATGACCTTTAAGAGAAAAAAGAGGATAATCATTAATTTTAGCAATACGTAAAAGATTATCCATTATTATTAATTTTAATGGCTAAATTCTTTAAATAATTATCAGATTTAGTGATATAATTATTATTTAATTTAGCTTCAATATAATAATTAATTTTATCAATAATATCATTAGGTAAAATAGATTTAATTATATATTTAATAATGACTTTAGTTTGATTATTATTAATATTTATTAAACTAACAAATAATTTAATATTGATAAATTTAGTAATAATATTCATTAATTTATTGAGAAGATTTGCACGAACTTTAATTATAATTTTTTCTGAATTATTTTCAATTATTTTTAATTTAAGTTTGAGAGGAATAATATTATCTTTAATGAATACTGAAGCAATAGATAAAAATTCAATAGGAATATCTTTAAAAATAAATTGAATAATATCTTTTCTTTTATTATTATTCCATTTACCTTGTTTATATTCTTTTAAATCATCAATAATACTAACAAAATCGAAATTATTATTGGTGGTAATATCAAATAAATATGAATAATTAAGATTATACTCAAAAATTAATTCTTTTTCAATCATTATTTTATTATAGATATAAATAATAATTAATAAAAATAAATCATAATAAAAATGTATGGAGATTGGATAAATAATATTGATTTTTATAAAGAAGAATATAAAAATGCGAAACCATTTGAACATATAATAATAAATAATTTTTTTTCATTAGATTATATAAATAAAATATATGAGAAATATCCAAAAATAGATAATAAATGGTGTTATTATAATAATCCAATAGAACATAAATATTCATTGAATAAATTTGATGATAATAAAGAAATAAAAGAATTATTTGAAAAATTGAATAGTAATGAATTTATAAATATATTAAAACAAATTACAGATATAAATGATTTAGAAAAGGATGAATATTTACACGGAGCAGGACTTCATGCATATCCAAATAAAGGTAAATTGGATATTCATTTAGATTATAATATACATCCAATAACAGGAAAAGAAAGAAGAATAAATTTGATAATATATATAAATAAAGATTGGAAAGAAGAATATGGTGGTAATTTAGAATTATATGATGAAGATAAAAATGAGGGAAAAATAAAACTTTTTCCAAATTTTAATACAGCAATAATATTTAAAACGTGTGATATTTCTTATCACGGATTACCAACACTAATAAAATGTCCAGAAGGAAAATATAGAAAATCAATAGCAATATATTATGTATCACCAACAAGAGAAAATTTAACTAAAAGATTTAAGGCAGAATTTTTTCCAAAAATAAATCAACCTGTAAATGAAAAATTAATGAAATTATATAAAATACGAAAAGAACGATTAATAAATGATGAAGATTTAAATGATTGGACTAATTGGAAAAATGAAGGAAATGGTTATTGGTAATAATTTAAATATAATATATTTAAAAATAAAAAAAATCATAATTTATTAAGCGAGTTTAGCTTCGATATCTAAAAGTTTAGCATATACCATTTGAAGTGTAACAGGATGATTTAACATTCGTTGATATTGACGTTTCTTTTTATTTGCCTGATAAACTTGAATATCTTGTGTAGTAATCTTAAATTTGGCGGCGGCATCATCAAGAGTAATTGAATGATCATCATCAACTAAAGCAAGAGCTTTAACAATAAGACGAGTTTTAATACTACCTTCAGTTCTTTGAAGTTGTTTAGAAATATCAGTGAAAGATTGACCTTCATTAATTTTATCAAGTAAAGCATTATCTTCTTCAGTTTCCCATTTTAAACCAGCACGGCAAGTTTCAGGATTTTCGCGTTGTTTGCGAAGTTTTTCTTGGAATTGATAATTAGAAGTCATTTATAGGAAGTGTCTTTGTCCTAATTATTATAATAATAAGTAATTCTTAAATCAATTTATCAAAAAAATAAAATTCGAAAATTTTATTAATAAAAGATTTATCATAATCATTAATATTATTTAATTCGGCAATATAAATAATAGTAATAGCAAATGAATATAAATCAATTAATTTGAGATAATAATTTTTATTTTTATTATAAATATCAACAACTTTATTAAAAGATTTTTCGACTTGTTCAGCTATAAAAACAGGCATTTTTTTATTAAATAAATAACTATAAGTTAAAATTTCGTGGTCATAAATAAATTTATAACCAAAATATGGAACACCTATTCTATAAAATTTAATGGGATGATTAAAAACAAGATTGCCATTTTTAGTTATAATATAAGATTGATTTTTAATATAATTAGAATTTTCCCAATCAATTAATTTAAATCTATTTTTACATAAAATAATATTATCAGGTTTAATATCATTATGTATATATCCTTTTTTATTAAGAATTAATAAAACTTGAAAAATATCTTTAATACATTTATTAATAAGTTTTGGAGTAAATTTAATATTTTCCAAAGTTTTATAACATTTTTCCAAAAAAATATAATAATAATTATTAAAAATTATACCATAAATATCATTATTTTTATATGTAAAACCTTTTTTAATAGTAGTATATTTACTAATATCTTTATCAAAAATTTTAATAAGTTCTTTATATCCAGATAATTCATTATTAAAGTTTTTTTTATTGGAACCAAATAAAATAGTGTTAGTAGAAAATTTTTTAGCTAAGGTATTACTACCATTTTTTTTAATTAAATTTAAAATTTCTTTTGTATTAATATCAGTGATTTGAATTTCTTTATTAATTGAAACTAATTTTATTTTTGCAGGATTACTTAATAATAATTCCTGATATAATGTTTTATTATCTTCTTTATTATCATTATAAAGTTCCATTACAATTCCAACAAATCCTCTATTGAGAACTTTACCACCTTTTATTATTAATTTCATATCTAATTTAATTATTTAAAAATAATTTACGATGATAAATCAATGACTTATATAGCACCACAAATTTTTAGACAATGGACACCAATTTTAATTAATAATAAAGTTGATAAATTAAAACCAATTTCTTTAAATATAGGTTCATTACCATTATTATTATGGTTTATAAATACTAATCCAAATATAATGATTAATTCTTGCAAACATTTAGGAAATTCACTAACAACAGCTAAAATAAAAAATAATTGTCTTATTTGTCCATTTCATAATAATTCATATAATCAAACAGATAATTTTGGTTCTACAATAATTCAAAATGGTATTGTTTGGTGGAGTTATAAATCTTATAATAAAGAACCTTTCTTTAAATCAAATAAATCATCATATCAATTAGAATTAGATATAAATATAGATTTAATAACATATATATTAAATATATTGGCAGAAAATCAAAAAACATCAACTCATATTTGGAATAATAAAAAAAAACAATTATTATTAAAATCAAATGAAAAAAGAATAATTTTTAAATATCCATATCAATTAATAATTACAGATAAAAAATTGAAATTAACAGAAGAAATAGCAATTCTACCATTAACACCCACAAAAATAAAATTATTTATAAATATTTATAATCCATTATTAGTTCCATATGTTTATTTAAATTATTTAAAATTAAAAAATAAATTTGAAAAAGATATAACAATATCAAATTTATATATAAAGAATTTTTTTATTTTCAAAAATGGTTATAATGATTATTTAGAGAAAGTTTATAAATCATATGCTGATTTTTCATATTTAACTGATTATACAGTAAATCAATTTATGATAAATAGAAATTTTTATTAATAAGATAATTTACAAATAACCATAGTATTCCAACCTAAATCTTTAGACATTTCTTTTATTTTTTCATCATCTATATTTTTCCAATATTGGTCTTTAGTATAAATATTATTATAATAATCATTAATTTCATAAGTAAAAATAAAATCTTTCCAAATATCAATAATTTTAAATTTATCAGTTAAAAGATTATTTCGAATATCATCAAAAGTATAAAGATGAGTAATAGGACAATTAGATTGTGCTTCACTTTCTTTTTTTAATTTTTCAAAACCTTCATTAATATCATTAATTTTAAATTCCATCATAATCCAAAATAATTTATAACTAATTTTAGAATAAACCATAAAACGAAATTCTCCATCATCTTTAAGAAGTTTTTCAACTTTTTCAATAACATTTTTAGGTTTAACAGTATGATGAATAACACCAAATGAATAAATTAAATCAAATTTTTCATTTTCAAAATCTATTTCTTCAATATTGGAATTTAAAAATCTTGCATTTAATCCAAAAATTTCAAATCTTTTTTTGCAAATATCTAATGATTTATCGGAAATATCAACAACAGTTAAATCTGCACCAGCACGAGCAAAATTAATACTATCAGTTCCAATACCACAACCTAATTCAAGAACTTTTTTTCCTTTCCATTTTTGAAAATCCGGAAATTTAAAAGCGTGAGGTTCAACAAAATATCTTTTTTCTTCAACTTCATTGAAATATTCAATTGTATTTATTTCTTTTTTTGAATGTTTAATATTACAAGGTCTATTATTCCAATAATTTCTAACTTCTTCAATACTCATAATAATTATTATGATAAAAATCTTCTTAAATAAAAAATGATATAAAATTCATATAATAATGTAAATAAAAATGACAACAGATATTGAGGATTTAATAATTATAAAAAAAGAAATATCAAATTTAACAGAAAAAGAAAAAACAAATTTTAATTCATTAGATTTTATTAAAAGAATAAAAAAAGAATTTAAAATAAATTGTTCAAAAATAAATTTGATAAATGTTTATAATGATTTAGGATTAGAAGATTATAATTTCAAAAAAACTTTAATAAAAAAAATTCAAAAATCTCAATCAGGTATTGTTAGTATTACAGTTCTAACAAGTGGAACTCCTGAATATACTAATGAAAATGGAATAAGAGTTAAAGGAACTTTTAGTTGTCTTCATAAATGTTCTTTCTGTCCAGATGAAAAACCAAGTATAGATAATAATTGGACACAACAACCAAAAAGTTATTTATTCACAGAACCTGCAGTATTAAGAGCAAATCAAAATGATTTTGACCCAATAAAACAAATGAATTCTCGTATATCATCTCTATTTAAAATGGGACATATAGTAGATAAAATAGAATTATTAGTATTAGGTGGAACTTGGAGTGAATATCCAAAAGAATATCAAGATGAATTTATAACAAAACTTTATTATTCAGCAAATGTTTATTTTGATAAAATAAAAAGACCAATTCAAACATTAGAAGAAGAAATAGAATTAAATGAAATATCTAAAATTCATATAATTGGATTAACATTGGAAATGAGAAGTGATTCTATAAATATGAATGAAATTAAAAGATTACGTAAATTTAATTGTACAAGAGTTCAATTAGGAATTCAACATACAAATAATAAAATTCTTAAAATGAATAATCGAGGAGAAACAGTAGAAATTACAAAAAGAGCAATTAAATTATTAAAAAATAATTGTTATAAAATTGATGTTCATTTAATGTTGAATTTATATGGAAGTTCTCCAGAATTGGATAGACAAATGTTAAATGAAATATTAGAAAATCAGGAATTACAAATAGACCAAATAAAAATTTATCCTTGTGCAATAGTTCCATTTACAAAAATAAAGGAATTATATGAAGAAGGATTATATATACCATATGAAGATAAATATTTATTTGAATTAATAAAGGAATTTAAAATAAAAATAAGGGAATATATAAGAATAAATAGAATTATAAGGGATATTTCAGGTCATTATATAATAGCTGGTTATTCACATCAATTTACAAGTCTTCGTCAGATTTTAAATGAAGATATGAAAAAAAATAATTGGAATTGTAGATGTATTCGTTGTCGAGAAGTAAAAGGGAATAAAATAAATGAAGAAGAAGTAAAATTGAAAATAATTAAATATAAAGGAAGTGATGCAGATGAATATTTCATATCATATGAAACAGATAAATATTTAATAGGATTTTTAAGATTAAGATTAAATTATGATTATTCACAATTATTACCAATATTAGTTAATTCTGGATTAATAAGAGAATTACACATATATTCTACTTTATCAAATGTGGGAAATAATTTGGATGTTTCAATGCAACATAAGGGTTATGGAAAACAATTAATAAAAATAGCAGAAGAAATAGCAATTACAAAGGGATTTGAAAAAATGGCAATAATAGCAGGAACAGGTGTAAGAGATTATTATAGAAAACAGGGATATAATTTAATAGATACATATATGATAAAAGAAATTAAATTGGAATAAATTAAATAATTTATTTTATTTTCTAATAAACTGATTTTATTTTTATTATTTTTATTGGTAATATAAACATAATATTCAATATCAGATAAATCTCTTAAATTATATAATTTAGATTTGAATTCATTAGAATGAAACCAAATTTTTAATTGAAAATAATTATATTTTTGATTATCTTTAGTTTTTTCTTTAACAAAATTTATAAATTGATTAAGAGTGGAATTTCTAATATCTAAATAATTATCATAATAATTATCAATATTATCAATAACTTTAAAATCTACAAAATAATCGTCTTTATAATCATTAAAAACTTTAATACAATCGTTTATAATATCTGCTTCAAGCATTTATAAAATATATATAAAAATATACTTAAATAATTAATAAAATAATGAATATTCATTATTATTTAGTTCATAATGGAGAACAATATAGAAAAGAACATAAATTAAAAAATTTTAAGGAAGTAAATATGGATATGGAAAAATTAAAATGGATTTTATATCCAAATAAACAAGATATAACACAAGAAATACGAAATTTTTATGTTCAACCAACAATTGAAGCTCATCGAAATTTAAATAATGGTCAATTAGCTTGTGCAATAAAACATTACATAGCTTTAAAAGATATGGTAGAAAATAATTATGAATATGCTGTAATTATGGAAGATAATATGGAAATTAAAGATGATATCAATAAATGGATAAATATTTATATAGAACAATTAAATAGACTTTATCCAAATTGGAATATGTTATTTGATCATGATTATGGATTTGAACAACCATTAAGATATACAGAACAACCATTAGTAGAAGGACAATATGTATATTTAAAATCAAATGAGGCTAATAATATATGTTTAGGTTCAAGTAAATTAGCACAATGTTATTTAATAAATCTAAGAACAGCTAAAATATTAGTAGAAAGAATGTTACCATTTGAAACTGCGATTGATCATTATTATAATATAGTATTTAGAAGATTAAATTTTCAAGTTTTTTGGGCAGAACCAGCTAATATAAGAAGTTGGCATCATATATCAACAGCCACAGCATAATTTTTTATATAAAAAGGAATAAAAATAATAAAAATAATGGAAAGAATAGCAATTATAGATATAAAAAATCAGGATATTGGATTAAAAATATTATTTCCAGAGGCAGATTATTATATAATATATGATGAATTTGATAAAGATAAAAGTTTAAAAAAATATAATATAATTAAAAAATATGATATAGAAAATATAAATGATAAAAATTATGATTATTTATTAGTAATAGTTCCATTATTAAATACAATTGAGAATAATAATAATGATTTTAAAATGGGATTTAACAAAGTATTAGAAATAATAAATGCAAATAATTTTAAAAAAGTAATAGTATTTGATAATTATGATTATGATTATGACCCAAATGATTATATAAATAATAATAAAATAGATTATTATTTTAAAAGAAATTATTCAAAAATTAAAAATTATAATAAAAATGTAATTCCATTTTCATTTATAATGTTTGGTTATTATGCAATGATAGAAATTATTGATAATAATAGAGCTTTAAATCAAAATTCCTTAAATAGGATTTTTTATGCAGGTGCATTATATAATCATCAAGACCATAATATGAAGGTTTATAGAAATAGATATGCAATATATAATGAAATTAAAGAATATTTATTTAAAACTGAAGAAATGAACCATCAAGAATTCTTGGATACAATAAATAATTCAAAATATACATTAGATATAAATGGAGTAGGTGATCCAAATAAGAAAACATTTGAAATATTGGCTCAAGGTTCATTACGTTTAGGTGAATATAATGATTTAAAATGGTGTTTTGATGAAGATTTTAGTGAAGAAACCATTTTTAAAAATGGAGAGGAATTTAAAGAAAATTTGAAAAAATTAGAAAAAGAAGAAGTTTATGAAAGATGTTTAAAAAGACAACAAGATATATTTGATAAATATTTTAATGTTAAATGGATTAGAAATTATGTGAAAAAATATTTAGTTGAAGAAATTGAGTAAAATAGGATTAATAATAATGGGTTTTTTATAAATACAACGTTTAATCATTTTAAGAATAATTTTGTCATTTTCCTGTTTATTAATAAAAATATGATTATATTTAATATAAATATTCCATAAAATTCTATTTCTATCTAAATCTTTAGATTTGATTAATAATAGATATTTATAATAATTATAATCAATATTAAAAGAATATTTGGCAATAAATAAATTTTTATTTTTAAGTAAATATTTATGTGAATATTTATAATCTTCTAAATATGAATAAGTATTATAATTAAATAATAAAGAATTATTATTATTAGTATAAGAAATATTAATTTTATTATTTGAATTTAAAATTTCATTTAAATTCATAAAGGAAATAGCAGGATTATAATTATTTTTTTTTATAATTATTTGAAAATTAGATGAATAAGGATAAAAAGCTTCAATCAAATGAAATAAATAAAATAAAAATTTTAAATAATTCATTTTTGTTTTATAATTATTTTATTTTTATAAAAAATTGATTTTAAGTGTTTATATATAATTTTAATATATGTTTGAATATAATATATATAATGAATGCAATTATCATCTTGTAGGGACCTATAAGAATAAAGTAATTCATTGTGGAAGTTATAATAAAATAAATAATTATGAAACAATAACCTGTTTAAATACCGGTAAATGTTATTATAGAATTAATGAATTTCTTGAAGATATTCACGGATTAAATACAAGAACTCCTTTAACATCATTTATGATTTATGATGATAAAACAAGTAGATGGACACCACTTACGATGATTTTAATATAAGGATTTTTGTAATTAAATTTATTAAATGATTAAATTACTTATTTTTGGTTCTAAAGGATGGATTGGTAGTCAATTTATTGATTATTTAAAATTGAATGATACTAATATTATTTATAAAGAAACAGAAATAAGGGCAGATGATGAAGAAGAAGTTGAAAAAATAATTATAGATTATAAACCAACAAATATTATTAGTTTTATTGGAAGAACTTATGGAAATGGAATTAATTCAATAGATTATTTGGAACAAAGAGGAATGTTAAAATATAATGTAAGAGATAATTTATTTGCTCCAATGGTTCTAGCTAGTCTTTCAAATAAATATAATATTCATTATACTTATTTGGGAACAGGTTGTATTTTTAATCAAATAAATCCATTAGATAAATGTTATAAAGAAGAGGATAAACCTGATTTTTTTGGTTCTTCATATTCAACAGTAAAGGGATTTACGGATAGATTAATAAAAATGTATCCAAACACACTAAATTTAAGAATTAGAATGCCAATAGTAGATTATCATCATCCACGAAATTTTATAACAAAAATAACAGAATATAACAAAATAACATCGATGCCAAATAGTATGACAATTTTAAAAGATTTTTATCCAGTAATAGTGGATTTGATAAAAAGAAAAGAGGTTGGAACATTAAATTTAGTAAATCCTAATGTAATAACTCATAATGAAATTTTAGAAATGTATAAAGAAATAATTGACCCATTATTTAAATGGGAAAATTTTACAATTGAGGAACAAAATCAAGTATTAAAATCTGAAAGAAGTAATAATCAAATGGATACTTCCAAATTAATTTCTTTATATCCAACTATTCCTGATATTAAAACAGGTGTTCGCAATTGTTTATTGGAGATGAAGAGAAGGATGAATAATTAAACCATTTTTAATATTAATACCAGTTGCAATTTCATCATTTATTTTTTCATTAGCTATTTGAATTACATAAGGACAAATAACGGAAGATAATTTTAAAGAAGCTTGATAAGGAACACAACTTGGAATATTAGCAACACAATAAATATTTGTATTATGAAATTTAATAATAGGATTAGTAATAGTAGTAGGAATAGATTGTTCAGTCATTCCTCCTTGATCGATAGCAACATCCATAAAAATAGAATTAGGAGGTAATAATTTTAACATATCATTACAAATAACTTTTTTGGCTTTTTCACCATTATTATAAATAGAACCAATAATAATATGAGATTTAGAAAATAAATCAAATAATTTTAAATTATTAAATTCATAAACATTAAAACCTTCATTTTCCAATTTTTTTATTTTTTCAAAATTTTTATCTACAAGATTTATATTTTTATATCCTTTTTCTTTAGCTTTATAAGCACTAGCTAATCCAACATTTCCTACACCAATAATAGTAATAATATCATCAAAATTATTTCTAAATTTATTAGCTTCAATAATAGCTTGTTCTCCTGCAATTTTAGACATTTCAGCCAAAATAGGAAATTTACCATTATTATCAATAATAGTTTCATAAGCAATACAAGTTGCTCGAGAATTTAACATAGCATTAATAAGATAATTAGAATTGGCAAAATGAAAAAAAGTAAAAATAGTATGATTACTGTTAATTAAAGAATATTCATATTCTTGAGGTTCTTTAACTTTAACAATAAGATTTGCATATTTATAAACTTCTTCAATAGAATAACAAATATTAGCACCACAATTAATATAATCATTATCAGTAAAATAAGCACCTAAACCTGCATTAGTTTGAATATAAACTTTAAAGCCTTTACTAGTAAGAATAGAAACATCTTTAGGAATTAAAGAAACACGAAATTCATTTTCTTTAATTTCTTTAGGAATACCAATAATTAACATTAATTATAAATAAAAATAAATACTTATATATAATTCATTTATTATAAACTAAAGCAACAATATTTGATAAATAATTATAATTATCACAAATTTTATTAAAAGAACCAATTTTAATTACTTTAGATTTCATATCATCAAATTCATACCATTTATTATCTTTATCTTTATATAAAGTAATATAATGACCATAAAAATTATTACCATAATGAATAATAAGAGCAGTTAAATGTAATAAAAAATCATTTTCTATTAATTTAATGGATTTGAGAGGAACAATAATGGTATTTAATTTAGAAGTTCCAATATTTCTATAAAATTTAATAAATAATTTATCAGCTTTAAGATATTTATAAATTTCATTTTTAATATAAATGATGGAAGAAGAAAAATCATAAGGTAAGATAATAGAAAAATCGGTATAATTAATTTTATTATTTTCAATAAATTTTGTTGTATTAGAAGGAATATTAAAAATAATTTTTAAAAAATCTAGAAAATCAAATACATCATTAGGTGTATTAATCCAATTATCATTAATATCAATAATATTAATTTTTTTGATAGTTTTAAGTATTTCATAATAATTATTTAATAATAATCGTAAATTAGATTTTGTTTTTTTATTTAAAGATTTTTTAATTTGATTACCAATGATTTTTAATTGAGAATTTCCATAATCATTAATGGAAATCTTTGAAAAAAAAGATTTATTTTTTAATAAAACAATAAGTAAAGAATTGATATAACAACTATTATTTTCATTTTTAAACATTATTTATATTTAATGAGATTTATATTTAATAATAGGTTTTAAATGTGAAGATTTAGAAATAGATAAAGATTTATATTTATTAATTTTTTTTTTATAAATATCAATAAATTTATCAAAATTTTTTTTATATGGTGGTGCAGGACATTTAGGAGAAACAATATCAATATTATATTTATATTTATCACATTTATTAATAATAGGAATAATATCTAATAAATAAACATTATTTTTCCAATTATTATAATTATTAATATTTTTTAAAAATTTTAAAATAGATAAATTTTTTTGATTAGGAACAATACCAAGATAAAATAAAGTTAAAGTAGATATAGTATCTGCTAATTTATGATCAAAATAAATTAAACAAAGTTTATTAGTAAAATCTTTATCATCATTATAATATTTTTTTAAAATCAAAAATTCATTTTCATTTAAAACTTGTTTTAACATTACAGGTTTAAAAATAAAATTTGGAAAAATAAGTTTGCAATAATTTTTAAGATTAGATTTTGAATTAAATGAATAAATAATATTAGCTTTACCAGTAGTAGAAATAAAAGGAACTAAAATATAAAAATTTAATTTTAATTTTTTATTATTTTTCATATTTATAATAGTTTGAGACATTTGATCACCAGAATAAACACAATCATCAATAAAAATAATGGTATCATTATTTTTAAGAATATCAGTATCAATATTATTTAATAGAATAATATTTCTTTTAATAATATTTTTATAATTAATATATTGTTTAATATATTCAAATAACCAAAAATTAGATTTAAATTTAAAATCATTATCATTAACAATTTTATCTACAATAATATAAATTGTTTTATCAATATCAATAAAATTTAATAATTCGTTGATACAAATATTTAATCTTACTAAAAACTTTTCAAAAGAAATATGATTTGTATTATTTATAATTTTTTTACAAATATCTTTAACTTCAGGGTCTGCTAATTTAACAAATTCCTTAAAATTATCATAATTAATACTATGATTTAAAGGATATTTATTAAAAGTTTTAAGTAATAAACTTAAATTATTATTCATATATCTTAGTCTATTATAATGATTTAATTTTTTTGTTTTTTTTTATTTTTTTAATAAAATCAAAGAAATCTTTTTTATAAGGTGGATAAGGACAATTAGGTAATTTTAGATTAATATAATCATCAATATTTTCACAATTATTAATAATAGGAATAATATCTAATCCATTGGTATTAATTATAGTATCTGATTGTTTAATTTTATCTAAAATTTTTTTATTATTATCATTAGGAATGACACCTAAATAAAATAAAGTAATTGTTGAAATATCATCTGCTAATTTATGATCGAAATAAATTAGATAAGTTCCATAAAATAAAACAAAATTAGAATAATATTTACTAATTAAATTAATTTCATCAGTAGTTAAAAAATCTTCACAAGTTGGAATATCAATTAAATTATCATTAATTATAAAATTATAATTAAGTTGTTCAAATCTTAAATTCATATTAAAATATGCGAAAAATGAAATATAAGGAACTAAAATATAAAAAGTTAAATTAAGATTATATTTATTATTTAAAATTTCAATTGTATCGATAATTTGTCCTCCTGTATAACAACAATCATCTAAAATAATAATAGTATCATCATTTTTTAATTCTTTATTATTTAAATTATGAATAATAATAATTTTATGATTAACAAAATTTGAAAAATAATTATATAACCAAAAATTAGATTTATATTTATAATTATTATAATTTACTGTATCAATTAAAATAAAAATAGGTCTTTTAGAATTATAAAAATTTAAAAATTTTTTAATAGAATAATTAAACATAATTAAAAATTTTTCAAAAGATATATGAATAGTATTATCAAAAATTTTTTTACAAATATTTTTAACATCAGGATTAGCTAAATTAATAAATTTTTTAATAGCTGTTTTATTTAATGAATGATTTAAAGGATAATTATTAAAAAGATTTAATTTTTTTTTTATTACCATATTTATCTAAAGATAATGATTTAATTTTTTTATTTTTTTTAATTTCTTTAATAAAATTAAAGAAACCTTTTTTATAAGGTGGATAAGGACATTTAGGAGACCATATATCTAAATTTTTAGTATAATTTTGACAATTATTAATAACAGGAATAATATCAAAATCTTTAGAATTAATAAAATTATTATATTTTTTATAAAAATTATTGGTTATATTATTTTTTAAATCATAATCAACAATTTTAAATAATTCTTCAAAAAATTTTTGATTTTTTTTATTTGGAATAAAACCAAGATAAAATAAAGTTAAAGTAGAAGCAGTATCTGCTAATTTATGATCGAAATATATTAAATAAGAATAATTAAAATTTTGGAGATTTCCATAAAATTTATTAATTAATTTAATTTCATTAGTAGTTAAAAAATCTTTAATAGGACTAATTAGATTATAATGTTTATTTAAATAAACATTACAATATTTTTTTAAATCAGGAATAGATATAATTGCATTATAAATTTTATTATAACCTCCAGTAGTAATAAAAGGAATTAAAAGAAATATTTTTAATTTTAATTTATTTTTATTTTTAAGATTTTTGAGAGTAAAACTCATTTGTAATCCAGAATAAACACAATCATCAACTAAAATAATTAAATCATTATCTATTAATCTTTTATCATCTAAATCATCGATTAAAATAATATTATTATTATTATTTGAAGTTTTATATTTAATATAATTTTGAATATAAGTATATAACCAATAATTAGATTTGAATTTATAATTATCAACAGTAAATTTATCAATTAAAATAAAAATAGGTCGTTTAGGTGTAATAAAATTAAATATATCGGCAATATTAATATTTAATTGAGTTAAAAAAGTTTCAAATGAAATATGAATGGTATTTAAAAATATTTTAACACAAATATTTTTAACAGATGGATGACAAGCATCTAAAAATTTATCTATATTATTATAATTAAAACTATGATATAAAGGATATTTATTAAAAGTATTTTTTAATAAACTACTTAAAGACATTTATTTTTTATTATCTAATAAAAATAAATTAAAAAGATTTAATTTTATTATAAGATTTTAATGATTTCTTTTTTTCTTTATTAATTTCTTTAATAAAATCCAAAAAACCTTTTTTATAAGGTGGATAAGGACATTTAGGATTATAAAAATCTATATTTTTAATATAATTTTGACAATTATTAATAATAGGAATAATGGTTAATTCATCATAATTAATGATATAATCTGATAATTTTTGTTTATTATATTTATTGGGAACTAAACCAAGATAAAAAGCAGTAATAGTAGAAGTTATACTAGCTAATTTATGATCAAAATATATAAAATATGTATTTTTAAAATCAATCATACCTTTAGAATAATAAGATGATATTTTAGTAATTTCAGAGGATGTTAAAATATCATCACCTTTATTTATAATAATTGCATTTTTACAAAAAATAAGATTACAATATTCTTTTAAATTATCAATGGAATTAAAAGTATTTTGAAGAATATCTAAACCTTTTCTAGATACAAAAGGAATTAAAATAAATAAATTTAATTGTAAATAATTTAAATTTTCAAATTTAGAAATAGTTTCTTTTATTTGAGAACCAGAATAAATACAATCATCAATAAATATTATAAAATCATCATCTTTTAAATTAATATCTTGACTGGATGATATAATAATAATTTCAATTCTATTTGAAGTTTTAACTTTAATATAATTATTGAAATATAAAAATATCCAATAATTTGATTTATTCATAAAAGTTTCAATATTATAATTTGTATAAATAAATATAGGTCTATCAGGATTAATAATTTTTAATAATTCATTGATACAAGAATTTAATTTAATTAAAAAAAATTCAAAAGAAATATGTGTAGTATTATCTATTATTTTTTTGCAAATATCTCTAACATCTAAATCAGAAGCTTGAATAAATTTATTAACAGCTTCTTTATTTAAATTATGATTTAAAGGATATTTATCAAAAGTGTTTGTTAAAAGTTTTTTAAATGCGGAACTATTATCAAAAGAAGGTTTTTTAATATTAAATTGAATATTAGTATCATTCATAATTATTTAATTTTAATTATAATTATTAAATAATTAGAAAAATAATAAATGTCATTTTATGATGTATCAATAAATAATTCAACAGATATAGATTATTTATTAGAAAAAAATAATTATTCTATTCCATTAACTGATGATATCATTAAAATTGATTTAAGGAAAAATATGTCTCCATTGGATTATTATGAATTATTGGGAAGCACAGCAAATTCATTGGCAATATTAATAGAATATGATATAGCAAATTATAGATGTTCGCGACAATTTCTTTATTATAATGAGAGATTAAATACAGATACTTATAATTTAAATAATTCAATAAAAAGTTTAATTGAAAATAATTTTTGTTCATTGGAAGATTATCCATATAATTCAGAATTGATAAATGAAAGACCATTAGAAGAAATATATAAAAAAGCAAAAGATAATAAATATAAATTTTCAATAATAAAAATAAAAAAAGATTTGAATAATTTATTATTATCATTGGTAAATAATGAACCATTTATAATAACAATAAAAATATTTGAAAGTTTTGAAATGGAAATTAAAGAAATAAAAATTCCTAAAATAAATGAAAAGGAATTGGGAGGAATAACTATAGTTGTATGTGGTTTTGATTTAACAAAACAAATTTTTATAATTCAATTATTGAATAATTATTATGAATTACCATTTTTTTATTTATTAAATGAGAATTATTCATCAGATTGTTATATTTTTGTTTTAAGAAATTTTATTAATTTTACTCCAAATTCAAAAATAAATAATTCAATTATAGAAACTCCTAAATTAAATTATATTGATTTACGACCAAAATTTAATGAAATATTTGACCAAGGAAAAATTGGAAGTTGTACAGCTAATGCATTAACATCTATATTTGAATATGATAAAACAAATTTTAAAGGTTCGCGTTTATTTCTTTATTATAATGAAAGAATATATATAAATGAAACACATAAAGATGAAGGAGCATATTTAAGTGATGGTATAATATCTCTTAAATCTCAGGGAATATGCGAAGAAAAATATCATCCTTATATAATTTCAAATGTATTTAAAGAACCATCAAAGGAAGCATATGAGAATGCAAAAAGATATTATGTATTGGAAGCATTTAATATATCAAATGATATAAATGAGATTAAAAATTGGTTAATAAGGAATGAACCGATAGCAATAGGAATAGCAATATATAGTAATTTTATGAATTCAAAAACAGGAATAATAGGAATACCAAAAGAAACAGATGATTATATGGGAGGACATGCAGTTATAATATGTGGATTTGATGATAAAAATAAAAGATTTATTATGAGAAATTCTTGGGGTATTTATTGGGGTGATAAAGGATATTTCTATTTACCATATGATTATATAAGTAATAAAGAATTATGTGGAGATTTATGGATAATTACAAGAGTTTTTCAATAAATTTTCAATAGATAATAAACGATTATTAAGTTCTTTAATACCTTCAACTAATAAACCAGTAATATTACCATAAGAAATATTATAATAATTGGTGGTATTATCTAAATTAACGACTTCAGGAAGAATAGAAAGAACTTCTTGAGCAATTAAACCAGTTTCAATATTTCCAGTATCTTTACGAGTGTAAATATAACCATTAATTTTATTTATTTTATCAATAGAATTGCTAATTTTAATCAAATTATCTTTAACTCTGATATCTGAAACATTACCAATAGTACCTCTAACAAAAACATTACTTTCAACATAGATATTAGAGGAAAAATATGAATTTCCTTCAACATTAAAAATATAACCTGGACGACTAATATTACTACCAATACAAACATTAATAACTTCATTGGGAAAACTAGTTGCAATACAATTAATAAAAGGAGTATTATTAATAGAAGATAAATTAACATTACCATAAACATTAAACATAGCATTAGTTTTTAGAGAATTGACACTAAAATCTGTTTCCCAATTTTTCAAATTAAATCCATTTTGTATTAGATATCTATATGGATAACCAAAAGCAATTTTATTAGTAGTATTATCAGGAATAGGAATAGGATTTAAATCAAAAATGATATTATTAGAAGCACCAATAATATATAAATGTTGATTACTATTATGTTTATAAATGATTCTATCATTATTAAAAAAATTAAAATTATTATTATTTAAATTAAAATTATATGATGTGCTAGGATTATTAAGACTAAAAGATGGAAAACTATTATTACCAAATGCATTAATGGCAATAGATGGATTAGTATTATTAAAAATAGAATGAACAGAAATTCCATTATTGCTATTTGAATTTAAATTAATACCTAATAAATAACTATTTGCAATTGTATTATTTAAAATTGGATTATTAGAACCAATAAGAACATTAGTAGAAGGATTAAAAATATTGGAACTTGTAATTAAATTAGAACTAATAATTTGGTCATATTTTAAACTGCCAATAGAAATTTCTCGAACAAATAAATTCGAAACATTAAGATTATTAACAGAGATATTATTAATAAAACCATTTTGAGCAATAATATTTGAACAAATATTAGAAGTAAAAAAAGCTTTATTAATATTTGAAATATTACAATTAGTAAAATTTATATTATTTTTAGAAGGAATACTTGAAATATTCCAACATTCTAAATTGGTAATTTGTGATTTTTTATTAATATATAATTGATAATTATTATTGGGTGGAATATCTCCTAAAGCTAATTTACCATCAGCTGATAAAGAAACAGAAAAGAATTTATTAGAAGTAGCATAAATTAAATTGGGTGGTGGTTGATAAATATAATTAATATAATCAATAAAATTTTTAAATTCGATTGTTCCTAATTCTATATAAAGACGTTGTTTAATAAAAATGGAAAAATTACCAGCAGTAAAAACATTTTGTTCAAATTCTTTTAATAGAAAATTACTATCATAATAAGGTTTAACAGTTCCAGTTTTATAAATATAATTATTATAATTAACAAAATAATTACCAGAAATAATTTCTAAAGATGGATTAATACGATTACCTTGAATATTGATTTCATTAATATCTAAATTTAGAAATTTGGGAAGATTAATAGTATAATTGACAAAAAAAGTTGTATCAAAATTAGTAAAAGTAAAAGGTAAATAATTAAATGAATTAATAGGAACAATATTAGAAATATTAGTATTTGTAATTAAATCATTATAAATACTATTAGAAACATTAATGGTTTTACTATTAATAGAAGGAGGATTTAAGGAAAAAGAGGTAGAAATAATATTACTATTAAATTTAAATACATAATTATCAAATTTATAATTAGAAGTTCCAATATTACTATCTTCATTATTAAAAATAGGAATATCTTGACGAATAGCAGTAAATTGCAAATTAATAGGATTTGAAGTTCTATAATTATTATTACTATTATAATTAAGATTAAAATTTAAGATTGGTGGATTAACAATATTTCTTGTATCATCATTAATTTCTAAATAAATTTGATTTTTAATATCATTATTACTATTACCAATACTAATATAACCTTTATTGGAAATTTTAAAATAATCATTGGAATTATAATTAGAATTATAAACTAAATTAGAATAATTAAAAATAATGGGTAAATTATTGGATGTATATAAATTTATATCAATGGGATAATTGGCAATATTAGAACCAATACCAATAAAACCATTATTATTGAGACTAAAAACACGATTACTGGTACTACTAGTGGCAAAATCGCGATTATAGATATCAATTATATTACAATTAATAGAATAACGATTAATATTAATACTAGGAATAGGATAAAGAGTATCATTACTTATATTTAAAGAACCTCTAGCATAATAATTATCAACAATTATATAATTATATTTAACAGTTTCAATAGTAACAGGAATATCAGGATTAATAGATTTAATAAAATTGGTATAAATAATATTATTAGAATTAAGAATAATATTATCTTTAATAAAAATACCATTACTATCAATAGTAAGTTTATTACTGTTATTAAAATTGATTTGAAAATTATTATTATTAATTTTTAAAATTTCTTGATTACTTGAATTGATATAAGAAATATAATTATTAGAATTAAAAAATTTAAAAATTGAATTTGAATTAATAAAAGTAATATCATTAGAAGTATATAAATTAGATTTAACATATAAATCATTGGAAAAATGAGATTTTAAAATTGTGGAATTAAAAATATTAAAATTATCTTTATTAATAGCAAAAGCATTATTAGATAAACCTAAATTATATTGATTTTTAAAATTAATAACAGTATCTTTAAAACTACTATCTTCATTATTAAGAATAATTACATTAGAATTATAAAAGGAATTAAAACGAAATCTATTATCATTAATTGTTTCATTTTTTAAACTTCCAATAGATATAGACATTACCTATTTTAATTATTGTTATTATTATTTATATATAAAAAATGATATAAGGATAAGATATTATAAGATAAATAAAAAAGAAATTCAATTATTTTTCCTAGATATAGCGGAAGGTTGCCCGAGTGGTTTAAGGGGAATGACTTAAGATCATTTATACTTCAGTATGCATGGGTTCGAATCCCATACCTTCTACATTTATGTAAAATTCCGCTATATTTATTTTTCTATCTTTAAATTAAAAATGGAATATTTAGAGAATGAAGTAGTTTCTGTTGAATTTAATGATATTTCATTTATAATAACTTATGATAATAATGAAACAGAAATAATAGAACGAACAAAACAAGGTTATAGAAAATTATATGATGCGTGGTTAAAAGAACAACCAATGTTTATATCTGATATTTTCAAAACTCAGATGCGAGATTTAACATTTGCATCAAATGGAAATCAAGTAGCAATGAATGAATTAAATAATTTTCTTTCAGAGACAAATAAAGAACAAGCAATAAAATTTATAGTTTATATGAGAAAACGTGATTTAACTTTTGAAAGAGCAAAATGGACAAAAAAGTAATTATTTAAGAATAATTTAAAATAGAAATAATAATGATTGTAGGAGGTATTATTATTACAATAGCTTTATTATCTTATTATTTCTATTATCCTAAATTACCACCAAAAGGAAGTTTAGGTTATTATAGATATCAATGGAAATTACTTAATTAGTCTATTAATAATTTCAATACCATTATCTTTAAGATTTCTAAAATGATGATAATTAATAAAATTAAAAAAGAAATAAATAATTGTAAAAAATAATAATAAGAGAGTTAGCCAATAATAAATATAATTTTTATTTTCTTTCTTTTTATCTTCTTCATTATTTTCAGAATAATAAAGTTTATTAACAATAAAAACAATAATAATTAATAAAAAAGACAGTATATAACATCTTTTCCAAACACCTCCTTTTTCGTGATAAGATAAAATACTAATTAATCTTTTTATTAATATTTCTTTATCATCTTTTTTTTTCATTTTAGTATTTATAAGATAAACACTATTATTATCATCACATTGTTTAGCAATTGAAAATTTGAAACATCCTAATTCTTCTCTTTCTTTAAAAATAGCATAAACAAAAATTATAATAATGATAATAATTAAAATTATATAAATCATTTATTAATATATTTCTTTTTATTTCTCTATTATAGATAAAATGAGTAATAAACCAAATAATTGGATTTTACCAAATAGAATTGGTTATAATGATAAGATTTTTAAAACTTTTAAACCTGAAAATTATCAACCAACATTAAAATCCAGTTGTGATAAAACAGGCGATATATCAAATACATCTATAAATTTATTTCCTCAACAACGACTAATTAAAGATTATATTCAGGTAGATAGTCCTTATAGAGGTTTATTATTATATCACGAATTAGGTTCTGGAAAATCAGGTGCTTCTATAGCAGCTGCGGAAGGTTATATAAATAAGAAAAAGATGTTTGTTTTAACACCTGCATCATTAGCAACTAATTATGAAAATGAAATATTAACTTTAAGTTCTATAGGTTTAAATTTAAAAAAAGATTGGAGTTTAGTTAGTTTAAATAAAAATAATCAAAAAGTAGTTGAAATTCTTAAAAATAGATATGCAATAACACCAACTATAATAAAAAAAGATGGTTTAGTATGGATACCATTATATGAAAATGATATACCAAATGCAATAATAATTAAATCAATAGTAGATGAAACAGATAAACAATCAATAAATTTAACGATATCTCATATAATTCGAAATCGCTATACATTTATAAGTTATAATGGTTTGAATAATAAAATGATTAATAATTTAGGAAAAACACCATTTGATAATTCATTTGTAATAATTGATGAAGTTCATAATTTTTCAAGTAGAATAGTGAATGGAAGTAAATTAGCAAAAAATGTATATGATAAATTAATGAGTGCTAAAGATTGTAAAATAATTTTATTATCAGGAACACCTATAATTAATAATCCATATGAAATAGCAACAATTATAAATTTAATAAGAGGTTATATGAATATATATAAAATACCATATTTATCAATAGAAGAAAATATAACAATAGATGATATAAATAAACAATTAGAAAAAGATAATTTATTATCATTAATAGATGAAATTTATTTGGATAAAAAAATATTTTTAAGTTTATTACCAACTAATTATAAGAAATTTAAGGGAAGTTTAATAAAAAAAGAAGATTGGGGAGAAAATGAAGACCCATTACCATTAATAATGGAAAGTTTAAATAAAATTGAAGGATTAGAATTAAAAATGAAATATTATGTTTCAAATTATAATGCTTTACCAATAATACCAAATGAATTTAATGATTATTTTTTAGATACAACAGATGATGATAATCCTAAAATTAAAAATCAAGATTTATTTATGCGTCGAATATTAGGAACAGTAAGTTATTATAGTATAACAGGAAGTGAATTATTTCCAAAAGTAAATGATGAAATAATTAGATATTTAGATATGACAAATGTTCAATTGACAAATTATGCAAATGTAAGAGTAATTGAAAGAAGTATGGATGCAAAAAAAGGAGGAGTATTAAGTGATAAATCATCAGTATATAGAGCTTTTAGTCGAATGGTTTGTAATTTTAGTTTTCCTGAAAATATAAAAAGAGAATATCCTTTAGATATAAAAAAGGCAATTAAACAAGAAATAGATACAGAAGAAGAGAATTTAAAAAGAGTTAGACGTGTTGGAAGAACAATTCCAAAAATATCAGATGTTTATGAACGTAAATTAGGAATAGCTGTTGCTGAATTAATAGAAGGAGATTATTTAACTTATGAAAATGTTAAAAATTTATATAGTCCAAAATTCGCGGCAATTTATGATGATATAGAAACATCACCAGGTTCTGTATTAGTTTATTCTCAATTTAGAAAAGTTGAAGGTTTAGGATTATTAACGGAATTCTTAAATAAAAATGGATATATTAAAATTGATTTAAGGAAAGTAGAAGGAGATTATGAATTAATAGATGAGAATGTATTTGATAAGAAATATGATAATAGAAGATATGTAATATTTGACCAAGATAAAAAGAAAACAAATATATTGAAAAATTTGTTTAATGGTGATTTAGAGAACTTACCAATAGATATTAAAAAGAATTTACCAGAAGATACTAATCAATTATATGGAAAATTAGTAAAATTATTTTGTATTACAGCAAGTGGTGCAGAAGGTATATCATTAAAAAATGTTCGTAGAGTTTTAATAACAGAACCTTATTGGAATAATATTAGAATAGAACAAGTAATAGGAAGAGCTATACGTTCGTGTTCTCACGAAAAATTACCATTAAAAGATAGAAATGTAACAGTTTATAAATATATAATGAGAATAACTGAAGAACAAAAAAAGAAAAATTTTACGATAATGGCACAAGATGATGGAAAAACAACAGATGAACATATATCATTTATAGCAGATAAAAAGAAGGGAATAATAAATAAATTTTTATTGATGTTAAAAGCAAGTTCATTTGATTGTATAATAAATGCAAAACAAAATAAACCATTAGCAAATGGTTATAAATGTTATAATTGGGGATTAGGAATAAATAAAGATGATTTATCATATACAATAGATATAAATGACGATTATAAAATAACGAGTTATAAAACCAGACAAATATTAAAAAAGGGAAAAGGAAAGGTAGTTTCAAAGAATGGAAAGAAATATGTGGAATTAAATGGAAAAATTTATAATTATTATAGTTATATAAATGCTGGAATTTTAATAGCTGAAGAAATATAAAGTTATTATAGATATTAATAATTAATATGAATATTTGTATATTTCGAAATGTAAATAATTGTAGGTGTTGTAATTTTAAAGCCAAAAATAATTATTGTAATTTACATACAAATAATAGAAATATAATTTATGAGATTATATATGATGCTATAGGTTCAAAACAAATAAAAACAAATCAAGATATATATCAAATATTTAATTATATTTATGATAATATAAATATATATACAAAAGAATTAATATTTAAAAAAATACTTACGAGTTTATTTATAAAACCGATTTATTTAAAAAATATTTATCCAAATTTAAATAATATAAATGAAATATTTAATTTCAATTTAAATACTTATATGATTAAAAAGAAATTGGAAAAAACGAATTTCAAGGAATTAAAAATAATAAAAAGAACGATACAATTATTTATAATTAAAAATCATATATATAACCCAAAAATTATTTATACTAATTCAAATGACCCATTCACATTTGATTTAATAGATGATATACCATTAAAAGAACGATTTATATTTAATGATAATAATAATTATTATTGTTTTAGAGCAAATGAATTTAAATATTTTATTTCAACAAATGGAAATTGGAATCCATATACAAAAAAACCAATTCCTTGTAAAATAATTAGAAATTTAATGATATATATAAATTATAATAATTTAGAAATAAAAAAAGAAAATAAATGGACTACTCTAAATCAAGCATATACAGATGTATCACAATCAATAGAAAAGATAGGATTTTATACAAACACTGAATGGTTTTTAAAATTAACGTCGAAACAAATAAAAAATATAATAAAATTATTTAAATTAATATCAGGTAATAATAATTATTTTAATGAAATAGATGAAGATAATATATTTTATGATTTTGCAAAAGAAATAATTAATTTATTTGATGATGGAGATACAAAATTTTTATTTTGTTGTAATTTTATGAAATGTTTAGGAATTCATAGCACAGAATTTTATAATAGTCTTCCTGAATGGTTATCAGATATAGAAAATCCGATTATTATAAATAATAATAATAGAAATTATGAAATAGTTTATTTAATAAATATAATAGATGGATAGTTATAATAAAGAAGAACCTCCGAAAAAAAAAGATTTTTATTACACACTAAAATTACGAACAGCAATTATAGGTTTTGTTTTATACTTATTATTATCAACTAATACAGCATTTAAAATATTAAATTTAATAATATCTACATTTAATAATCATATTGAGATTATTAATGAACAAAAAGAAGTATCATTTATAGCTAAATTAATAATGGCTATAATTATCGCAATTATACTATTTATCTTCTAAGAAATAAAAAAATTACTTTTTTCCTCTTCCTTTCTTTTGCACAACGGTTGGTGTTTCCACAACTTCATCTTTTGTTTCCTCTACATACTCTTCATCACTATTCGCAACTTTGGTATTATCAAGTTCATTTGAAATTTCTTCAACATCATCGTCGTCTTCGTCATCATCTTTAGAAGTTTCAACCTTTTCGGTATCACTATCATCGATGAATGTCGCTTCATTATTAACAGAACGCTGAAATTTTCCAGTAATTAATTTCCAAGTGCATCCGAATTTACCGCCTGCAAACCAGATACTATTCAATTCAACAATCAATTGTGCTTTACCACCCTTGAGTTTTGAAAGAATATCCGCCAAATCAATGGCTTCTCCACTCATATTAAAACTAGTGAAATTAAATCGATCGTTTTCATTATCATAAGGAAGTTTGAAACGAATAGTAGGTGGATATTTTCCAACTACTTTTCCAGTATTCTTATCCTTGTCAATCTTAATGATTGGCGAAAACATCTTATTAACAATAATTTTTTGTCCATCAAAATCATCCTTGAACCACGGTTCTCTATTTTCGAACGCATCATCAATTACTTTTGCTTCAATTTCTTTCAATTTTGATAAGAAAGCTTCAATCTTTGGATTTTCCTCGTGTCCTTTAAAAGACATAGTTAAATCGAATTTCTTTTCTTTCTTTACATTATCTACTTTCGCATTTTTATCTTCAAAACCACCTTCACTAACTCCATAAGGAAGATACATTACAGGTGTTTGAATTCTCAATTTTCCAGTTCCATAATTAATATATACAGATTTAGCACCAGAAGTCAAAATTTTGGGCTCTGAATACTTGAAATTAGATACATTGATATTCTTGGGTAGAATTGGTGCGGACATATTTGTTTAATAATATATATAACTTATTTCTTTAAATAAAAAATCATTTTTTTTTTAATTTAGAATAAAATTTATTTATTTTAATAATTATAAATGGAGATTGATTATTCATTAAATAAAAAAAATATAAAAGAATTCATAAAAAACAGTGATAAAAAAATAAGACATATAGTAAAAAAAATTATTGATAATACAAAATATATATCATTTAAAGAATTTAAAAAACAATTAGTAAAAAGTTTTAATAAATTTCTTAAATATATAAAAAAATCAAAAACTAATATAGTTTATGTTTATAAAACTAAAAATTTTGAAAATAAATCTAATGGTTGGATATATGATTTATTTAAATCATATTTAAAAACAATAAAAACTAATATAAATTTTATTTTAATATCAAATGAAAAACTTAAATTACTGAAAAATAATGATATTTTATTAATAACAGATGATTGTATATATTCTGGTCATCAAATGAAATCAAATCTTATCAATAATATAGGCAAAAATAAAAAAATAGATGTTTCATTATTAATTTATATTTTATGTCCATATATATCATCATATGGTATTAATAATATTACTTATAAAGAACATTTGAAAGAATTTAATTATAAAATTATAATTGGTTATCATAAAAAATTAGATAAATATTTATGTAGAAAAATTTTATCACAAGAAGAAATTAAATTAATGGAAAATTATTATTCTAATTTAAATTTAAAAGATGTTGTAAATGATGATGATGATTTATATTATATGGAA
>Ga0129336_10000098_pt1 | contig 40532 bp, 48 predicted proteins | sample CPB6_02_DNA_FD_96878 | JGI IMG/M metagenome (GOLD analysis project Ga0129336, IMG submission 96878) | Freshwater to marine salinity gradient microbial communities from Chesapeake Bay, USA - CPBay_Sum_0.6_0.2_DNA | ecosystem: Environmental > Aquatic > Marine > Coastal | place: USA: Chesapeake...
ATACAGTTCACCGTTGTTCTTCAGGTAATAGAAGCAACCGTAGTAGTTCCAACCACCTGAGTAGTATGAACCAGTGTGCACTTCAACGTCGTAAACGTTGGTGGCTCCACTCACAATCTGCGGTGAAGTATAAGCAGTCGTGTTGCCAAGGCCAAGTTGACCTTGCGCATTCCAACCCCAGGTGTACAGTTGGCCAGTGTTAGTAACCGCCATGACGTTACGAGGTCTTGCATGCAGCATACGCACGTTGCTGATACCGGACACTAATTGAGGCGTGGTCTGTGGCGAGGTTGTGTTACCAATGCCGCATTCACCGTTGGCGTTGTAGCCCCAAGTCCAGAGGCGATAGCTGCTGTCAATAGCATACGCGGTGACAAGATCTGCTTCGCCGCCGTTAAGTTCTTGCGACAACCAAAGACCAATGATCTTGCAACTTTGGCCAGACACAGAGGCATCAGGACCTAGATAAGGAACCTTGGTCCAAGCATACACGTCAGTTGTGTGGCCAGCTCCTGCAATACCTTGGTTGTTGTAGCCCATAAAGAAGACGTCACCATCCTTAGTCAAAGCCAGAGCAGAACCAGAACCGCCGTGGTGGATTTGCACAAAGTGGTCGCCAGCTCGCATCAAACCAAATTCACCACTGAACGCCATCACAGACGTCAAGTTAGCGTGGTTGTGGGTGTGCGCGTACTTACCACCTAAGCCGTATTCAGTAGTGCCTCTGACAATGTACTCGTAGCGATCGTTAAGGAAGGCTGAGTTGAGGTGGCGAGAATAGCCAGCCCGACGAGACGAGACGCGTGGTCCAAGGCGCGGGTTTAGCAAGCCTGAGGCAATACGCAGATTGTTGCCTCCAGCTTCTCCAAGCCATGGTTCATTGCCTGTACCAATTAGATCTTTTGGAGCGTGCGCGTACTGCGTTTTATATTGGTTGACCAGGACAGTGTTGCCCACGAAACCAGACGGCGCAGACCATGCAAGTCCACTCGCCGTGGCAGTTAGTACTTGACCGCTAGGTCCAATGCCAAAGCGAATTGGAGCGGTGCCGTTGTGCGTAACCAGGTCTCCAAGTGTCGTCAAGATATTGACGCCTTGCATCATCAAGTCCCAATACGTAGTATTGGTAGGCAGATTGCCAGTAGATGCTAGTTTACAAATGTAGACGCTTTCGTTGTATTTAACAACGTCATCCTTCTCATAGGCAGTTGCCCCTGAGTAGTTGTTCTTCCACGTGAATTTAATCTTACCAAGATCAAGGGTTGCCATGTTTTACTCCTTACGGTAATGTACAAATGAGGTGGCCGTCATTGTTGACAGAGAAGACATTGCCTGACGCGCCAAGGAAATAGTCCTCATAATTGTTTACGTCAAAAGAATCAGCAGCTCCAATGACAGACTTATCTAGGATCAGTGAACCATTGGAGGTTCTAAACCCGTAGAAAATAGAGTTGTCTTGTGGAGGAGCGATTGTCTCGTAGCCAGAACGGTCTGACTTGATGCGAATAAACTTAAGCTCGTCGCCAGGAACCAAGGTTGGCAGACCAGCATTTGATAGAGTTGTGGCGGCTGATGCCGCTGCTGCCGAAGCCGTAGATGCCGAAGCCGAAGCTGCCGTTGCTGCTGCCGTTGCAACTGCTGCGTTGCTTTGAGCATTTGCAATGTCAGTGGTTGTAGGACCCATGGCAACCTTTGTGCCGGTTGCATCAACGACTAAGGCTTTGTTTGCTTGAAACTCAGCAACACGAATAGCGGTCACTGTACTGGTTTCAACAACCTGTAGTGAACGGTCAAGCTGCTCTTGCAACTGCGTAGCAATGATTGTCAGGCGGTCAAGAGCGCCTTCGTGGGTTTCTGCTGGGAAAGGATCGCCTTCAGTGTAGTCCACTGTCTGGACAATCGGCGTGCCACGAAGAATCACAATCTTAAAACCAGCCGCAAGGTTGGTGTTTAGCGTGATCGTAGCAAACTTAGTCGAAGCGTTGATTGTGACTGTGTAGTCGTAAGGTGCAGCACCACCACGCGTTCTCAGAGTCTGATTGCTTGCTGTGTCAACAGTAAAAACCTTTAGATCGTCCAAACCCTGGACGGTCGCATTAAAGTAGAAGGTGCTTGTTGAACCAGTGCCAACCTGGACAACGCGTTTAATTTCGGTTTGAACTGTCATTGCGTAAGACTCCTTAAACTACCTCCGTATGGGATCGACTCGCTAGGCGGTACGAAAAACTGCTGATTATTTTCTTGCATTATACGGCCTTCCATCCGACGAAGATACCCTGGATTGACCATTTCTTGGAGCTCGTACAAAATCAAATAGTCCAGGGCTTGTCTAGTATAGAACAGATTGATGAACGGGGTGTTGTTTATAACTGTCCGCATAACGTTCGCGCCAACGTCTTCGCCTGTACGGATGCGGGTAAAAATCTCAGCTAGGTCATCTACCTGTCCGAAGGTAGGACCTGCTAGGGTTGACAGGAATGAACGACCATATCGGCTGTATTCTCCGAAAAGGAAGTCACCATAGATACCTAGGCCTCCGCCTTGGCTCATTGCGGCAAACATCAGCTTGGCATCTTTCTCAGGTTCACCAGTAAACTGACGTGGTTCGCGGCCCTTGATAATGTCTTTAGCCATCATCGAAGCATATCCGAACAGGGTTGTACCAGCTATCAAATGTACTAGTCCCATTACGTCGGGCTTACCGTCGGCTGCTCCATAGACCTCGCGGCCAAGACCACGGCGAATCATCGTGATTGGGAAGGCCTTAAACTGCATGATCAATCGGATGACTTCACCCTCCACAGTACCAGTCTCGGTGCCTTGGCTCATGATGGCGCGTTCAGCAGCTCCTGGCATTGGAACCGCGAAGTCTGATCGATCTTGGAAGTAAGTATCTAGGCGAGATACCAGCTCGTTTCTAGCGGTTGTAATGTCCCTAGCTGACGGCTTGGCAGTTCCTTTGTCCATCAGGTATTGTTTAATCGTCGCGTCGTCTAACTCTTCAATGCCCTCGCTGACCATGTATGAGTTGCCGTCGTCTGCTTTACGGATCGCGTGCTTACGGTAAAGATCCCATTCGGTTTGTCCGATGTCGTATTGACGAAGAACGTTGGTCAGTTGGTCTCCAAGGCTGCTGTACTGCATGCCAGACTTTTTAGCCAGGCTAGTACTCATAACCAAGGCAACCCCTGTCCTGTTGGTGTCGTTCCACCAGCTCATCAGGTTGAGTTTAAAGAATCGCTGCTGCAACTTGGCCATGGTTCCAGGTAAGGTATCCTGAGCACCAAACCGGGCCGTTGTGTCTCCAATGATACCATCAAACCCAATGCCAAGAAGGCGGGCAATCTCCTTTCGCTCAAGGTCTCCTCGACCCTTAAACACGTTCGCGATTGTCTCGCCGTACGACTTAAGCAGCGGCATGCCTTGGTAACGGAGCTCAGCGGCTTGGTTAGGAATATCAGTGATTGACGAGACCACGGCACCGCCAAGCTTTGCCATGTTCTGAATAGACCTAGTAATCGCACCAATCTTTGCCAGGCTAACGTTTGCTGGAATACGAGTTGTCCCATCGATTTCCTTGAGCATGTTTGTCAGGTTTTTCTTTGACAGCTCGTCGTACATCTTTGGATTGTCGCGGTACTTGATCTTTAACTCAGTCACCATGCGATCAAATGTGGCTACAGGGTTTGTGCCAAGGCCTTCCATCAAGGCTGTATTCCTGGCCATGTGCTCAAGACTGCTAGTGATTGATTCACGTAGGTCTTGTGTGCCGTATTGCTCGTTGTACGCCATGAACGAGTCAGCATCTTTGAAGTGCAAGATACGTTCCTGACTCATCTTCTTAGCTAGGTTTGCAGGACCCTTAAAGCCATGCAAGAAATTGCTTTCACTATCGCCTTTGAATCTCTTATGCAAGCCAGTGCTTAGACCTAGATAAGCACCTTTAAGGAATTCTTCGGCATCAGCCCCTCTAAACGTAGCGTCAATGTCGAGCTTGTCAACAATGAATTGTTTCCACTGCTCATAGCCTGCTTTACGCAGTTTCTCCATGTCATGACTTTGGCGGAACATATAGCCAGGGCGAGCTTGTATATAAGCCCCTGCGTCATTGGCTCGTTTAATCGCAGTCATCTGGTACTTGTGGATGACAGCAGCTATTTCCTGAGCAACAGGGTTGTTAGAAATTCCTGGTTGACCTTCAGGTTTAATTTCAAACAGCTCGCGGGCAATGTCGTCGTCCATGTGGCCATTGCTGAAATGAACAAGCAAGTCATTTTTCTCTAGATCGTGGATTAAACGACCAAGATACTTGTTGGCCAGGGCTTTGCCTTGCGCGTCAATGCTGAGTTTAGAACCTACTTTACTTCTCACAGAGCCAACCATCAAAGCTTTAAGGCCCTCAGCTGGGCTGTCAAACTTAGCCAAGAAGTTGTAGTTCTGCGCCATGACCTTTGCGTTGATCATGGTGTTGCGCTTCTCAAGAGCAGCTGCTAAGATTGAATCATTCAAGCGTTGCTGCAAGTGAGCTGCAATCGTGGCATCTAGATTTTCAGGCGCCAGCATTTGCTTCTTAGACGTCAAGAACGTATCGATCTCAGACAGCAAATCGCCAGCCTGCTGGTCAGTGATCTTGCCTTCGCCAGCTGCTTTCTTAATGATATTCAAACAGTCTTGCATTGCCATCTTACATTCCCTTCTGGATACAAACAGCGGCGGCTTGAGCTGCTTTGTGCATTGTCACCGCGTCTGCTTGTTGTTGGTCCAGTGTCTTCAATTCATTTTCCAAAGTTGTTTTTAAAGCAGTGCTTAGCTCAGGATCCATGTTGGCAAGTTCAGCTTCTAAGTTTGCTTGTAAAGACTCTAACTCGGAATCAACAAGTTTTAAATCATTTTCAATTGCTTTCATGGTATCAGCAACTGCATCCTTAGGTTCACCTAGCATAGGCGTAGGATCAGCGGCACTGCTTGGCTGTGCCTGGTAAGCTTTTGCCATCTTAAGTTTCTGTGCATCACTTGCTTCAAACGGCAAAGCACGCACGTTGTCAGGCAAGACCTCAATAACAACCATAGGATCGCCAAACTCGTGACTTGGTTTATAGACTTCTTTAATCCTATATTTCATGCCGCGATTGATAAGCAGTTCTGTCTCTGAGTGAGAAGAAATAGCGCCAGCCATCGTAGCCTTAGTTCCTTCAGGAACTAGGATCTTTGTCATTGGTGACTTGCCCTTGTAACTGCCGTGAAACTTCTTGGCCGTTTCAACGTTAAATGACGTACTAGTAAACCCATGCATCGTGATGAACTTACCTTCAAGCGCCTTTAGCATGTTGTAAGCCTTGTCACCATCGATCGTTTGATCCCAAACAAATTGGTTTGCCCCGGGCAAATCTTTAAGCAGGTCATTAAACGTGGTGTAGCGAACATTGCCTCGCCATACCTCATACTTCTCGGTTGTCTCAGGAATCTTTTTAAATATCGAGTCCAGCAGCGCGACTCTCTTATCCATGTTGGCGTCAATGGGTTTACCAAGGACTTCTTTGCCCCACAAATACTGGTTGAGCGAAACGTAATCTGAGTTTGTGTACCCCTTTAACGCAGACATTTCGCTTGGTGTAAGCGTGGTTTGAAGCTTATCGTAAAACTTATCTAAGAATTTCTTAGCATCGTTGTAATTAAAAAATTTAACCGTGCCTTGCTCTTTAGCAACTTCCTTGGCAACATTATCAAAAGTCTTTTCAAGGTCTAGACGACGAAAACCTAGAGTTTCCTTTAAGCTTGCGCCTAACTGGGGATCCATACCGTGCAGCACCGCCGTATCAACAAGCTTGTTGACTTCTTCTTGCGGTATTTTTAGAATCCTAGCCACGGCTTCTTCCGTGTCTTTAAGACTGATCTCTCCAAAGACATCAGGATTCTTTTGCAACAGGGTTTTGTATTCACCAACGGTTGGTTTAAACTCCGCGCCTTTAGGAGCACCTTGCGCTCTAAACAACAAAGCACCACCTGGGTCAATACGCCAAACAACGCCTTTGCCTTCAATCAACTGCATGTTGTAGTTAGGAGCATTGCCGACAACATCCCAGTTTGCCAAGTAGGCGTCAATGATCATGTTCTTAGCAAAAGCCTCGCGCTGTTCTTTTGGCAGTTGCTTAAACTCAGCAGGAGAAATTGTTTTCATGCCCTTGATGTAATCACTGGCAACCCCAACAACCTTATCGCCGTCTTGCACAATTGTTGTTTTGGGCATTGCAACACCGTACCAGCGATACAGTGTAGCAGCAACCCACTCATTCAAGGATTGGTTTGCTTCTTGATACTTGACGTAGTAAGGACTGTTGTCGTTCTTGTCTAAGTGGAGACCGCCCTTATTTGTACCTTCTTGCTTACCAACTTGTTCAAGGTTACCTACGTCAAACGCGGTGTCATAGCCAGCAAATGAGTTGTACACATCGCCATAGGTTTGCAAGTACGCGTCAGGATCAAACAAGACAGACTCAACAGCTTGCTTGCCTTTAGGATTTAGATCATTAAAGACTTCTTTTGTAGGGTCTTGTACAAAAAGACTTTGCATGGAATCTTCAGGACCAAAGACGACGTCGTGTTGGTTTTGCTTTGGATCAAAAACAGCGTTCTTGACTTCCATCACGTGAGTCAAGTTGTTTTTAGCAAGCTGATACGAACCCTTGTAGGAAATGTCTAGTGAACCCTCCTCAACAGAGACGCCATGGATGGCTAACAAGTCTTTAAGGTCTGACGACACCTTGCTCATGTCAATCGTGCCTTTTTCAGCAAAGGCTTTTGACGTCAACAACCCAATTGGCGAATCACGATTTGCTTTGACAGCCATAACTTGACCGTCTTTTGTGCGCACGTAAAATGCCACGTTGTTTTGCAACCCGTTCTTTGTAGCCATCGTTACGGCTTCGGCGAAGTCAGGGTCTTGCATGGCTTTAGCAACTTGCGCTGCGGTAACCTTAGCTGCCTTAGGACCTGTGGCTTGCTCCATCAAGCTAAGACTTGTCTCGACATCTTGATAAGGCTTGTAGTGCTTGATTGGGTTTGATGCCTGCAACTCAGAATCAAACTTTGTAGCAGAGGCTGTCAAGTATGGATCGTAGACTTGCTCACCAGGTTTTAGTGGATCAAGAGTAACTGCTCCAGCAACCGGGGCCTCAGCATCAGGGTTGACTGCGTAAACTTTATTAGAGGCTCCAACAGTAGCAATCTGACTTATTTCAACGTCTTTGCCGTTGCCTAACTGCTTGATTGAAGTTTCAAGAGCTGCTGCATGGCTGCGTTGACGAAGACCCTTGTAGCCGTCGTAAAACTTACCACCAACAGCAAATAGACCACCGCCTGCAACAGTGCCAAAAGCAATGTTGGTCAGTGAGTCCATCATGTCGTAGTCTGCTTTTTCTTGTATCTTTGCAGAATAGATAAGCGGTTCAACACCAAGAGATCCCACAAAGCCAGCTTCAGCGCCTCGCATAAAACGACTGGCAGTAACGCCTAACTTCGCGTATCTAGCCTCACCAATGATTGGCACAAAGCCAATGGCAAGACCCACAGGATCAAAGATCGCCGTGCCCATAGCCAAACCAAAACCAACTGAGTTGTCAACAAAACCTTGTGCACGACCCATCGTACTGGCCAAACGTTGTTCTTCTAGTTTGCGCTTATGCTGAATAGAAGCTACAAGACTGCTGACAGGCTTATCCCAGCTAAGGTGTCCTGGAATGCCAAACTTAGTATTTGCCTCATCTGGCTGCAGCATTGTTGGCCGCTCAGTAAGGCCAAATTCCTCTATTGTTGGACGTCTTTTGTAACCGTCCCGGCCACCTCGAGAATTGTTGTGTCTTTGGTTGTAGAGTTTCTTTAGATCGTCGTCGTTGTAGTTCGTTAACTCTTCAGCTCGACGAATCTCGTTCATTCGAGAAATAGAGTCAATACCGGTTTCTCTCCAACCAGCAGTGATGGCTGCGTCAGCTACTTGCCCAGTGGTCGATCGCAAGTCATCAAAGCCAAAACTTTGAAACCACTGCGAAGGAGCATATGGAGTAAAGTTTTGACTGAGATTGCGCGCCTGATCAACAACCTGTTGGTTAACAGGATCGTTTGCTTGGCGGGCGTTGAGCGTCGTTTTTTTTACTTTTTCAACCATCGCCTACCTTAAGGAAATGAATTTTGAGTAGGGAACATGTCTATAGGCACGTTCTTCTGAGGCAACAAATTAGGATTGCTGAGTTGCTTGAAAGTAAAAAACACCTGCTTGCCTTGCTTATCGATAACTGGCTCAACAACACCGTTAACTTCTACAACAAGTTGTATGGCTCCACCATCGCCCATATTGATCCAGTAACCTTGCTTTGCAATCGTGCCAAGATACTGTTCGTGGCGATATTCCGGTTGTTTTGCTAAGGCTGGATTAAATGAACCTGGGGTTTGAATTTGAACGTATTGGCCAAGTAGTTTTGGATCTTTACGCAAACGATCTGCATTGGTGTGCACGACCTTTGGACTATAGACTTCTTGTGCGGTTGTGCCAACTCTAGGTTTTGGTATGACATACGTGCCGCCATCAATGTCGTAACCCTCTGAAAGAATCGCAAAATTCTTTTTCAACAAGTCTTGCGGGTTGCCACCACCTTTATTGACTAATTCAGTGGCGGTCATTCTGACAGCAAGGTTTCGCATTGAATCAAAAAACTCCAAGCGCTGCGGTAAGTTTCCTGTCAATGCACGACGATATTGCTCGCCAATGCGAATAGACGTAGCTTCAAGGTCGGCATAACTTGTGCCTGAACTTTTTAAGTTGCCTAGGTTTTCGCGCAGAGTCTTGGTGTTTGACGTCAAAGCATTGATGATCTTAGGTTCAGCAGCTGTTCCCATGGCCTGCATTGCCCAGAAGTACTCAGGGGGCAATGGGTTAGGGCCGGTTTGCAATTGCCTAAAAACAATTTGCAACTGACCCATGTACTTGCCATCTTTACCGGCGTAACGTTCAGACATGCTTCTCAAGCGTATGCCCAAGTCTTGCGGACTGGCGCCCAACAAATAACTTTTTTCGTTTTCTACTTCGGCTTGACTCAAGACCTTAAGCTCATGTTGAGGCACGCCGTCTTTCATTTGAAGTGCAAGAACAGAATTTCTTGCTTCTCCAACATTGCCGTTCTTTGCTTGTTGCTGCACAGCGGGATTTTGCATCCAATAAGCAACTTGATCTCGAGAGCGCTGTTCAAGAATGCCATTAGCAACTGTGGCAACCTCATTTCTAATCCTTGCCTCGTCAGCTGCGTTTTCGCCACTCACCTGAATGTTCTTGACAAAAGGAGCAATGTCAGCCGTTTTCATGTTGGCTAATCCTTGCGTAAGACTGTGCACCTTCTTGGCTACGGTAATTTCACTCCAAGCTTTGTCAACTAGGATCTTTGAACGATCAACGTCTCTAGGATCTGTTTGGTCTGTTACGGCGGCAATAGCGGCTCTCAACGAGTCCTTATCTTTAAACTGAGGAAGACCTACGCCTGTTGACCTAATAGAGGCAACGCTGTCTTCAATCGCGGTTTCTACTTTAAATTTTTCGTAGCCTAAAACCGTGTCCTTACTTGTCTTTGAAGAATTGAGCAACCTAGCATATTGATCACCAGTAAAGCCATACAGCTTTTCTAACTTAAATTTACCTTCAGGTGTTTCAGTTAAAGAACGCAAAGCAGCGTGTGCTGATTTTGGATCATCAGCAATCATGCGCATGAAAGCAACCTCAGCAATCTTGTTAAGGTTTTCCTTTGCTTTTTGTGTTGTCCCAGGGCGGACAACTCCAATGTACTTATCTAATCCTTCTGGTTTTACGCCAAGAGCTGCTAGACCCTTAAGACCTTCGGGTACCTTGTCTGCTGGCATGTCTCCTAAAGCAACACGCCACATCATCATCGTGCTGTCTAGCTGCAGAGGATCGCGTGAAACAAGAGTAGCAGATTTTTCAAGTCCATCTGAAAGAGCTAATTCAGACGCCTGTACTCGAAACCGACTTTCTGTCTCAATGGCTCGACCAAGTGCAAACGTCGTAAAGTCAGCAGAAAACTTTTCGTACTCGTTGTCAAAATACTTGTTTGAGCCTGGTTTGCTGGTGTCGTTTTTGCTTAGTATCCTTGCCACCATGGCTCTTGTCTGATTGACGAGGGTCTTTCCATCAGCCTCATTAAGACTTAAGCCTTTGTAAAAATTGACGTTTTGCTCCTCTTGGTTAGACAGTTGCTCAAATTCCTCAAGAAACTGTTGGTTAGCTCCAGCAGAAGCAACTGCCATATCTAAGGTGGCAGTTTCTCGTTGATTCTGATCCCACCATTTAAAGGCAGTACCTGCTGCTTCCTGCACATCCTTACCTGCTTGAATAGTGCCACGAGCTCCAAGAGTAAAAGCATCCCTATCCCTCGCATCAAGACCTTGCTGGTATGCTGTGGGAAGTGTGCCGCGTTTTTCGTAGGTAGGTATTCTTGGCATAGTTAACTCTTAGAAGGTGTTATTTTTCCAGGGGTGACCGTGCCGGTAGGTTTGGACCCCCAAACACCCATTTGTTTGCCCATGTAAGCGGATTGAGCACCACCAGAAAGAAGTGTACCCATAGCGCCTGTAACGCCTTGACGATACGCGGCTTCCCCTTGGAATCGAGACCCGGCTGCTTCTGCTTCAAAATTTTGTTTTTGCAATTGACCACCGTACAAAATAGCCATTTGCTCCATCGTGCCTTGAATGGTCGTATCTTCTTGAAGATCAAGAATGCTACCAGTCATCTGGTAACCGCTGGCTCCTGCAGCAGCTCGCTGAGAACCAATGATCCTGCGAAGTCGAGAAGCTTCTGCTTCTGCTTCATAAGCCGCTTTTTCTTCGGCAGCCTTGGCATTACGCTCCATGATCTGAGCGTTATAGTCAGCCGCCTTTTTAGCGTCTTTACCGGCCTGGTATTGGCCATAGGCCTGCATCGCAGTGCCTGCGACCATGGCCGATACAATCATGACTTCAACACCCATCAAAGAACCTCACGTATCTGTAGTGGTCTTTCTGATCTGGGCCCCACTGCCGCAGCGTCGATTCTCGCTCGTAGCCTAACCACTCTAACCAGCGAATTGCCGCTGAAAAATCTGACGGCACGGTCGTTTGAAGTCGATGCAGCTTGAGTTCCCTTCTTAAAAATTCCTGATTTAACTTTATGTACTTTATACACTGAATTTTGTGGTTCGGAAATAGTGCGGATGGAATCATGTACGATTCGGCCACGCCTTTCCACAAAGGAATGATCCCGGCAATAGCCAGGGGTTTTCCGTAGTCCACTGCCGTAAACGAAATTGAACTTCGTTCTAGGGCAATCTTGTCCGTGAAAACAGGCCAGAGGGGTTTGATGAAGTCTAGGTGCCATGGTTCAAATGGTACTACGATCATCTCTCTGAAACCGTCATTGCGTACATGATTGCCAGTACGGTGCATGGATGCGGAGTATCAGACTGCACGAGCAACTCAAACTGTCGTTCAGGAGCATGCTGTACCAATACTCGTTTGTCCCCTGTGAACAACCTAATTGAGCCCATAGGCATAGCACCAGACCGGAAAGGAATGATCTCTAGGGCTGCTCCGTTGGCACCAAATTTCAAATTAAAGGTGTCTACGAGCCTGAAAGTCACGCGTTCAATGCGACGTATCTTTCCTTGAGAAGGACCTGTCTGGGTTTGAACCTCAGGGTCGAGGGTACGTACTCGAGCCACGTAAGGAAGACCGACACTTACCTTTGAGGCAGTACGCGCTAAAGTAATCGAACCTGAGCTAACAACGCGATCTGGATGAACAGCTCCGTCAGCTAGAATTTGAACTGTCTCGCCTTCTAAATGATCCAATCCGGAAAGAACACTAACGGGAGAACCATCATAACTAATGCCGCTATCAATAAAGAAAGCATCCTCAACCACCATTCCTTTCGCGGTATCAAACGATTTTTCTAAGTATTCAACGTACTGCACGGTTTGACCGTCAATAGTTCGCTGAACGACTAGGTACAAAACCTCTTCTGATTCGTCATTTTTTGGCACAACAGCAATTTGCTTGACTTGAACATTTGTGCCGCCAATGATATGGCGATGCCAAGCAACAACTTCTTGATCTGGCTCGTATGATAAGCAGCGCAGTTCTCCGGTCTGCAGCAACGTCCACACCAAGTTGTCAGGAGAACGCGCGTAGGCAATTTGCTTGACGTTGCCAGTAGTAATGTGTTCTGCAAGCAGCGTAAGGTCTACTGAGGTGTAGCCGTCAATGTTGATGTCGTAAGACAATTCACGTACTTTTAAACGTGAACGGTCAATATACAGGGTAGTTCTACTTGCACCAACAGGGCGTTCGTTGGCAGTGCCGTCAGTAGTTTCACGAGAGATCGTTGCGTTTGTAGGTGTCAGCGCTTCATAGTTTCGTCCTGCTGACAAGATGAAAGGACCATCTGACGTACCAAGCTGCAAACGCTTTTCGCCGTAAATCCATCTAATCGCGTTCACCTGGTCAGTTGCCAAGGTTAAATTTAAAGCCGAGTCATCAAGTACTTCTGCCTTGGCGTTACTAGGACTGAATGACTTAAAGTCAGAAGTTCGCGTACTCCAAATGGTCGCAGGCTTTGACGCGCTTGCAGCAAAGAATAAACGTTCTTGGAAGAACGCAACTGAGGTTGGCCAACCAAGAGTATTTGACCAAGCACCTAGTCTCCAATCCTTTGTGGCGTTACCAGCACCAGTAGAGCCAAATGGAAAGTCAGGGTCAACAACGACAGTAACAGTTGTTGGGTTTGTGTAGGCAGTAATGGTGCCTGCGCCCCAAACGGCAGGAGAACCATTTTTAAAACGAAACCAGCGCCCAACGTCAGTGGCTGCAAAAATACCACTGCTTGACGTAATAGTAGCTGTGCCAGTTAAAGCAGACGTGTGTACTGTTACAGTACCTGTGTTCACGTCGTTGTATGGACCATCTTTGTACAAGTAAAGGTCTAATGACCAGTTAGTAGGTCCTAAACGATTTAATGTTCTTGGTTGATAGTCTTTGTGAACTAGGTAAAGAACGTCGGCAGACTGAGTGAAATCAAGATTGTCAAGATCGTCTTCTGACCAAGGCGAAATGATCTCGTAAGGAGCCGTGCCTGTTCCATTAAGTAAGACAGATTCATTTCTGTAAAACCTAATGTAGTAGTGACCAAACTCAAGGATGTATGCTTGTTCAGTTGAAAAGATAAAAGGAATAAGTTTGACCTTGCGGTTGCTAAACTTTACCTCTGTGATAAAACGCGTACCTGAACGCTTAGTGATGCCGCCGTGAGAGAAGATGATAAAGTTCTCGCAGCGCTCAATTGACGTTGCGTATTTTTGCAAGTCAACACGACCGTACAAACGAGGAGAAATCTCCCCGCCGGTAAAGTTAGTTTGAATTGGCGTTGTACGAGACATTGATTACCACCTTGGAGGTACACCTAAACGTGAATCAGCAATGCCAAATCGACTGTTCAACCAGTAATCGGCATCAAGCACTTCTTGTGAATTTTCTTGAGCATCAACAAACTTGGCTTCGCGCAACTTCAACTCATAGAGCTGCCACATCTGTTCCATCGTAGTTGACGACTGCAGCAATGGGTGAGCCATGTCAGCAGCAAGTCTTGCAGCCAAAGCGTCTACAAGTAAAGTATCATAGCTTGGTACGTCAGTCAACAAAGCGATGTATTTGATTTTCAAGTTGTCTCCGTCGTAAAGAATACGGCGAGATTCAATTGAATAACGACCATTGACATCTTCAAGCGTCAACAGCCTTAGAAAATCTGCGGGCAACACAAACTGATATGTGTACTCGTAAGCAGGCGTAGTTACGTCAAGAGGCAAAGCAGCTCGCCTAATCAAACAGTTCCACGGGTGAGCGCGAAAGACTGCTGCGCGCGAATCATCGTAAAGACGACGAGCCGTTGATGCTGCCTTAGTTGGGTCAGACAGGGAGTTGATGGGATCAACACCCAGCAAAGTAAGTGACCTGTTTACGACTTCAATATCTGATGCTGCCATTTGTATCTCCTAACAAAAACGGGAGACCGTGCCTTACGGCCCGATCCCCCGCACTACCGGTAACTCCTCTAACTTAGTCGATTGCGTAGAGCACGTAACCGTTCAGAGTAGCTGCGTCAGGAATCGTGCCGCCAGTAATTGTTGCACGAACAGTCAAACCAGTTTTGCTGGAAATCTTGCTTGTTGCAAAAGAACTGATGGTGCCTGCAGAAGCCACTGAAGTGTTCGCCATAAACGCGTCGTCATCTGCTGCAACAGCAGCATTTGACAAGTTAGTGTAGCCAGTGTGACCGACTTTAACGACACGAGATGCGCCAAGTGCCGAGCTAGTAATCACCACACCAAGGATGCGGGTAGTACCACCGGGCAAAGTGCACAAGGTCACGGTATCGCCGTCTGCACCTGCACCTGACTGTGTGAAGTCAAATGCACGTACACGTGCGCGACCATGCTCGTCGCAAACGTCGTTCATCGTAGCTGGAGTAGCCTGGGTGTTAGCGTATTGAGTGCTATTTTGATTAGCCATGACTGTTCTCCTTATTCAGCGCAGATGATCTCAACTACCTTCTCTTCTTCCATGCGGGTTGCCCCGAAAGAAGCAGAGACGTAGACTTGAGTAGAGTTGCGCTTGTCGCGACGAGGACCGATGTCAGTAACAATGTCTTGACCAACGGCGATGAGCAAGCCGGACTGAGCCCAGGCAAGCACACGACGGTGGCTAGAAGCATTGGTACGAACCAGTTCAGTGCGAACAAACTCGAACCCCATGAAAGTGTTGATCTCACCTTGCACGAGAGCGCGCACGGTGTTGTAGTCGGCGCTAGACACTTCAGTCGTCTTCAGCAAATCAGTGACTTGCTTAGCCGTCATAGCGATATAGCGACGCTCAGTAGGATCAACTTCGTTTTTGTCCATGATTTCCTTGGCTTTGCGCAACTTAGCAATGGTCAAACCAGAGTTAGTTGTGGCGCCTGACTCAACGTAGTCAACTGCGACTTGCTGAGTGCTAGGGAAAGTCACGGTACTAGAACCGGTTTTGCCGGTGTACACGGTACCAAAAGCCGCATCGAGAATAACCTCGTCCATCTTACGACCAAGTGCAAAGGCTGCGTTTTGGCTGTAAGGCGAAGTAGGGTCAATCAACATGCGGATGCGATCAGGACGGTCGATCAGGTCGGCCCAGTCAAAATCGCGCAGCGAAACGCGGCGACGATCATGTGGAACGTTGATCAATGGGGTGTCCTGGTGACGGCCAGTGACCTCTTGAGCAGAAGTTGCGCCGATACGATCGTAGAACTCAAACTCACCATTCTGAGTTTCAGTGCGAACGAGCGGACGCAAGCGCGAGCCCTTCTGCTGTACGAGGTGTTCTACGTTGGCACGGTACTGCTGTACAAATGCCGTAGTGATTTGAATGGACATTATGTCCTCCTCATTCAGTTAAAGTTGAAAACACGTTTGCTCGCAGAGGCTGCCCTAAAATCGGACCCCCACATACCCTTTTGGCTAGGCGACACCCACGGACCCTTTCGGGTTCCCCGTTAATAGGATAATACAGCAAAAACCAGAAAAAGAAACTAGCCCAAACGCTTACTTTTACCCATTCTTTGGTCGTCCTTGACGGTAGTCAGGTTTTGGTTGACTGTTCCGTAGTCGACCTTCATTTCTCGCTGGACTCGTTTGACGGTGTCATCGACATCGTCGACCTTGGGCTTCTGTTTCAGCCGCTCAGCAAGAATTTCGGACATAGACTTCTGGACTTCTGACGGCAAAGACGTAGACTTGACAGCGTCTCGGACGATTTTGTCTTTTTTGGGCTCTGACGACGGCAGACTGTTCGTCAGAATCTGTTGAAGTTCTTCTAGGTCAGAAGGTTTCTTGCCAAGCAGGGTTTTCATAGTTACTGTGCCTCGTCTGGGTAAGCAAAACCAAACAGGTCTTGCATCTTTTTAACAGCTTCAGGGTGCCCGGTGGCTCCGGGAGTCATATAGGCACTCATGAAGTCCTTATCTCGCTGCATGCGAGCAATCTCTTGTCGGGCAGAATCCGGAGTCATTGTCCAGCCGCGTGATTGTCCAGGGCTGGCAAGTGATTCTTGCATCTGTTGACCGATATTGGCAAACATCTTGACAAACATCGGATGGTCTCCGAGACCGGTTTGATCTAGCCACTGCATGAGCTCTTGACCACCAAAGGTTTCAACTGCGCGAACTGCCAGATCAACGCGCTCGTCAAAAGCGCGGCCAAACTCACGTTTGACTTGGTTTACCCACTCGCCTCGTTGAGCTTCGCCGTTGCTTGTGATCGAGTTATGCTGCTCGCCAACGTAGCTCATGTACTCTTTAAAGATACCCTCAGCTTGTTTTTGAGTTAATCCGTTTGCGTGGAAAATCTTTTTAAAGCGGTCAAGGGCAGCCGGTTCAAACTCAACGCCGTCAGGCACTACGCCATTGGGTTCAAGTTTGTAGTTACCATCACCAGGGCGACCTAGTCGCTCGTAGAACATATCCCATTCAGACTGGTCTGATGTGTCACCAGGAATAGAGATTTTGTCTTTACCAATCATGCGTTGAGCATGAACATAAGACTTGGCCAAACCGTTTAAATCTTTAATGTCTGCCAGAGTGGGATCTGCGCGCAACGTATCATCTAAAGAAGCTCGCCAATCCATTGCTGAACCGGCAGAGCTGCCCCCAAAGTTACCTGCACCAGCGTCTCCGCCAGCAGGAGCCCCCATGGACCCTCCGTTCATATCACTCATTGTTTAACTCCTCGAGTCGTTTCAAAAGTTGCCTTGCGTCTCTTTCCAAAAAACGCAAAATGCTAAGCACCAAGCGACGCTGACCTTCACGGTGCGCCGTCTCAGTAGGATCACCTGACACGTACGTGGTATCGCCGATGAACCCAACTTTGCAGAGGTGTTCAAGCACACGTTCGCCATCAGGCGTGGAAAATATTTTCTTGTAGCTGTCTTGCAGCTCAACGGGATTAAATTGGCGGGGCACCTGGTTCAACTCCTTGATCTGGTGGAGGCTCTAAACCTTGGGGCATCGTGGCTGCGGCATTAGCAGCATCCTTAGCAGTGGCTGCCATCTCACGACCTCGAGCAACCTCAGCCATTTCCGCCTGTTGTTCTGAACGCTGTTGACGCATAGCTTGTAGTTTTTCTACAGACAATAGAGTCTCAAGCGGCGCATCAAGCAGCTTAGCTGCCCAGCGAACGGTACCGTCTGCGTCAATGTTGTCGAAGACTTCGGGTTTAATGTTACCCAAAGGTACGAGTGCTTCAAGCAGGCGAGTAAAGCTAAACAGTTGCTGCGTCTTCTGAGCACGTGCTACTGGAGACACGTAGTCAATACGCATGTTGCGACCTTCAATAGCTGGAGGTGGCGGTGGCAGCATCTTGCGACGAGCCATAATGTTGAACACCCGGTCAATCATAGGACCAAGCAACTCAAACTGCAAGCGACCAACCATAGGACCCATGAGTCGCATACGCTCTTCTTGACGCTGCAGCACTTCAGTTGCAGTCATTGAAGGACCTTCACGCATCTGCATCCAGTCAACGTGGAACGTTTTCAAGACGTGCGTGCGGCGTGAATCAATGAACTCAAGGCCAATGTCAGGACGTACACCTTCAATCAAAGGCATAACCTTGTCTTGGGTCCCTGAACGGTAATAGTTTAAGCCACCAGGGATGGTGCGCAATGGCAGCATGAAGCCATCGTCAGGAACAAGCAACGGTGGATCAGTGGCCTTCTGAGCAGCCTTGATGACCGTCTTGCTCATCTCGTTGATCATCTTAATGTCAGGCATGGCAGTCATGGCAGGAGACCTACCATACACTTCACCTGCTGTCTTTGTCCAGCGAGGCACCATGTAAGGGAACTCGTTGAAACCGCCGACGTTAAGAACCAGTTTTTCTTCTTCAAGAATGTAAGCACTCATCCAAGGCATGTTCTTGGCAAGCTTACTATCTGGGTTAAAAGTGTCTCTGGGTTCTACTGCGTGAATGCAAGTATATTCTTTGTGAGGGTCTTTGTAGACGTTCTCAATGAACTTCTCAGGCAACTTGTCTTTGTACATCTGGACTAGTTGACGACCTGAATGCTTGTATTGACGGTACAACGTATCGACTGCGCCTTCAGCGTTTTCAGCGATGTAGCACTCAGCCAAGTGATACGTTCTAAAGTTAATTGGCCTGCCTGGTTTGTCTTCAACGTACAGAACACCTGTGCCGTAAGAACCAAGGTCAAGGTAGAGCTCGTGAATCATCGAGCCAAAGTTAGAGTTAGGCGAGTGAAAGACTTCGCGGAACATCATGTCCACGACGCCTTGCAGCCACATCTGGGTCTGCTCGTCTTCCTCTTCTCGCATCTTTTCTAAGATGAGAGTAAACCACGTCTCTGAGGGCGCGGTCAAATAGCCATGCAAACCGGCAGCTAGTTGTTCATTAGCTAGCGGGGCCGTTGAGTCATAGACCTTGTCAAACCTAGTCCGGTCGCCTTGGCTGCGCTGAGCGTTGAAATCGCCTCGTCTTGGGTTGACAAAATCTGTGCAATCTTGCCAAGTGTTTTCCCAAGGGCTGCGAATCTGCTTAAGTTTCCCCAGGCGATCGATCGTGGTAGTGACAAGCTTTTTATCGTCTTGTCCTTTATCCACGATTAACTACCGCCAAGAGGTGACTTAGTGCCTAGCAGTTTCTTCTTCTGAAGTTTTTCCATACCGATTGAAACACCCTGTGCTCCAGTCAACATGGTACCTTCACGGCCTTGAGCCTCACCCTCAACCTTACGTTGATTTTCTACGGCATCTGAAACAGCTTTATCAGACGTCTTAGGGGCTTCAGGGGCTGCTGCCGGCGCAGGCGCAGAACTTGGGCTCATACCCAGAACTTTTCCAACAAATCCACCACACATAACTATCTCCTTTTCTTAAAAAGGTTACCTACTACTTCGTAACCCAGGAGATGGTACAGCTGTGCCGTTCTCTCTGGGGCCACTTGCGTTGACGTAGCTGGACAAATTTCCTTTGCACCGCGCTCAAACGCCCAATCTTCAAATGCCTGGATTAGCCTCACGGCTGCCAGACTACCTCGCTTCGTTGGGTCTACAAACAAAGCCAGATCGACCGCCATCCGGTCGTTACTGAAATAATACTCTGTCAGAAGCCCCGCGTACATGGCAATTATAGTGCCGTCTTTTTCGGCTAGGTGCAAAAAGTATTCGTCAGGTGTAGCAATCATGTGGCTCACTAGGTGAGCTACCTTTTCGGGGTTATACGTACAGACCTGCGGATAGTGCGACTCGTTGAAGATCCCGGCTGACAGTTCTAGGACTCGAGGTACGTCGTCGACCGTGGCAGGGCGAATGATCATAGGATCTTGTATTCCATGTCGGCCATCCTAGGCAAGGATCTGCGGTTCATGTCTAGTTGATCGCGGAGGCCTACGCACATATATCGGAAAGCGTCGGCAGGGTGACTGGTCCAGTCGTGCAGCGGTTTGTCTCGGAAGACCTTGTTCTTTTCGTCAAAGTCTTTTCGGTACTGGCGCAATGATTCGATCAGGTGTGCACACTTTTTCTCGTCGAACCAGCACTTCGGCAGCGTCGTTCGGACGGCTTCAATACCGTCATCGATCCTAAGGTTTGGTACCACTCGGAATCGGATGCCAAGTTCTCGGGCAACTTCAAGTCGAGACTTACCGCTGCCAAGCTCACGAACTTGAATATCGTGCGGGGCCAAATGTTCTCCGTAGACATAATCTCTTTCTTTGATGATCTTGGCGTAATGAGCCATGCCCTCGCCAGATGCTTCGTAGTAGTCGATTATACGGATCTCTTGACCGTGCTTCTGATAAAAAACTATTGCAGTCGAATCTGAGACACCAAGATCCCAGGCCGTATGCACCTCGAGCCGCGGTTCATAGGGGAGACTTCCTAGCCGACCGTCGGCAAGCAGCTTAGCCATGGCGGTGCCGTAATAGCTGCCGACTAAAGGAGCATCAAAACTGCAATAGAACTCTTGTTGGATCATTTCTTCAGGCATGCCAGACGCTCGTTCCTCGTCGACAGCCTCCATAGAAATGGCCCTAGTGTCGTCTACGCTCAGGACTTGCTGGTACCATCGCTCATTTCGCTTGGCCATGTTGAGTAGGTCATATCCATGGTTTCGACCTCGAGCGGTATAAATAAACAGCGCCCATCCGCCATTCTCAGCCAAGATGGGACGAATGTAATCCCATGCGCGGGGATCTTGGAGGGAGTATTCAGAGAAGACGACTCCGACGGGATTTGCTCCAACCAGTCTGTCGACATTGTCTGTACCCACCACCTGATAGATTGAGCCATTCTTCAGCGTAAGCCGCATCTCCGTGTTGTTGACTGCTTCCCACATCTCTTTGGGAAAATGGTCAATAAACTTGCGACCATCACGCGTCATCCCGTCCCAAGCAATCTTACGGCCTTGGTTGTAAGTCGGGAACAGGTGCCAGTACAAACCCGGACGAGTCAGAGCTGAAACTGCACACCAGTTAATCGACAACAGGTCTTTGCCTGCACGCCGGTGCCAAACTGCTACGGCACGCTTACCGCCATCTTCTAAAAATTTCCACAGGGGAAACTGATAAGGCCTTGGTGCCCAATCAAGAGGTACTGTTATCTCCGCCATCAGTGTCCTTTACAACGTCACTAAACCGTACAACGTTAATGTTGAAAGAACCGCTGCCCTCGATCTCCATTTCAACTGCCTTGCGCTTAGGAGCAACGTACTGGGCCAATTCTTTAAACGCCTGGAACTTTAACTCCTGGCTTGCCGTCGGGTCGACAGCGAGCATTGCCATGCCTTCAATTGGATCGCAATTCAGTGCTGCGAGTTTTTCTTCAATTTCCGCAGTCCGCTTGTTCTTAGCTCCTGCAGGACGACCAGCGCCTTCGCGTTTACCGCCAATTTGTGCCATGATGGGACCTCCTGTCTACCTATATTATACGGACTACGTAGGATTGTACATAGTCCCCCTGAATTTTGCATGGGATCATAGGATTATTGGCATATTGTATTGATTGGCATTCTCTGCAATTTTCACACGCTGTGCTCTGTTTTTCCCTATACTAACCCCAATATGCACGGATTTTTGCCGATTTACCTTTGAAAGCCCCCGCAGAACCACTGACTAGGCGCTTTTGGGCCTGCGCCCCGCTGCCTGACACCTGGGCCCCTAGCCGCAAACACGGACCCGAGCCGGTAAAAAACAGCTTCTCTATATAGATCCATGGTTCTTGGACCAAAAACTGGGTACAATTAACGGAAATAAGCGGAAAAAGGACCTGGGTTTGTAGGCCACGGACAATTGCGGATGGGATCGTGGATGGAAGTGGGAGGGAGGGAGTATGAAAAAAGGTGATATTTAATCAGTGGTGTAATGGGAGTCAGGAGTTGTTGAGAAGGTCAGAAGTCGACAACAATTGCAGGAGATTTAGAAAGAAGAAAGAATTGATAAAAACGATGATTAGTTTTATTGATTGAGAATGACATCTCAATAAAAAAATTTGTTGAAAAAAACATTGTACATTTCGGATTTATGCGGTACAATTAGTTGTGCGGGACAAAATAGAAAGGAGAATTCGCATGAAGATTTTTATTACAGAAGAACAACTGATTGCTTTGAAGGCAAACTTTAAAGAGAATCAGACCTCAATGGAAAAATGGTTGGATTGGGGAGGATTAGATCTGATTGATAAGATGGTTGAAGAAAACAACAACAATCATCCGATTGATTGGGACGATTGTGGAAGTGTGGATCAAATGAACGAGTTGTATGGATACGTTCGCAGTAATTTATAAAGGAGAAAGAAATGAATGGTTACGGACGAGAAATCATGCAAAAATTTTCGTGCGACGAAAAACTTGCAGAAGAAGTTTACGAAGAAATGTGTTGTGATGGAATAGATTTTAGTGAATGTGAACAAAGAGAATTCGACATTTGTGCGAAAGAGTGTTATGATCGAGTGATAGAAAGGAGAAAGTCATGATCACAATTGACCTTAATGGACCAGAGGGAAACGCGTTTTATCTTATCGGACTCGGTAAGAAAATTGGTAGACAACTCGAACTCCCGTGGAAACAGGTAAACGATACTGTCAACGAAATGATGAGTGGTGATTACCAGAATCTTTTGGACGTTTTTGCGAGAGAGTATGGAGACTACGTGGAATTTACAGGAGAAAATGATGGCGAAGAATTCTAAGAAAACTAAAAAAGTGGTGATGACCAGAGAGGAGGCGATTGATCGCCTTCTTGAATGTTGGGCGGATTATTACTCCGATGATCCGCATCAAGCATTTGAAAACATCATGGAGATTTACGAGAATGGAATGAAAGGCTATCGTCATATGACCAGCATCGAACTCATTCAAGAACTGGAGGGTTCGGTGTTTTACGGCGAAAATGTGGAGATCACAATTAGAAAGGAGATTGGTGATGGAGAAGTCATTTAAAGTTTTGACGAGTAGAGAAGACGTCGATGAATTCAATTGTGGAAGTCTGAAAGGTTATGTGAGGACGGATTTCCAGAATTTGTGCGAGACTTTCGGGCCTCCAACTTATGGTCCATTTGATTACGCGAGCGACAAGGTGACATGCGAGTGGAAGATAAAAACGGACGACGGTCTGTTGGTGACCATTTACGACTGGAAGATGGGGGTAACTCCAATTGATCTTTACAATTGGCACATTGGCGGACATTCGGACGAAAATGTGGCGTGGGTTGGTAAGCAACTCGGACAACAAGCATGGGGGTGGAAATGAAGGTTGACGCGATTACAGGAGTGGTTGGCATTAAGGTAGAACTGTCCGCTGCGGAAGCACAAGTTCTGATGTCTTATTTTGACTGGGGTTTAGACATCTTGGCAGAAATGCTAGAAGACGAAGATCCAGGGATGACAGGGTTGCTGCCAGAGGATTTGGAGGTTCTCAAGAAACTTCGTTCCCATATTGCCTCTATTAGTATAGGGAAAAAATAATTTTTTTTCTTCATTCTTAGTCCCCTTGGCCAATCAATACAATAAACCAATAAGTTCTTGATTTCACATATATAAAGGAGGGTCAAAAGTTATTAACAAAATGCGCCAATAATCGGATCGGACTATTTACGTGGTCCTAGGTCCATGGTACGATGTAATTCCGCAGTTTCGCGGACATAAAGGAGAATTTATGAAAGTGAGTGAGTTGATCGAGATCTTGCAAGATCATCGGCAAGAAGACGAAGTTTGGATTGCCAAGAGTCCTGCCAGACCGTTTATGGCACAGATTCGAGGGGTCGTCAAGACTTCGAATTTAGGTCCTGTCTTCATTCTTGAAGATTACGGTTCTAAGCCCCTTGACGTTGATTTATGGAGGATACTCGATGAGTAATATTGAAAATTGTAAGACAGTCGACGAATTGCGCAAGTATTCGATGCAAGAACTTTCAAGCTTGTATTCGAAGATCGTCAAGGCTCATGCTCCCAAGTTCAGTGACAAGGGTGTTGCTGCCAAGCGCATTTTGCCGTTGCTAGAACAAAAACGCCGTGAGTTTGAGATTTTCCCAGGCACCAAGAAGCAGCTTGATTCTTTGACGATTCGTGGTGAGCCAAAACTGGTCTTTGTCGATCCACCCAAGGATCTGTCTAAGATCATCAAGGTTCGCGGTCGTCCGTCTGGTCAGTTGGCCAACCGGATCTACCATTTTGATTTTAGTCGTTTTCTTGATGTTGAGCGTCAATTGCCTCCTCAGGCTTGTGGTATCATTCGCAGCTTGATGAAGCAAGACGAACAGACCACGTGGACCGAAGGCGATTTGCCTGCAGCCATTGAAGTGAAGACCAAGCAAAATCCTTGGCGGATCTTTCAATACTACCGTCCGAAGCTTTTAGCCCTTAAAGTTCTGAGGGTTGAAAATGCGTCGTAATCTATCTGATTTCGAGGCATTGTTGTTGATGATCGCGATCCCCGCAGCAGTGGTAATTGTACTAGTACTATTATTCCTGTTGCGTGCGGTCATTTTCCGTGTATAATAGCCATTCCAACTCATTAGAAAGGAGAATCATATGGCTCACTTAATCGAATCCATGGCATACGCCAACTCAACTCCCTGGCACGGTCTAGGTAACCAGGTCAGTGATGCATTAACCCCGCAAGAGATGATCCTTGCTGCCGGTCTTGATTGGACCGTCAGTCGCAGATCTATGTTCACCACCCAGTCAGCTGCTGACTTTCAGGCTTCAGAAGCAACTCTGAAGACCAACGATTGGGGCGTCCTCGTTCGTGATTCAGACAACAAGATCCTAGGTCCTTGCGGCAAGAATTACGTGCCCATGCAGAACAGCGAAGTTTTTGCCTTCTTCGATCGCTTTGTCAAAGCAGGTCACATGAAGATGGAAACCGCAGGATCCTTAGACGGTGGCCGTCAGGTCTGGGGCCTTGCTGCCATCAACAAGGGCTTTGCTTTGCCCGGCGGTGACGAAGTCAACGGATACTTGCTGCTCAATCAGCCGCACGTCTGGGGTAAGTCCTTGACCATCATGTTTACGCCCATCCGAGTCGTCTGCAACAACACCTTGACGCAAGCTCTCGGACAAGCTGGTGAGCGCTTTACCATGTCGCACATACGCCAGTTTGACCAGGATGTCATCCAGAAGGCCGAAACAGCCTTAGGTCTTGCTACCCATCAACTTGATGCTTTCAAGGCCACTGCGGAGCTCCTAGCAAGAGTGTCGTACCAAGAAAACAAGGTCACTGAGTACATCGCCAAGCTTTTCAATCCAGCTCTTGTTGGCGGCGAAATAACCCGAGACCAATTTACAAGATCCGCGGACGAAGTCTATAATTGCATTCACACGCAGCCAGGTGCAGACTTGTCCGAAGGTTCATGGTGGTCTGCCTTGAATGCGGTTACGTTCTACGTTGATCACAAAGCCGGTCGCAACCGCGATGCTGCCTTGAATTCGGCGTGGTTTGGCCCGCGAGCCGCTCTCAAGCGGAAGGCCTTAGACCTGGCAGTCGAGTACGCGCAAGCTGCCTAATAAAGGAGAAACCAGAATGGTGACTTACCGGTTCATTCAAGTGCCTGAACAGGCCTTGGCTAAACAGGCAAAGGCCATTCTGGCGATCCTTGAAGAAGCGCATGAAATTGGCAAAACTGAATTGTTGACCCTGATTTCTGCTCGTCTCAAGAGTCGCCAGAAGCCCCAACGTCTGTTGTCCTATTATCAGGGCAGCTTGATTAAAGCAGGGGCTATAGAAACAATACGTTCTGTGGTACGATAGTCACGGAGTCGTTCCGAGGCCGACTTTAAATGCCTCGACCACCCCTTTAGAAAGGAAAATGTATGGCAAATGAAAGAGGAAAAGCAATCGATAAGACATTCCTGTCTGTCGACAACGCTGAGGAACGCGGGTTCTTGCACCGTGATTACATCGCCCATTGTCTTCGCTGGACGCACGTCGTCAAGTGGCTGCATCAAGGCGGTCGTTACAAAACGGCTCGGATCCTAGACGTTGGTTGCGGTAAAGAGATGCCGTTGGCCAAGCTCATGCACTCGTCTCGTCTTGGTCCCCAGTTCTACGCAGCTGCCGACGTCAGCAAATTGTCAATGCCAGACCAGTTTGCCAAGTCAACTTGGAAACCCAGTCAGTTGCTAGGCGAGTGTGATGCAGCCGTTTTGAAGCCAGAGCAAATAGAGCAGACGCCAAATACGATCGTCTGTTTTGAAGTTGCCGAACACATTGAACCAGAGCACTGCCGTCGTTTACTGGCCAACTTTGGCAACTTGCTAGAGCCAGAAGGCACCTTGTTTATCTCAACGCCTTGTTGGGATCCTGATGTAGGAGCCGCTGCGAACCACGTCAACGAGATGACTTACCTTGCTTTTGGCGCTTTGCTAGAAGACGTAGGTTGGCGTGTTGAAGGTCATTGGGGCACGTTCGCCTCGATGCGCGATTACAAAGACGAGTTGCCACCAGCACACAAGGAGGTGTTTGATGCAATGCGAGACTACTACGACAGCAACTACTTGGCAACCATTTTCGCGCCGCTTTATCCATCGCGCAGTCGCAATTGTTTGTGGCAGCTTAAGTGGAACCCAGGCGGTGGCAGACAATTCCCTGATCTACGTGATGTCGAAGGACGTTGGGGTAGTTCAGAGAAGTGGCGAGAGCTTCTTGCTTAATGTAGGTTGGTTTTTGGTGGCGATGATCTCATTGATCATCGTCATTTTATGGATTGAAATTAGAAAGGACAAACATGTGGAACGACATCAAAGCATTTCACGAGAAATTCGGCCTGCAATACGACGGGCCGCCAAGGGACTTGCCCAAAGAGTTGGCAAGCTTTCGGATCGGTTTCATCTTTGAGGAACTCGATGAACTCATTGTCGCCGAAAATAAAACCGATCAGCTCGACGCGTTGGTGGACCTCTGCTACGTGGTCATGGGCACTGCTTATCTACAAGGCTTCGACTTCCAAGCCGCGTGGGACCGAGTCCATGCTGCAAACATGGCGAAAGTCCGTGGTCCGTCAGCGCGCAGTCAAGCTTTCGATGTCATCAAGCCCGAGGGCTGGACTGCTCCAGATCTATCGGACCTAGCAGGAGAAGGCAATGGCTGACTACCTCAAGTTTATCGCTGACACTCAAAAGGAAGCTGAGGAAAAGGCTGCTCAACACATCAAGGGTGAGGATCCCATGAGGTCTCCAGCAATCTACTCGTCTCAGCCCACTGAAAACGGCAAGTGGCTCGTTGTCGTTAAAGTGTGGGGACTTGACTGATGATCTTTATTCTTGAAGGACCTGATGGTGTAGGTAAGACTACACTTGCTCAACACATGGCCAAGAAGCTCGGTGCAGTCTATTTGCATTTGAGTTATCGCTGGCCTGATCACATGTTTGAGTATCACACAGCAGCCATTCGTTGGGCCATTCGCAAAAGCCGCAAGCAACCTGTCATCATTGATAGGTGGTGGCCAAGTGAAGCCTTGTATGCTGCTGAATATCGTGGTGGTAGTAAGTGGGCGCACATGGGTCGCATGATGGATCGTGTTGCTCGCAAACATGGTGCAGTCTACGTCTACTGTTTGCCTGAAGACCTTGTCGAGTACGAAAAACGCTTTGACAAGCTAAAGACAGAACGCGAAGAGATGTACGACAACGTGATGGGTGTTGCTAAACGTTACTTGCACTTGTGGCATGGTGACAAGTCGCATGTACCAAACGAGAACTACACTGACTTGCTGCTAAGGACAGGTGGTGTGCACACGCGCGCAGATCACATCAAGTACTCGATTGAAACTTGGGGTGACAAGCTTGATTTGTTCACAGATTACGCAGTCAATCGTGCAAGTCACTTGTTGTCTTCGCAATTGCCTGACAGTATTGATGAACCTAATTTCCTTGGTCACATCTCTTCAGCGCAATATCTTATGGTTGGCGAGCGCGTCAATCCTAAGTACAACAACTTGTTTTGGCCTTGGTATGACTATGGTCACTCAAGTCTTTTCTTAGCTCAAGCGCTGCATCAAGTACCTGCACGCGAAGAACTATTTGTGTGGGCTAACTCAATCAACTTTGATGGCACAAAGAACGACATGATTGAGAAAGCTTATGGATTTAAACCAACGTTGAAAGTCGTAGCACTTGGCAAGACTGCTTTGACGCACATTACTAAGGCAGGTATTCCAGTGCACGAGCACGTGAAGCATCCTGCTTTTGTGAGACGCTTTGAAGGTGACGTTGATTACCTGAGAGGAGTATTAAGACATGCTATCCACTAATACGCAATGGATTAAAGCACTTGAGAATGTGCTTGAAACAGGAAAAGTCTCTGCACCACGAGGCATGCCAATCAAAGAGCTCATGGCATACCAAACGTGCACTCCAATGGAGTGGCCTGTTGTAACTGTAAAAGAACGAGAGCTTGGCTACAAGTTCATGGCTGCTGAAGCTGCGTGGATCTTGAGTGGCGACAATCGCGTGAGAAGCATTCGTCCATACAGTAAAGCGATCAGCAACTTCAGTGATGATGGTCATTTCTTTCATGGTGCTTACGGGCCCATGATTCGCGATCAATTGCATTTTGTGATTGATGCTTTGAATGCTGACAAAGATACAAGGCAAGCGGTCATGACCATTTGGCGTCCAAACCCAAGGCCTAGTAAAGACATCCCATGCACAGTGAGCGTGCAGTTCTTGATTCGTGATGGGTTGCTGCACGTTGTTGACACCATGCGCAGCAGTGACTTGTGGCTTGGTTGGCCTTACGACATCTTCAACTTCAGCATGCTAGCTCGCTACGTGATTTGTCATTTGAAGCAGAAGCCAGAACTTGGAGTCATCGTGCTGCAAGCAGGCAGTGCTCACTTGTATGAACAGAACTGGTTGCCAGCTCAAGCAATCGTTGGTGGCAAATGCACAGTTGAAGAAACACCCACCATACCTTGGTTTGAGAATGGCGATGATTTAATTGATTGGTTATGGGAGCAAGCTAATGGCAACGGTATTCAAAAGACCTGATCAAGATGCGTACTTTCTGGCTATGGCAACTCTTGTGTCACTGCGCGCGACGTGTCGCAGACGCCGCGTCGGTTGTGTACTTGTGGACAGTAATCGTCATGTGCTCGCTACTGGCTATAACGGCGTTGCTCGTGGGCGCGATCACTGCCTTGACCATCCATGTGCTGGCGCTGATTTTAGACCGGGCCTGGGGTTGGATCAATGCGAAGCGATCCATGCAGAACAGAACGCGATGCTTCAATGCAGAGACACGCAAGCCATCGAGACCGCGTACATTACGGTGAGTCCATGCATTACATGCGTGAAACTACTAATGAATACCGGCTGCAAACGAATCGTGTTCATAGAACCCTATGCACACAGTCAAGCAGCAGACCTATGGAAAGGCGAATGGAAACACTATGGAACAGTTGAGCATGTTTATGCCGAACTCAGGTTGGCGTCCGCCAAAGGAGTTCCCGAATTTGACGAACGTCAAGAGGATCTCTTTGGACTGCGAAACCAGGGATCCACATTTAATAGACCGGGGTCCGGGCGGAGTGAGGTACGACGGGAACGTAGTGGGAGTGAGTCTTGCGACTGAAGACCAAGCTTGGTATTTTCCTTTTGCGCATGGGGGTGGCGATAACCTTGATAAGAATCAGGTGCTATCTTTCTTGGCTGATGTACTGGCACAACAGACGGAGAAAATAGGTGCGAATCTCATATACGACCTTGAATGGTTACGTGCAGAAGGCATTCAAGTCAATGGTCCCATACGCGACATCCAAATCGCGGAGCCGCTTATTGACGAGAACCAGTCCAGCTACAGCCTCTCGGCGCTTGCTAAGAAGTACCTTGGCGAAGACAAAGATGAAACCCTACTTAGGCAAGCAGCTGTATCTGCTGGAGTCGACCCAAAAGGTGGACTTTGGAAACTTGCAGCCAGGTACGTTGGTCCCTATGCCGAAGCAGATGCTGCACTCCCTCTCAAGATTTACGACTTACAGAAAGAGATCCTAATCAAGGAAGACTTGTGGGACATCTTTACTCTTGAGTCTGATCTTGTCAACATCATGCTTGACATGCGATTCAAGGGCGTGCGCGTCGACGTCGATAAAGCCGAGGAGCTAAACGACCAAGGCTTAAAAGACGAAGCCAGATTACTCGGCGAACTAAGAGATCTCGTTGGTTACGTGATTGACCCATGGTCAGGTGACGATCTTGGCAGAGCCTTTAAGAAGTTAAACGTCTGGTACCCTGAGACTGCAAAGGGTAATGCCTCCTTCACTGGCGACTGGTTGGCTAATCACGAATTGCCAATGCCAAGGAAGGTTGCTGAGTATCGTAAACTAAATAAGATGCGGCGTGACTTTGTTGAAGGCATGGTGTTGAACATGCAGCACAGTGGTCGCATTCACTGCCAGTTCCATGCGCTGCGTAAAGACGAGTCAGGAACTAGATCAGGTCGCTTCAGCAGCTCAATGCCTAACTTGCAGCAAGTACCTGCTCGTGACGAACATTGGGGTCCATTGATTCGCGGTTTGTTCTTGCCAGACGAAGGCATGCACTGGGCTAGTTGTGATTACAGCCAGCAAGAACCTCGTATCCTTGTCCACTACGCAGACATCCTTGGTTTGAAAGGCAGCGAAGAAGCAGTCAGAACTTATTCTGAATCTGCTGATACTGACTTCCATCAAATGGTTGCTGACATGGCTGGCATCAAGCGTAAGCAAGCTAAGACCGTGAACCTTGGTATGTTTTACGGCATGGGTATTTACAAGCTCAGTCAAGAACTAGGTCTTAGTCAGGCTGAAGCAAAGCCGTTGTTTGAACAGTATCACGACCGGGTTCCATTTGTCAGGCAGCTCAGTCAACGTTGCACGCAGTCAGCAACGCAGAAGGGATGGATCAAGACCTTGCTCGGTCGCAAGCGTCACTTCGATCTTTGGGAACCAGCAGACAGCCAGAACACTTGGCCTAATCGCGAAAACCCATTGACCATGGAACAGGCGAAGAAGGTTTGGCCTGATCGTCCATTGAGAAGGTCGATGACGCATAAAGCTTTGAATGCTTTGATTCAAGGTGGGGCGGCCGACATGACAAAGAAAGCGATGGTTGACCTGTATAAAGCAGGAGAAATCGCACACATCCAAGTGCACGACGAACTTTGTTTTAGTGTAAGTGATCGGGCACATGGCCAACGCATTCAGACAATTATGGAAGAGTGTGTTAAAATAGCAGTACCAATCAAGGTCGACTTAGAGATGGGTCCGACCTGGGGCGATAGCAAATAAAGGAGAATGATATGTGGCTATTTACTAGAAAAGGTTTGTTGAGTATCGTTGAGCACAGGTCTGATAAGGACTTGCTGATTGTTCGTGCTCGTCAAATGCAGCATCTGACTGACAACTTCCCGAAGTCTATTCCAGCGTATACACCTGACGCGGACTACCGGTACAGGATCACTGTGCCACGTGCGTGGGTTATGTCTGAGGTCAGCCGTCTAGTACGGGAGATTGATTACCCGAACTTTAAAGACGCAGCTAATCCAGAATTCAAGCAAGTGTATTCAGAGATATGGGCAACAGGGTTAAAACTTGAAGGACTGAGATATGAAAGAGTCTACCCTGTGGACTTTGATTCGGGACAAAGTTCCCGGCCACTTGATCCGTATTGAAAACCTCGTCGGCGTCGGTCAACCAGATGTCAATGCTTGCTATGAAGGTACTGAGGCGTGGCTTGAACTTAAGCTCGTCAAAGGCAACTACATCTATTTCAGATCAAGTCAATTGGCGTTCTTCAGTCGTCGCTGCAAAGAAAAAGGTCGCGTCTTTGTACTGGCGCGAAAAGACGACGACCTCATACTTTTTCGAGCAGCATCGGTTGTGGCAGTCGCAGAGTTATTTGAACCAGTTAAAGACGGTGCATGCAGGATTAAGTGGGCCCTTATCCCTGATCCATACGTCTTTTCAAAGCCGTGGGCTTGGCAAAAAATCGCGGACTTAATCTTTAAATCCTAGCTTATTGCCAATAATGTGATAGTATCAATAAACAGAAAGGAGAAATGATGACTGTATTCGTGGTGCAAGAGCCACGCGGAATTAACCTAATGCCGGCTGAACAGTATGGCGAGCTTAAGGTGCTGTTGCCTCCAGGCAACGTGGCTTACAGTGCTGCGCCCACAGTGGCTAGGTTAAAGCGAGGACTTGCGAGATTTACTGACAACGATTACCTACTCATGGTTGGCGATCCTGCCGCTATCGCAGTAGCAGGCGCCGTAGCAACGATGCTGAACAATGGACGCATGAAAGTGCTGAAGTGGGATCGTCAAGAGATGCGGTATTACGTGGTTGAATTTGATCTAATGAGGAGAAGCGATGACTACTGATGTCACACCAGGCGACGACAGCCTGAAAGTCGTAGCTGAATTAGCAGCTAAGCAAGTGCAGCTTGAGAAAGAGATAGAGGATTTAGAAGCGCAGTTGAAAGAGAAGACAGAAGCCTTGTCCCAAGTACAGGAAAAGGATTTACCTGAAGCCATGACTGAGTGCGGCATCAGTGAGTTCAAGCTTGTCGATGGCAGCAAGATTACTGTCAAGCCTTTCTACCAAGCTAATCCTCCTAAGGAAAAGTACGAAGAAGCCATGCAATGGTTACGCGACAATGGTCATGGAGACTTGATCAAGAACGACGTGACAGTTAGCTTTGGCAAAGGTGAAGATGCAAATGCCGTGGACTTCAAGACCTTCTTGAAAGACAATGGTACTTCATACACCGACAAGACAGGAGTCCATGCTATGACGTTCAAAGCGTTTGTGCGTGAACAAGTGGAATCAGGTAGGAACTTGCCCTTCGACCTGTTAGGTATTTACATTGGGCAGAAAGCAACCATCAAGAAAGGATAACTTAAATGGCAAAGAACGAAGTAGCTGAGAAGAAGCAGGGTGGCGCCCTGGCCGTGATCGATTTTGCAGCAGACGCTGGCATGGGTATGGAGGGAATGACTAGCCAAGATATGGCTATTCCTTTCTTCAACATCTTGCAAAAGCTTTCGCCGCAACTAGACACGCTTACAAACGCGAAGGCCGGTATGATCTTCAACACCGTGACTGAGGAAGTTTTTAAAGACATCACAGTCATTCCATGCGCTTACAAACGCGAGTTTGTTGAATGGAAACCACGTGAACAAGGTGGCGGTTTGGTTGGTCAACATGCCATCACGTCTGCTGCTGTAACAGAAGCAAAGAACGTCAATGGTAAGTTAACCACTGCGTCTGGCAACATCCTCGTTGAAACCGCGTATCACTTTGTTTTGCGTGTTGAGTTAGATACGGGTCTCATGGAACCTGGTTTGATCACCATGAGCAGCACGCAGCTGAAGAAGAATCGTCGTTGGAATAGCTTGATGAACAACTTGAAGGTTCAAGGTCCATCAGGTCCTGTTACTCCTGCACGCTTCAGTCACATGTACAAGCTTGGTTCTGTTGCAGAACAGAACGACAAAGGTGCTTGGTCAGGTTGGACTATCGACATGGTAGGTCCTGTCTCTGAACCAGGTCTTTACCAAGCGGCTCGTGACTTTGCGCAGCAAGTAATGTCAGGTGCTGTGAAGACAGCAGCTCCTGAAGCTGAGCACACAGGCGAACACAACGCGTTTTAACGAAAGGGCCCGGGGTTCGCAGCCCCGGGTTTTTAATTTATGCTCATAGAAAATTTCATGGAAATTTTCGAGGGGCTGTCGCGAGCTCATGGTACTTACGCAATTAAGGGTAGTCGTCAGGACAATAAACTAACTGGCAAAGCTACTACGGTTCGTGAACCAGTCACCAAGGAGCTATGGCAACAGCATCTCGAAGGTAAGACAGGACTTGGCGTTATTCCAATTAACGACGAGTCATTGTGTAAGTTTGGTGCTATTGACATCGATACCTATGATGGCAGCATTGACTTACCTAAGATCAACGCAGCAATAGAAGAACTTAAAGTACCCCTGTTCCCCTGTGCCAGTAAGTCAGGCGGCATTCACCTGTACCTGTTCACTTGCGAGTGGGTAGAAGCTGGTCTCATTCAACAGAAGCTAAAAGACCTTGCAGCTTACATGGGATACGGTGGCTGCGAAATTTTTCCGAAGCAAACGAAAATCCTCGCGGATCGTGGGGACATCGGTCAATGGATCAACATGCCTTATTTTGGCGACACACGTTGGTGCCAAGGCATGAAGCCAGAAGCCTTCATTGAGAAGGTCATGGCTAATCGCTTCACTGCTAAGCAACTCGAAGACTTAGTCATCAAGGTCAAGACAGACTTTGAAGATGGTCCGCCTTGCTTGCAGCATCTTGCAACCAAAGGCTTTCCACAAGGGACTCGCAACAATGGCTTATTCAACATCGCTGTTTACTGTCGTAAGAAAAATCCAGACAACTGGGAAGGAGACTTGGAAGGCTTTAACGTCCAGCTTATGGAACCGCCTTTGTCCTCCTCCGAAGTACAAGGGGTCATTAAATCTGCGAAGAGAAAAGATTATCAATACACTTGTAGTAAGCCTCCTATTGCTCCTTATTGTAATAGTGGCGTGTGCAAGCTTCGTAAGCATGGTATTGGGGCTAGCAGCGATATGCCTGCTGTTCACAGCCTCACAAAGTTTAACACTAACCCTCCCATTTGGTTCTTGGATATTGACGGTGGTGGTCGGCTGGAACTAGAGACCGATGACTTGCACAATCAACGTCGCTTCCAACGTAAGTGTATGGAGCGATTGAACGTGCTGCCTGCCAAGATGAATGACATCGCTTGGACTAAGCTCATCAATCACTTGCTTGAGAACCTGACAGTCATTGAAGCACCACCTGATGCGTCACCAGTAGGTCAGTTGTTCGAGTACATTGAACGCTTCTGTACGGGTCGTGTGCAAGCCAAAGCCAAGGAAGAGATTCTGCTTGGTAAGCCTTGGTCTGATGCTGGCAAACACTTTTTCAGGATGGCTGACTTGATGGCGTTCTTAGATCGTCACCACTTCAGAGATTACAAGGTGCACCAGGTAACTTCGATCTTGCGTGAGAACGGTGCTGAGCATCACTTCTTCAACATCAAAGGGAAGGGCATTAACTTGTGGGCAGTTGAAGCTTTTGAGAAGCATCAAGGCGACTTCGACACTCCTGAGTTATCTGACAACAAGGAAATCTTTTGACCTGGACAATTATCTTCGGGCCGCCAGGGACAGGCAAAACGACTGCAGGGATGCGGTTCATTGAAGACCGTCTGGAGAAGGGGATGAAGCCAGAGCGTATCGGGTACATTGCATTTACCAAAAAGGCGGCGAATGAGGCACGGTCCAGAGCTGCGGAGCGTTTTGGTTTTACCAAGGACGACATGCTTTACTTCCGAACCATTCATAGTCTTGCCTTCTTGCAGTTAGGTATGAAGCCCAGTGCTATGCTGCAGCGCACGAACTACAAAGAACTTGGCGAGAAGCTTGGCATTGAGGTCAGTGGATACTCTAACACAGAGGACGGATTGTTGCAGGGAATGCCCTTAGGCGACCGGTACTTCTTCCTTGATAACCTAGCCAGGATTACAAGGCAACCGTTGAGAAAGATCTACGAGGATTCAGGTGACGACGAGATCGACTGGTATGAACTAGACCGGGTTTCAAGGACCTTGGTGCAGTACAAGCAGATTCACGGACTGATGGACTTCACTGACTTGCTTGAGGTCTGGCTTGAACGCGGCATTGTGCCTAAATTAGATGCTGTCTTCGTTGACGAGGCTCAAGACTTGTCGATGCTGCAGTGGGACGTTGTAGAAAAACTAACTAGAAATGTGGAGGACAAATATGTCGCAGGTGACGACGATCAAGCTATCTATCGATGGGCCGGAGCAGCTGTTGAAAAAATTATACATCTCCCAGGCAAGCGTATTATCTTGGATCAATCATATCGAGTCCCAAGAGCCGTACATAAACTGGCAAGTTCTGTCATCTCAGTCGTCCCGAACCGTGTGCCCAAACGATTCAGGCCAGCTGAGTCTGAAGGTGGAGTTCACTGGCATCACAACCCGGACGAAGTCGACCTGAGCAAGGGTTCGTGGTTGCTGCTTGCCAGGAATAGCTACCTGACGTCGCAACTAGAAGACCTTTGCTTGGTGGCAGGCTACCCCTTCCAGTCGTTGAAGAAGAATCCACTCGACTCAGACAGCTTGAAAGCAATAATTGCGTGGACAAGGATTTGTCGCGGTGAGCGGATAGATGGCGAGGCATTAAGATTGATCTATCGGTTCATGGGAATTAGAAAGAGAACCGACAAAGAAAGAATATACGAACTGAAAGACACGGGTCTTGAACCAGGGATCTGGCACGAGAAGCTAGTCTATATACCAGCAGCCGAACGAGAGTTCTACATCTCTGCTCGTAGACAAGGCGAAACTTTGACCGGAGAACCACGGATCAAGATCAACACCATTCACGCTGTCAAAGGCGGTGAAGCAGACAACGTGCTGATGCTGACAGACATGGCAGCCAGATCGTATAAGTACATGCAGCAGTACCCGGACGACGAAGCTCGGGTGTTTTACGTGGGAATGACTAGGGCGAAGCAGAACTTGCATCTGATCCAGCCGCAAACTAGACTTTTCTACGAAATCGGATGACTAGGATGATCCTAGAGAACGGGAAAAATTATGGACCATAGCAACATATACCCATTTAAGACAAAGCCATACGCTCATCAAGCCACAGCCTGGGCCATGTCCAAAGAAAAAGACGAGTTTGCCTTGTTCATGGAGATGGGAACTGGTAAGACGAAGGTAGCAATTGATTCGATCGCGTACCTTTACGACTCAGGTCGGATTAACTCCGCTCTTATTGTCGCGCCCAAGGGTGTCTACATGAACTGGGTGAACAAGGAAATACCGACGCACTTGCCTGACCACATCCAGTACAAGATTGCCAGCTGGCACGCCAGCCCTAGGAAAGCAGAACAAGAAGCTCTTGATGAGATCATGCGGCCATCAGACGATCTTCGGATCTTTATCATGAACGTCGAAGCATTCTCCACGGACCGTGGTACCAAGTTCGCCAAGACCTTCATGGACATTGGTGGCCGTGTTGCCATGATTGTGGACGAGTCTACGACGATCAAGAACCCTGGAGCGCAGCGCACGAAGAACGTGATCAGGGTCGGAACCTATGCCAAGTACCGACGCATCTTGACAGGCGAACCAGTGACGCGTAGTCCTCTGGACGTGTACAGTCAGGCTCAGTTCTTGAACCCGCACTTGCTAGGCTTCAGCAGCTACTACACGTTCCGCAACCGGTATGCGATTCTTGTCGACATCAAGTCTGGCAACCGTACCTTTAAGAAGGTCGTAGGCTTCAGGCAACTCGATGAATTGACTAAGCTGCTGCAGCAGTTTTCGTATCGCGTCAAGAAGTCTGATTGTCTTGATCTGCCTCCGAAGGTCTATCAGTACCGGTACGTTGAGTTGACTCCAGAGCAGAAGAAGCTCTACAAGCAACTGTCTGACACGGCCATTGCGACGCTGCAAGGTAAGGCCTTGACAGTAGACAACGTGCTGACAGAGATTCTTCGGTTGCACCAGATCACGTGTGGACACTTTAAGTCAGACGATGGTGAGATCGTCGACGTGCCGAACAACCGCTTGTCTGAACTGATGGACGTCTTAGACGAGGCCGACGACAAGGTTATCATCTGGGCGAACTACGTGACAGACATTAAACGGATTGAGGAAGCCCTGACCAAGACCTATGGACCGCAGTCCGTGGTTAGTTACTATGGAGCAACTAGTACTGATGATAGGTCTGAGGCAGTCAAGCGTTTCCAAGATGATCCTGGTGTAAGATTCTTTGTAGGCAACCCGGCCACGGGAGGCTACGGTATTACTTTGACCGCAGCCACGATGGTTGTCTACTTCTCAAATAGCTATAACCTTGAACATCGGATCCAGTCAGAGGACCGTGCTCACCGTATCGGTCAGACCAAGTCAGTGAACTACGTAGACCTCTGTGTGCCTGGTACGATTGACGAGAAGATCATCAAGGCCTTGCGCGAGAAGAAGAACATTGCAGCCCAGGTCCTTGGCGAGGATATTACTTCTTGGTTAAGCTAACTCAAAGTGTGGGCCATCAATGAATGGTCGCTTGTTCTGCTTGCGTCGCTCATCAATGTAGTAGTTCATGGCTTCCTCCATGGTACCTCGCCAAGCGCGAATATCTGGAATATTCCAGGCAGCACCCCAACGGATAGGTACTGCTAGTTCAATGGCTGCAGCCTTCATAGCGTCTGCTAAGTCGTCGTACACGTTAAGTTCCCAGCAGACCGTACCGCCGACGTAGGCTACGAGGTCCACGGCTTTTCCATCGATATGCTTGGAGCTCATGGTCTGGCTCTTGCCAGCTTCAAAGTACTCACGCTGCTTCTCAATGGTCCGCAGTCCTTCAGTCACGCCAAAGTCTACCTTGGTGTAATCAATAGCTAGTTTAACTACCTGTGCTAGCTTTGGATCTATGCCAACTAGCTTGTCCAAGCTTTTCTGCGATAGATGGAAGCTCATTACTTTTTCTCCGTGTCTTTTTTGTTGGCATTCATTTCCATGATCTTCTCTAAGGTGCGACCACCAAAGTAGAAGGACATGATGAGCATACCCCACTGACCAAGCAACTCGACGTACGCCTGGTTAACACTAATGTTAAAGGCAGAACCAGTGGCAAACAGGGAGTATGCGCCAAGGATAAAGATCAAAGTAAGCGGTCGGATATTCTTACTCAGCCAAGAGTCACTGGCCATGTCAGCAGCCTGACGCTTGGTAAGTTCTTGTGCTTCAATGTTGTCAGCGGTAAGTTCTGCCAGCCGACCTTCTTGCTGCATGCGCAGTAGTTCTTGCTGGGCTTTTGCCTTCATCTCCGGGTCTGGTACAAACTTATCCAGAACCTTCATTCCAATTCCAAGGAGTGCGTCTAATCCAAGCATACTGTCCGCCTTTCTCTAGGTTATCAAATACAGCACGGCTGCTATGATTGCCACAATCAATGTGGCTAGGATCAATATCAGTGCGGCTACTTCGTCTTCTTCTCTTTGTTTGGCTTTTACCTTCCTGGCGCGAGCTTCTTTCTCGCGTTCAAGACGTTCTTGCTCCGCTATCTCTTCGCGGATTCTACGTCTTTCGGCTTGGAAGTCCTCCCACAACCCCGGTAACGGCGTGTGGTATATCAGCAACTCCTTCAACTCCTGTTCAAACTGTTGAAGTTGTCTTACTCGCATTACGTTATCCAGGGCTTGAGCGTTCACTGATTTTGTTTTAACCAGTTTGCCCTCTATCTCTACCCCAGCTTTACAAACATGTTCTTGTGCTTCAAAGAAGGCACCTAAGTGGCTGGTGACTTCATGAGCAATCCCGCTCAGATCCTTGCCTACTGCCTTGGCATCCTTATATAGACTGACACAGGCTTTGACACCAGCAACCGCTGCTTGAGCTGCCGCAAATGCGGTTACTGGGTCCATACATGCTTGGCCTATTTAAGTTTAAGTGCAATAGCAACTAAGGCTGCAATGACAAACCCTGCGCTGCCGATCAAAATACTCTCAAGCCTCTTGAGACGCGCGTTGATTGCGTCGTAGCGTAAGGCACATAGTTCTTCGTGCGAGTCCAAACGTGCCTCCGTCTTAGAAATCATTTCGTCTTTCATCGCAATTACTCTCCGAACAACGCGTCAATGTCTGCTTGTTTGACTGCAACCATCGCTGCAATGTCATCAAGTACAGCAGCATCACGAAGACGATTGGCTTGCAACTCATCGTCAACGGTGTACTTAGCACGAATAGTTCTAGGGATCGAACCCCTGATTGACTGAACACGTGGGCTGTTAGCCTTGCACCAGGTGACATCAGCCGCGTCGCACGTAACCCAGTTATCATCTTGGGCAGCGTTGAACACAGCCAGGCAAGCGTCATCCATCGACGCATAGGTCACGTTGTCCTTGCTGCCATGCCAAATGGGCGCGTTACCGAACCCGGCTTGAGGGTGAACGTACTCACCCGTGAATTTATAAAGTTTCATCTTGTTCTCCTTATGGGTTTATGACCATGAAGCGGCCGTTGAAACCGGCGTCACTTGAAAATTCGCCTTCGCCGTTGCTGCCCATGTGCAAGACTCGACCGTCAGACATCAAGAATTGCAAGTTAAAGCTTGAGCCATACGGGTACGCAGAAGCGCGGTAATCAACAATGGTTTGGTGTACGCCGCAGGCCGAACCATCTTCAGAGGCCCAAGGTCCTGGCAGCAAGACAGGGCGGCTATATGAAACGGTTGTATTGTCGCTGCGGTAAGTACCCATGTTCACACCGTAGCCTAGCAAGTACATGCGTCCGGTTGAGTCTTGCACCATCCACCCGGTTCCCGCTTCACTGTAAACGTAGGGGAAGATACGAGTAATTGAACCTCTTGGAAACACGCGGTCACTGTTGGTCGTTACCCCTGCGATGTAGGTAAAAGTCCTATTGCGAGTCGTGTCGCAAATAGCCCCTGGTTGCGTAGGACTTGACGAGTTAGTCGTCGTGCCGTTACCAAATTGACCGTTGCCGTTGTAACCCCAGCAGTACAAGTTGCCGGGAAAGCTAACGTACGGCGCAGTACCTAAGAAGGTGTCTGGGTTACCCTCAATGGCGGCGACCGTTACGTACTGAGAACAACCGTTTACGTAGAACTCAGCAAAGGTTTGCGAGGTTCCGCAGCGCACAAAAGCGCTTTGGTTTGTTGTGTTGCCGTTACCAAGGTTGCCGTATGGGTTGTAACCGCAACCATACAGTTCACCGTTGTTCTTCAGGTAATAGAAGCAACCGTAGTAGTTCCAACCACCTGAGTAGTATGAACCAGTGTGCACTTCAACGTCGTAAACGTTGGTGGCTCCACTCACAATCTGCGG
>Ga0129336_10000099_pt1 | contig 40508 bp, 62 predicted proteins | sample CPB6_02_DNA_FD_96878 | JGI IMG/M metagenome (GOLD analysis project Ga0129336, IMG submission 96878) | Freshwater to marine salinity gradient microbial communities from Chesapeake Bay, USA - CPBay_Sum_0.6_0.2_DNA | ecosystem: Environmental > Aquatic > Marine > Coastal | place: USA: Chesapeake...
GAGCGGCAACATTGTATGTATCGCGTGCGGTATCGTGAAGATACCAATTAGCTGTGGTATCAGTTCGCTTAGTTAATACCCATCTACTTTTAAACCCGGTATACACAAAGGGTCCATCTGACGCCCCATTTCCGGTGTACGAACCAAATGCGCTATAGCCCGCCACGGGGGTCCAGCAGTAGGCGACGAAATTGTTGCCGTTGTTATTTGTATCTATACCTACTCCAAACAAACTTGAAGTCGGAGCAAATCCACCAAGGCCACCCCAAGCAGCAACAGCCCCTGAAACAGCACCAGTGCTATTTAAGATTAAACACCAGTTGTTCCACGGTGATGAGTTTATGTACTGATGCCCCACAATCCAATTACTGCTTGCGCTTCTATTTTTGATGATGATCATTTGAGGAGCAACGCCTAGGCCGTGACCGATAGTGCCAGGGCTGCCATTTCCCGTCCAAGTGACAACACTGAACCCCGCCGAGATGTTGGCGCGGACGGTGCTGGTTATGGTGCCGCTGGTGTTCGTCGCGTTGCTGCTGCCGGCGTCCCAGGTCCAGCCCACATAGGTGGCTGAGTTGGTATTAACTTGCGCCAGTGTACCGAGGCTAAAGCCGTCACTATTGAACGCGGTTACGCCACCGTCGCTGGTGACTTCGGCGTCAGTAGTGTTGGACTCAAGCCGCTTTTCTGCGCCGCGTACTGCGTCATACAGTGCATGGTCAGTGGCACCAGAACGCCCCTTGATCCAGATCAGATCAGGGTTGAAGCCAAGACCCGTGATGCTGCGAGCTGAGCCGTTACCAGTCCACAGCACCACATCCATCACCGTATTGGGCTTAGCGATGGTGGGCGTTGGCAGCAGGGTGTCCACCAACGGCGAGAAGCCCGACGGCGCGGTGTAACTCCATGCCCTTTGGCCGAAGTTAATGCTACCCGCCGCTCCAGAAACTCCAGTCCCTACAACAATAGCCATAGGACTTGTGTAAGAATAAGAAATGGTGCTGGGACTATGTTGAACTACTCCGTTTTTATAAAAAGCAACAGTTTTGTTTGTGGCATCAAGCGCTAGTCCAAGCACGTCACCGTTGGACAATGTTAAACCGTTTGTAACTTCAGTAAGATAGTTTTGAATAACATTGCCGCTCCCTTGATACCAGCCAACTGATTCATCGTAAAAACCAAGCGTTGAGCCAGAAGGCATCGGCAACTTGCTTATCCCAAAAGAAATGTAGGTCGCACTATTAACGGTAAGTTCGCAATACCATTTGCCGCTTGGTGGGACAATCGTGGAAGAGGCTTTAGCGTTAGCTGATGATGTTGTGTACTGAAGGTTGCCGTTGGACAGGGTAACACCGCTCAAGGCGCTTACTTCCAACGGATTAAGGGTCGCGTAATTCCCACTCACCTCGCCGCCCGCCCCCGTCGAAGTGCCAGCCGAGGTCGGGTGGTCGCGGAGGGAGTCGTTGCCCGAGCCGGCGGTAACGGAGAGATTGTTCGGCGTCCAGTTATTGCTACCCGCAGCATCCTTGCCCAAGGTCGTTGCTGTAGCAGCCGAGTTGTCGCTGAAGTCAAGGAAGAACCCGTTGGTGCCGTAGCTGCCCGAGTAGGTTTTTGCAATCCACTGCCCGGTGGTGGCGGAGGTCTCCCCGAATGACGATGGGGTTAGGGCTTGACCGTCGATGAAGTGGACTAGGGCGAGGTAGCCGTCGAGGTAGTTACCGGAGCCATAGGGAGGGTTGGACCCTATTGCATGTCCATTCGTAGTATTAAAAAGAGTATCTGTATTTTGTAAATTGGCAGTTGTTTCCCACGTCTGCAGTGCGCCGTTAACGTAAAACTTAAAGCGGTCTGCTGCAGTGCTTTGCGCGGTATCAGCTGCAATTACAAAATGATACCAGGCGCAAACATCTCTAAATCTTGCAGCAGAAACATGACTGTAGTATCCGCCGTTGGACACATTATTTGTAATGTAAATTTTGCTGTCATTATTTCCAAGCCCAAAGCCAATTACTGATCTATTCGTGTCCCCGCTTCCGGCGCTAAAAAGCCAGCCGTCAGACAGACTTGAACGCTTCACCCACCCACTCCACGTCCAAGTCTTCCTGTTCCCCGCACTAGCGGGCGTGCGACTGAGGTAGGCCGAATCCGGTGCGTTGAACCTGACGCTTCTGCCCGCAGTGGCGCCGCCTGCAGCAGCAGAACGCAGCAGTAATTCGTTGACGCCGCCAGGAATCATGGATCAGCTCAGGTTGGTGATCAGCGTAGCCGCGATATTATTCGCCCCACGCACCGTGTACACCAGCACATCAACAGCACTGGCTGTGGTCGTCAAGGTCGGGGCAGTACCACCAGAAAAGTCCCAGTAAGTGCCGAACGCCAGGGTCCGCGAGCCGGTGCCATCCTGCGAGATAAAAATTGCACCAGACTGTCCGGCCACAATGTTGGTCGGGTTTGCCAAAGTCCGGTTGCCGCCCAGCGTCACGCTGAAATTGTTGCTGTCCGAAAAGTCCGGCGTAATCGTGGTGCCATCCGTCAACGCAGTCACCTCACCGCGCTGTCCCTTTGTCCAAGTCTGTGCCGTATCCAAGCCGGCGTAGGTCGCCCAGCCCAATGCACCAGCGCCGTCGGTCTTCAGTGCCTGGTTGGAGGTGCCGTCAGTGGCAGGCAGCGTGAACGTCACATTGGACGCCACAGTGCCAGGAGCCTGCAGGGCGATGTAGTTGCTGCTATCGCTGTCGGCAAAACGCACATCCGACTGGGCGTTCAGCGTGATGTCGCCGGTAAAGGTCGCACCAGTTGTGCTAACCAAACCCAAGTTGGTCAGCGTGACATCGCCAATCGTGATCCAGGCGCTATTGGCACCGTTACGCAGCTTCAGCAGTGCGGGGCTGACGCCGGTATCAATCCACCACTGATAGGCGTAGGTGGTCGATGGGGCGGTTGAGCCGCTGTTCTGGCTGACGACTGCCGCCAGCACGCTGTTCAACTCGGAGCGGAAGTTTGCACCGCTCTGGTTGGCTAAGACGTAATCGGTTGCCTGTGCCATCAGGTGATCTGCCTGCCGTGACCAACGGCTTGATAGTCGAAAGTCTTACTCACTATCGTAGCCCCGCTGTTCCTAAAGGTCACGGTAAAGCCTGTCCGGCTAATGCTCGACACTGTGAAGTAGTCGCCGGTACTCATGTCCTGCGCCGTGATGCCCACGCTCGGTGTGCCGTAGAACGCGGTCGGGAAGGTCACCGCATACGCCCCGGCGCCGCTGGTTTTGTTGCGTTCGCTCTCCACCCGCCGCTGGAATTGCGTGATCACGCCCAGCTCCTCCACCACCACGTTCTGCGCCGGGTTGTTGCTGGTGGCCTCAACCTTGAACTGGAAGCCCCGACCACGGGTGGTGTTATTGACGAACGGCTGCCATTCGCCCCAGGTCGGTGTGCCGCTTGGGTTATCAGCCGTTGTGCGGACATACAGCTGGCAGTTGGCAGCACCGAGGTCATCGCCGTCAATGTCATCCCACAGGTCGATATCCTCCAGGCGGTCATCCCAGAGGTTGCCGGGTTCGTAGGCGCGGGTCTTCAGGATGTTCCGCAGGTCAATGTCGTAGGTGCCGCCCAAATCCAGCGTCTCGGCAAAGATGTAGCTGCCTTCGCTTGCGGCGCCACCGATGTAGTCAATCAGTCCCAACGCATCCCAATCGCCATCGGTGGCCATGTCATCCACCAACGTGTCGGACGCCAGGATCAACCCGATTTCCTCCTCGTTGTAGGACATGTTGTTGGTGGTGCCGTTGAACGGCGGGCTGTTGTCCTCCTCGCGGTATTCCTGGATCAGCAGGGTGTCTTGCGGTGCCGGCAGGTCGACGATGACGGTTGCCGTGCCAGCTGATTCGTTGCCGGTGGAGTCAACCGCACGGATGAAGTAGGTGCCCTCCAGCAGCGGGACAATCTTGCGGGTGCTGCTGCCTGCAACGGCTGGCACAATATCGTTCGCCTGACCCCAGGTGGCTGTGCCATCAGCGAGGGGGCTATGGCGGATGCGGATCTGACCGCCAATCTTCACGTCAATATCAGCTGCCTGCGGCCAGTACAGCTCCGCGTTTTTGTCGTCAATCGGTGCGATGAACAGATCTGGGATGGTGTTCGGCGGTGCGGTCTTGCCAATGGCATCAAAGGTTGCCGTAGCAGCGTTGCTACCTCGCCGGGCTGAGTTCTCAGTGGTGATCTCAAACTCGTACCGCCCCACCTCAGTGTCCAGGATTTCGTACTCCGGCGCTTTGGGGTAGTGGGTGGTCCAGTTGCCGTTAGCGACGCGATACCGGAAGCGATACTGATACGCCTGCGGGATTGGCTGCCAGCTGACGATGATTTTCTGGACAACCTGCCCGTTGCTTTCGTAGAGGTATTCCGCCGCTTGGATGTTGCTGGTGGCCGGCGGTGGCACGTTCAGGTTTGTGATATCCCGCACCGGGATCTCTTGGTGCCGCTCCACGTAGTCGTATTTCTGCGCTGAATACGCCAGGCCGGTGATGGTGTAGAGGGCACCGTCTTCTTCGGTAACGCTGAGAACACGCCAGAGCGTTGGGCGAACATCGTCTGAGCTGATGACAAAAGGCGCACCAGGCTGCGGGGTGCTGACCAGTGCCGTCTCAAGGAAGATCAGGTTGCCGCTACTGCTGCTGATGCGGCTGCTGCCGAACGTGCCATCAGGCAGGAGGACACGGATGACAGGGTTCTGCGTCAGGTTCGGGATAACTGTTTGCGTGGTGTCATCAATCAGGATCTGAGTGGTGGTGGCAGTATTGACGCGACCGCCGCGACGCTCACCGCTGATCACCGGGTCATAGACCTGCACCACATCACCGGGGCGGACCATGATGCCGGCATCGGCTGAGGTCTGGAATGAGATGGTGTTGGTCTCGTTCTGCTCGCTGTAGAGCATCCACTCACCGATACGGCGTGCCTGGCCGCGTGATGTGCAGGCGAAGGCGGAAATGTCAGCCTTGACGACGCCATATTTGGCGATGGCCTCTGCGTCTTGGACCACCTCATAGTTCACGTCGCGTGCGTCGAGGTCCATGTAGGACACCTGCACGACGGTGTGGCGGGTCTTCAGGCTGCTGCCGCTGTAGGTGAAATCACCGTTGATGACGTTTGCCGGAGAGAAGCAATAACTGAAATCGGTCGGGCGGTCTTGGGCAAGGGCAAGCGCACCAGTGCTCCAGAACGGCATGGCTCGGAATGTTGAGCACATGTCATTGATGAGCTTGTATGCCTCCTCCTGGGTTTGGATGTTGACCGAACAGGAGAAGCGCGGCTCAAATACGCCGGTGCCGTCGTCGATGCCGTGTCTGCCAGTTTGCGCGTCGTAGTCGTCGGTGGTGCCCGAACGGCCGTCAGTTAAGTAGGTATTCCGGGCGGAGCAGTATTGGCTGGCTTCGTAGAACGCCCACTTGTCCAGCTTGCTGGCTTGGATGTGGTCGCCAAAGCCATAACGCTTGCTGGTGAGCAGATCCCACAGGATCCAAGCCGGGTCTGAGGTCCACTGCGTACCGCCCCAGGTGTAGCCGCCGCTGGTGCTTTGCGTGAAGGTGCCATCCCACGGCTCATCCTTAAAGATCAGCGCACCACGGCCATAAGGTCCCAGTGCAGGGCGGGCATTGCTGGGGATTTGAACCTTGATGCCACGGATGCGGAACGAGCGGCTTGGGATACTGCCGAACTGTTCTGCGGGCAGGACAAAACCAACTATTGCACTATTGGGATAACGCAGTTTGGAGTAAATAATTTCGCTATATGACGCCCAGTAAATCTTGTCAATCTGGGTGAAATTTACGCCAGTAGGAGCATCTTCGGTTTTTCGCAAAACACGAATAGCTACACTTGAAGTCCAAGCTTGCTTGAACTCAACGACAAAAGATCTTTGATATAGGTCAGCGGTGCGACCCAAGAATTTCATTCTGCTATCAGTTTGCGGAATTCCACCATTGGCAGGGTCTGATGAAAACGCTCCGCCGTCGTATGAAACTTCAACCTGCAAGTCGACTTGTGTGCCAACAACTGAACCATCAGCCTTGAAAAACTGCAGCTGCGGCAGTGAGATTGTGATGCGAACAGCATCAACATTTGTGTCAGTAACTGTACGTGTTACAGGGGTCGAAAAAGTGATTAGCGAGTTGACGTTATACGGTGTTTCATTGGCGCGGAATCCAGGAATCCAAGTCTGATTTTGCGTGCCGAAGCGCAGATAGTTGAGAACGCCTTTGAAGTTAAAGTCGCTGTTCTGAAGCGAGCTTATATTTGCATCTTCTCTGATAACTGGTGTGTTATCAATGAAGGTATCTTTCAGTGCCGCGTTATTGTAGTCAACAGTATTTTTTGTGTAGTTACGCGCAGACGGGAAGCCTTCAATTTCGCCTTCGCTAATGACCTCAAGGATGCGTGCATACTGAACGGAGTTCAGGTTATCCCTGGGGACGCTTGCGCCACCTGCGCCACCTGTTCCGCCACCCTTGCCGCCACCGCCACCGCCACCGCCGCCAGCACCAACAATGGTTTTATTGTCCTTCATGATTAGTAGGCGCTGGATTCAGGGTCGTCGGTCAAGATTGTGCTCGAAATTGTGACGCTACCCACAATCGTTTCGCCATAAACAATAGGGACAGGCACGCCTTGGCGGCTCACGTTCTGGATGCCGCTGAAGCTGTATGACTTGCGTGGATCTTGTTCGCTATCTGGTCCAGTTGCGACTTGGGGAACGGGGGTCAACATCTGCGCAACGCCACCTAAGACCATGGCGCCACCAATCAAACCAATCTTGGTCATTGCAGCGCCACCAATCGCAGCGCCAATGCCAGGTAGCAACAGCGAGAACGCAATCAATCCAATGCCAGCCAAGATCTGACCAGTTGTGCCACCCGCCCCAACCATGACCGGCACAATCCTGATTTCCTCCAGTGCGCCAACCGGCAGGTGCAGCTGGTCGGGTTCGTCGCCAATTTGCAGCGGGCGGTCTGACACCAACACCTTGTAATGCTGGTCTGCCATATGGCCGCGTACTGCCGGGAAATTTGCCAGCAGGAAACGCACGGCTTCAGCCGGGTTGGCTACATCAGCCTTGAAAACGCGGCGCTTCAGAAACTTCGCCAGTGATCCGTAGACCTTGATCTTGCGAAGCATCGTCAGACCCTGCTGGTATGCCGCAGGACACGGCCTGTGCTTTTCTGATAATAGCCGCCATACACATCACGACTACTAAGACGACCCCGTAGGTGATGCAGAAACAAACCGTCGCCAAGGTAGACGCCGCAATGGTTTAGACCCGGTGAGTTCAGGCACATCAGCAGCAGGTCACCAGCCTTCAGCCCGTCGTCTGGGTTGATCATCACGAAGCCGGTGTCCTCGTAGCAGCCTTCAAACATCGGCTCTAGGTCAAACTGCTCTGGCAATGCGGGGCGTGTCCAGTCGCGGAGTTCCAGCCCCCATTCCTCTTTGTACCAGTCGCGTGCCAGCGTCCAGCAGTCCGCCACAATCCATAGCCATGGACGGCCAATCAGTGGTGGTTTGTAGCCGCAGGGTTCGTAGCTGCCCCAGGTTTCTTCATTGGGTTGAACAATGTGCCACGGCAACCCGGACTTTTCCGCTGCAATCTTGTCCGCCTCGCTTGGCTGGGGTGCCGTATGCGGATGACTGTGGACGACCGCCACAATCTCGCCAGCATCCTCGGCGTTGGCGTAATCCTCAGGATCCAGCAGGAACAGGTCGTTGCCGGGCAGCAGGTTCTTGCACGGCCAGTAACGTTTGCGGCCTTTGATAACCACCAGCAGACCGCAGGATTCACGCGGATATTCCGCCTTAGCGTGTTCCAGTGCTGCAGTCTTCCAGGCAATCATCCGATGTAGGTGCCAATGGACGGGAAGCTACCAAATGGCACGCCGGCATCAGCGTTGGGGTCAAACCGTTTTTCGCAGCTGCTCAGTCGCTTGCCGCATACATCCTGCGCCAACGTGCCAACCGGGTTGTCGTTGACATCGAAATAGTTGCTGCCGGTGTAGCCGCACTCGGCGCTGCGATAAACCCACTGGCAAATATTGGCGATGCACTGACGCTTTGGCGCACGCACTCCAGCTAGGTCAAATGCACTGACAAGTTCGAACTCAACGATGTTGCGGTTCTCCAAGACCTTGCGGTCCACGTAGTAGATCTCGCGTGGCGCCTCAGCTGTCGGGTCTGGTGTGCCGTAGGGATTCGTGTTGCCAGGGAAATTCACGCCATCCAAGTACCGCGCCAGCGTGCGGATGCGGGTCAGTTTGGCGCCGCACAGGTCATTGCCAGGGTTGTCTGCGTTGATCTCAATCATCAATAGCGACAGCAGACTGAACAGGTTCGACACGCGGATCTTGGGTCTGGGCAGCTGGCCGTCGCCTCGATACTCAAACCCTTCCACCTCAATCGGGTAGCGGGTGTACTGATTACTGTTCCAGGTGACGCCCGTGTTCGGGGTCTTCAGCGTTAGCCCAGCGTGGAAGCGATAGGTCGAGTTGACGCCATGCAAGCTGGCAAAGGTCTCCAGCTCATACAGGTCGATGATTGCCGTGGGTGACAGTTCGGAAAGTTCCGGTGCAACTGCCCCAACGGCAAGCCAGGTGATTGTGCCGTCAACAACGGTGTTATTGGCGAGCGTTGCCCAGCCAGGTTCGGTGCTGCCGCTTGTGCCAGCCACACTGCAGCGAAACACCAAGCCGGTGCCTTGCTGGGTTGTAGGACGGACAACAGCGCCAACCGCATAGGACGTGGTGGCCTGCCAAGCGGAATAAGCCATTTACGGTTCGTAGACCTGCCGGAAGGTGGCGGTGATCGTGGCGCGATTTACATACGGTATGGATTTGCTCCACTCGTCGCAACGCCATTTGTACGAGGTAGCACTGTCTGGAGGTGTCCAGTCAAAAGCGTCGCCGTCCTCAGCGCGGGCATCTAAAAATGCCTCGATTGTGTCCGCGTTGGATTCTGTGACTTCCCAGGTCAAGTTCCAGGTTTTGGGGTTCTGGTTCAGGCCAAAGCGCAGTACCTGCTCGTAGCCGTCACCAAACTTCACAACCCGGTTTGTAGGGCGGCTTGTTTTTTGCGAGCCATAAGTTGGGTTGATGGAAGGGAAGGTTGCCATTAGCGCAGGATTCCTCCAGGGCGTTTTTGCTTGATCAGTTCTTGCTGGACGGCTGCGGCGACGACGCGAGCCAGCTGACCTGCTTGTCCGGCATCTCCGCTAACACTAGAGCCGCTGGCGTCGACGTTGATTGTGATGTTCGAGCTGCCCATGCCCATAGCATCGTTGGGATAGATGCTGCCACTGGAGCGCGGCATAAACAGTTCAGGACCCCGTTCGCCCACTAAATAAGATTGACCTGCAGAAACAGGGCCGCCGTTTGCTCTTTGTGGAATACCGTAATTCGGTCCAAATGTTCCATATTTGCCGACGATTCCTCCACCAGCTCCAAGAGGGGTGGCCGGATTAAAAGGTGTAAGGAATGAACGGATTGAATTTATGGCCTGCTCAATAACAAATATACGAAGAAGTTGATTGGCAATATCTATAAGCACACCGGAGGCAATTTGCTGTAAACTTTGCTGCCAATTTTGTGAACCTTGAATGAGTAAGTCAAATGTAGAAATGAAACCTTGGTTTAAAGACCCAGAAATGCTTTCGGTTAGATCTTTTTGTTGTTTTACAGCATTGTTTAGCTCATACTGTTGCTCGATATATTTCTGCATGTCGTCGAGACGACGTTGCCCATCAGTGCGAGCTATTTCAGCTAGCTCGCGCTCGGTGTCTCGTTGAGAAGCAACAATGGCAGTTTGACCCTCAAATATAATGGCTTGCTGTGCCCGGACATTAGTTTCGTTTGCTAGTTCTTTTGCATACTGAAACTGTAGTTCAAGTATTTTTTGTTGCCCTTCGAGACGCGCAACTAACATCGGATCTCTTGCGGCTTCGGCTGCCGCAATGCGGTCTTGGATAGTGGACTGCAGCTTCATTACTTCAGCTTCGGCCAGTCGATCACGCACAACTTCAGCTACACGCAGTGCTTCTTTCTCGGCAATTTTTGCGGCACGTTCAGCCGCACGATCCCTACTAGCAGCTCCACTCGGTGCTGCTTGAGAAGGTGCGCGGAAAGTCTCTAGCGGTGTTGTCGGTGTGCTGGGTGCAAATGCTCCGGGGACTAGAGATTTAAGTTGGCGAGTTCTTTCTTGCTGGAAAAATGTTTCGGCCGCGGGGTTAATAGCACGGATGCCACCTAAAACACCAAATTTACTGGTTGTTGCTTTTTGGGCTGCAGCTTCTGCCTGAATAGTTGCCTGGGTCATACGACCACCAGCCATTAAGTCGGCCAAACGTGAAATTGCTCTGGATACTGCGTTAATAAAATCGGTTACTCTGTCAGTCAGCCACTTGAATACAGGACCAAAAGCTGTAATAAATTTGGATGCCAAGTTGGTTACAGCTTTACCTAATTTATCCACACTATCTTGCAAATTATCCATTGCAGATTTTGGCTTATTAGCTGCATCTGTACCTTTATTGCCCATATCTACAAGCGTATCAATTAATGTTTGGACTGAAATAGTCCCATCCTTTGCCATCTTCAGGATGGTATCTCTACTTGTCTTGTATCTGTTAGCTAAAGCACCTTGAATATCAATACCCTGGCTGCTTAGTTGATTAAGTGTGGCCTGACTTACCTTGCCAGATTCAAGTGCGGAAGTAATCGCATTACCGACTTTTTCAAAAGATCCACCGTATTTATCGGTAAGTGTTGTAATAAGTTGGATTGCTTTTGCTTGATCTTCAAGCGCCAATCCGACGCCGCGTACATTTTGAATTACACTCGTAAATTTTTCTACGTCGGTATTGGCAACCTTAAACGCGTTCGATAGCTGCTGAGTTTGTTGGGAAGAAAATCCAATATCTTGGCCAAGTTCTTTAATTTTTTGTCCTTTACTTGCAATATCACCGATTAGCGTGCCAACCAGAGATAGACCAAAACCGAATTGGCCCCCTAGAAGACCTCCTAAACCGCCGCCGATAGCACCGCCAGCGGCAGCACCAGCGCCTTGTCCAAACAACAAAGGAAAAGCACCACCAATGATGGCGTTACTGGCCGCTCCACTTAGACGTCCTGCTACTTGTTTGTTGATAAAACTTGGGGGCGCAGCGGCAAAATTTGCCATGCGGCGACCCATTGGGCTAAAGCCGCCGCTAAATGCCGGACCTCCAGGACCTAGTTCGACTGCACTGGCTTGAGCGCCTTTGATAAGTTCTTTTTGAAGACGAAGTTGACGCAAATACTCGGCAGATTTTTGACGAGCTACTTGATTTTCCCGTTCTGTTACTTGTAAAAATTCACGTTCTGCTTTTAAGCGTTCTTGCGCTAGTCGTAGTCTTTGCTTATCTAGTTCTGTAACCTGTCTTGCGCCGGCGGCATTGTAAGGGTTTATCGCTTTTGTCTTTTCAAGCGCGGCATTTAGTTGATTTACAGCTTTTAAGGTTTTGTCAACTTCGTTGGAAAACTGCTTAAGTTTGTTGGCACCCTGCAGTGCGACTTCAATGTCTACGCTGTAGTTGGCCACGGCAAGGCGTAGAAGAGTCTGTCAGCAGTTTAACTGGAACGCATCGTACCAGTCTGTCCTTTGCGCTTGGCGCGTTCCATTGCTTTTTCTTCCTCTTCACCTCGGATCTGATAAAACGCGGCCCACGTTGTCAACTCTTCTTGAGTCAGCTGTTGTGTTAAACAACTGACTGTCATGCCAAGTTCTTTGGCAAGGAAAAATATGAAGAACCAGCCGGAGTCAGCTTTTGAGGGCGGCTTTCGCTTCCTCCACCTTGGTTTCGGTGCCGGAGGTTAGCATCGCCAGCTGGATTTCCTGGAGGATGTTGGCCTCGACTTCGCGGCGGAGGGCGGCACGGTCACCATCGGCAAAGAGGCGTTTGCCGTCTTTGTCGAGGGCTTTCTCCAGCATCAGGCTCAGCGCAAAGTCGCCGGCGTCGTCAGCGGCGGATTTTTTCTGGATGGATTCGCGTTCAGCGATGGTCAGAGGGTGCCAGTAGATCTCCAGCACGATCTCGCCTTCAACCTTGACCTCGTGCTTGTACAGCTGGCTGACACCGAACTTGTTACGCAGCAGTTCGACGGCTCGCATTGGGGAAACGCGGTTTGTTCAATAATACACTAGGGGTTTGCCGTAAATTGGCAAGAAATCAGTCCTACAAAGTGGGAACGATCTTCAATCTCTAAGGGTGTGGGACCCACGATGTCGAGGACGCGAGGATCACAGGTGTAGGTGTCGGTGTAGCCCGGCGCGTTGACGGAAGTCAGGCCGTCGATCACGGCTTCGCTGATGGCAGCCAACGTTGCTGTTCCAGCAGCTTTAGGGACGTAGACATTGCAGGTGATGACGCCCGAGTAAAAATCCGCGGCGGCGCCCATGTTTTGGAGGGTGGAGCGGTTGAAGTTCACCGACATGGCGATGTACTTCGTGGTTTTGCTCGGGGTGGTATACGGCATATTGTCGAACACCATTGTCACCGTGTTGTCCACAGCAGCAACGGCATCGCGGACAGCTTTTTCGAATGCGGCGCGAACGTCTACAAGTGCCACGGGTTAGATCCTCTCGTAAGAAACATACTCGCGACCACGTAAGAAGCCCATCATTCCAATGCCCTTGGCTGCTCCAACAAAAACTTGGGGGCCGCGGCGTTCTTGGAAGCTGCTCTGAATTAGTGAGCGCAATTCACCTTGGACAAACACGGCAACCTTGGGGTTCTCCAGTGCATACGCTGCATACTTTGTGGCATTGCCGATAAATACTTTGTCGGTGAATTTGAAGGTCGGAACTTTGAAACGTGGTTCTATGCGGAACGCTGTTGTGTCGCCTTTGTCGCGGCGTTTTTTGAGGTCGCCCCAAGGCGCGAAATCTTGAACGCGGTCGGTCGGTTTGGTACGTTGAGTACCGGCTTTCCAGCTGGATGCAAAGAAACCCGTGTAAACGGGGCTGTTTTCTTTGCTAGCAAGTCCCTCGAGTGCCAGTTGGATAAAGGCGTTGAAGTCGTTATTCAGTTGTTGCTGAAGATCTGGAACGATATTGTTGATGCCACGCTTGCGTGCCATTAGAAGCGCACCAGCAAGATGAAGAGATAGGTTTGGCCGCCGCGGTAGGTGCGGATGTCAGTGATCTGGGCAGTACGGCTGGAGCCGGCATAGGTCAGGATAATTTCGTCCTGAAGTGTGGGTTGGTTGTTGCCGATTAGGTCGGGTGTTATGTAGATCTTGGCTTGGCGTTGTTCGCGGCCTTCCTCTTCTTCGGAGACTACAAATTCGATGGGAACGCTGATGTTCGAGTAGGTCGTATTAGTAGTAGTGACTGCTCCGGTGTCGATGTTGTAGCTGGGAGTTATTTTGCGTGTGTATGTAATGGTGGTGTCGAGCGCAGTTCCAAGCTCGGCGACCACGTCTTTGGCGACTGATTTGAATAATGAATCCAGTGTTCCGGCCATATCAGCCTCGGAAAACGCGGAATTGGTAGGTGCCCGAGCCGCCTAGGCAGTAGGCGCCGAGATAAGACTGGAGCCAGGGGTAAACGTCGAAGACGTTGTTGATGGTGCCGACGGCCTGACTGGTTTTGCTGTACTTGACGCGCATGTCGCCAAGTTGCACTTCGTCATAAAGGCCGGTGGTGCCGGTGCTATCGGTGATAGCGCCAGTGTCATTGGCCAAGGCACGCGCCAGCTCGTAGGTGGCGTACTTGATGTCGTTGGGGATTAGGGAGCACTCCAGCTCCACGCCGTCGACGTCGTAGTTGTTGCGAGGCCACTTCAGGGCTTGGTCTTCATCGCAGCGGTCGCCGTAGTAGTTGAGGCTGTCGATCCAGCGCGTGGCAGAAATCAGGGCGCGGTTTTTCTGGTCGTCGGTCTTGTTGGTCCAGGTGCTGGAGTCTGGAACGGTTTCGAAATAAGCGTTGGCGTCAGCAAGCGTTACATAGCTGTTGGCCGTCGTGCTACTCAGAGTGGCATTGATCGTCGCGGCCACGACTTACTTTTCGTGCTTTGTTTCAGTGTAGCGCCAATAAAAAGCCCCACCCGGAGGTGGGGCCGTAACGTCCGTCCAATCTGACTATCAGATGGTGGAGGTGTCGAGGGGGCTGTTGACGGTGAGCTGAACCACAGGGATCAGGTCGATGTCGTAGGTGGCCTGCCAGTTGCCGGAGGTGGCAAGGGTGCCGTTGGTGGGGTTGTCGGAGCCGGAGTTCCACTTGGTGCCCATCACGTGATAGGCGCTGTGGTAATCCACAGACAGCACTTCCTGCTTGGACAGGATGTTGCGGTCGGCTTCGATGCGGAGGTCCTGCTGCACACCTTCCAGGATCGTGCCCGACTTGGTGAGGTAGCAATAGAACTCACGCTGGTGACCGGCGGTGCCGGGGGCAACGGTGTTCACCAGGGGATCCATGATGACGCGGCAGCCAGCAAACTCGCCGATGGAGCGAGCGCCAACGCCCACACCGCCACCGCCCCAGACCACGGAGCCGGCGGCAGCCAGAGCCGAGGTGGAGAAGGTCAGCAGGCCCACCTGATACAGGTAGAAGCCCACGGAGGGGTGAACCACCAGGATGTCCAGTTCGTCGCCGCGCTCACCCAGCAGGTTGCGGGCGCGAGCCACAGCGGCGCCAGTCAGGAAGTTGGCTTCGGCAGCGCCGGAGGCGGCAGCCACGCCAAGGTCCAGGCTGTTGGCGGACAGGGCGGAACCGAACAGACCGGCCAGTTGGCTGAACAGACGGGCGCTGTTCAGTTTGTTGATGGCATCGGCCAGCTGGTTGCGGATGTGAAGCATCGGGTCTTCACCGGCGGCCAGCATCGCAACGTCATCCACGGCATACGCGAAACCGCGATGGCAGATGGTGGCGATTTGAGTGGCGGTCCCGATCTTTTGAGGGGTCAGGTAACCGGCGGTGCTGGTGCCCCAGGTGGCCGTCCCGTCCATGATCTCCTCGGTAGGAGCGGTCGGGTTGAACTCAGGAACTTGGATGCGGGTGCCGCCTTGGCGGGCGTCCAGCAGGCTGTTGCGGACAATCGCACCGCTCTTCAGGAAGAGGCTGCGATCTTTGATGGCCTCAGACACATAGGTGCTGAGGTTATTGCGCTTGACGACGTCCGCGAGGAGGACACCGCCAGAGTAATTCTGAAATGGTGCGGCCATTGTTATGGACCAAAAGGTGTGGTTTGCGGGGTCCTAGTCACAGACCAGGGGTGGTGCACCACAGGTGCGATTTAGAGTCCTGCCTCCCTCTTCAGCACAGCTGCGAGGTCGGGGTCCTGACTAGAAATTAGCATCTGTTGTGTGAGGTTGATTGAACCCTCTTTCCAAGGGTTCGCTACACCTGCCACAGATGCAATCGCTGCGGGTTTGGCACCCATACCAGCGGCAGAACTCGGCTTGAAGTGGTGCTCATAACCAGAACCGGGGTTCTTCAGCGTGGCGAGGTAGGCGTTAATGTCCTGTTCCACGCCACCATTGAGCACTACGAGGTTGCCGGTGTCGTTTTTACGCAGATTAGATTGCACCAGCTGGAGCATTTGTTCTGCGTTGATGGCGCCGGCTTGACTGATGGCGGCCATCGCTTTGGTGCGGATGGCTGCGGTTTCGTTGGATGCACGCATGTCCTCCAGTTGTTTTTGGAGGTCTGCGATTTGCTGGTCTTTTTCTTGGGCAGTGCGGTTGGCCTCTTCCCAGAGGTCTTTCCACTGGCCCTGGTCTTCCAGCGTTTTTTTACGCTGTTCGTCCTGTTTTTTGTAGACCTCGTCCAACTTGGCTTTGATGCCTTGGAAACGTTCCTCGGCTTCGGTGGCCTGGGTTTTGAACGCTGTTAGCTGTGCTTCGTATTCGGCACGGACGGCGCTCAGGTCAGGAGATGGAGCGGTGTCGGCTCCAGCCACGGGCTGGGTCTCAGACGCCACGGGCGTCTGGATGACTTGCTCTTCCATGAATTAGAACTCGAAGGTTTCAGGTGTTTCGGTGGTTTCGGCCTCGGACGTTGCCTTGCGGCCACGCTTTGAAGGCTTCTCTTCCTCCACGGGAGGTTTGTCCTTTTCGTAAAGGTCGCAAGCGCGAAGCTCGACAAGTTCCCACTTGTATGAGCCGTCGGCTTGCAACACTTTGTCCAGGTGTTTGCTCATCCCTAGAACTGAAATGCAGCTCTAGTCTACTGCAGAAGAACTAGCGTCACACACTTGCGCCAACGTCGTCGATGGTTGCAGGTGACAGCGTTACCCATGCAGCTCCCGTATAGCCCTCGAAGCAGCCGGCGGTTGTATTGAAGCGGATCATCCCGGTGGCTGGTGTTTCTGGGCGTTGGGCAGTCGTACCAACAGGAGCCTGGATGTACTGATTGGTTGTGTAGAAAGTTGCGGCCAGCGACACAACACCGGAGGTAACCGCGATTCCTGTACCTGCAGTTACGGTTGCGTTAGAGCCCGCAGGGCCTTGAGGGCCTTGGGGTCCCTGGGGGCCTGCTTCGCCTTGGGGACCTTGAGGACCTGTTGGACCCGCAGGGCCGGTCGCACCTGTTAAACCTGTATCGCCGGTGTCGCCTTTGTCGCCCTTGGCGCCTTGGATGCCTTGGGGGCCGGTTGCTCCAGCTGGACCTTGTTCGCCTTGGGGACCTTGGGGGCCTGTGGCGCCAGTTGCACCTGTTGCGCCAGTAGGGCCGGTAGGACCCGTGGCACCTGTGGCGCCAGCCGGGCCTGTATTGCCTACAGCGCCACGGGGGATGACAAAGTTGAGGATTGCGGCTTCGGATGTGCCGACGTTGGTGACTGTGGCGGATGTGCCAGGGTCGCCGGTCGTGACTGTGCCAATGGCAATGGTGCTGCCTGTGCCGGCGCCCCCACCGCCGCCTTCGGTGGATAGGTTGCCATTAATGAGTAGTTCGGTGTTGCGTGGGTTGCCGGCTAGCGCAATCGGGATGTCGTTCCAGCCGCTGCTGGTGCGGGGACCGTACAGCTCGGCGGTGCGGGTGTTGATGTACCAGTCGCCGCGACGGCCTTCGGATTGGGGTGGGCCGTCGCCAGATAGCAAACTGCGGACGTCCTTTAGGCCGCGTGCCAGCTTCACCAAGGTGGCGAATTGAGCCAGCGTCAGATAGTCGGAACGGACGGCCATTGGTTATTGGAGCAGCGCGTTGATCAGTTGCTCCATGCGGTCAGGAGTTAGTTCGTCGGTGGTTTCGTCCTCGACTTCGCCAGGAGATTCCTCGTCTTCGCCTTCGTCGTCCATAGATTCCAGCTCGCCGGGTTCTTCGCTAGGGAGATCGCCGATTTCCAGCGTGGGCAAAATTTCGCCTTGGTTGAGGATGGCGCGGACTTCGCCAAGCGTGATAACGCCCTTGTCGTAAAGGGCAGTGATAGCCGTGACGTCTTGGCCGATTAGGCGGTTGATGTCGAAGTCGCGGCTGATGCTTACCTCAGGCGGTTCCAGGCCGAGGTAGGCGGCGGCGAAGTTGAAGGCTTTTTGGAGGGTTTGTTCCAGGTCGAGGCTGACGGCAGCCAGCATCGAGTTGGTGTCGACGCGGTCCAGGCGGCGGGCGTCGGCAGACTCGGCGACAAACTTTTGTTGGCTCAAAGTGCTGATGCCCAAGGTGGACATCTGCTGCTGGAGTTCGCGGATTTCGTTGGATTGGGCTTCGAAGGCGCTCGACGCCGGTTCGACGTAATAGACCTTGTTGCCGGGTTGGGTGGCGATTGCGTAGTTGACGCTGATGGCCATGTCCTTGGTTTGATCGTCCCAGCCCTCTAGGACGAGCATTGGTTGGGAGGCGATATGCAGGCTGTGAATAAGGTCCGCTTGGCGCTGGAAATGAGCCAGGTTGAGGTAGGCCACGTCGATCAGTGGCGGGCGACTGATCAGTGTGTCCACCTTGTTTGAATAGGTGGTGACGAACGGTATTTCGGGCAGGCTATAGGTGCCGGAATCGACTAGCTCGTAGTCATTGGACTGGTTGTTCGGTTCTGCGAAGCCGGCACCAAGTGGCTTCATTTCTTGGCGTTGGCGGTAGACCTCGTAGCGGCCTTGCTCGATGACGCGGATTTGTTCGTAGGTTTTTTCGCCGAAACGGCCTTCGGGGACGATTGCGGTTTCGTGGATGCGAACTTGGGTCAAGGTGCCGTAGGCCGCGTCGCGGTCCAGGCGCCAGCCGTAGATGTTGTAAGGGTCGACCTCGACCCAGTAGGGGCGGCGGCCTAAAGCGCGTTCTTCCGCCAGGCTGCGGGCGCCAGAAGGGGCCGGAAAGTCAACCAGTGTGTGGGCTTGACCGTAGGTCAGGCTGCACAGCAGCAGGCGGCGGGCGTATTCGTCGAGGTCAGAGCCGCAGCCGTCGACGTCCTTGGCGAAAATCTCGCGCCAGTAGGGGTCGCCCTCAAGGGCGATCGGTTTGCGGAGGATTAGGCCGGCGGCAGCGCGAATCAGACGTTGCGTATAGGGCGAGAAGACGGCGCGGTTGACTCGGCTCATGTAAGCCCGGTAGTCCTCGCGGGGTTCCAGCGGGAGGAAGGCTTCGCTGTTTTCGCGTAGGTATTCGGTGCCGCGAGTGACGGCTTTCATGACTTCCCAGCCCTTCATCATGTCCAACACGGCCGCCGTGCGGATAAAAGGGCTGTCTCCACTGCCTTGGTAGGTCGTGGAGACGATGTGGGTTGGGAATTGGCCGGGTACTGAGTAGGTCATTTAGTCACCATTTGGTGCGATCCGCCCAGTAAGCGGCCGACATCTTTCCTTTCTTGATGTTAGCCGCGTGCCTTGCTTTGAACGCCTCGCGGCGTTTACGGTCGGCTTCCGATTCCCCAGTGCGTTTGGGGGAGCCGGAAACGCCTTGTTGGCCGAAGCGGATAAGTTTTACTTTATCGCCTTCTTTTGCCAAGACTGCGTGTGACTTATCGGGGTGATTAGGGGTGCGTTTTGGTTTGTTGTAGCCGGCAAATTTTTCGCCGCGGTATTCAATCGTCATCGTCGTCCTCCTCGTCTTCGGGGTCGGCGATTGGTACCAGGATTTCGATACCGTTGGCAAGCATCGTGATGAAGCCACCGAGAGTTTCGGGTTTGGAGGGCGTTTTGAACACGAACGTGGCGTGCGTGGTGCCCTCCTCCCCGTCAATCTCGATGTGGATACAGCCGCCAGTGACGGTTTGGATCGTCATCAGATGGCTGCAGTGATCGCGCCAGAGGTGATGAAGTTGCAGGTGATGACCTCCAGTTCGCCCACCGTGGCGGAGGTGTCCATGCTGGTGATGATGCCCGAGAAGCTGATCTTTTTGCCGCCGGTGGTATCCAAATACAGCTCGAAGGCGGCGTTGGCGTTGTCCTCGGTGGTAAGGACGTCCTGCAGGAAGGCTGCGGTTTCGTCGGCGCTGGATGCCGTGTACATCAGTTCGACGGTGCCGCTGCCGGAAATCAGGCCGCCAACGAACTCGCGGCTGGTGGAGCCGTGGTCGGTGACGTCCAGCGTGTCCTTGTTGATGGTCAGGGACCAGCTGCGGGTGGATGCCAGGGCGACTGCGGTGCTGCCGTCATTTTCGAATTTGACGGAGCCTTCCTCGCCACGAAAGAAAGCCATGACTGGAGCAGGGATAACCTTTGCTCCAGTCTATGGCCTAGTTGTTGGGTTTTTATCAGATAGAGGCGGTGATAGCGCCGCTACTAATGAAGTTGATGGTGATAACTTCCAGTTCGCCGACCGTGGCGCTGTAGTCGGCACTTGTGATGATCCCGGTGAAGGTGATCTTTTTGGTGCCGCTAGTGTCCAAATACAGCTCGAATTGAGCGTCGGTTTGGTCGCGGGTGGTAAGAACGTCGTCGATGAAGTTCAGAGTTTCGCCAGCGCCGGGGGCGGTGTACATGACCTCGGCGCTGCCGCTGCCGGACAGCAGGCTGCCGATAAATTCACGGCTGGTCGAACCTTGATCGGTTACGTCCAGGGTGTCTTTGTTGATGGTGAAGCTCCAGCTGCGGGTGGACGACACCGCGGCGACGGCGCCACTGCTGTCCTTGAAGCTGATGGAGCCCTCCTCGCCGCGATAAAAAGCCACGGGTTATAGCCGTAAAGGGTTATTTCGAGTTTAGTCGATGATTTCTTCGACGAGTTCCAGGGCAGCGGCCACTTCTTTTTTGGATTTTTTGGGGGTGGCGGCGATGACGGCTTGTTTGGCCAGGAAACGGGCGCAGCGGGGGTCCCAGAGCGCGGGGTTGCGCTTGCCTTTGAGAAGCTCGATTACGTCGAGCATTTCGGCGGTGATTTCCATGGGATTAGCCGTGATAAGCCACGGCAATGTGCGGGTTGATGCTAGGCGTACCGGAGCTGATGGATGCGATACGCATACGGATTTTGGCGGCGGGTTTGCCGTCGTAGAAGTAGGCGTATTCCCCGTTGGAGTTGATGGTTTTACCGTTGTCGATGGTGAACCAGTTGCCGTTGCCGTTGAAGCTGCACTCCAGGGCAAGCTGGAAGTTGGCGCCGCCGGTCACACTTGCGGCAAAGGTATAGCTGGAGGATTGGGCAGGAACTTCCATCCAGTCGTTTACGGCAGACATGGTGTTGCCGTGGTGTTCCAGCAGGTTGGTGTAGCGGTCGGTGCTGAGGATGGAGACGGCGGCCATGGTTATTTGCTCCGTTTTTTGGCGGTTTTGGCGGCGGCGCGGAAAGCAGCGGCGGTTGGGGCGCCTTTGGTGCCGGGTTTACGCATTTTTTCGCCGCTGCCGGCGGCAATGCGCTTGCGTTTGGCAGCGATGTTGGCGTAAAGGCCGGGATCGCCGGGTTTTTTGCGTGCCATGGCTACTTTTTTCCTTTTTTCATGGGTTTTTTACGTGCCATGCCTGCTTCGGAGAGGGCGATGGCGATTGCCTGCTTACGGCTGGTGACTTTTTTGCCCGAGCTGGATTTCAAAGTGCCAGCGCCGTATTCGCGCATCACTTTTTCGACCTTTTTTTGGGCCTTTGTCGGTTTCTTGGCCATATCTACAGAGCTTATGGATCCAGTCTATGGCTGATTAGTACAGGCGATAAGAGGTTGTTCCAAGGACACCGTGTTTGGCGAGGTTGAATTGTTGTAGGCATAAATACCCGAAAGCGTCGAAGGCGTGGTCGACGCCTAGGTTTTTGTTGGGAAGGCCGCTTCCGGGCGTGTAAGTCAAAGTGCGGAGGGATTTGATCAGTTCTTTGCAGCGTGGGTGGATGAGGGTGCGACGTGTTCCAGTGGCATCGAGGAGGGCGGTGTTCACGGCGGTGATTTTGTCGCGGATTTTCCAGGGGGCTTTGGGGCTGGAGACGTTAAAGCCGTTGCGGCGCAAGATGTTGTGGTCGGTTAGACCCACGCCGCTGGTTTTGCGGGCGCCGCCTGTGGGGTCCGGGCAGGCGATGACGCGGCGATCCACGCCGAAACGGCGGGTTACTTCTTCGGCAAAATCCCAGGTGGTGGCGCCACCAGTCAGCATTATTTCGTCGAAGACGTAGAGGGTGTCGTCTTTGCGGACCGCGCAGATGCCAGACATTGGGTCGACGTTGAAGTCCACTCCAAGCAGGAGGGGGAGGACGGAAATGTCGGCGGATTCGGTGGAAATGTTGGCGTCGCTAAAGGAGACGGCGACGAGACCGCTGAGATTCTCGAAGCTCGCCTCGAATTCTTGGCGGAAGGTGCGGGCGTCGAGTTGGCTGCGGGCGGCTTCGATTTCTTCCGGGGGGACGTTGTCGCCGTCGATCGTCGTGAATTGCCATCTGCTCCAGTCGGAGTCGCCGCTTTCGGCGTATTGCCAGAGTTCGTAGAACCAGCTGGCTGTGCCGTCGGGCGTGGAGATGAATAATGCCCAGCCTTGTTTGTCGGCCAGGGCGGGTCGGATGACTTCGAACCAGACGTCGGCAGACATGAAGGCGGCTTCGTCCATCACCACGCCAGCCAGGCTGCGGCCGCGGAGGGCCATGGCGTTTTCGGTGCCTTTTAGTTCGATCGTGCTGCCGTTGACGAGTTCCAACTTGAGGTCGGTTTCGTTTTTGCTCTTGATCCAGGCTTTGGGGACTAGCTTTTTTAGGACTTTCCAGGCGATGTCCTTGGCCATGCGGTAGGTGGGGGCCGCGTAGAAAAAGGTTTCGCCCGGGCGTTCGATTGCTCCACGCAGGAGTTCGATGCAGGAGAGGTAGCTTTTGCCGAAACGGCGGCCGGCGACAAGCACTCTGAAACGTTTGCGGCTGTTGAAGACTTGGCCTTGGGCGTATCGGAGGGTTAGTGCGCCAGCCTCGGTGGGCATTTTGTAGTAGACGGGTACCTTCTAGGGTATTACAGGATTTCGACCTCTTCCCCCCTGCCTAGTCGTCAAGGGTGCAGTAGGTGTTGTAGGTGTACGCCCCAAGCGGGCAAGAAGTGCCGATGCGGTTAATGGATTGCTTGCTCGGGGTAATGCTGCGGCTGGGGAAGCAGTAGCTGGATTGGACGTAATAACCCAGGGGGCAGGATGCTCCAACGCGGGTGATTGGGGGGACTGTGGTGGCGAGGATGAGGAGGCTGGCGAACATGGAGTTGTAGTACAGAAGAGCTTTTAGTTTAGCAGAGTAGAAGGAATTGGGAATGTACCAGTAGGTTCCCCACCACCCGGTACAAACGCACTACTTTCGCAACTCGCCCCCCTATTGCGAGTAGTACGCCTGTTCGCCCCGAGAAAGTTTGTAATTTTTCGGGGCGAGAACGAGAACGGTTATCAAACCCGCAGCGGTACAGCAACGCCAGCGGCTGCGGCCAGTAGGGCAAGGGTGAGCGGTGGAGCGGTGCAGGATCCAGCCAGGACTAGGAGCAGGACAGCGGCGGCGGTTCGCATGGGGTAGGTGGGTTGCCTTACCCTGTAACAATACAGCCAGCGGTGGCCGCGGCTAGGCGGTTTGCGCCAGTTTGCAAGCTGTCTACTGTCTCAACCTAAGGCAGCCGATCTCAACCTAAGACTCGCCGCGCTTGTCTTCCACCACGATCGACAGCTGCGGCGCAGCGGCGGCCAGCTGTTCCGGTGCAGCCTCCCCGATCACCGCGCCCATGTCTTTGAGCAGCATCGCCACCGTCTGCAGCTGGCCCTTCCTGAGGGCTTTCTGAACCGTAGCTAGGCGCAGTGCCTGTATTTGGTTAAGCAGATTCTCGCGGGTCTCAATTTGCTCCGTCTTAAGAATCTGCATGGCCGCGGCGTAGTCCCTTCCGGCCGTAACCTCAGACACAGAAAAGCGATCCATCACTTTCTGCAGGACTTGGCGCCTAGTCCCACCCTCCAGCATCGCCGCATAGGCGAAGTTCATCCGCTCATCCATCCGAACTTGCGAACCCTTGCCACCACGCCACCGTTTGGTGGGATCGTTGGCCACCGTCAGGGGTTCTTTGTTTACATCCTGGCCGGTGGAATCCTCCACGGTTAGCATCACAAACGTTCTGCGCTCATGCTAACCTCTGGCGCCCATAAAAAAGCACCGCGGAAGCGGTGCCGTTGGGTTTGTGGTTGCGCCAGTCAAGCCGGGGGAAGCTGCGGCAGGAAGGGCCACCGTGCCACGCGCCTAGCTTCTGTCAGTGTCCGGCAAGCGGTGCGGACGTGCACAGCACCAATGCCGGCCTCGCGGTTAAGCCAGCCGCCGACGTGGTAGGCGCAGTCTTGCCACCAAACCACCAAGCCGGTTCGCTTGTCGGTTTCGATGTATCCGCACCGGAAGCCGTAAGGGGTAAGGGTGCCAGAAGCCGTGAACATAGAGGAGGCTGCCATTGCTCAGAACCCCACGCAATAGGTATCGGCGTCGATGCTGTGACAGCTGACGGGGGCCCAGTCAACGCCAGCCTTAACGCAGGCGGTCAAAGCTGCGGAGATGGGGCCATCCTGAAACGGAACGGATCCACGCCAAACCGTTTCGCGGTCGCGGCGGATGCTGGCAATCCAGCGGGAACCGCGGCTGTTGGTTGGGCCGTGGTATTTAACGACAGCGCAGGCGGTGGAACCGCTGACGTGGGTTCCTGTCCAGTGGAATTCTTGGGCCATGGGGTGAGCCTTAGGGTTGGGGTCTCGTGAAATACAGTAGCACGGCAACAGCCGCTCACACCAGGGCAGGCTCCAGCGGATCGCGGGAACCGTCCGGCCACGGGTAGGGTTCGCGGCGCCATTCTTGATCCGGTGCCAACAGTGCCAGCCCGGTTAGCTGCGAGAGCGTAACGGTGTTCAGGTGTTCGGCTGCTTCCTCGAAGTTGAAGCGGGGGCCGTCGCTCTCGTGGATGCAGCACCAGCTAAGCCGGTCGGCCACGGTCACCCATGCAGCGCCCGCTTCATCGTCCGAAAGCTTGTCGATCTGTTCCTCGGCCCAGTAGCTGTCGGCGGTGTCGGGCCCGTAGGGCTCCAGCGCCTTAGCCAAGGTCTCGCGCCAGTCGGCCATGCCCCAGCGCTCCCATGCTTTCTCTTCTTCCTCTTGCTCAAGCTCCGCTAGGTCGGACTCATCCGCCACGGGGTAGCTTTCAAGGTCGGCGGCCCACTGATCAGCAGCCTTAAGCGCTGCGGTATCGCTCTCGTGGATTAGGAAGATCTCATACCAGCCGCAGGCCCAGTGCCCCATGCGGGTGATGCCAGTCTCCTCAGATTGCGCCAGCCGTTCTAGGTCGGCGGTAACGGTGCGCCAGTTCGACAGGCTCACGCTGTCGGCGGTGTCACGGCTGATGCTGACTGGCGCCAAATAGAACGCCGACAGATCGGCGCCCATGTAGTTGCCAGTGGAGCCGAAAGCCGGATCCTGGGGGCTCCAGCGCTGTAGGTGTTCGGGGGTGTAGGCGGTTTGCATGGCAGGGTGTGCCGTAGTGCCCCCGAAATGTAGCACAACAGCAAGCCCCCAGCGGCTGTTGCAACTGGTGCTACTGTTGCAGGGTATCCCTCAGCCGAACCCCGGCAGGATCGAACCATGGCAACACCAACCACGGCCGTTATGGTCACCCTCGCGCCAGAGCACTGGCTGCGGATTGAACGGGCCCTACATGGCGCCGCCGCTCACCTATACCGCACCGGCGACACCGTAGAGGCCAAACGGTTCCAGCACACCCGCCAGCTGATCCAGCACGTTACCGATGGATGGGAGGCTGAGGCGTGAGCGGCGGAGACTGGAACACCCGGAAGGAGCGATCAGCGCTCCAGCGCGACACCCGCGAGCTTGAGCGGGAACAGATCCGACTTGAGAAACGCCAGCTGCGCGATCTCCGCTGGGCGATCGAGCGCAGCACCGTTAAGGCGACCGATTGGGCAGACTTGCTCACGCTCCAGCAGCGACACGGCAAGGAAGGCCCGCTCCAGCTATGGCGGGAACTGGTGCCGTACTGGCGAGACTGCCAGCGGGTCAACCGCGGCGCTGACATACCCGCGGAGCTTTTTCCACAGATTGCGGGGCTTTTTACGCGCACCGATGATCAGCCGCCAGCACCAGCCACTAGGCGCAAGCCCGCTAAGGGTGCCAGCCGTAAGACCCGCTCAGATGCTGGCAAGGCCCGCAAATGCACCAGCGCCCCAGTCTGATACCCCAGCCCTCACCCTCCTGCGGTGGGGGCCCTTCCTGTCCCATGGGTGAGACTCACGAGACTTACCCCGAGACACCCATAGCACCAGTCCCCTAGGGCAGCGGCCCCACGCCTAAGGTGCTCCAGCTGAATTCCTACAGAGAGCAGGCCATGAATGGCTTTTTAGAGCCAGCCATGAATGGGTTTTCAGGCCGAGGTATGAATGGCGTTTTCGAGGGCCTTTAGGCCCGAGAAGTACAGCTCCACCCGAGTCATGAATGACTTTTCAGCGTCCTCCAGCTGGTCGCGGGTCATGTGGTGGACGTTGGGGGTGCCACAGCGTCGCGCCAGCACAATGGCGGCGCCGGTGGGTTGGAGGCCGGTGAGGTGCTTTAGTCCCAGCGAGTAGGCGCCGCACTGGTCGATGTATGAATGGCCGGTTGGTAATCTGTCCTCGGCGTCGGTTTTGCGTCCCACGCTGGTTTTCCAGTCTGCCAGCACCAGCTCGTTATTTTTCATGCCTACTAGGGCGTCGCAGGTTCCAGCGAAGCCGGCGGGGTGATGAATGGAAAATTCGCTGGCGAAAATTTCGGTGACGTGCTCGGAGATCCAGTCGGAGAGGCCGCGGGCATAGCCTGAGGCGCTCCAGCCAACGCGGGGAACATTTGGCCTCACCCGTTGGAGAGCCCACTGTGTGATCTTGGGCGGGATACGCGCCAGCCCTTGATCGTCCCAGCGAATGGCGTTGCGCTTGTTTGCAGTAGAACGCGCCAGCTGTTGGGCGGTCTTGAGGAGGTATTCAGCTTGTGAATGGGCCATGTTGCCGCGGGTGGCGGCGATGTTGCGCTGACAACTGGCCTCCACTGGTCCCAGGCGGGCTTCCCAACGCTCCAGGCCGGTTTTGTCGCTTGTTTCCTTCAGGATGTGTGTAACACTATGGTAGGTATTGCCTCTGATGTCCCGGTAGACCCTGAATGGGCCGGTGTCGTCTCGCTCCAGCCTCCATTTCCTGAGTTCTGCCAGGGTGTCTTGGGTGTTGGAGGCCATTTAGTTATTCTTTCCCAATCTGATAATACCAGTAAAAAAGCCCCACGCAATGGTGGGGCCGGTATTACTTAACGGCGATCAAGCGGCCTTGAAAGGATTAGCTCCAGTCAGAAGGCGGCTGATGTCGAAGCCTTCGGATTTGGCCTCAAGCCAGGCGGCATCGATGTGCTCTTGGCTGCCTTTTTTGCGAGGTACCGGGCGCAGGGTGTACTCGGTCAGCAGGCCGGAGCCTTTCTTGCTGACGGTGAAGTCCCACTTCAGCAGGTTCTCGTAGTCCTCCATTTGGGACACCTGATCCAGTTCCTTGAGGACGGACTTTTGGGTGATCTGCAGGACTTGGACTTTGCCGGACTCGTAGTTGTAGACGGGGACGGCGATGGCGAACTTGACATCGGCGGTGCCGGGGCCGCCGCGGCCTTCGCGGGGCTCGAACTCACCCATCTCGGCTACGACGTCCTCGTAGGTGGGCTCGAAGTCGAAACGGAAGGGCTTGGAGGCGCCGTTGGCGGTGCCCCAGGACTCGTAAAACTCCAGCGGTTCGTCGGAGAGCAGTGCGAAGCGCACGGAGCCACCGTCAGGCAGCTTGCTCAGACTCAGATAGCCGCCGCCGCTGTTGCTGCTGTTGACATTGGCGGAGGCGGATTTGGAAAGGAAACCCATTGTGGTTTTTGGCTTTTGGATGGTCGCCCGAGGGCAACGTCTATGACATTAGCACGTTCTTGACGAGGTGGCTAGCCTAGTAAAACGCCCCAACTGCGTTGGGCAGCCGGGGCGCGGTAAAACATTCCTGTAGGAGTCTAACAACGTGTCGCATGTGACGCAAGAGTTGCTGGCATTTGTGCGCCAGCTGCCGCCTGGTATTGCCTACGCGCCTATTTACGCCAAGGGGCAGGCCATTCAGTCCGGGAAAATCAGTAAGGGCAAAACCCCGTTGGAGCGCAGTCACCATCAGGTGATGACGCCGGCGGATGTGGCGCTCCAGATCGAGCGCAAGCCGGAGGTGTTCAAGGCGGTGGGAGCGTTCACCGGGCCCCGTAGTGGTGGTCTGGTGATCTTGGATGTGGACCGCAACCTGGCTCGCCTTAAGAAGAAGTGGGGCTCCAGCCTGGACGGGGCGCCGGTGGTTGAGTCCACTAAGTCCAACGCTGCGAAATACCTGTTCCGCGTGCCTGAAGGCTTGTGGGCTGAGGTGAAGGGGATTGGCCTGTCGGATACCGGGGCGGGCTACGAGGTCCTCTGGGGCCGCCAGGGGCTCCTCTACGGGGCTTATCCGGGCTCTAGCGATGGGAAGGCGCCAGAAGGGCAATACGGCTTCACAGGCGATCTGGAGGCCATTCCAGACGCTCCAGAGTGGTTGATCGCGGAGATGAAGGATGCCGCTGGCCGTGAGGTGCAGGACGGTGGCTTCATCAAGAACCGCAAGGCGCTGGACTTTTCGGATCGAGACCCAGATGAGATTGCTGAGATTATTCAGTCGGCGCTGAAGGTGATCCCCGGTCAGGGCGCTGGCAGCCGGGATCACTGGGTCAAGGTGGGCATGGCGATTCACTCGGAGCTGCCGAACGAGCGGGGCCTGATGCTCTGGTCGGCGTGGTCGGCTGAGGATCCGGAATACAGCGATGAGTGGGCTGGCTCCAATCCCTGTGAGGAGGTTTGGAAGAGCTTTCGGAAGGGGCCGGTAAGCCTGGGCTCGCTGTTTTGGCTGGCGGATCAGCAGCTGCCTGGGCGGCTGTGGTTGTCGGAGGATCTGCGGAAGGTGGTGGCCGAGGTTGAGGCCGATAACGTCACCCGGATTCGCCAGGTTGTCATCACCTATGCCGAGGTGATTCGCCGGGCTAAGGAGATCCAGGAGATCCAGAACCCGGCGGAGGCGGCGCACGCCATGAATGTGCTGGCTCTGGAGGCTGGCTACCGCGATGCTGGGGCTCTGGAGCGGTTGCTGATCGCCCAGATGCAGTTCGAGCAGCAGGACGACGAGATGGCCATGAGCAGGCTGTTGGAGAAGGACCTGAAGTTCGAGTACCTGATCCCGGATCTGCTGCCTTGCCCGGGCACTGTGATGATCCACGGCGCTGGTGGTGATGGCAAATCAATGTCGGCCTGGACTATCGCCAAGCACGTGGCCCGCGGGATTCCGTTCTCGGTGCGGGGTGATCTTGTTCCAGTGCAGTCCGGGCCTGTTCTGATCCTCAACGGTGACCAGAGCGAGGTGCAGGTTCAGCAGCAGCTGCGGGATCTGGAGTTTCAGGCGAGCGACCCCGTGACCGTGGTGATGGGGTGGGACCTGAACTGGTACTACCGCTTCACCAAACTGATCGAGAAGCACCGGCCCAAGCTGGTGATCATCGACTCGATCACGGGTTGCAGCCGTGGGTCGGCGTTCGATGAGAACAAGAAGGAGTTTGCGAGCCCGATCTACTGGTTGGCTAACAACAACGGGCGGACTTTCCCGGCCTGCACGATCCTGCTGATTCACCACGCCAACAAGACCGGTGGGTTCCGGGGCAGCACCGCCATCAGGGACGCTGTGGATGAGGTGTGGGGGCTGCGGCGGCCCGATAAGAAGCAGCTGGAGCAGACCGGCGCCAATGCTCGCCTGATCACCGTGGAGAAGTCCAGGGCTGGTCGTGATGGCAGCAAGCTGCTGATGAAGCTGGAGAGCGACCTGACGTTCTCGCTGACCGACTACGTGGAGCTGGATGGCGATAGCTCCAGTCCGGCTTCCATCGTGGATCGGGTGCTCCAGCGCATCAGGGCTGCCTACCCACGCTCGGTCAGTCGGTCTGATCTGGCGGCTGATCCGTTATGCGGTGGCAGCGTCGCTGGAATTAAGAAGGCGACCCAGCGATTGGTCTCCCGTGGTCTTATTTGTGTCTCAGGTGAGACGCCTGGGAGGAATGGTGCTCCAGGTAATCCCTTGTTCCAAGCAATTACCTCGCGTGAAAAGCCTTTAAAAGTGTGTCCCTCGGTATCAGAAGCCTTGGTACGACTGGAAAAGGTACCGGGACACGGGGTAGAGGCTGTCCCGGTCCCCCTTGACGATCTGGTAACTGGCACAGACCCCCGGGACACCGATTCGGGCTGTCCCGGTATAGAAGCCAGTCATACCAATGGATCTGGTACCGAGGGACAGCTTTTGCATGGCTCCCCAAGGGAAGAACGGTCGGCGGAGGAGTTGACCGCCCTGATGGAGCAAGCCGCACAGCTTTGGGACTGATGGACCGCTTTAAGCCGCCTAACTTTTTCCTAGGGCTCATGCGGGTTGCCGCGTGGCTGATCTGGAGGGAACCCGTGGCCAAGTCGGAACCAGCACCGCCGAAGCGCCCCAGGAAGCCAACCTTGGGATTCACGGTGGGTGACATACCGTTTGAGCTGCTGGCCGTGGTGCGGATCGCCTGGTACCGCAAGGGCATGGCGTACGAGGTGGAGGAGTACGTGATCGAGGAGTGCCCGGATGCCCAGGCGCAGTTCCACTACATTGTTGGGACGGCGCTGAAGCAGGGTGCTGACGTCTGCGTTCTGACCCAGTACCAGCCGGAGGACCTCGGGGTGCCGACTTAGGGCTTGACACCCATCTGTTTAGGTGTAACACTAAGGACAGCTCACACCCCGTGGGCTGTCCTATTTTTGTACTACAAGTGGAATTTTTTACGCACACTGAAATTGAAAACACCAAGCTCAGCCCTTGGTACTTCGCCGTCCATTGGGCTGGCATGGTGCTCCAGCAGAAAATCGCCGACATGGAAGCCGCTGGCGGCGATCCCATCTACGACATCCGCCAGCTGGAAAACCTCCAGGAACTGGAGATGTTTTTGAAGATGAGCTGGGACCAGTGGCTTGACAACCTCCAGGCTCGGCAGACTGCTCAGGAGACCAAATGACCCACGTACTTGAAATTGACTCCGTTACTTTTGAAGACGGCGGCCGCCGCCTCGTTGTCGACGCCGTTATTGATGACGCTGTTCTGGTGCGCTCGCAAAGCCACTTCGAACCAGCGGAATGGGGGCCTGCCCTGTGCAGAGGCTCCTTCGAGCTTCACGATGAGGATGTGATCCCGTCCAGCGATGCCGGATTCCGAGAACTCCTCGCCCAGCGAGTCGACGACTGGGCGCCAATCGACCAGAGCGATTGGTACGACTGAAGCCCGCGAGCTTCGTAACGCTCCTGATTACGACGATTGGGAGTACGGCACCGAGCCGATTCCCGGCGATACTCACTGGGTCAAGATCCACACCTTGACCCAGCTTTACCGCCACCTCATCTACGTATTTGCCACCAGCGACACCATCTGCTCCAGCAGACTGGCCGAGTTGGCCATCTACGAGATTTTCAAAATGCGTCTATCGGGTCTCATCTCGATACGGCAGCAGGATCCACGCTTTTTCGCATGACTGAAACCACGTACCAGCCCTTTTATCGGTCGTTCATGTTGGGCAGGACCGTTTACCTGGACGCCATTCGGGACATGCCGATGCGCGACCTGGAGCTGCTCAACATCGAGACGCTTGCTGCGCTGAAGGAGGCGCAGATGTACCACAAGTCGTATGACGACTCACATTGTGAGGAGGCCAGCACCTGGTACAGGCGCATGAAAACGGCCGGCTACTTTCAGGCTGCCATCGAAATCACCCTTAAAAATCGATGACGGTCTTCACCCTCGCTGTCTGCGTTTTCACTGCCGTTGCTATAGGCATCTTGTACATCGGTACAGCCCTCCACTGACGGCTTTCTGTACTACACTTCAACCCGTTCGTCCCAATGAACATGCACATTCTTTCTGACCAGCAGTTCCAGACGATTACTACCGCCCTGGAGCAAGCCTTCGTTGCTATCAACGCTGCCCAGCACGTTGAAATTGACCTGACCACTTCCAAGCAAATTGCCCCAGCCGCTAAGGCAGAAAAGGCGGTAGCCAAGCCGAAGTCTCAAAGTAAGACTCGTAAGTCCAGCCGCAAGGCGAGGGCGGCGCTGACGGAGAAGAAGGTGCTGGAGATCAAGCGCCAGCTGCAGGCTGGTGGCAAGTCGGTGGCCAAGATTGCCCGGGAGTTTGGGGTGCATAGCACCACCATCAACTGCATTAAGTGGGGCAAGACCTGGAAGCATGTGACGCTCCAGCAGGACAAGGCCGCGACCGTGGTGGGCTGAGGGTGGCGGTTCTTTCTGACGTTGATATTCACGCGCTGGCGCGGCGTGATCTTGTGACCCCGTTCGTGCCGGAGCTGGTGAATCCAGCGAGTCTCGATGTGAGACTCGGCGAGAACTTGCTGGTGGAGTTGCCGTCAACGCCCCAGTTGGTGCCCTACTCCATTGCAGGGTGTACGCAGGAAGAACCGTTCATGCTCCAGCCGCATGAGTTCGTGCTGGCGGAGACGCTGGAGGAGTTCCGGTTGCCTGACTGTATTGCTGGGCAGCTGGCGCTCAAGTCCAGCCGGGCGCGTGAAGGGATCGAACATCTGCTTGCCGGATATGTCGATCCCGGATACGCCGGTCGCCTCACGCTGGAGTTGCAGAACGCACGCTCCATGCACGCGGTGCCGTTGTGGCCTGGGATGCGGATTGGGCAGATTGTGTTCCATACGCTCACCATGCTGCCAAGCAAGGACTACTCAAAGACTGGCCGTTATCACGGCGATACCCAAGTTCAGGCTTCTAAAGGATGAAGGAATTTAGTGTCGACATTACGGATGCTGTTCACCATCCGTCGCATTACACCGCTGGCAAAATCGAGGTCATCGAAGTGCTGGAGGATTGGGTGCAGCACGCTCCAGATGCTGTGACTGGTTCGCTCCAGTGGCAGTGTTTGAAGTATCTCAGCCGGATGTGGCTGAAGAAAGATCCGCTGGAAGATGCGGAGAAGTGTCGCTGGTACTTGAATCGGCTGATTAACACCTTGGCGACGGAGGCTTACCGGGACTGATGCCGACTCGATTTCGTACCGTCAAGCTGGTGACGTACGCAGTGCATCGGCAGGGTGGCTGGATTGAGCGCCAGCCACACGCCATGCCGACCTACACCGTTAAATTGCCCGACGGAGATCCAGCTGGACCCTTCAACCGGAAGGAACTGATTACTTGGGCGAACATCAATTTGTGAAGAAGCGGCCCCCGACCAAGACGTCGTTCAAACCTGGGTCGATTCCAGGGAACTCAGTTTTGACGGCACAGAACGCGCTGGACATTAGGCAACTCCACGCCGCTGGCTTCCCGCTTAACCAGCTGGCCAAGGTGTACGGGGTGTCGTACCAGCATGTTTGGGCCATCGTGAACAACAGGAAGTGGCGAAATGCGCTGCAGCAAGTGTGATCACGAGAGGTTTGATGTAGATCGGACTTGCCGGGATACGGCGGAGACGATTTTGCGCCAGCGGAAATGCGTTAGGTGCGGGCACAAGGTTTTTACGGTGGAAGTCGAGTTGCCCGATGGTGCAGCTCATCACACCAGGTTCGGCAAGATGAAACGCTTGCCGGGATTTTTACGATTCAAGTTTTTCTGATGCAGATCCCAATTAATAGCCGGCCTTGCGCTAAATGCGGCCGGGCAACTACAAATGCTGTGCACTGCTTCACCTGTTATCGCTCCAGCGATGCTGGGAAAGAGGAGTTGCGAGTGCAGCGTTTGATGGAGAAGTACAAGCCGCTGGAGGATGGCGGCGAGTGTCGGCGGTGCGTGCACTGGTACCACCGCTGCACGCTGGGGTTTCCAGAGGGTGGTACCAGCCTTGCTGAATTGTGCGCTGCCCGGGAGTTGGGGGATCTGCTAGAGTAGGAGAGTACACGCCCTACCAGGCATGGAAATCCTTTTTGGCATCGAGCACCTCTCCACTTTGGAGGGGGCGACTACTGTTGCATTTGACGTGGAGACGACTGGGCTCCAGCCGACCCAGGGTGGGTTGCGGTTGCTCCAGCTCTGTACCTACGGCAAAACGCCGGTGGTGATCGATTGTTTCGCACTTGAGACTAACGATTGGATTGAGCTGGAGGAATTTTTTGAGATTGAGCGCACCTGGATCGCCCATAACGCGGTGTTTGATCTGGGTTGGCTCCAGGAATATGAGATTTATCCGGCGGGCAAGGTTATGTGCACCATGCTGGCCAGCCGCGTGCTCACCAATGGTTTGGCCAACGTCAAACACGGTTTGCAGCATGTGGTGAAGCGGTATCTGAAGGAGGAAATTTCTAAGGAAGAACAGCGCAGTGACTGGTCTGGTGATCTGACCCAGAGCCAGATGGAATATGCCGCTAAGGATGTGGTGGTGTTGACCGAGCTGGAGCGGCAGATCGCGCAGCGGATGGCTACAGGTGGTCTGTATCCGGCGTGGTTGCTGGAGTGCAGTGCGCTGCCGGCGATGGCGCAGTTATGGCGTACAGGGCTTCCTTTCAACAAGGAATCCTTGACCCAGTTGATTGAAGACCTCGATATTGAACACCACGAGGTTGGTGAGAAATTCATCGAGGATTTCGACGCGGCGTTGCCCGAGCGCGCCAAGCTGTGCCGGGGGCTCGATAACAAGCTGCTGTACCAGACAAAGCCTGGCGCAAAAGGAAAGAAAGTTGATGCCGATATTTTTAATCTCAATAGTCCGGCGCAGCTGCTAAAGAAGTTCACCGCATTGTTGGGCGAAGCGCCGATTGATCCAAAGACTGAGAAGCAGAGTGCAAGTAAGGCTGCGCTCCAGGAATATGTTGCAGAGCACAAAGTTATTGCTGATTATTTGCGGTGGAAGCGTGTAGAAAAGCGGAGGCAGATGGCGGAGACGTTGTTAAAGAATTTGTCGAAAGACGGGTTTATTCGTGCCAGTTATCTGCAGATGGGTGCGGATACTGGGCGGATGAGTTGCATGAGTCCCAACCTGCAACAGATTCCGCGGGATCAGCGGTTTAGGGCGTGCGTTCAGGCTCCAGCTGGCTGGCGACTGGTTGTAGCGGATTACGGCGGGATGGAGATGCGGCTGGCGGCCGCTGAAGCTCAAGATCCTCTTATGACTCGGGCGTTCCAGCAGGGGAAGGACCTGCATACGATTACGGCGATGCAGATCTACGGGGTCGCCGAGGATGAGGTTACGAAGGAGCAGCGCCAGATTGCAAAGTCGGCCAACTTCGGTTTGTTATACGGAAGCGGTGCAAAAGGACTCAGAAATTATGCAGCAACAATGGGAATCCAAATGGATATTGATGAGGCGAAAGAGGTGCGGGAAAAGTTCCACGCTGCTTATACGGGGATCCACGAGTGGCAGTACAAAAATGCTCGCGCTGCTGATGCGGCTAAGGACAATCCATCTATCAACATCCGCATATCGGGGCTCCGGCGGTTTCTTCCGGGTGAGAACAATAAACTCACCACCCGTTGCAACACTCCAATCCAGGGGGCCGGTGCCGCCGTGCTCAAACTTACGCTCAGCAAACTGTGGCCGCTCCTTAGAGCAGACCGGGAAGAGCGGGTGCGCTTGGCCGGCGTGGTGCATGACGAGATCATCTTGCTCGTCGTAGAAGAACACGCCGAGACTTGGGCACTCCAGCTGCAAAAAATCATGGAAGAGTGCGAGGCTCGTTGGCTTGGTGATATTCCGCCGCTGGCCGAAGCTAAGGTCGGGTTGAGCTGGGATCAGGCAAAGTGACGCGCCAGGACTTTGAGTATCGGGTCAGGATGTACCGCCTTCATGGCCCGATGCTCGACGTCTTTGTCGTGGCACCTGATGCGTTCCAGGCACATCAAAAAGTCAGGTACGAATACCCTGGCTGCATGGTGCAGTCGATCCTGCGAGTCTCAGAGTGTGTCTTATGAGTCCCGCCCGCACTGGACGAGAGCTGGTGATGGAGTGGTTGATGCGGGAGGTGCGCCAGGCGAAGACTGCGGATTTGCATCGGGCCGCGGCGTTTTTGGAGTGGGCGCGGGGAATTAGGAAGGGGTGCTCCAAGCAACGGAATGGAGCGCGGGCGGCGCAATCCAATGCGTGGCGGAAAAAAGTGGATGATGATGTTCGGTGGGGCGTCTAGTGTGTCTCAGTATGCTATCGTGTAGGAGACTAGAGGGCGTATTATGCCGCTGAAGCACGGGCAAAAAGTTTATTGCCAGCTGTTGCTGGATACCAATCGGTACAAGTTGGCCGAGCAGCTAGCCAGCGAGCAGGGGAAAAAAGTGACCGGGATGCTGCGGGAGATGGTGTACGCGGCATTGGAGAAGGTACTGCCGGCTTCTGATTACAAGGCGGCGGAAGCTGCTGATAAAGCGGCATGGGCTGAGTCGGTGCAGCGGCGGGTGCAGGGAAGGATGCGCTCCAAGCAACAGCCAGATGTATCAGAGTGAGACGCATAAGACATAGTTAGATGTCGTCATAGTCTGGGTCGTATCCAGTAAAGTTACTAGGCTTACACAGTAATTCACTTATCACTCATGACTCGTTATGTCGTTATGGCCGGGGATCGTTGGATCACGGCGGTTTATGGTCCAGGTAACGGGATTGGGTACACGCGTACCAAAGAGGATGCGTCGACCTGGGTCACGTATGAGCGGGCTGTCGCTGCGGCGCGAGTTGTTGCTCAGTGCACTGACAGCCCTGTTGCTATTCATAGCATTGAAGAACCCAATTACCCCAAGTCATGGAAATAGTGCCGGGCCAGAACGGCCTGCGCTCGTACGAGCTAACAATCTGGCTGCCCGGTAAAGGCGCCAAGCGTGATCTTGTTAAAGGGTTGTCGCTGAACCACGCAATTCAGGTGGCAAGAAATCGTTACCCGAATTGCATGGTGGAGGTGCCGCCTGAGGCGGCGCCGAAGCCTAGGCTGGCGCGGTCACATGCTGGTCCGAAGGAAGAACGGAACCGGCGACTCAAACTTGTGGAGAAAAAACGGGATGAGCACTCCAGCTGACTGGGCGACCGAAGCGTGGGCGCGTGTTTGCGTGGATCAGGCGCGGGCGGATTTTTTGGACAGGCTTTATGTGCAAGATGGCCGGGATAATCCCGAGCATCCGCTCCACTCGCTGTACACCGGGCTGTACCAGCTGTATATCCAGCAGTTGGAGGAAGGCGCTTAGGCCGAGTCGCGGTCCATGCCAAATTGGCCGGCTAGGTTGTCCGCTGCTTCGCGGATGGCCCAGTTGGCCTTTGTTTTCTCCAGCTGGTGGAGTGTGTTTAGAACAAGGGCGGCTTCGAGGAGGCCGCGGTAATCACCGGAGTTGAAGCGGTCGATTAGCCATTGGTCCGTGGCGGCTTTGTGGAAGCTCGACTCGGTGCTGTGTTCGATGGGGCGCATGGCTAGTTGGGGCGGATACGCATGAACCAACCTGTGTCGTCACCCTCGATTAACCAGCGGGGAAGCCAGTTCTTACGGGAGTAAGCCACGCCGGCGCCACCTTTGTGGCTGACGTAGCCGCCGTTGACGAGGTTGGCCTCGCCGTAGGGGTCGTTCATGATGAAGTGCGTGGGCGTGAATCCCACCACGACGCTCCAGTGGCCGCCGCCGGTTGGATCGCTGACTGGACCTTTATGTAGCCAGCCGACAGGGACAGGGTGGCCGTTGCTGATTTCGCTCTCCAGGTCTTCGACCGTGCCGTCCATCTCGAAGGTGGCGGTGAGTCCCAGGGCTTTTAATGCGGCGATTTGGGCCTTGGGGTCGGTGGTATCACCAAAGCGAGCGCGGAGTTTGTTGTACTCGTAGTCGCCCGAGATCTTGCCGTAGTACCGCGCCACCATTGCGCAGCTGGAGCTGAAACACTGGCGGTAGCCGGTTGCTCCATCGTCGGGTCCGAGTTGGTATTCGTAGGCGACCTTGAGGATTTTTTCCTTGGGTTTGACCTTGGGTTTGGTGCCAGCGTGTTGTTCCATCAGCTGGATTAGCTTGCCGGCGTAGTTGGGGTCGGTGGCATAGCCTTCGCGCACCAGCCATTGGGCGGCTTCTTCGCGGGTGGTGGCGCCGTTACAACCCTTGTATTGCTTGTAGTCCTTGTACCAGTGGTCGACCAGGTAGATCACGCACGACAACAGGTCCGGGAAGTCAATGAACGTGTCGGTAATCGTGACCCACTGGCCGTTGATGAATTCTTGGGTTTTGGTGGCGCTGCCTTCGCCTTTTAGCCCGAAAAAGTTGTTTCTGCCTGAAACCAGCTTGCCGTAACCGGATTCCAGTGCCCATTGGGCAGCGACAAGTTCTGGAAATTTGGCGCCGGCGACGCGGGCAGCTTCAAGCACACCTTCCCAGGTGTTGGGGAAGCTGCTTTGTTTGCCGGCTACGCTCCAGGTTTTGAACCAGCCCTGGTCGCGGCCGAGGATGTTGGGGTTGGCCTTATTGATGGCTTGCTCCAGCTCGGTGATGGCGGCGAGCTGGTGCGGAAGGGCCTTGTAGTAGCGAAAGAGATCGGCGAGACGGATCTTTGTGGTTGCCATTACAAGGCCCTCGGGTAATCAGAAACGGCGCTTGGGGAAAGTCAGCCGGAGTGCCTGAAGAATTAGTTGGATCCAGCTGTTGGATTTCAGGCTGCTCATACCGATGATTTCGGAGCCGGCGGCAACCACGACGGCTGCTACGGCAATCTGTTGGTCAGTCATAAAAAAGATGTGGCCTTTCTTGAGTTTAGCTGTAGTAGACAAGAGCGCCAGAGCACGTAATAGTTTCTACGGCTACCGTTCCAGTAGCCACTGCCAGGTATGGACCATCGCATCGAGGATGGCCAATACTTAAATAAAAAAGAGGCGAAATTAAGGTTTAGGCAATCAATCCTGAGCGATTGGGATAACAAGTGCGCGTATTGCGGTGATGACCTCAGGCGCAATGCCACGCTGGATCACGTACACCCCAAGATGAAGGGAGGCCTGACGCACCAGTGGAATTTGGTGGCGTGCTGCTTCGCGTGCAATATCGGTAAGTCGTCGGAGGATTGGCTGGAGTGGTATAGGCGCCAGCCGTTCTGGACGGCAGAAAGGGAGGATCAGATTATTTTTTGGATCACTGGAGGTCTTGTTGCTTAGGGTCCCAGCCCATGCCTTCGAGATACATCACGGCAATGTAGTGGTCCTCGGCGTAACGGCAGACGCTATCTTTGCAAGCGCGGTAATACAGTTCGCCGCGTTCGTTCATTAGTTGCTCCAGGCGATAGCCGTTGCCGTGGTCGGTGACGTGGATGACGGCCATCAGCGGCGCAGCTCTAATTTGATAATACGAACGTCGTGATCTTTTACGGTGTCTTCCAGTTCACCAACGCGGGTTTTGAACTGTTCTTGATTTTGAATAACACGCTCCAGCTGAGATGGAACTGTGTAAACCAAGTAGCCGATTCCAGTAATACCGCCGCCGGCTAAAAGGACCAGCAAGCCGGCAGCAGCTTCTTGCTTGACGCCCCGCCAAAAACCAGTGTCAGACGGAGTTTGTGTCACCGCAGTCAGTTGACCTGACTACATCTTATTAGGGTCTATTAGCCTTTTCCTTGGCCGCGCAGTTTTTTGCGCCCGTGGTTGGGTTTGCTGCGCTGGCCTTGACCTTGGCGAGTGAGTTTGGGCGCTCCAGGTTGGTGCTGAACAGCCTTGGCGCCGACTTTGCTTTTAACCGCCATCAGACTGCTTCGCCACTGCTAACAGACTGAATCCCATCAACATCAATAAGCTCAGTAGCAGCAGGCTCATCAAGGACAGGAGCATAGGGATCCCGAGGCCAGACGGGGTAGTCAGCGCCAGTAATGTATGTCGCCAGGGCTGGGGTGTCTACGGTCTCGCGGATGGCGGTCACTTTGGCGCCGGTGGCAAGGCGGATATCTTCGCGCCAGGTCTTGAGGGTGGGGTCAGCGGGTTTGCCGTTATCAGCCTCGCGGATGATGATCCAGTCGGTCGGGGCGAGCAGGCTGTTGGCGGTTTGCCGGGTGGCGGCGGCCCATTGCTCAACCAGCTGGGTGTGATCCTTGGGTACGGTTGGTGACCACCAGAAACGCTGGTCGTAGGACGGCGGGTCGGGGACTTCCTCGATGCCGATGGCGGCGCGTTCCTCGGGTGTTGCCCGCCGCAGCCAGTTGGCAGGGTAATTCACGCCCATCCAACGGAATGGGGCATCTAAAGACAGGGGACGCCCGTCAGGCAGCACGAACATCGTCAGGCTCCAAGCGGTTAGATTTTCGCAGGTTTTCTGCGGCGGGCAAGTACTGCAGATTTTCTACAGTGTGAAAACCACATACGGTTTTGCCCTGCAAAGGGTGTATGTGATCCACATGATAACCGGGTGGGCATTCAGCGTAAAACTTTTTTATTGCTTCCAGATCTGCCCATGCTGGAATGGCCTGCCTTAGGTTTGCGCGTCTTTTGGCTGCGGCGTGCTTCCAATACCCCGGATTTTTGTTAATCCACTTAAGGTTTGTAGTGCGAACTTTATTTGAGTCCAGTTTCCATTTGGCTCTAGATCGCTCTAGTTCGTTTTCATGGTTTGCATAGTACCGCTGCTTTCCTATAGCAGACACACGCTCTTGATTGTTTTTATACCATTCACGTTGCTTTTGCACTAAACTTTTGTTTTTATGCATTCGGCAAACACGACATTCTTTGCTAGACGTATATCGCAGGTCTAAATGACCATATTTACACTTTTTGTTAGTAAAATAAAATCTAAGTTTTAAGCTTTTTGCCGCTTCAAAGGTGGTCGGGAAAAATGCAGCTTCACTATTATCTTGAAGAAATAGTTTTTTAAGTTCAATCATGATGCTTAAACGGGGCGTCGGGGCTGAGGGGGCGTCCGTCGAGGATGAACATGGATCTAGGGCGTTGGTTTGAGTTTAGGCCGCGTGGCAATTAGCGGGCACGGGCATAAGCAAATGGGTTCTCCGCGAAACAGGCGTATATGTACGTCCCGCCACTGGCGTTATATGCGGCGTCTGAATTGCGAAGTTTGAAACCATTTGAATTTATGTCAAATGCCGA
>Ga0129336_10000100_pt1 | contig 40431 bp, 39 predicted proteins | sample CPB6_02_DNA_FD_96878 | JGI IMG/M metagenome (GOLD analysis project Ga0129336, IMG submission 96878) | Freshwater to marine salinity gradient microbial communities from Chesapeake Bay, USA - CPBay_Sum_0.6_0.2_DNA | ecosystem: Environmental > Aquatic > Marine > Coastal | place: USA: Chesapeake...
AGGTGTTGCGGGTGATCGTTGGTGTGGCCGTACTCTTCGGCACCCTGGTGGTGGCTTTTGGTGGCGAACTGAAGGTGAGTCGAGCGTGGGAACGAGCCCTTGGGGTGCTCAGTGGCGCCCTACTAATCGCCACGTCCACGAATGGACCGCCAATCGTGTTGGCCATGCAGGCTCAGCGAATGCCGATGCTCGAATTTCGGGCGACACTTGCTCGAATCTTCTTCGTCTCCGGGTTGGTCAGCGTGGTGCTCTTTCTCTTTGCTGGGGAGATCGACGCCTCCATAGGCCTGGCGACCCTGCTCTGTGTGCCGGTGATGACGATCTCCGTGGTCGTCGGAAATCGCATTGCTCACCGATTGGCCGAGCGACCGTTTCGAGCCCTCGTCTTGATCCTCTTGGTGGCGGCAGGAACCTCGAGCCTGATTTCCGCTTTTAGTTGATCAGCCGAAGAGACGTACCCAGTCAGCGAGCGTCTCGGCCCTGAATACCACATTGTGTTGTTTGACATCGTCAAGCAGCGCATGTGGGCGATGTGAATAATCGTGGCCCGGATAGAGATCGGTGTCGTTCGGCAGTGCGGCCAGTGAAGACAGGCTGCGGTAGAGCTCCTCGGGGTTTCCTCCCGGTAGGTCCGTTCTTCCGCATCCATCGAGGAACAAAGTGTCCCCAGACACGAGCCTTCCTCTCACGAGAAAGCACTGGCTTCCGGGAGTGTGTCCCGGGGTGTGCAACATCGTGACAGAGACATCCCCGATCTGCACCTTGTCGCCACCGTCAACCAGACGAAAGGATTCCTTGCCGAGTCCTGTCGTCTTCATCACCCATTCCAGCTCCTGACGATTGATCACTATTGGAACGTTCATTTCATCGAGAACTTCCGCAATTCCGGGAAGATTCATTCCCATCATTCGACCGCCGCAGTGATCCGCGTGGTAGTGAGTGATCAGCACGGCGTCGATCTCATACCCATCATCAGCAGCAATCTGAGTGAGGTCATTGGGGGCATAGGCGGGATCGACGACGACACATCGTCGCGACTGGGGATCCCCGATCAAATAAGAGAAATTCCGCATTTGAATCGCAACCTCGTCGGACTTTGCAAAGTCTCTACCTGAGAGGAGTTGGCGGAAGTACAGGTCATCAGTTTGATTCGCCACACTCGAACAATAGGCGGTCGTACGATGGTGTCGTGATCGACGGCATCATCCTCCACCGAGGTCGGCCCATCGCGATACCCGAGGATGTGAGATCTCGCTTCGTCGACGGAGATCAACTGTTTGTCGCCGATGATGGCGGAGTACTGCATGTTCCAGCTCCCGTTTCAACCGAAGTCGCGACCTGTGTAGATCGTGCGAAGTTGGCGGCCGTTGCACTGAATGACGTGCCCGATGAGCGCATTCAAAGGTTTTTTCTGCGAGCCGCAGATCTTCTCCTGTCGAGGGATGTTCGACGTCGCCTCATGGCCATCAATGAGGAAGATGTGCGTCGAGCAAAGCAATCGGACAGGTCTACCGCACGTCTCGTTCTGGACGAACAAATGCTCCAAGGAATGGTCGAGTCTTTCCGGATTTGGGCCGTCCACCCAATACAACGAGATGTAACGGTGGAGAGCGTTGATCACGAAGGTTGGTCGGTAAACCGAACTCTTGCTCCACTAGGCGTGGTGGCTTTCGTGTTCGAAGGTCGACCCAATGTCGTGGTTGACGCATGTGGGGTGCTCGTGACGGGGAACACCTGCGTTTTCCGGATCGGTCGCGATGCACGACGCACCGCTGCCGAGATCCTGTCGCTCGTCGTAGTGCCAGCACTGATCGAATCTGGATTACCGATCGACAGTGTGGTGCTGATCCCTCTTGACGACCACGCGAGTGGTTGGTCCCTCTTCTCGCAGACAGGCGTTTCGCTCGCAGTTGCCCGCGGCAGCGGCAAGGCGGTGCAGGATCTCGGTTCCGTCGCTCGTCAGAGTGGAGTTCCTGTCAGTTTGCACGGCAGGGGAGGTGCGTGGTTCCTTGTGAGTGAGTCTGCGGACCACGATCGATTGCTTACTACTCTGAAGTTTTCACTAGATCGAAAAGTGTGTAACACCGCAAATGTGCTGACGTTGCCACGGAAGAACTCGAGCGAGATGTTCCCACTCGTCGTTCAAGCCGTGAAGGAAGCGGCGTCGGCGAGGGCGGCGAAAGGCATCATTCACCTCATTGCCGAATGTTCCGCCGATGGTGTGTTTCTGAGTGATTCATGGCTGAGCAACGCGAAGAGCCAAAATGTCGACATCGTCGCTGCGCAACGCCACGAATTGTCGACGGAGTGGGAGTGGGAAAACAACCCCGAGATCACGGTTTGCTTCGTAAACGAACTTGATGAGGCATTTGACTTGTTCAACGAATTCTCTCCTCGCTTGGTCGCATCGATTATCTCGGAGGACGAATCAGATCATCACCGCGGATGGCAGAGACTTTCGTGCCCATTTGTTGGAGATGGCTTTTCGCGGTGGGTCGACGGTCAGTTCGCTTTTCGAAGACCCGAACTCGGACTCTCGAATTGGGAGGGAGGAACACCTCTCGGTCGCGGCGCGATTCTTTCCGGGTCCGACATTCACTCGGTTCGTTATCGTTTTCGACAACGTGACCCGAATTTGCATAGATGAAGATGAAATCGCGAATTCTTGAGTTCGTTGCTGCACGGCTCGACGGGTTCATCACCAGGAACATGCACATCGGAGCATCGACATCACGTGGAGCCTCCTTTCATTCCTTTGGTGCTGGAAGCATCGTGATGTATCCGTTTGCCAACGTTTACAACGAGAGCTACATCAAGATCGGAGAAGGAACGATCATTGGCCCGAACGTCTCACTTGCGGCCGGAATGGTGCCCGGACAGATTTGTCTGACCAATCCGGTCGTCGTGATCGGTGATCGATGCTTGATCGGGAGAGACAGTGGGATAGTTGGACACCTCGAGATCACCATCGGTAATGACGTGTGGACGGGTCATCGGGTCTACATCACCGATCAGAACCACGGCTACGAGGACATCGAGCGTCCGATTTCGGCTCAGACTCAGCCCGAAAAACCAGTTCGAATTGGCGATGGTTCATGGATCGGTACTGGCTCGGTAATCCTGCCGGGCGCGAATATCGGACGTCATTGCACAATCGGTGCCAATTCCGTAGTAACAGGAACGATCCCTGACTATTCGGTCGCGGTGGGTGCACCAGCAAGAGTGATCAAGCGTTACGTCGAAGGCAGCGGTTGGGAGATGATTACACCGACAAATCGCTAGGAGGCGCACAGCTATCCATGTCGTTGGCACGAGCGAACGTGCCGAGTTTTTCACTAAGAGGAATGCCTTCAATCTGGGTCTCAGCAAATGGCTCGTTGACGCCGTCACGGAGTAGTGCGATGTACGAACGACGATCCTGTATGTATGTTTCGTAGTCGCGTCTCCACATCTCAGAAATGGCCAGACCCTTTTCGTCCTGCGGAAGAATACGAAACAGCTCTTCGACCATCTGGTCGAGAATCCCCGTCGCTTGTTCCACTAAATCGGCTCGAATCAACAAGTCTTCTGAACTTTCAATTCGACGAGTATCAGCGAGTCCCGCCAGTTCGACTCTCGATGCCATGCACACCTCTTGAGCGCGAGATGACCACGACCTGTCTCCAACGCGGTTGATACTTTCACGAGGAGACAGGAAAAAAGCGTAGAACCACATCGCGACCATCAATGCCACGACGATCCCGAGACTGATTCGCTTGAGAAAATTCAGATTGAGCACTGAGCGATCGTACAATTCGATGCAATGGAATCGCAGTCGCCCCAAAATAGGACGCGACTTAAGCAATCCATACCCCTAGTTCGAAAACTTCTTTCGTTTCACCGCCGGCCTTTTTCTATTGCAGTCAGTGGTGCGGCCGTCTATGCGCTGTGCACGGTCGCTTCGAGTTTTGCGGTTTCTCGACTGATCGATCGTGTGATCCAACCGTTCTTTGTAAATGGCGAAGACGTGGATCGAGCGTTTTTTGTTGCTTCCTGTTTGATCATCGGAATCGCCATCATTCGAGCAACAGGCGTCGTCGTGAGACGATCCTTCGCAGGGGTTACACAATGGAGGACCGCATCTTCGCTTGCTGAGCGGGTCGTGACCAGTTTGCTGGGCAGACCACTCACTTGGCACCTCACTCGACAACCTGGTGACCTGGTGGCGAGGGCCGGTGTGGACGCCGATGCAGCCGTTGCTCTTCTTGCTCCTTTGCCATTCGCGACCTCTGTCTTGGTATTGATTGCCGCGGCGGGTGTTGCCTTGATTGTTGTGGATCCTTTGTTGGGGACGGTAGCGCTCATCATTTTGCCTCTCATGATGTTGCTTAACATCAGTTACCAGCGCCGGGTAGATCGTCACTTTGTGTCTGCGCAACACGCGTTGGGAGCGTTTTCGGAAGCGGCTTACGAGAGCTTGGAAGGATATTCAGTAGTCAAAGCGTTCGGTGCAGAGAGTCGCGAAGCCGACCGAATGGCGTCTATTTCGAAGCGTCTCCGGGAAGCGCGAATTTTGGCCGTAAAGGGTCGTGCAACCTTCGACGGCTTCATGGACGCGATGCCCGCCCTGATCAACGTTTGCTTGATCTTGATTGGTGCCCACAGGGTGCATTCGGGAGTGTTGAGCGTCGGCGAGTTGTCGGGCTTCGTCTACTTGTTCACCTTGCTTGTCTTTCCTTTGCGGATAATCGGCTATGTCTTCAGTGAGCTTCCTCATTCGAGAAGCGGCATGGATCGAATTGACGAGATCCTTGACGAGACCGAGTTGGGGGCGCCGCTTGTGAGGACGGTAAGAGACGCTCGGAATGCTGCAGAGATTCGGGGACTCACCCTGCAATACGGCAACGTGGCGACTCTCGCCGACGTTACCTTCACCGTCGAACTTGGTGAGACAGTAGCAATTGTTGGTCCAACAGGTTCCGGCAAGTCGAGCCTGCTGATGGTTGTTGCGGGGCTACTAAACCCATCTATCGGGACGATCGCGGCTGGAAGAACCAGCATCGTTTTTCAGGAGCCGTTCCTATTCGATGGCACGATTCGCGAAAACTTGCTTCTCGGGGATGCCGATCCTGCTCTGCTCGATGCAGCGCTCAGGATCTCCTGCGCTGATGAATTCATTCGGGATCTTCCGCTAGGACTGGACTCTGAGACGGGAGAGCGCGGGGTTGGTTTGAGCGGCGGACAACGTCAACGACTCGCCCTCGCTCGAGCTTTGTGTCGTCGAAACGACTTGTTGCTTCTAGACGACACCACGTCAGCTCTCGACTCAACTAATGAACAACGAGTCTTGCAGTTTCTCCGCGAGCTGTCACCCCGTCCAGCTGTGTTGATGGCTGCGTCGCGCCCATCGGCAATTCGTGCCGCAGATCGGATTCTCTTCATCGACGGCGGAACGATCAGGGGGGAGGGGACCCACGATCAGTTGCTGCAAAACCTGGACAGCTATCGGGAACTGGTTACCTCATACGAAATGGGTCGAAGTGATGGTTGAAAACTCGTATTCCGAGGGACCATTCGAGGTCATCACCAAGGGCATGAAAACTGCTCCCTCCTTCACGGAGGGAATCGGCTTGACGATTCTCTTCGCGATTATGGGTACTGGCGCAAGGGTGGCGATTCCAGTTCTCCTCCAACAGATCGTCGACCGTGGATTCGTCGGGGATGAAGTGAACTTTCGATTTATCTATCTCACATGTGGATTTGCGGCACTCTTCATTCTGCTGTCGTCATGGTCCTTGAGAACTGCGGCCGCCAGATTGGGCGAACGAGCAGAGCATGGCTTGTACTACCTGCGGGTTCGTTTGTTTGGACACATCCACCGTCTGAGTATTGAAGACCATCACGAAACGAGAAAGGGTGAACTTGTTTCTCGAGTGACGAGCGACATCGAGTCGATGACACAGTTTTTTGCTTGGGGCGGTCTCACGTTGCTTCTCGACTCCACGCAAATTGTCGTGGTGACAATGGTGATGATGGCATACGACTGGCGACTTGCGGCAGTTGCACTCGCAGTTTCTGCACCGCTCGGCTTCGTCCTACGAGCCCTACAGGGAAGACTTCTCAGGGCACACTCGCGAAGCCGAGAACGCAATGCTCAGTATTTGGCCGAACTAGCCGAGTCATTCTCTGGGCTGGCCACTCTTCGTTCCTATGGTGCAATCGAGGCACGAAAGACAAAACTGCTCGAGGCTTCTCGAACTCGTGCCACGGCAAACATTCGGGCCGGAGTGGTAGGAGCTTTTCTCTTTCCACTTGGTGAGATTTTTGCAGTCTTCACGGTGTGTGCAGTCGTTGGCGTAGGCCTCCTCATCGGTCCTGCGGGGGGATTGACGGCTGGTGCCCTAGTCGGTTTTGTTTTCCTGACTTATCGGCTGTTGGAGCCGATTGCTGAGTTCACGGAAGTGATGGATATGACCCAGAGTGCCGTTGCCAGTCTGAGACGAGTGCTTGGGGTCCTTGAAATTCCCATAGGACCGCCTGAGCCTCGGGATCCCAAATCGTTGCCGGTGGGCAGATTGTCCATCCAACTGAACAAGGTGAGTTTCGTCTACGACACCATTGACGAACGCGGGGAGCGCCCAGCGGTGGACGAGGTTTCCCTGTTGATAAGGGCCGGGGAACACGTTGCCCTGGTGGGTCCCTCCGGGTCGGGAAAGAGCACCGTCGGGCGTCTGATCGCCCGACTCGTTGATCCCACGCAAGGTTCGATTTACATCGGCGGTGTCGACGCACGCCGAGTTTCCAACGACGATCTGCGCGCAAGGGTCGTCATCGTCCCGCAGGAACCATTCCTGTTTTCGAACACCATTGAGGAGAACCTGCTGTTCGCCTCTCCGAATTCGACACGAGAGGAGATGCTCGCAGCGTTCGTTCGCTTGGGGTTGGGGGACTGGCTTCACTCACTGGTACAGGGGTTGGAAACCGAGGTTGGTCAAAGAGGTTCGGCATTGAGCGCAGGGGAGCGGCAGCTGGTGGCGCTGGTCCGAGCCGCAATCACCAATCCCGATGTCTTGATCCTTGACGAAGCAACCTCTTCAGTCGATCCTGTCACCGAGCAACAGTTGAGTATGGCGCTAGAGGCACTCTCCCAGTGTCGAACCACCATTTCTGTTGCCCATCGTCTTTCAACGGCGAGCCGAGCGGATCGCGTGGTGTTAATGGCTGACGGCCGTGTCATTGCAGAGGGAAGTCACTCGGATTTGCTGGAGACGTCGAGCGAGTATCTGTCGCTGTATGAGGCGTGGCTCGCTTCGACTTCGGTGAATGGAAGATGACCGTGAGGTTCCGTTTTGCGATGGGAGCTTTTCTGTTCTCGGTCGGTTTTTCATCCTGCGCACCACTGGACACGACCGAGCAGGTTTGCCGATTGATGCCCGAACTCGCCTCAAGCACAGTTGCGCTTGATCGAGCTTTCGAGGATCTTGCGGCTACCGAAGCATCAGTAATTGAGAGTTCACTAACTGTTCTGATCGACACGATCTCATCAATTCTCGATGATGCACCATCCGAGATCGAGACCTCTCTTGCGACGCTCGACCGGGCCTATCGCGAGGTACGCGTTGCCCTGATCAACGTTGGTTATGACGGCAAAATCGCAGTGAATGACTCAGCAACCGCAATCGCACTTTCAAACTTGCGTCGAACCGATGTAATCAGAGCGGGTGAACGTCTGGAAGTGTTCGTTGATAAGCGTTGCCGTACAACGTTCGATTCCCCGATCCCGCCCGCTATGGGTGATGGGGCAACTCTCCCCACACCTATCCAGACCCCTGAGGAAGCAGACGAATACCCATTCGTCGTCGAAGACGAGCCTTCGTCCTTGACCGCCTACGGTTACCTGTTGGTGAGCGGCCGAGGCCTGTCACTGACGGACACAGAGGCCGAGTGTGTTGGTCGGTCCGTGTCCGCAGCGGCGCAAGAGTTCAGTAATCCCGATGACGCAATGCTCGATTCACTCGTCTCAGAGGCTCTGTTGAATTGCCGGGAAGGAGTGCCGCCAACAAGCAGCGTTCCGAAGACATCAAACTCGACAAGCCTCGGCGATTAGTCTCGTCAAGTAATGGAATTCACGCTGATTCGTCACGCCGAGCCGGAGTGGGTGAAGGACGGCAAGGCAGTCGTTGATCCTCCTCTCACTTCTCGTGGACTGAATCAGGCCCAGTTGTTGGGACTTCGAATGGCCGACGCAAAATTCGATCACATCTATACATCGCCGCTCATTCGCACGCATCAGACTGCGGAGCCGACTCTGCACGCTCACGGACGCGATCTGATCATCGAGCCATGGCTGGAGGAGATCCGAGAACCCGCTTGGCATGGCGAACCCGCGGAGAAGACGATCAAGGCCTATCGGGACGAGATGGCGCGAAACGCAGAAGATCGTTGGCACGGATTGCACGGGGGAGAACCCGTACGAGACTTCGTCAACCGTATTCACCTGGGAGCCGAACAGTTCCTCGCATCCCGGGGTGTTCACCGGATCGACTCGCCGTTGCCGCTCTGGCACATCGAGAATCCAGGGGAGTCATTCGTCTTCGTTGCGCACGCAGGCACCAACAGCGTCATCATCTGCCATTTGTTGGGTCTGCAGCCGACGCCGTGGGAGTGGGAGCGATTCGTGATCGGTCACGCCTCGGTGACGACCATCAAGGCGATGAAACTGGGTGACGGTTACACCTTCAGTCTGATCAATTTGAGTGACGTCGAACACTTGCCGTCGGAGATTCGCACTCGTTGATCGACTAATCGGCCGCCGATCCCTAGGCGGAAATCGGAAGGGAGCGGCACGAGGATCTCACACCTGTGCCGCCCCCTTCGTTCGATCGGTCTACTGCGGGAGCACCGCTTCGTTCGAGCAGCCGTCGATCGCCTTGAGCAGCGGGTAGGGGTTGATCGCTGCACCACCCTGCGGGTGGATTTCGAAGTGCAGGTGGGGTGAACCTGCGTTGCCAGTCGAACCGTTGTAGCCGATGATCTGTCCGGCGCGAACGGGAGTCCCATTGGTGATACCGGGGGCGAAGGAATCGAGGTGCGAGTAGTAGAAGTACGTGCCATCGGCAACCGTCAAGCGAATGGCGTTGCCGCCCAGAGCGAGACCGCTGTAGGTGCGGGTGATCACGCCGTCCATCACTGCGTAGATCGCGAGTCCACGTGGGCCGATGACGTCCGTTCCTTCATGGACTCGTCCACCACTGCGCGGATCGCCCCACGAGTCGACGAACGAGCAACGTCCCTGCATCGGGAAGACGCGCATCGAGGGCAGGCCCAATTGCTCAAGGGAGGGGATCAATCCCAACGCAGCGGCGGTAGGCGCGTCGAGGGCTCCAGAGGCGTTCAGTCCGCGTGACTGTTGAAAGTTCGTGATGGAAACCGCAGTAGCCACGCCAAAGACTCCGTCAACTCCACCTTTCACTTCGATTCCGTTGGCAATCAAGGCGTTCTGCAACGCGCGCACGTTCTCACTATTCTCGCCGCGACGGGGGAGATTCGACAGGGTGATTCCGGCGGCTGGAGCTGCAGCAGGGGCAGCTACTGGAGCAGGAGCCGGTGCTGCGCTCGGGGTCATTGCAGTGATGGCGCTCATGGTTGCCTGGTCGACATCGCCGGTGATGGGCAGACCGCGACGCTTCTGAAATTCGCCCACTGCTGCGCGGGTGCCTGCACCGAAAATGCCATCTGCGCCACCGCGCAAACCGATGCCGTCACGCAACATTGCTTGCTGAATCTGACGAACCGTCTCGTTGCGGTCACCGAGCTTGAACATCACGACAGGAGCTGCCGGCTGTGCGACGGGCTTCACTGCGGCCTGGACGACAGTTGCGGCTGCGTTCTTGGCGGGGACGACGACGTCGCCGATTCCGAGAAATTTTGCGGTGCGAGCATCGACTCGACCGGTTGGTCGGAAGCCTGCGACCTTCTGCAGATTGCGCAATGCAGTGCGAGTGGCTTCATTGAAATTGCCGGTGATGCCACCGCGCAGGGTGAAGCCGCGGGCAACGATGGCCTGCTGCAGGCGGGTGACGTCGGGGCTCGTCTCGCCGAGTCGCGGGAGTTGGAACTGAACGGTCTGCGACGGTGCGGCGGCAACCTCGGAGACCGGAATCAGGCTGAAACCGGAACAAGCGGCGATACCGGCGATGAGGGCCTTGCGGATGACTGACTTCATGACGTGCTCCCTGAGTTGGTGTGAGATCCGCTGAAGGGATCGGTCCTCTCGGGTTTGCACTTGAGGAAAAACTGACTAAAAATGTTTGGAAGAGCACGGAGAGTGAGGTTTTAGGCCTGATGTGGCCATAAGGGCACTCTTGGTGGGGACGACGGGTCCGCCGGGGGCAGCCCTCACTACGGTGCTGGGGCATGGTTGTCAGCCCTTCCCGGTTCGTGTGGGTCGCCAGATTCGCCTTGGTGATGCTCGTGGCCATCGTGATCACCGGTTCGATCGTCCGGTTGACGGGATCCGGGCTGGGCTGTGTGGACTGGCCTCAGTGCAACGAGGAGCGGTTCGTCGACGTGTCGTCTGGCCATGCCGCCATCGAGCAGGTGAACCGCTTGTTCACGGGACTGGTCGCCTTGTCGGTGATTCTCGCCCTGGGGACGGCATTACTGCTTAGACCGAGGAATGCGCGTCTGATCGTCTTAGCAATTGGACTGGTTCTTGGCGTACTCGCTCAAGTGGTGATTGGGGGGATTGTCGTGCTCACCGGTCTGCATCCCTCAAGCAACATGATCCATTTCTTGGTCTCGGTAATTTTGGTCGCACTTTCGCGCTGGCTCTTGAATGAGGCGAGGCAGCTCGAGTCGACGGAAACGGCAGTGCCCATTTCCACGAGAGCGTCATCGTGGAGTTGGGCGCTGTTTTTCGCCACTACGGCAACGATTGTCGCGGGGACGGTGGTGACGGCGACTGGTCCTCATGCCGGTGACGAGAACGCCCCGCGATTCGACCTCGACTTGCGACAGACCGTTCAGGTTCACGGTGTCATGGCGTGGATCACCGCAGGCCTGTTGTTGTACGGGTTGTGGAAGTGCTTCGGCGAGTGGAGATCAATGCGTCGAAGCGTCGAGGTGATGCTCGGTGTGTTCCTCGCCCAGATGTTCGTTGGCTACGTGCAGTACTTCAGTGGGGTTCCCGCCCAATTGGTGGCGATCCACATCGCGCTCAGTATGGGGGTCGTGATCGCAGGTATCGACGTGGTGTGGGGAACGTCGAGAAGGCGAGCGGTCAGTTCGAAGATGCTCGCCGCAACCGATCTCTGACGGCGAGTCCCAAGCCTGTGGCAACGGGCAGCTCGGCAACGATCACGTCTGCACCGACCTCATCGGCTTCGCGAAGCTGTGAATACAAAGTGCTCGCGAGGAGCGGGAGTGAATCGACATGGCGCAACGCGACCACATGCTTGCCCGAGTTTCTCAACGTCGTGAGAACCTCTTCACAGGACTCGTGCTCCTCGATCACTCTTACGGCGGCGCGGGGTTGATAGTGCACGGGGAGCGTGCCCGGCGCCGGAACTGCTCGATCGTTGACCACGACTGGGTAGCCGAGAATCGTGCTCACGTCCTCGATCGGTAGACCGCCTGGTCGAACCAGTCGCGCCTGATCTTGCGTGAAGTCGACGATCGTGGACTCGACTCCGATGCGGCAGGGACCGTCATCGACGATGAGGTCGACATGGCCGCCCAGGTCCGCACACACGTGGTGAGCGGTCGTGGGGCTGACTCTCCCGAACATGTTCGCGGACGGTGCGGCAATGGGGATCCCCAGTGTTTCGATGACACGACGCGTGAACGAGTTGGCGGGAACTCGGAGGGCGACAAACTCCGAACCACCCACGACTTCGTCGGGGACACGTTCGTCGCGTCGGACGAGCATCGTGAAGGGGCCGGGCCAACAAGCACGGGCACAGATTCGAGCATCGACGGAGACGTCGACTGCATACTTCTCGAGATCCTCGAAACTCGCCAGATGAACGATCAGTGGATGCGAGGTGGGGCGACCCTTCGTTTCATAGACACGCCGGATCGCCCGGGCCGAGGAGATCGAAGCACCGAGTCCGTAGACCGTCTCGGTGGGCAGCGCAACGATGCCGTCGTTGCCGAGGATCTCGACCGTCTTCGCTACGGCGTTTCCGTCATCTGACGTGATCATCGAACAGCGAGTGTCGCGCATCGGTGGCAGGCTAGCCACGCCACTGTCGGGCCACGGGGCTAGCATTTCTGCGTTTGCCCGAGGGGGAGGTCGAGCCATGAAGTTCCTACGAGACGCGCCCGATTTCGATCTCACCTACAACGATGTGTTCCTGGTTCCGTCGTTGTCCGACGTCGATTCGCGTATGAAGGTGGATCTGTCCACTGGTGACGGCGTCGGCACCACCATCCCCATCGTGGTCTCGAACATGACGGCTATCGCGGGACGCCGGATGGCGGAGACTGTTGCGCGACGGGGTGGACTCGTCGTGCTTCCTCAGGACATCCCCATCGACGTCGTGCGCCGGGTCGTCGACTTCGTCAAGTCCAGGCACACCATATTTGATACCCCGATCATCATGAATGCCGAGGGAACGGTCGGCGAGGCCCTGAGTTTGCTGCACAAGCGATCCCATGGTGCAGTCCTCATCCTCGACGACGAAGGTAAGCCTCGCGGGATATTCACCGAGCACGACGCAGTGGGTTTCGATCGATTCACTCAGCTCCACAACGTGATGAACCGTGAAGTGATAACTATTTCGCAAGATAGATCGGTTCAAGAGATACACGATCAGATGAACGACTCCCGTCTGAGTTTTGCGCCTGTTGTCGATTCTCGCGGAGCGGTGGTGGGTTGCATCACCCGCAAGGGCGCCTTGCGCAGTGCTATCTATAAGCCTGCTCTTGACAAGAGCGGTCGTTTGATGATCGGCGTTGCGGTCGGGATCAACGCTGAACCGGCCAAACGGGCCCGCGCGTTAGTTGAGATGGGTGTTGATGTTGTGGTGGTCGATACCGCTCACGGACATCAACGCCGAATGCTCCAAGCAGTCGAACAGGTCAAGGCCGTCACCGGTTCAGTGAAGCTCGTTGCCGGAAACGTCGTCACACGAGAAGGAACTCGGGACTTGATCGATGCCGGAGCCGACATCGTCAAGGTTGGGGTGGGGCCTGGTGCGATGTGTACGACGAGAATGATGACGGGAGTGGGAAGACCTCAGTTTTCCGCGGTGCTTGATTGCGCAGAAGAGGCATCCGCACGAGGCAAACACGTCTGGGCCGACGGTGGAGTGCGTCATCCCCGGGATGTTGCGCTCGGAGTCGCCGCGGGAGCGTCCAACGTGATGTTCGGCTCGCTGCTTGCCGGCACTTACGAATCCGCGGCAGACACTCTGAGAGATTCAGACGGTCGTTTGTACAAGGAAAGTTTCGGCATGGCGTCGAACCGAGCGGTCCGTAATCGGACACGACAGGAAAGCGCCATCGAGCGCGCTCGAAAGGAGCTGTTCGAGGAAGGCATCAGCACCTCGCGGATGTATCTCGATCCAACGCGACCGAGTGTCGAAGACATCATCGACCAAATAGTCGCGGGTGTTCGCTCTGCTTGCACGTACTCGGGGGCGTCCACGCTCGGTGAATTGCACGACCGAGCCATCGTCGGTGTGCAGAGTTCGTCTGGGTACGAAGAGGGTCGACCACGCGACACCAGCTGGTGAAGACCGTGCGAATTGTGGCAATTGACGGTCCCGCTGGAGCGGGAAAGTCGACTATCGCTAGGATGCTTGCGGAACGCATTGGTCTGATGTATCTCGATACAGGCGCCATGTATCGGGCACTTACCGTTGTCGCGCAAGACCGCGGAATTGACTTGGGAGACGAAAGCCAAATGGTTGCTCTTCTCGATTCATCATCGATTTTCGTAGGCAAGTCAGAAGTCGTGATCAACGAGGAGGATGTCACGACGCGCATTCGTTCTCAGGAGGTCACGTTGGGCGTGAGCACCGTTGCCACGTTGCCAGGTGTCCGAGCCCGCTTACGGGATCTTCAGCGCAAATGGGCGGAACGAATTGGTGGGGGCGTGGTTGAGGGCCGCGACATTGCAACCGTGGTCTTTCCCGAAGCCTGCCTCAAGGTGTTTCTCACTGCTAGTCCATCCGAGCGTGCGCGACGCCGAGTTGAACAGATCGGGGGAGATCTCCTTGAAGTTGAGGCAGCTATCACTCTTCGTGACCAGCGTGACATGTCAAGAGCCGATGGCCCCCTCAAACCTGCCGAAGGCGCGGTGGTAATCGACACCACCGGGCTCTCGGTGGAGAATGTTGTGGCGACGATGGCTGATTTGTACAGGAAAAATTGTGGCTGAAGTCAGCACAAAGCTTGCGGGCGATGGATTTGCTGCTCGCGTCTTTTACCGCTTGATTCGTGGACTAGTCGTGTGGTTGGCGCGGGTGTGGTTACGAGTCGAATACATCGGTCTCGAACACGTTCCGAAGTCGGGCCCATTCATCGTCGCCCCCACACACAGGTCGCTACTTGACATTCCGATTGCATCCGGGGTCACCTCGAGGCGTCTCAGATTCATGGGCAAGGACTCGTTGTGGAAGGTGCCGCTGTTCGGGCGCTTCTTGAGCGCGTTGGGGGGCTTCCCCGTGACGCGTGGCTCAGCCGATTTGGAGGCCCTGAAGCGCTGCATCGGGGTTCTGTGCAACGGTGAGCCGTTGGTCCTCTTCCCGGAGGGCACACGTCGTCACGGTCCCATCATCATGGAATTGTTCGATGGCGCAACGTTCGTCGCGGCCAAGGCTGAAGTGCAGATCGTTCCCGTGGCCATCGCCGGTACCGAAGAATCAATGTCCAAAGGAAAGAAGGGTATCGGGCGCTCTCGCTGCACCGTCGTAATTGGACGACCGATCGGATACTCCGCGTCGGGGCGTCAGGGGCGCGATGAGATGGCCTTGCTCAGCGGTCGCCTGCAGGGCGAGCTGCAGTCGCTTTTCGACGAAGCGAATCGTCGCGTGGCTCAACGAATCAGATAAGCCTTAGCAAGTTTGGCGAGATCCTCCACGTCACGTGCATGACACGTTTCCCTAATGGAGTGCATTGACCACTGTGGAACACCGACGTCAACTGTCTCTATACCCAACCTGGTGGCGGCGATTGGTCCAATGGTCGACCCACAGCCGACATCGTTTCGCGATGAAAACTTTTGCAGGTTGACTCCAGCATTGCGAGCCGCTTCCAACACCCCAGGCAGCGAACGGATCGACGTCGCGTACCGCTGGTTGACGTTGTTCTTCACCGCGACTCCGCTTCCCAGGGTCGGGGCATTGTCCAAGTCGTGCTTCTCCGGATGATTCGGATGGACGCCATGACTGTTGTCCTTGCTGAGCAGCGAAGTGTTTTCGATCGCCCTGAGGAAGTCAATCCTTGTTCCTCTGTGCTCATAGATCAGTGATTCGAAGAGATGCTCAATGAGCGGACCGGCAGCACCATCGACGCTTGAGGAGCCGACTTCCTCATGATCGAACAACACCGCAACACTCGGCATCGACGTCTCTGCACTCGTCAACGCGTTCATCGCAGCCCAGCACGACACCTGGTTGTCGAGTCTGGGAGAGGAGAGGAACTCGCCGTGTCTTCCCAGACGTGAGCAAGGCTGCGTGTCGACCAGTTGGCAGGACATCGAGTCGATTTCCGAAGGAGCAACACCGATTGCCTCGCCCAGGAGTTCCATGAAATCGCCGACCGTTGCCGACCACACCGGATTCAAGTGGCGATGACGATCCACCACATGACCTCGATCATTCAGTTCGCGATCGAGATGAATGGCCAGGTGGGGAAGACGGGCGATGGGCCGATTGACATGAAACGTCCGTTCCACGCCATCCAGACCGATGACGACTCCCGCCACTCCGAGATCCCGATCGAACCAGCTCGAAAGGATGGGTGAGCCATAGACCTCTACCGCGAGCTGTGCATGAGGGGCTGCGGAACGATGGGGGTTCGGCTTCAGATGGATTCCCGGAGAATCCGTGTGGGCACCTAGAACACGAGCACCGTGACGGCCAAAGTCGTCCATGTTTCGCCACGCCACGAGCAACCCCGATCGGCGAACGAAGCCGGCCTTCGGAAAACGTTCATCCGGGCCGGTGGATTCACGAAAACCCTGCTCGAGGAGTCGATCACGCCACAACGTGGTCACATGCGCAGGAGTGGGACACTTCTCGATGTCGGCGAGGAGTGAATCACCGGTCACTGGAGGGATGCCCCATCACGGTCGATCTTCAGGGAGCGCCCGAAGAATTCGCACTCGAGGCTCGTCAACGAGCCTGATTGGGCCTGTGCCCGCGCTGCTTCGATACAGCTGTTCAAACTGTCACGTTGACTGAAGAACGTCCATCCGAGCGATCCACATACGATCAACAAGATCAGCTTGGTGACGATTGATTTCGCAAACTTCAGGACGAGCAGCGCGACGAAAACGGAGCCACCCAGGGCAAGAAGAGAGAAGTTCTTGGCTGATTCAGCGTCAAAATTGGAAAGGTTCACGTAGAGAGTCTGCCACTACCCTTTGTCACTGTGTCGGACGTCAACTTTTCCGGAAACAGACCGCCAGAGGTGGTCTTGCCAGCTGAGGCGTCTGCGGTGCTGGCCGCTCTGGACCGATGTCCATCGGGTAGTTCGGGGAGAGTCGCGGTTGCAGATCTCGTCGTCAGCCATCCGACATCGTTGTTTGCCTGGGCGGAGTACGGGGACAGGGCGCGAGACGATCTGGAGTCGTACATGTCCTATCGAGTGGGTTACCACCGTGGACTCGATGCACTTCGTCAGAACGGATGGCGGGGTTCTGGCTATGTTCGATGGGCCAATGAGTCCAATCGAGGATTCTTGCGTTGTCTGATGGGGTTGGCGCGAACCGCCCAGTTAATTGGCGAAGCCGCCGAATCACAGCGCTGTCGGACATTCCTCGCCCAGCTCGACCCCTCGACCAAATGGGATCAGCTTGATTGATCGTCTTGGTGTAGTTCTGGCCGGTGGCCAGAGTTCGCGATTTGGTGCAGACAAATTTGTCCATGTCATCGACGGAATGGAGATGGGCTTGCGGGCTATTCGTAGTCTTCAACCTGTCGTCGATCGGGTGATAGTCGCAGGACGCCATGAGGTGCCAAGTTCATGGGGCACCGAGACACTGTTCGGACATCGAGAGGGCTCGGGGCCCCTCGGTGCAATCGTGGATTCATCGGAATTGTGCGACTCGCAACAGATCGTCGTCGCACCGTGCGACATGCCGAACCTTTCGACTTCGTCGATCGCCAAATTGATCGAAGCATCGACATCGTCCGACACGGCCGTTGCGATCGCTAACTCATCATTGCTACAAGAGCCTCAGTGGCTCGCCGCATGCTGGCGAACTTCTGACGTCCGCGGAGTGGTTTCCAGCCTTTATGCAGAAGGGGTGAGAAGCGTTCGCGAGGTGGCGTATCGCGTTGAACATATTTTGGTCGAGTTACCACTTGGGGATCTGGTCAATCTGAACGAGTCGGCGTCTTCATGAAGCGTTTGTGGATCGAGAATGACGATTCGCTATTGGAATTTTTGCAGACTCCACACGATGGCCGTTATGCGATCGACACCGAGTTTCACCGTGAGCGCACCTATTTCCCCCAGTTGGCTCTCGTCCAGCTTCGCCTCGGGGATGAAATCGGCTTGATCGACCCGCTGAGATGCAACGTGGCGCTCATCGGTCAGTTGTTCAGGGACGAACATGTCTGTGTTTTGCACGCTGGAGCACAGGACCTCGAGATTCTCACAAGAGTGTGCGGACGTTTGCCTTCACGGATTCACGACACCCAAATCGCAGCAGGTTTCCTTGGATCGACGCAGGTTTCCTTGGCTTCATTGGTCAACGAAGTTCGAAAAGTCGTCTTGCCCAAGTCGGATCGGCTGACCGACTGGCTAAGGAGACCGCTGACCCAGGCTCAACTCGACTACGCGGCCAGTGACGTCGAACATCTCTTGGAAATTCATGATCATCAAATTTCCGCTCTCTCGGCACTCGGTCGTCAAGAGTGGGTAATTGAGGCATGCGCACGTCTTGTTGAAAGATCCCACGGTGAGCCGAATCTTGACGACTCGTGGATGAAGGTGAAGGACGCTCGATCGTTACGTGGCGAGGCCAGAGGAGTGGCAAGGAGTCTTGCCCGATGGAGGGAGCGTCGCGCAATGCAACTCGACATCCCAGTTCGCCGGGTGATGTCCGACATGGCGCTGGTGAGCATCGCCCAGGCGCGACCAGCCACTGAGTCACAGTTGCTGGGGTGTCGAGGCGTAGAGGGTCGCCAATTCGGTGGTGAGGCAACGGTTGAGATCCTGGAGGCAATTCGGACCGGTGTGGACGAGATCTTTGAACCGGGTGAAACCAAACGGATTGAAGTCGACTCCAAACATCGCGGAGTGATACCGCTCATCGTGGCTTGGGTTGCCGAGCGGGCACGAATTTCGGAGCTCGATCCGGCATTTCTCGCCACGAGACATGACATCGACGAATATCTGGCAGGGATACCCGAAGCTCGATTGCGTCAGGGTTGGCGAGCAGACCTTCTCTTGAGCGATCTCGACGGGTTGGTGAGTGGCTCGCTCGCGTTGAGTGTGGATGATCGCGGCCGACTTCGCTTATCAGCGACTTCGAGTTGATCATCCCGTTACTTTTCGGGCGATTCCTGCCATCACGAGGCGTCTCCAGCCCGCTACGATGTGAGCCAATGTTCATCGCGTAGGCGGTCCTTGGGGTCCGCTACTGAAAGCAACGGAGCCCAAAACGTGAAGAAGGGACGCCACCGGCGGTTTGAAGAAGCGCGCAAGCTGAAGCAGTCTGGGCCGTCCCCAGAAGATCTTGGCCTGCGAGGAAAGTCGCGTGAACCGCAGTCGGAAGAGGACGAGTATGCAGCTATTGCCGAGCGTTACGGCGTCCGTTTCGACGATGACGAAGATGAATCTGACGAAGACTGATTAGCTGCACCTCTTGTCAACAGTAAGTACCCCCATTCGTAACGTCGCGCTCGTAGCGCACGTCGACCATGGCAAAACCACGCTCGTCGATTCGTTGCTGCGTTACACCGGTGCCTTTGCGGCGCATCAAGCCGTGGTCGACCGAGTGATGGACAGCAACGACCAAGAGCGAGAGCGCGGCATCACGATCTTGGCTAAGGCCGCTCAGATCAATTACCAGGGAACTTGCATCAATCTCGTGGATACACCTGGCCACGCGGATTTTGGTGGCGAAGTTGAGCGAGCCTTGGCACTTGTAGATGGCGTCATCCTTTTGGTCGATGCAGCAGAGGGTCCGCTTCCACAAACCCGGTACGTCCTCGGCAAGGCGCTTCGCCGTAATTTGCCGGTGATCCTTGTGATCAACAAGGTTGACCGGCAAGATGCGCGACCCGAAGAAGTGCTCGCCGAGGTGGAGCAATTGTTCCTCGATCTCGCGCAGCACGACGACCATCTCTCATTTCCCGTGATCTCAGCTATCGCGAGAGATGGGCAAGCAGTTGCCGGTGTCGGGATGCCAGGACCAAGTGACGACCTTCAGCCGATGCTCGACGCCGTTCTTGCACACGTAGAAGCACCAGCGAAGGCCGATGACGCCCCGCTCAAGGCGCTGGTGACCAATTTGGACGCATCGGACTACCTTGGCCGCCTCGGTATTGGCCGGATAGCGGCAGGTAGCTTGCGCAAGGGCGAAACCGTTGCAGTGGTCCAGCAGGTAAATCAGGACGGACAACCACAAATCATCAAGCGAAAACTGACGGGATTGTTCAAGTTCTCAGGAATTGGTCGGGTCGAAGTTGAAGAAGTCGGAAGTGGCGATTTGTTTATTGCAGCTGGAATCGAGGAAATCCAAGTGGGAGACACCATCTCCTCGCTTGAGGACACGACTCCATTGCCTCGGTTGGAGGTGGACGAACCGGTCTTGCGGATGACGTTCGGCGTGAACACCTCCCCCATGGCGGGAAAAGAAGGAAAGTTCCTTACGAGTCGACATCTTCGCGAACGTTTGCGCCGTGAGGTGTTGGGCAACGTGAGCATCAAGGTTGATGAGTCGGCCAACTCTGAATCTGTCATGGTGTCCGGACGAGGCGAGTTGCAGTTGGCGGTGTTGATCGAGAACATGCGACGCGAAGGCTTCGAGCTCCAAGTGAGTCGGCCAGAAGTGGTTACTCGCGAAGTTGACGGCAAGTTACACGAACCTCTGGAAACCGGGACCTGCGATGTGCCGGATGAATATGTAGGGGCGATCACGCAGGAGCTTGCTCCTCGCAAAGGACGAATCCTCGACATCGGACCGGGCGACCCAGGCCGAACCATCGTCTCCTTCGAAGCTCCATCTCGCGGATTGCTCGGTTTTCGCTCGGCTTTGCTGACGCTCACTCGAGGCACTTCGTTGTTGCACCAGTCTCTTGCCGGATGGACTCCCTGGTGTGGTGAACTCCCGCATCGCAAGGGAGGCGCAATGGTGGGTGATCGAATTGGTACGGCCACCGCCTACGCATTGGACAACCTCCAACTACGTGGAACCCTGTTCGTCTCACCTGGTGATGAGATCTACGAAGGAATGGTCGTGGGGGAGAACGCGCGAGAGGACGAGATGGTGGTCAATGCCGTTCGCGCCAAAGAGAAGACGAACATTCGCACCCACAGCCACGACGAGGGAATCAAGCTTGCTAGCCCACGGATTCACACACTCGAAACGGCGATCGAATGGATCGCCGATGACGAGTTGGTGGAAGTTACACCGACAAAAGTCAGAATTCGCAAACGTTTCCTCGGACTTGAGGATCGACGCCGTCAGGCCAAGAAGAACCCTTAAGAACGCTTCTTCATCTTTGGGTGCGGCACCGGCACCGAGCGTTTCTCTTCAAGTAGTTGGACAATCCTGGCGTAGATGTGGGCACCCACCAACTCGACAAGCTCGTCCTTTAGGTATTGATATACGGGACGCTTGCCAATAAAGGCCTTTGCGTCATCGGTGCACCACCAGTGGAAGTCTTGTCCACCTTCACCCCAGTCGCGCCGTTTCCATTCCCGTACGAAAGAAACGACATGACCGTCATCTTCGGTGTATTCCTCTAGCCGTAGCGGCACTTGCCAGCACACGTCCGGCTTCCAGTCCATGGGGCGTTCACCGGCCTCCGTTGCAGCGATATGAAAGGCGCAGCCCATGCCTCCCTCAAAACCAGGTTCATTATGGAAGATGCAAGCGCCGTTGACGCGAGCCGTCACATCTGCACCATCTCGTTCCTTGCGCAACCACTTGCCGTTCTTGCCCTTTTCATGGTGCTGCCAATGTCGGGGCTCCAAACGTTTAACGCTGCGTTTCACCGACGCCAAATCCTTGTAATCGATGAAGTGCGCCCCGTAACTGCAGCATCCTTGCTGCAATTTGGTGGCATCGTCGTCAAGTACCCCTTTGCAGCCACGTCCATAGATGCACTCGTAGTTTGAACGTAGAAAGGTCGCGTCAACAAGCCACGTCTGGTCCTTGTCGGGATCGCTGAAGCTGAGCCATTCATGAAGATCGGAGACTTTTGGCATGGCGACTCAGACTAGTTGCAAGACGGACTCAAAAGGGTCTTCACGATGGAATACTAAGGAGGTGTCCGACCTCACCGATCTCATCGAACGCCTCCGGCGGATATCTGACGAACTAGCCGACCATGCACTCGATGAATTGAAAGAGGCTCATCGAGCAGGTGCTACCAAACGACCTGAATCGGAGAAGTCGCTCAGTCAGGCTCGTAGAGCCATCGAAAAGGCGATAGCGACGCTCAGCCGAACTGATTTAGGTGATTGATCAGCATTCTCAGGTGCCCGTAATGACGACGAGCAAATTTGAATGCAATGCGGTGTGCATCGAGCTCATCGGAGTCCCGAACTTCCTCCGCCCGAGCTTCGACGCGCAAAAAACCGCCGTCGTCACACAACATGGCAAACTGCTCGCCGAGCGACGAAAGAAGTTCATCGTTCACCGGTTTGTTCACTCGTAGAACCAAGGTTTCGCCGAAAAATCGCATCGATCGGTAGTTGGAGTAAAAGTTTTCGACAATTCGCCATGCATCAATGGGGCTGTGACAAACATCAAAAAAGGCGAGATCTTCGCGCGAAATCAAGCCTCGTGGAAGCAATTGGTCCTGAATCAACTGGGAAATAGATTCCCAGAATGGATCGTCCTCGAGATCCATCAAGAGCAGGGGAACGGGGAGACCTTTGCCAGTCTGGATGAGAGTCAACAACTCGAACATCTCGTCAAGCGTTCCGAATCCTCCAGGCATACAAATGAAGGCGTGTGACTCCTTCACCAACATCAATTTACGAGTGAAGAAGTAACGCATCGAGACGAACTTGGTGTCGCCCTGAATGACTTCGTTTGCAGACGTTTCGAACGGCAATCGAATCGAAACACCGATCGAATTCTCACGGCCGGCTCCCACCATGCCGGCTTCCATGATCCCCGGCCCAGCACCTGTCACCACCATCCATCCGCGTTCGGCGAACTCTCGTGAAATCTGTGCTGTTCGATCGAAGAGGGGATCGCCCTTGCTCGTTCGCGCCGATCCGAAGATGGTGACTTTTTTGCGTTCCCGAAACGGGGCCACCATCTTGAACGCCTGCTGCATTTCGCGCAGGGCAGAAGCCGCAATCTTTGCATCCAGTGTTGATACATCGCTCTTGGAGATATCTAAAGCAGATTTGATCAACTGATTGACATAACCCGGTTCTGTGTTTCCACCAAATTCGAGAACGAGTTGTTCGATCGCCTCATTGAGTTTACGAGGGTTTGTGATGTCGCTCATTGAACTTTGGTGCGAAGTGCTTCGAGCAGATGGTCAAAGCTCTGCGCAAAAGACGCGATGCCGTCGCGTTCCAGGTTTTCTGCAACTTCATCGAGTTGTATGCCTAGAGTCCTCAGCTGGTCCAGGAATTCAAGGCTCGTAGGTACGTCGCGGTCTATCGTTCGCTCTACAGCCCCGTGATCCTCGAAGGCCAACAATGTCTGCTCAGGAAGCGTGTTTACGCTGTTGGGACCGATCAGTTGATCGACATACAAAAGGTCGGGGTAGTGGGGGTTCTTCGTCGACGTACTAGCCCACAACGGTCGCTGCCTTGTCGCGCCAATTCTTTCCAATTCCGTCCAGACTGACGACGAATCGAAGAACTCCTTCTGCAGGGCGTAAGCAGCTCGCGCCTGATGAACCGCTGCCTGGCCGCACAACTTGTCGTAACCCGCCTTGGCCAGCTGAGGATCGATCGCACTGTCCACTCGCGAGACGAAAAAGCTCGCGACACTGCGAAGTGTTTTCACCTTGTCGGGATGTGCTCGATGGCAACTCTGCACCCCGGCAACGAACGCCTCGAGAACCTGTCGATAACGAGGTAGACCAAAGATCAAGGTGACATTCACTGAGATGCCATTGGCCAGAATCTCTGAAATTGCTGGGAGGCAACTCACTGTTGCGGGCACCTTGATCATCAGGTTCGGGCATCCGACTCGGCTCGCAAGCTCACGTGCCATCTTCACCGTCGCCGAAGCATCGGCAGCCAAGTGAGGATCTACTTCCAGACTGACGAATCCATCGTCGCCATTCGACTGCTCGAAGACATCTTTCAAGGCTGAACAGGCATCGATGACGTCACTCACGACCAATTCCCAATAGATCTGCTCGATTGACAAGCCTTGTCTTTTCAACTGCGCTATCTGTTCGTCGTATGCGGAACTCGACGTTATTGCCTTGTGGAAGATCGTGGGATTCGACGTAATACCCCTCACGCCGCGGTCCACCAGATTTGCGATGTGTCCGTTGAGCAGCTCGTCGCGTCGGAGGTTGTCCAACCAAGGGCTTTGAAACTGCAACCTGTGCAGATCATGGAGGGGACTCACGTTGGGCCCGTCAACCTCTTCGCTACCGCGACGATTCGATCCACGTTGATTCCGAGTGAATCCATCACCACCGAACCCGGCGCGCTGGCTCCAAAGCGGTCGATCCCAATTGCCACATCGGCATATCGCTCCCAGCCAAAGGTGGAACCCGCTTCAACGGAGACCACGGGCAAACTACCCTGCGTGTCTTCCTGGTAGGAGACAGGCGACTGGGAGAACATGTCCCAGGACGGCATCGAAACGACGCGGCTGCCGACGCCCTCGGATTCAAGAACCTCGGCTGCTCGCAGGGCGAGAGACAACTCGCTGCCCGTTCCGATCAAGGTGATCCGTGGGGTAGAGGATTCTCGAACGACCTTCGCACCCACTCGGACAGCAGTTCCATCAGTGACATTCGGCACCGTCTGTCGAGACAAGATGAGTGCGGTGGGCCCATCGTGTGAGAGGGCAGCAATCCACGCCTCGGCCGTCTCTCTCGAGTCGGCAGGCCGAATCACTCGGAGGCCGGGAATCGAACGCAGCGAAGCGAGTTGTTCGATGGGTTGGTGTGTCGGCCCGTCTTCTCCGACGCCTACGGAGTCGTGACTGAAAACAAAGATGACCTTTGCTCGGGATAGGGCAGCAAGTCGAATGGCCGGTTTCATGTAGTCAGCGAAAACGAAGAACGTTCCGCCCATCGGCACGAGAACTCCATGCAGAGCAATCCCCACCATGATCGCGCCCATTGCATGTTCGCGAATGCCGTAATACATCTGGCGACCGTGAGGACGCTCAGGGGTGTATGCCTCGAACCCGGGGATCTTCACTCCGGTGTTTCCCGTCAAATCTGCTGATCCGGCGATTAGCCCGGGCGCAAGGGGAAGTGAGGCGGCCACGGCGAGGGTAATGCTTTGTCGCGTCGCCAAGTCCTTCTCGTGGTGGAGAGACTCCAAAGCTTGACGCAGTCGTCCAACATCGGGACGCGCGATCATGATCTGGAACTCCTCGCCTTGCGGTTCGCTATACCCGCGTCGAAGTTCAGTTCCGCGTAATGCCGCATGACTACGCAAATTCTTGACCACCTCGTCCGGCGCCCAAAACGGTGTATCGGGAATACCCAAGACCTCTTTCGTGCGCCTGGTGGCGTCAGCGTCAAAAGGATTGCCGTGAGCCTCGTGTCGATCGGTGAAATCGGGAGAGGGGTTTCCGATATGGGTCTTGAGACGCACGAGAGTGGGGCTGCCGCGATGCTCTCGGGCACGAAGCAAAACCGATTCGAGAGCGTCCAAATCTTCGCCGACATCGCCAGCATCGAGGACATTCCAGCCGTACGCGGTAAACCGACCGATCACATCGTCGGAACAAGCAAGACCAGTCGAGCCATCGATGGTGATGCCGTTGTCGTCGAAAATGCAGACCAAATGATCGAGTTTCAGGTGACCAGCAAGTGATGCTGCCTCGTGACTAATCCCCTCCATGAAGCAACCATCACCGGCGAGAACCCATGTGTGGTGATCGAAATATTGCGAACCGAATCGTCCCCTGAGGTGGGATTCGGCGACAGCCATTCCCACCGCGTTGGCAAAACCCTGGCCCAACGGTCCAGTGGTGACTTCAACGCCCGTGGTGTGACCATTTTCAGGATGCCCTGGGGTAGCCGATCCCCACTGTCGGAATGCCCGCAGGTCATCGATTTCGAGGCCATATCCATTGATGAAGAGGAGCGCATATTGCAGAATCGATGCATGCCCATTCGAAAGGATGAAGCGGTCACGATTGACCCAGTCCGGCTGCGTTGGATCGTGCCGCAGAATTCTTGAGTAGAGAACGTGCCCAAGAGGAGCTAGGGCAAGAGCGGTTCCTTGATGTCCGCTCTTAGCCGCCAGAGGCGCATCCATCGCCAAGCCACGCACAATTTTGATGGCATCGGCGTCGAGCGACGGAGACAAACCAGCCATCTCTGCGACTGTAGTGCTCAGGCGGTGACGGGTGGAAGGAGCGTGAATGGCACTGGAATCCATGCGTCACGGTTCACCCTGCAATGGGCGACGATTTGACGGTATTCACTGAACTCGAGCTCGCCGCGAACCAGCCGATATGTCAATTTTCCCGGCTCAACAGTGAACGGGGAGACATTTCGTGCCAACTCAGTCGACTCCTCGTCGAAGCCTTCCCTAAACACCACTTCGAAGACACCTGACCCTGATTCGTCGGGACGGCAATGAATCAAGGCAAAGAGATGCGGTTCCACCTTGACCGGTACTGCCGCTGGCGCGGCCAATGAAAAGTGAATTCCCGTGATGTCGATCCTTGTAGCACCACCCTCGGCGCTGCGGGGAGCGAACGTGTCGATGAAGAATGCGCTGAGAACCTGCACGGCCGAAGGTTACATCTACAATTTGAGGTCGTGCCTGTTACTTTGTCGGAGTCCGAGTCAAAGGACTTGTTGCGCGAACACGGCTTTCCGCTCTGCAGGGAACGGATCGCCACGTCCTTGGAAGAAGTCGTCGCTGCTGCACGAGAAATCGGATTTCCAGTCGTACTCAAAGCAAACGCTCGGGAGATCAATCACAAGTCCGAATTAGGACTTGTCGAATTGGGTATCTCGACCGAGGACGATCTTCGAGTGGCGCATGCCAACCTGATCAAGCGGTTGGCCGGTCAATCCGCCAATTTCCTCGTCGCCGAGATGGTCAAAGGCAACCGGGAGATGATCGTTGGGCTGGTTCGCGATCCTGATTTTGGCCCGTTTGCCGTGGTCGGTCTCGGTGGAGTAGCCGCAGAGGCGCTCAAGGACATTCGAATGATTCCGCTACCTGCCTCTCCACGGGAAGTAGGTCAGTCTTTTGAGGCTTTGCGCTCACACGAGCTGTTTCTCGCTCATCGAGGCCAGGAAGCACTCATCCTGGAGAATCTCGAACGAGCAGTGAATGCGCTCGCCGAAATTGCAAGGAGCCGTCCAGACATCGAATCAATAGATGTCAACCCGATGATCGTGCTTCCCGACGGGCGATTGACTGCTGTCGATGCCCTCGTCGTATTGGGCGATTTCGTCCAAGATCATGAATTGAGTCCTATTAGCGAGAGATCTGATCGCACGAAACTCCTGACATCGATGTTCGACCCACGAGGCGTGGTCGTGCTCGGCGCATCATCACATCCGGGGAAGTTTGGCTTCGTTTCTCTCCACAACATCTTTGTTAACGGTTTCAAGGGACCCGTGTTCGGACTCAACCAGTCGGGAGAGCTAGTTCTTGATGCAACGATCGTGACGTCGCTAGACGAAATCCCGCAATCGCAGGTTGATCTCGCCTTTTTCTGCACGCCATCTCAAGTCAACGAAGAGTTGTTGAGGCAGTGTTCTTCGCGCGGTATCAAGGCGGCCTTCGTTGCTTCAGCTGGGTATCGAGAATTGGGGGACGAGGGCGCCGCCGACGAGCGTCGTTTGGCGCAACTGGCGACTGATTTGGGAATGGTTTTGGGAGGTCCGAACGGTCAAGGGATCGTGAGCACACCTGCCAATCTGTGCGCGCAAATAGTGGCGCCGTACCCCGGGGCGGGTTCGTTGTCGATCGCTTCCCAGAGCGGAAACTTCGTCTCCTCATTCCTGAACCTGGCCAAATGGGCGCATGTGGGTATCGCGCGTGCGGTCTCAGCTGGTAACTCCGCCCAATGCGACATTTCTGACTACATCAAATTTTTTGCGGAGGATCCGCATACTTCGGTGTCTCTCGCGTATGTGGAGAGCGTCGCTGATGGCAGCCGTTTCATGGAAACTGTGCGGAGACATACCGAATCGAAGCCGCTGGTGTTGATCAAAGGAGGTCGTACCGCTGCGGGTCAGCAAGCAGCCTCCAGTCACACCGGTGCCATGGCAACAAATTTTGCAGCGTTCGAGTCTCGAGCTACTCAGTGTGGAGCGATCGTGGTCGACGAACCCGAATCGGCGTTTGATACAGCAGCTGCGTTCGCTTCATTGCCCTTACCCGCGGGGCCGAGGTTGGGCATCCTCACGACCGTCGGAGGGTGGGGAGTGGTGACGAGCGATGTCGTTCATAGCTTGCGTCATCTCCAGTTGGCGTCTTTGAGCGACGAACTGCTCCAGAAACTCGATCAGTTCATGCCCGCGCGGTGGAGTCGTTCGAATCCACTCGACTGCGCAGGGGGTGAGACTCGAGACACGGTGACCACTGCCATCGAGACATTGTGTTCTAGTGGAGAGGTCGACGTCGTTCTCCTTCTTGGTCTTGGAATTCAGGGGAACCAGGCGCGAATGATGGCCGATGGACGCTTCTGTCAAGATCCCGATCTCCAGCGCATCGTCGCCTATCACGAGCGTCAAGAAATGCGTTATGTGGACGCTGCACGTCAGGCGGCCACCACTTTTGGTATCCCTGTTGCCTTGGCCACCGAGCTGGCCGTTGCCGATGATCAAAACGCCGCAATCCGTCACGCCCGTGAATGCTCGGTGTATATCTTCCCGACAGGTCCACGAGCCGTCCGCGCTCTCGATCGAATGGCGCATTACCGTTTGTCTCGAAGTGAGGTGAGTTGAAAACCACTCGTCAGAGACCCGACCAGGGTGACACTGCGCGCCAGCGAGTGAAAGCAGGTTCGCCGAGAGCCGTTGCCTCTGTACTCGGGTCGGTAGCCCTGGTGGGCAGCGCAATTCTCGGAGCAGCGTGGCTTTCCGTTCGTAGCGTGGCTCTCAGCGTCGAACCAATTACCGATACCGATTTGGAAATTGCAGGTGACGCTCCCGTCATTTCGGCAAGACGCGTTCCCACCGTACTTTCCGACGAGGTGCGGTTTGATTCCTTCACTAGAAAGCTCGATGCATTGGGGGAAAAACTGCCGTCCTCCTCGTGCATGACGATAGATGTGAACAGTCGCAGAATTGCTTCCAAGGATCCGGCGCTGATGCTGTTGCCCGCCAGCAATATGAAAATTCTGGTAGCCGCTACGGCCTTGGAAGTTCTCGGAGCCGACTATCGATTTACAACGAAGATCTTCGGCGCAACCGACGGTTCCAGCATCACGGGCGATTTGGTGATTGTGGGTGGTGGGGATCCGGGAATTGCGTCTGCCGATTATCTGACCACGCAGCGCTTTCCCTCACGCCATTTCACTCCTGCAGAAGAATTCGTCACTGCACTCAAAGATGTGGGGATTACGACCATTCTCGGGGGAGTGGTTGGTGTCGAAGATCGCTACGACTCGGAGAGATTCGCTCCGGACCTAGGTCTCGGGATCAGGGGCACTGAAGTTGGCCCGCTCGGTGCGCTGATGATCAATGACGGAGCCGTGTCGGGAGATCCTTTGAAACCGGATCAACCTGCCTTGGCCGCGGTTCGTCAGATCTCCAACATGCTGGTCTCATCTGGAATTTCGGTTGCTGGGGGTCCACGTGTGGAGTCGGTCGTTCCTGATGGCGAGCCCCTCGCCACGGTCGAATCCCCGCCTCTCTCCGAGATTTTGCGCGACTTGTTAGCGAACAGCGATAACAACACCGCTGAACTGTTGTTGAAAGAAGTCGGGTTAGCGAAGAAGAACTCGGGATCCAGAGAAGCAGGAATAGCCGTGGTGCAAGAGTTGCTTGGCCAATGGGGATTCGACTCGTCGCAACTGACGATGAAGGACGGCGCAGGACTCGAGCGGGGGAGTCTCATCTCGTGTGACCTGCTGTCCGCTGTGTTGAACAAGGTTGGAGCGTTCGGAGAAGTCGGGCAAGGTCTTGCCATTGCGGGACAGACTGGAACGCTGGCCGATGTATTTGGCGACTCGAACGCCGCGGGCAAGCTCCTTGGCAAGACGGGCACGCTGTCTGGTGCAAAGGCTTTAGCGGGTTTCGTGCCTTATTCCGACTCAGAAGCCGTGAGTTACGTGTTGATCCTTAACGGTCCATCCGTCGCCAATCAGTCGTACTACCGACCTCTTTGGAATGAACTTGGTGAAACGTTGGTGGAGTACACCGGACGTCCAACTCCTCTCGAAATCGCTCCGTTCTTCGAATGATCCTGCCAATGTTCCCGCTGGGAACGGTATTGCTACCGGGTTGTCTGCTTCCTTTGCACGTCTTCGAAGATCGTTACCGCCGACTCTTTGCCGACCTGAACGGTGAGAAGCAGATCTTCGGCATCTGCCTTATCGAGCGCGGCAGCGAGGTCGGCGGTGGAGATGTGCGTTTCAGCGTTGGAACACTGGCAAGAGTGCTGATGCGAAGAGATTTTGATGACGGACGTCTTGCTGTCGTCGTCGGTGGAACAAACCGGATACGCGTCGATCGGTGGATGCCGGAGGTCGACTTTCCGCAGGCTGAAGTGACAGAGTTTCGGGAAATAGAAGACGAACTAGATGAGTCGGTCGATCTAGTACGACCACTCGTCACTCGGGTCAATTCGATTGCCACTGAACTTGGCTATGAGAGTCGATCTATCGACCCACTCGAACAAGGAGGGCCGACTGTTCGCCTTTATCACCTGATCGATGCCACTCCGCTGGATGTACTTGATCGTCAGCGTCTACTTGAGGCTGAGCAACTCTCTGATCGTTTGAAGCTGTTTCGTGCACTTCTCCAAGACCTGGAGTCGACTTTGTTGATGAAAATGAACCAAATAGATGGTTGAATGATCTGATGTTTGAGCGAATTCCCACGCAGTGGTTTTTCGAATCTGTGGAGATGCTCTTTGGTTACGTTCGCCAAGAGCTCGTCGATCCGTTGCGCAATGCAATCCGTTGGATCGGGTTCGGATTGCTTGGGGGGCTCCTCATGCTGCTTGGTTACGTGTTCGTTGCTATCGGAGCCCTGCGCTTGTTGCAGTCTGAATTATTGCCCTTCGATGGGGCATGGTCGTGGGTGCCCTACCTGGGCGTTTCCCTCGGAGGCGTGGTTGGCGTTGCCCTTACCTTCTCTCGAATCTCTCGTCGCTCCCTGAAATAGTCCCAAGGCCGCTTCTGATCATGTCATCACCTATCACGCGAGAAGATCTGGAGCGTCGCCTCGGTGGGGATCTTTCCTTCGACTTGCCGTTGGTGGGCAAGTTCACCATGCGTCAGGGCCTCGGTTTGCTTGCGGTTGCCGCGGTGGTAATCGCACGCTTGATCGTCGGACGGCGTAAACGAGTCAAATGAATCTCTTTCGTATAGGCGACCACGCTGTTCTGGTCGACTCAAAGGATCGTCGGTACCTCGAAGTGCTCGCAGATTCGGGCGAGTTTCACACTCACCATGGTGTCGTTCATCACTCGACCATCGTTGGTCAGGCAGAAGGGCACGTTGTAACTTCCAGTAAAGGTGGGAATTACACCGTCATTCGACCGACACTCGAGGACTTCGTCCTGCGAATGCCGCGTGGCGCACAAGTGATCTACCCAAAAGACATTGCCCACATCACGATGCTGCTCGATATTCGTACCGGTGACCGCGTATTCGAGACCGGCGTGGGTTCTGGTGCGTTGTCGATGGGACTTCTCCGCGCTGGGGCGACGGTGGTCGGGTACGAGATCCGCGAAGATTTTGCTTCGCGCGCACGCAAGAACATCACGAGTTTTCTGGGAGCTGAATCCGCATCCCACTACGAGATTCACATTGCCGATTCCTACGCCACAGCCCCGCAGGGAACATTCGACAAGATCGCCTTAGATATTCCCGAGCCTTGGCGAGTGATCGAACATGCGTCGGGCATCCTCCGCCGGGGAGGCCTCTTGCTGGCTTACACACCCAGTGTCACTCAGGTGCAACGAGTGCACGATTCACTGACCAACCATTGGATGGATGTACGCACGGAGGAAGTGTTGGTTCGGACATGGCACATCGAAGGTCAAGCCGTGCGTCCGGATCACCGAATGGTCGCCCACACGGCATTTCTGACTATCGCGAGATTCACGGGCAACTAGCCCGCAATCAGTACTTCATGCCGACTTATGGCTCGATGAAGATGCACTCGCCAGGGCATTCCTCGGCGGACTCAATGACCCCATCGAGTTGTCCATCGGGGATGTTGGCCATGCCCTCGGCACCCTGCGGGTTGCCCTTGGCGGTCGCAAAAACCTTGTCGCCCTCGCGAACATAGGCGAGTCCGTCGTCGAGAAGGGTGAAGACGTCGGGAGCGATCTCTTCGCAGAGGCCGTCGCCCGTGCACAGGTCTTGATCGATCCAAACTTTCATCTGATCCTCCTTGACGAACACCGCAGTGACAATCACCAACGGACATCAAGAGAATACACGCCCGCCTAGCCGTAGGGGGATGTCGAGCGATCTTGCGCCATTGTGACTACTCGGACTCATGGATAGTTTCGTGCCATGGAAGACCGCATGACCGGGGCAGGGGGTAACGAGTCGACCGAGGACAAACGGCTTCTGGCGGATGCTCGTTCACAGATTTCCGACTTGCGGATGAAGAACGAGCGTCTCGAGCTCACCCTTCGGGAGGCAAAGACGCACCTCGAAGCGCTCCGAGAGGAGGTGGGCAGGTTGAGCCGACCACCGTTGACGTATGGCGTCGTTCTCGGCATCGCAGATGACGGGACCGTCGATGTCGCGGCAAATGGTCGCAAGATGAAGGTTGAAGTTGGCGAGTCGTGTGAGCGCGATGAATTGGAAATCGGCGACCAGGTAGTGCTCAATGAATCCTTGGCGATCATCGGGCGCAGAGACCACGAGTCAACCGGAGAACTCGCCACGCTGGAACGAGTTCTCGAGGATGGGGTGAGAGCGGTAGTGCGAATGCAAGGCGACGAGGAAAGGGTGTGTGATCTCGCAGGATCGCTCCGTGGTGTGATGCTGCGAGCAGGTGATCTTCTGCGATTGGATCCGCGCTCCGGGCTGCTCTTGGAACGTCTCGCTCGACCGGAAGTCGAGCATCTCGTATTGGAGGAAGTTCCTGAAGTTTCGTATCGCGACATTGGCGGACTCGACGAACAAATCGAGCAAATTGCCGACGCAGTCGAACTGCCGTTCCTGCATAAAGATCTCTTTGCCGAATTCCGACTCGCGGCGCCAAAAGGAATCCTGCTTTACGGACCTCCCGGATGTGGCAAGACACTCATTGCCAAGGCTGTTGCCAACAGTCTCGCCAAGAAGGTTGCCGCGCAAATCGGGGACGTCAAGGGCAAGAGCTACTTCATCAACGTCAAGGGACCAGAACTCTTGAACAAGTATGTTGGCGAGACCGAACGACAGATTCGTCTCGTTTTTCAACGCGCCCGCGAGAAAAGTGAAGAAGGTTGGCCGGTAATCGTCTTTTTCGATGAGATGGATTCGATGTTCCGCACTCGAGGTTCGGGGATCTCCTCCGACATGGAGTCCACGATTGTTCCTCAATTGTTGGCAGAGATCGACGGGGTAGAGCGGCTCCAAAATGTGATCGTCATCGGTGCGACGAACCGCGAGGATCTGATCGACCCCGCCATTCTTCGGCCGGGTCGCCTCGACGTGAAGATCCGGATAGATCGCCCTGATGCTTCTGCGGCAAGACAGATTTTCTCGCGATATCTGGACATCGACTTGCCGTTTGACGAGCAACTAGTCAGAGCGGCAGGGGACATGGCATCGGCAAGGGATCAACTCGTCGACACCGCGGTAGCAACGATGTACGACGTGACTCCGAACAACGAATTCCTCGAGGTGACGTACCAAAACGGGGAGAAGGAAACCCTGTACTTTCGCGATTTTGCCTCCGGCGCAATGATCGAGAACATCGTTCGTCGAGCAAAGAAGTCCGGCGTGAAAAAGCGTCTTGCCGGACTTGGTGCGGGAATCGGAATCGACGACATAGTCAACGCTGTTCGTCAGGAGTTCCTCGAACACGAGGACCTCCCCAACACCACAAATCCCGATGACTGGGCCAAGATCTCTGGACGAAAAGGCGAGCGAATCGTCTTCATTCGTACGCTTCGATCGAGAGAGCGGGGTGGCGCGAAGGCACTAGATCGACCAGTCACCGGTCAGTACTTGTAGATGCTTGTCCCCAAGTTCTGCGGGATCGAGACTGAATACGGAATCATCTCGCGTGGAGTAGAGATGTCACCCGTCACGGCATCGTCGTTGCTCATTACTGCGTACTGTGGCGATGCGAGCAGAATCGACTGGGATTTCGCCATGGAGCGTCCATACGCGGATCTTCGAGGATTCCTCGTCGATGACCGCCTCGATCCCGAGATCGACCACCAAATGGTCAACGTGGTGCTCACTAATGGAGCGCGTTACTACGTGGATCATGCCCATCCCGAGTATTCATCTCCGGAGTGCAGGACGGCGTTCGATGCAGTGTTGTACGACTTGGCAGGGGACGAAGTTTTGCGCAGGAGCATGGATGCTGCCCGCAATATTCTCAGGAAGCAGAGTGCAGAGATCGTCGTCTACAAGAACAATTCTGACGGCAAGGGAAATTCATACGGTTGTCACGAGAACTACCTGGTAAGCCGATCTACCCCATTTTCTGAAATCGTTCGATTCATGACCACGCACTTCGTGACTCGCCAAATATTTACTGGCAGCGGCAAGATCGGGGTAGAAAATTCAAATTCAAGCGACGTGTCGACTTATCAAATCTCGCAACGGGCCGACTTCTTCGAAGAGGAAGTCGGGCTGGAAACGACACTCCGTCGCCCGATCATCAACACGCGAGACGAACCTCATGCAGATTCTCTCAAGTATCGAAGGCTTCATGTGATTGTTGGCGATGCAAACATGAGTCAAGTCGCGACACTCGTAAAAATCGGAAGCACCCAATTGCTACTCGCAATGATCGAGTCAGGCGCCATACCCGAACGCCTTGTAGTTCAAGAGCCACTCAGTGCCATGCGCTCAGTGAGCTTCGACCTTTCCTTGAATAAGCCAATCCGACTCGAAGACGGCACAACCGAAACTGCATTGACAATTCAGCTCGCCCTAGTCGATGCTGCTCGACGGTGGTGCGCAAGTCTTGACGCCAAAGTTGTCAAAGAATATCGATGGGATGAAGTGATCGCCGAGTGGGCCTCGTTACTTGATGGCCTGTCTCGAGACACGGCGGAAGTAGCGGATCGCATCGATTGGGTGGCCAAGAAGCGTCTCATCGATGCTTACAGAGACCGTCACGACGTTTCTGAGCAAGATGTGCGACTCAAGGCAATTGACCTCCAGTATCACGACCTTCGGAAGGATCGCTGCCTCGCCATGCGCGCTGGCCTCAAAGAGATAGCACTCACTGATCAAGTCGATCTTGCGGTCAACAACGCCCCACGCGATACCCGTGCCTTCTTTCGGGGCGAGATGTTGAAGCGTTGGCCGGATCATGTCGTTACGGCGAATTGGGACAGTTTGGTGCTCGACCTTGGCGAGGGGCCATTGGTTCGGGTGCCGATGGACGAGCCAGGTCGCGGGACAAATGCCCTCATCGGGGGAATTCTTGATGAAGCAGCGACGCCGGCCGATGTTTTGCGTCTCATCAAGGAGCGGGTCGAGCAAGAAGACCGGTCGACTCGCGGATAGGGTTCGGTTATGTCCGAGCGAGCGCGAAAGTTCTCTGACCGGGGCACCTCCAAGGAGTCGGCTGCGGTAGTCGAGGCTGGTGAATCAGCTTCTGCGCAGGTCCAACGAAGTGACCACGACATTGAGTCGATACTCGATGAAATCGACGATGTTCTAGAAGCGAATGCCGAGGACTTCGTGCGCAACTATGTGCAAAAGGGCGGGGAGTAGTCCTAACCTTTCGCCATGTTCACGTTCCGCATGAAGGACGATCCCGGGGCAAACTTCGGTGAGTTGCTCAAGCGGGCCGGACTTTCACCCTTTGACGGTGTTCGCGACGCCACCACGCTTACCGTCCCACATGCCACGACCTGCGTAGCGGTGCGCTGCAACGGTGGCGTGGTGATGGGCGGGGATCGTCGGGCCACTTCAGGAAATCTCATCAGCCATAGGGAGATGGAAAAGGTCGTCCAGGCGGACCACTTCTCGGGTGTGGCCATTGCAGGTGCCGCCGGGCAGGCCATGGAAATGGTCAAGCTTTTCCAACTCCAGATCGAACATTACGAGAAGGTCGAAGGGATGAATCTCTCGCTCGATGGGAAAGCCAACCAATTGTCCATGTTCGTGCGCAACAATCTTCCCGCGGCGATGCAAGGTTTGATGGTCGTGCCGATTTTCGCTGGTTACGACGAATCCGCCGGAGTTGGTCGTCTGTGGGACTACGACGCAACGGGCGGCCGATATGAAGAACGCGATTTCGTTGCGACTGGCAGTGGGTCTCTCCATGCAGGCGCTGTGCTGAGAGTGCAATGGCGTCGCGATCTCGCCTCTATTGATGCTGTGAAGTTGGTTGCTCGCGCCCTTTGGGAGGCTGCCGACGCTGACTCTGCGACCGGCGGTCCTGATGTAAATCGGGGTATCTATCCAACGGTCGCCACCATCTCGCGCGATGGGTTTAAGCCTGTTCCCAACGCTGAGTTGGCGCCGATCTATGAAGAAATCCGAGACGAGGCTCGATCGCGATGAGCATGCCGTTCTACGTTGCCCCTGAGCAAATGATGAAGGATCGCGCTGACTTTGCGCGAAAAGGAATTTCTCGAGGCAGGGCACTCGTAGCGCTGCAGTATCTCGACGGGGTAGCGATCGTCGCGGAGAACCCCTCCAACACGCTACGCAAAGTAAGTGAGATTTATGACCGGATCGCATTTGCTGGAGTTGGCAAGTACAACGAGTTCGACCAACTTCGCGTGGCAGGTGTGCGCGCGGCTGACCTCAAGGGTTACCAATTCTCACGTGACGATGTCGATGCGCGCAGTCTTGCCAACCAGTACGCCCAAATCATCGGACAAATCTTCACCCATGAGGTCAAACCCCTGGAGGTCGAGATCCTCGTTGCCGAAGTTGGACGAATCGATTCGGGTGACCAGCTCTTTCACATCCTTTACGACGGCACCGTGATCGACGAACATCGCTTCTCGGTTCTGGGAGGAGATGCTGATGCGATCCAAGGACGTCTTGCGTCGCTGTATCAAGACGGAGTAGATCTCCGTGGAGCAGTTCGAATCGGCGTAGAGGCGCTCTCTGGTTCACTTACCGGACTTGCTGTCAACGATCTCGAGGTGGCAACACTCAATCGCAATCACCAGCGGCGCTGTTTCAACAGAGTCAGCGACGACTTGGTCGCCTCGTTCCTGGCTTGATGTGAAACGCCGAATCTTCGGCCTTGAGACTGAATTTGGTGTGACCTGCACGTTGCGTGGTCAACGTCGACTCAGCCCCGATGAAGTTGCGCGCTATTTGTTTCGTCGCGTTGTCTCGTGGGGGAGGTCATCGAATGTCTTTCTGGAGAATGGAGCTCGGCTCTACCTCGATGTCGGTTCACACCCCGAGTACGCGACTGCCGAATGCGACAGCATTCGGGATCTCGTACGTCAGGACAAGGCAGGAGAGCGAATCCTCGAAGAATTGATGATCCAGGCAGAAGAGCGACTCCAGGAGGAAGGTATTCGCGGCCAGATCTATCTGTTCAAGAACAACACAGACTTCGCCGGCAATTCCTACGGATGCCATGAGAACTACCTCACATCACGGAATGCCGATACCTCTCGCTACTCGACAGTGTTGATTCCGTTCCTCGTTACACGCCAGATCTATTCAGGGGCAGGTCACATTTTGCAAACCGCTCGTGGACCGGTGTACGTGCTTTCCCAACGTGCGGAACACGTGTGGGAGTCGATGAGCTCTGCCACCACCAGGAGCCGGCCGATAATCAATACCCGAGACGAGCCGCACGCCGATCCCGAGAAGCATCGACGTTTGCACGTCATCGTCGGGGACTCAAACATGAGTGAGTTCTCGACATTTCTCAAGATCGGTGCGGCATCGTGCGTGTTGATGATGCTCGAGAGCAAGGGCTTCGTCATTCCCAATTTCGAATTCGAAAATCCAATCCGCGCCATTCGGGAGATCAGCCAGGACATCACTGGAACCAGGAAAGTTCGGCTCGCCAGTGGGCGCGAGGTTTCCGCGCTCGACGTGCAACGTGACCTCTACGAGCTCGCCTGTCGTTTTCATGACACCCGAGGCTTTCCGGAAGAAGAAGCCGAGGCATTGGAAATGTGGGGCCAGGTACTCAAAGATTTGGAAGCAGATCCATTGAAGCTCGATGACCGAATCGACTGGATGATCAAGTGGCGATTGTTGGAGAGCTTTCAACGCCGCCACGGTTGTCAATTGGATGACGCCAGGATGCAAATGCTCGATCTGCAATATCACGACATTCGCCGAGATCGTGGGATGTTCTACAAGATCGAGGATCGGGGACTGGCGCGACGAATAGTTTCAGATCCAGCGATCGACGAAGCAATGACAATTCCGCCGCAGACCACTCGAGCGAAACTGCGCGGGGACTTCATCCGGCGCGCAAAAGAGCGGAAACGTGATTTCACAGTCGACTGGGTCCATTTGAAGCTCAATGACCAAGCGCAGCGAACGGTACTGTGCAGGGATCCTTTCAAGAGTGTCGACGAACGTGTGGAGAAGCTAATTGCCTCGCTCTGATGCCAGAAACTTGTTGAAGCAGGTTCGCGAGTGGCTTTCCGTAATCGTTTTAGCTGTTGTGATCGCCGTTTTCGTGCGCGCTTTTGTGCTTCAACAGTTCTACATTTCTGGACCAAGCATGGAGCCCACGATGTTTCAGGACAATCGCGTATTGGTGGACAAGTTGACCTTCCGTTTTCGTGAACCTCGGTTGGGTGATGTAGTGGTATTTGATCGAGTCACCATGAATGGAGACGAGGTTCAACACGATGACCTGATCAAGAGAGTGATTGGCGCACCAGGAGACACCGTGGAGATCAAGAACTGTGAAGTGATTGTCAACGGTGACGCGATCGATGAGTCATATCTCGACCCTGTGGTTCTCGAGCGATCGGATCAAAATGAACGTTGTCGACAACCTGAGATGAGTCAGGTCATGGTGGGTCAAGATGAGTTCTTCGTCATGGGTGATAATCGACCAGAGTCTTTCGACAGTCGATCATTCGGCACAATATCCCGTGACATCATCGTGGGTCGAGCCTTCGTCATCGTGTGGCCCGTCGACATGCTCAAATTTCTCTGACTAGGTTGCTACCTTCACCAACAAAGAGACATCATCGGCATACAAGCCGTCGATTCCTATTCTCAACATCTCCCTGATTTCGGTCTCATGTGTAAGGCCCCACGCAAAACATGCGATTTCGAAACGGTGAAAAAGAGCAACGAGACCTCCGCTCCAATCTCTCCAGTGCATGTTGCAGACCCGAATGTTGAGTTCGCGCAGCCCTCGCGCGTGTTTTTCAGGAAACTCTTGAATTACCCGAAGTCTTGTTGAGTGGACGAAGCTAAATCGTGAATCCTCTTCGACCCAACTGCGCAAAACCTCTAAATCCGGATGACACACCCACACGGATTTCGGCTCTCGTTCAATGTGTCGAACCAGCATCGCCAAATTTTGAAAAGCATCTCGATCCTTAACATCGACACTGATGTCGATGAGTACGGGAGTCTGGTTCAGGAGACTCTCGAAGGTCGGTAACTGGGACGGCAATTCGGAGCTGTGAAATCTTCTGATCGGACGTTTGCGTACACCTGAACGAATCACACCGTCATGATCGATGATCACCAACCCATCGAGTGAAAGCCAAACATCGGTTTCCAAACCCGTTGCTCCGAGGCGCACGGCCTCCGAAAACGCTGGGAGCGAGTTTTCTGGATAGACCAAATTTGCTCCACGGTGGGCAAAAAGAATGGGTCTAGAGAACAGCCTTGGCAACGACTGTTGCATTGCGCGAGCGTATCTCTCATCGGAGACTGGTCGTAGAATGACCACGTGTTCAACTTCTCTGGCAGTGAGGTCATCTTCCTGCTGATCCTTGGCTTGGTGATTCTCGGACCAGAGAAACTTCCAGGTGTCTTGCGAAAGGCAGGTCGTCTTTACGGCGAGTTCAAGAGGGTGACGAGTGACGCTCAATCCGAACTGCGTCAGGCCCTCGACCAGCCGATTCGCGAGATTCAGTCCACCGCCAAGAGCTATCAAGGGTTCTTCGTCGATGCGGCCAAGGAAGTCACCAAGGAACCGAACGCGGTTCCTTCGATCGAGCCCAACTTCGTCGAGTATCAGCCACCTCCCGGACTCGAGGAGCCAATAGAGGACACGGCGCCACGCCCAACCGACGAGAACGGCTCGCCCGCCCAATCATGAAGATCGGCAAGAGGTCAGCTGCACCAGACGCAGCAATGTCGGTGTTCGAACATCTTTCGGAGTTGCGGATGCGTATCGTCCGCTCACTGCTGGCAGTAGGCGTCGGCGCCGCACTCATCTTGATCTTCTACGACTTCGTCCTCGGAGTCTTGATCGCACCGTACGAAAAGACCTGTTCGTTGCACCCCGAGTTCAATTGTGATGGTTCGCTGTACGCACTCGGACCTGTTGAGGGCCTCAGTGCGCGCATGCGCATCTCGGGATACGGGGGGCTGATCCTCGCGCTTCCTGTGGTGTTGTGGCAGATCTGGCGGTTCAT